>Ga0180215_1005725_pt1 | contig 10503 bp, 8 predicted proteins | sample eDN3rd37CBELigBY_FD_128871 | JGI IMG/M metagenome (GOLD analysis project Ga0180215, IMG submission 128871) | Enriched backyard soil microbial communities from Emeryville, California, USA - eDNA 3rd pass 37_C BE-Lig BY (version 2) (version 2) | ecosystem: Environmental > Terrestrial > Soil >...
CTGGTGCGTATTGAGCGCCACCGGACCGCGTGAGGCGGAAGCGCGCGCCTCGGCCGAGGATCTTCTCAGCGGCGTCGCCACGCGGACCGTCGAAACGATGCAGTTTCGCGACGGCTTCTTCCCGCAGCAGGGCGAGGCCATCAAGTCCTGGTTCGAGGACCTCAAGCCACGGGTCTCGCCCGATCTGATTTTCACGCACCGCCGCGACGACGCGCATCAGGATCATCGCGAACTGTGCCGGCTGACCTGGAACACGTTCCGCAATCACTTCATCCTCGAATACGAAATCCCCAAATGGGATGGCGATCTCGGGCAGCCGAACCTCTATGTGCCGCTGCCGGCCGCGATCATGCAGCGCAAGCTCGACCACCTGGACCGGCATTTCGCCACCCAGCGGTCCAAGCAGTGGTTCGACGCCGACACCTTCCGGGGCCTCGCACGGCTGCGCGGCATGGAATGCTGCGCGCCGGAGCGCTTTGCCGAAGGCTTCTTCGCCCGCAAGCTGATGATGCTCTGAGGATCGTGCCCGCCCTCACGCGCGGGGCCGGGCCGGCCACCATGTCCGCAGGGCGTAGCGCGCATACAGCTTCGCAAACAGCGCAGCGCAGGCCGCATAGCGCGGCAACAGCCGCCGCGGATTGGACGCCGCACGCCAGGCCCATTCCAGATTCAGCCTGCGAAGCCGCGCCGGACAGCGGGTTTGCGCGCCGGCGATGAAGTCGAGCGAGGCGCCAATCCCCAGAAACGCGATGCCGGTCGTCGCGTCCACGGCCCGCGCCGCAAACAGTTCCTGGCGTGGTGCGCCCAATGCGACGAGGCAGATCCGCGCCCCCGACCGGTCGATAATGTCGATCGCTTCGTCCGCCGCCGCGGACGTGACCTCGAATTCACGGGGCGGAGCATAAACGCCCGCAATCTGCAGCTCCGGAATAAACTCCGACAACCGGCGGCCGGCAACGCACAGCGTCTCGAAGGTCGAGCCGAACAGATAGACCGGATGGCCAAGCGCCGCCGCTTCACGGCACAGCGGCAGGATCAGGTCCGAGCCGGTGGCGCGCTCGAGCGCGACGCCCTCCATGCGCGCGAAGGCAACGATCGGGAACCCGTCCGGCATCACGATTTCGGCCTTTGCATAGGCGGCGCGAAAGCGTGAATCGGTGCGCAGCTTCACCAGATGATCGAGATTGAGCGTGCACACCAGAAACGAGCGCATCCCGTCAAGTCGATGCACGATCGCGCGCACCGCATCGGCGAGATCGCGCGTCGTGATCACCTGTCCGTCGATTTCGACCAGTCCACCGCGAGCCTGCATGAACGCTGTTCCATTCCAGAGGTTGCGAAGTCGCATCAGCGCCAGGCGGCGCCGTCGCGAGGTTCGTTCCAGGACTGGAATTTATGAGCGTTTTGATTCGAACGGGACCGATTTGGCTTGTTAAGCCTAAGATCGGATTCTGCGCTCAGAAGCGCTGGACGTTGAAGCGCGGATCGACGATCCGGAACTGGCTCGGATTGGTGTTGTAGTTGTACGAGTCGACGCGCGAGCGCACGCGCGAATCGGTTCGATGGGTCAATCCATACTGGGAAATCGAGTCATTGGCCCCGAGCGTGCTCGGATTGGAATTGTACTTGAGCGAGTCGACCCGCGAGTTGATCCGGGCCGGCGACGGCGCTGTCTGCGCGTGCGCATAAACCGATGCTGCAATCAGAAAAGCTCCGGCAAGTCCAAGGGCTTTCATGCGATTCGCCTCGCGGGATCGAGAGGCACGCAGCCTGCGTCGTTATGGTTAACGAAATCTAAAGGCGGCATTGCCGGGTCAGGCCGCCGGAAATTCCGTGGCGGCCTCTCTCACAATTTTGTTGTGCCGAACCGCCAGCATGGTCTCGAACAGGCCGCGCACGTTCGCATGATCGGCGCGCGCCAGCGCATTCCAGCGCGCGACATTGGCGACACCCGCCTCGACATAGCGGGCGCGCCAGCCGGACGACCCATACAGCGAGGATATTGTGCCAGCCGCTGCGGCTGGATCCTCGCTATCGACAAGCAGCGCGGACTGTCCGAGCACCTCGCGAAAAACCGGCATGTCCGGGGCGATCACCGGCAGGCCGGCATGCTGGACTTCCAGCAAGGGAAGCCCGAGCCCTTCGTCGCGCGAGGTGCAGATGAACAGATCGCTCGCCTCGATCGCGGTGCGAACCTCATCGTCGGGCAGCGGCCCGAGCAGTTTCACATGCGGTTGCTGCGCCAGCCATTCGGCGTCCGGCCCCCATCCCGCGCGCCCAACGATCTGCAGATCGACCGGAATGCCAAGCCGCGCGGCCAGCGCCTCGCAGATCCGCGCGGCAGCCCGGAAGTTCTTGCGCGGCTCGATGGTTCCGATCGCCGTCACGGTCAGCGCGGGCGGCGCGACAGGACGCGCGGCGCGATCGCCGGTGCTCAGACCGAAGACGTTCCGCACCGTCGGGCGGCACAGCACGATGCTTGCTTCGCGGCGGCAGAACGGCCGCAGCGTCGTGGCGGTGTATTCCGAATTGACCAGAAAATGCCGCAGCGAGCGCAGGGACAGCGCGAACAGCGGCGCGAAATAGAACCGCCCGGCGAGATTGAGTTCGGAGCGCCGGGTCAGGAGAAACACATCGTGGACATACATCACCGTGCGTTCGCGGCAGGCAAAGGAAAACCACGGTGACGGCGGAAAGCCCGGAAACACGAACACGTCGTCCCGGTGACGCAAAGCTTCGAGCGGCAGCGTCACGTTCTGCGCCAGCACCACGCCCATCCGTCCGCCTGATGCCTCGACCGTTTCCACCGGCAGCGGCGCGAGCGCGGCAGCGCTGAACAATTCGCGGGTGATCCGTTCGATACCGGTCGCGCGACGCCGCATATGGGCGTGGTCGATGCGAAGCCGCGGCGGAGCGATGTTGCTTCTTCCGGTCACTGGGACACCCCGACTTCGTGCCCCGCTCTCGCGACTTGCGGACTGTGCCGCCGGGCCAGCACCGCGCTGAAAACGTCCTCGGTTTCGCGCGCCGCCTTGCGCCACGAAAACCGCGCGGCATTTTCAAGGCTCGCCTTCGCCATCCGCTGCTGCAACGTCACGTCGGCGAACACCGACCTGATATGGCCGGCGAGCGCCGTGGCATCGTTGGCGGCAAAGAACCTCGCGGCGGCGCCCGCAACCTCCCGCAAGACCGGAATGTCCGCGCAGATCACCGGCGCGCCGAACGACTGGGCTTCGACAACCGGCAGGCAGAAGCCCTCGTTCAGCGACGTGTTGATGAAGCAGGTGGCGCCGCGATAGGCCGCGGCGAGTTCGGCGTCGGGTACCGCGCCGGCCTTGCGGATCAGATTGCCGGCCGAAAGCCGGCGCTCCGCCTCGGCCAGGAGGCCCGCCGGGTCGCGGCCGACATGATAGACGGCCGGCGCCGCGCCCTCCGCGTCCAGCAGCTTCAGCGCCTCCACCAGCACCCCGACATTCTTGTTCGGTGAGACATTGCCGACATAGAGGCCGTAAGGCGTCTCGAACCGGTCCGGCAGCGCGGCGCCCTGGGTGACTGCCATGATCGGCGCCTCATGCACCACCACCAGCCGGTCGCGCGCGAATGCGTACCGCGCTTCGACATCGCGCCGCGTCGCGTGCGACACGCAGACCACCGCCGAAGCGGCGCGCAGGCTGAGCGGAAACAGCATGCGCCACCACAGACGATGCCGCCGCGGATAGGCCTCCGGCAGGGTCTCCAAGTAGAGATCGTGGACGGTGATGACGCGCGGCCAGCCGCCGAGAAAGCAGCCGAGCGGATTGCAATTGAACTCGAGCGCGGCGCCGGTCTCGCGCATCAGGCGCGAAACCGTTGCGACCTGGCCCGCTACATTGACCGGCGCCTTCGGCTGGAACGGAAGGGTTCGGAGCTCTATCGAACCGTCCCGCAGCGCGGCGGGAAGATTTTCGGCCGACCAGGTGGTCGCCAGCACGTATCGATAGCGCGATGAGCGCGCCAGCTCTTCGAGCAGCGCGAACAGATAGCGCGAGATCCCCGAAATCAGGTTCGGAGGCTCGAGCAGATGATTGACAAGAATCGTGCGCGTCATCAACGGGGAAACCATATCGGTCGCGTCATATGGATTTCGCTGCCTCTCACCCGTTCAGACCGGGCCGGGCGGCAGTCCCGCTGCGATAGCGAACGTAATAGTCGCTGCCGTGATCGCGATCGTATTGGCTCATCCTGGTGACATCGGCCTTGTTGAGGAGACAGCCGAGCAGCTTCTCGCGGACGCCCGGCGCAGCGCGCAGCGCGGAGAGCACCGAGTCGCGGCTGGTCGCGCCCCATTCGATCACGAAGACGAACGAATCCACCATCTGGCTGATGGCCCGGACGTCGGCGAAGGGGACGACCGGCGGAAGGTCGAGGACCACGTAGTCGTAACGCTTGCGGAGGTCTTCGATCGCCACATGCACGCTGTCCGATGCGAACACTTCATGCGGATGATGGATCTGCCGCTGCGATGCCGCCGGAAGGAACGACATGCGCGTCAGCGCGTCCGTCCAAACGGCGCCATCGAGTGAAGTCCGCCCCTTGGCGATCTCGGCGAGACCGTATTCAGCCTCGGGAGTAAGCATATAGGTCAGCGCCGGATAGCGCAGATCGCAATCGACCAGAATGCAGCGCTGGCCGGTATCGGCGACCAGCTCGGCAAAATTCGCCGCCACGAAGCTCTTTCCTTCACCGGGACGTGTCGAGCAGAAGCCGATCACCTTGCCTTCCGCGGCGCCGAGCGGATTGGCGCCGGCCTCGAGCTTGACGTGGCGCAGGGTCTCGGTGAATTGCGACAGCGGATTTTGGACCGCATAGCGCAGAGCGCCAAGGTCATCGCCGAGGATTCGTCTGCCATAGGGGCTTGCTCGCGCCGTCCCATTCGCATGCAGCGTGCGGTAGGGCAGTTTCGGCGCGCCGATATTTGGCAGGACTCCCAGAGCCCGGCAGCCGATCGCCTCCTCGATCTGCGCCGGCGTGCGGAATGTCGTGTCCATCGCCTCGAGGCCGAGCGAAAATACGAGCCCGAGAACGAGACCGAGCACGGCGGTCCCCGCCGTGATGCGCATCACCGCGGGCGAACTCTTGTAACGCGGGGTCTTGGCCTGCGAGATGATGCGCGCCTCGGTCGCCGGGAAGGACTGCGCGATTTCCATGTATTTCTTGAGGAAATTCTCCTGCACCTCGCGGGAGGCGTGAACCGCGCTCTCCAGGTCGCGAAGCTTGACCTGCGCCTGATTGGTCGTGCGCGTCTGCGAGACCATGGAATCGAGACTGTCCTGCAGCGTGGTTTCCCGCAGCTTGGCGATCTCGTAATCGCTCTTGTAGCTCTGCGCGATGCGCCGCAATTCGTCCTTGATGTTCTCGAGCAGCTGCTTCTTTTCGTTGCGCAGGGTGACGGCGGCCATATGCTTGTGGCCGTAGCGCGCCGAAAGATCGGCCTCGCGCCTCGCCACTTCCAGATATTGCTGCCGCAGGCGCACGATCACGTCATTGCGCAGCGTTTCGGTCACTGTCGCGTCGCTCCCGTCGCCTTTGAGGATCTGTTCGACGCGCTCCCACCGGGCCTTGGCTTCGGCCACCTGCGCGCGCGCCAGGATGATCTGGCTGCTGATCTCGCCGATCTGCTGCTCGTTGATCAGGCCGCCCCGGCCGGTGCTGATAATATTGTGCTCGGTCTTGAATTTCTGGACAGCCCTGTCGGACTCCGAGGTCTGCTGCGAGAGCTGTTTGAGACGGTCTTCGAGCCACTCTCCCGCGCGCCGCCCCATCTCGTATTTCGCTTCGAGAATGTCGGCGAGATACGCGTCGGCGATCGCATTGGCCATCAGCGCGGCTTTTTCCGGATTGTCCGAGGTGAACCTGATGTCGATCACGTTGGTCAGGTTGACCCGCCTGACATCGAGATGGTTGCGCAGCCAGTCGGCCAGCATTTCGTTGTCGACCGGTTCCGGCTGCGTCACCTCATCGGGCGCCACGATGGCGCTCACCGTATTCTTGAGCCTCGTCAGCAGCCCCAGCGGCTTCTGGAATTCCGGGTCGTTCGCAAGATTGAGCTGTTTGACCGCGCGAAGCAGCACGCGTTCCGACTTGATGATCTCGACCTGGCTGTCGATCGTTACCGAGATCGGCGCGTCCGATGTCGGGGCCTGATCGCGCAGCGACTTGATGCTGCTGTTATCCACCAGCACGCTCGCGGTCGCGGTATAAAGCGGCGTCGCGGTCAGGGCGTAGACCAGACCCGCCAGCACCATAAGCGCGGCGACCGCGGCGATCGTGCCGGCGCGCCGGCGCAGAAACCGCACGATGCTCTGGAGGTCGATCGTGTCGCCGGCATCCGCCGGCGCAACGCCCGGAACACCGAAATCCGGGCGCTTTTGCTGGGGTCCGTTAGCCATTAGCATGGTCTGCTCACATACCGCGGCGCGCGTCCGCGAGACATCGTCGGTTAAAAAATCCCCAACCGACAAAGGCCTGCCCCCGGAAGCCGGATATGGCATCGCCTCCCGCGGCGCAAGCAAACAGCCCCTGAATGCTTAATCGGCGGGCGTATCGGCGGCTGGCGCTCTGGTCCGATCAGAAGCCGCCTTAAAGCTCCATTAACCATAAGCTCCGAATTATGACCCCGGGCGGGCCGCATGGCGAACCGGGTTCAATGACGATTTTTAGGTACCCCAGTGTTGCGGTGGGTATGCGCGGCGTGTTGCGCCTCGACGGCGCGAAGCGCATCGGGGCCGGATGCCATTGGCGAAGCCTTGGGCGTATCCTCGGGCCCGCGCTTCGTTCCCTCGCGGGAATCCCGCTCGGAACCTGGCTGGCCCGCATCGCGCTCACCTTAACCGTGCTGCTCACCGCCGGATGTGGAATGTTCTCGGCCTCGGGCCCGTACAGTCCCGAAATCATGTCCTATAGCGGCGGGCCGGATGCGCAATACGAGCTTGTTCCGCTGTCGCCCACCGTGGTGTCCGCCCTGTCCGCCCGGGGCGGCCTCAAGGGGGTCGGCTCGTTTTCCGACCGGCCGCCGGCGCCGGACATCCGGCTCGGGGTCGGCGATGTGGTAGCGGTCACGGTCTTCGAGGCGCAGGCCGGTGGCCTGTTCATCCCGCTGCAGGCGGCGTCGCGGCCCGGCAATTTCGTCCAGATTCCCAACCAGACCGTCGATCGGGCGGGGAACATCACGGTTCCCTATGCCGGGCAGGTGCGCGCCGCCGGCCGCACGGTGCCGGAGGTCCAGAACGACATCGTCAACCGGCTGAAGAACAGGGCGATCGAGCCGCAGGTGGTGATCTCCATTGCCGAGCAGCGCTCGAACCTCGTCAGTGTCATGGGCGACGTGAACAACCCGGTGAAGTTTTCATTGTCGCTGCCAGGCGAGCGCATTCTGGATTCGATCGCGCGCGCCGGCGGTCCCAAGAACCAGGGCTGGCAGACCTTCGTCACTCTGCAGCGGCGCGGCCACAAGCAGACGGTCGGCTTCAACAGGCTGATCTCGGAGCCGGAAAACAACATCAACGTGCAGCCCGGCGACACCATCTATGTGTTCAGCGAGCAGCAGACCTTCCTCGCCTTCGGCGCGACCGGACAGCAGGGACAGTTCAATTTCGATCAGGACCGCCTGTCGCTGGCGGAAGCGGTTGCCAAGGCCGGCGGCCTGATCGATCAGCAAGCCGACCCACGCACCGTATTCATCTATCGCGTCGAGCCGATCGACATTCTCGCGCAGATGGGTGTCGATGTCAGCCGCTGGGGCAACACGCGTCAGGTCCCGGTCATCTACTGGGCCAATTTCGGCGATCCAGCGGGATATTTTCTCGCGACGCAGATGCCGATACAGAACAAGGACGTGATCTACATTTCCAACGCGCTGACGGTGGATTTCAACAAGTTCCTGCAATTCGTGCGCACCATGGTCGCCACCGCCCATGACGGCTTCGTGCTGAGAAACACCATCAATATCAAGTCGGTGAACTGACGCCCGGCGACACACGCCGCCCCCTGTTCCGGCTTAGGACAGCCGGAACAGCCGCGCCGCGCCGGCTGCGCATGATCGCGGGCGCACGCGCGCATGGCCGCGGCAAAAACCATTGCAATAACGCGATCCGCGCACACCGCGGACCATCCGACTTGGTAAACGCGCGTCGTGGTCCCGCACTTGCTGACTCGTCATCGAAAGCGATGGCGGTCGCGCAAACCGCCTCTTTTTGGAACAGGCGGCGATCGGCAAGTGACAAATATCTGGTTGGACCAGGGCTCGCGGACCAGCACATCGATCTCGGCGCGGCCGTCGCTGCGCCGGTTCGCGATGGCGGTCATCGCCGCCGCAACCGATGCGGCCACCGTGATCGTGGCGTCGGTTGGCACGGGAATTCTCTATCACTGGCTCGCTTATGGCGACGCCGGCCCGCTCGCCGATTACGTCAAAGTGGGGCTGATGGCGGCGCTGCTCTACCTCATCCCCTGTATCTACCGTGACGAATATCAGATCGCCCGCAATCCGAAATTCGACCTGCGGCCTGGACAGATCGCGCGCTGCTGGACGTTTGCGTTCATGTGCCTCGTGATCCTTGGCTTCCTGTCGAAGACCAGCATGCTCTATTCCCGCGGCTGGCTGGTGCTGTTCTACGCGGCCGGACTGTTGGCGCTGGTCGGCGTTTACGCGCTGCGCATCCTCGCCTTCGATGCGGCGAACCGGCTCGGGCTGATCGCCAGACAGCGGCTGTTTCTGGTCGGCAGCGAGCAGGATGTGCGCGCATTCACCCAGCGCTATAATCTCTTGAGTCTTGGATGCCGGATCGTCGGAATTGGCTACCTGCCCTCGCCCGGTGATCCCCTGTCGCAGAGCGCGTCGGCGCGTTCGCTGAATGCCGCGCTGGACGGCGCGGTGTCGAAAGCGCGCGCGCTCAACCCGGACAACATCCTCGTGATTGCGCCGTGGTCGAATCAGACGACGATCGAGCGCTGCATCGATGCGTTCATGACCCTGCCGTGCTCGATCAGCCTTGCGCCGGAGCGCATCCTCGAGCGGTTCGACCACATCTCGATCGAACAGCTCGGGCCGATCGCCAGTCTGCATCTCTTGCATCCGCCGATGTCGACGACCGCAACAATTCTGAAGCGACTGTTCGACGTGCTGCTGGCGGCGCTCTTAATTGTGCTGTTGCTGCCTCTGTTCGCGGTCATCGCCGTGCTGATCAAGCTCGACAGTCGGGGGCCGGTGCTGTTCAGGCAGCAACGCTACGGCTTCAATCAGAAATCGTTCTGGATCTACAAGTTCCGCACAATGACAACGCTGGAGAACGGCGCCGGCATTCGCCAGGCGACTCGCGCCGACGAGCGTGTGACCCGCATTGGCCGGTTCATGCGGCGCTGGAGCATCGACGAACTGCCGCAGATTCTGAACGTGCTGAAAGGCGACATGTCACTGGTCGGCCCGCGTCCGCACGCGCTTGCTCACGACCAGGCCTGGGGCGCCAAGATCGCGCTCTATGCGCGCCGTCACAACGTCAAGCCGGGCATCACCGGATGGGCGCAGATCAACGGCTTTCGCGGCGGAATCGACGCCGACGAGCAATTGCGCGGCCGCATCCTGTGCGACCTTTATTACATCGACAACTGGTCGATCTGGCTCGACATCAAGATCCTGTTCGCGACGCTGTATTCGAGAGCCGCACACCGGAACGCCTATTGATCGATCCGCATCGCAGGTTTCCGGTCGCTTCAGCCGCGCGCCGGTGAAGCGTCGGGCGAGCCGGCTCGGACGCTTGCCGTCGAACGAAGATGACAGTCCTGTCATTTACTCTAGCGACAATTTGATCCCGCGCCCGATAACGGCGCGCCTATATTTGCCTCGCAACGAGGCGCGTCATGTCGAACAACTCGCGAGGAGCAGCAGAACGCATCCCGCCGGTGAAGCCGGAGGAACGGCGTGTGACGCTTGCAAAAAGCCCGAAGGATTTCATCGTGGATTCTCCTTCGCTCGTCGCCGAAGACTGGACCGCGAGCCATGTCCAGGCAAAGCCGGACAAAACCGGAGCGCCGCATACGCCGCCGCCGGGCGTCCCGCGCGCTGTCTGGTTCCTGACAGGATGGCTCGCTGTATCGATGACGCTTATTGCGATCGCCGGCATTGTGATTGCGAGATATTTCTGATCACAGCGACTGTGCGGCGGGCGGCCGATCCGCGCCTCGCAGGCGCAACTGGTAAACAAATCGTTAATGGCTGACCTGACGGTGGTTGCGTCGCCCCCGTCCGCATGGCTTCGCTCCGCCGCGCGGCGTGTGAACAATGCTGATTTCACGGTCAACTGCGAAACCTTAACGCGTTCTTTACCATAACGGAAAAAGGTTGGCGCTGGCAGCCCTCGTGTCCCGGCGCAACGGCGTCTTTAGGATTTCGCGCTTGCGGGCCGCCGGAAACCGATGTGAGCGGGTCAGAAGCATGAACAGGCGCGAGTGGACCAACAACGATGACGC
>Ga0180215_1005729_pt1 | contig 10498 bp, 8 predicted proteins | sample eDN3rd37CBELigBY_FD_128871 | JGI IMG/M metagenome (GOLD analysis project Ga0180215, IMG submission 128871) | Enriched backyard soil microbial communities from Emeryville, California, USA - eDNA 3rd pass 37_C BE-Lig BY (version 2) (version 2) | ecosystem: Environmental > Terrestrial > Soil >...
AAATTATGAAACAAATACCATTTCAAGCCTATTAAAAACTTTTAACTTAGAACCATTATTGTTCAGAGAACACTATACAATAGGGTTTGTAAACTAAAATAAGGCCTCACAAAAGTTTGTGAGGCTTTTTCATTGCTCTATCATTTATTTATACTTTATTGATGTATTCAAGACTTCGCCTATATGCTAAATAATTATTAAAGGCTTGTTCATTTTTCTTTTTGGCATTTTCAATCTCTTTATTCAGAGACTCTAATACTATTGCGAAAGCATTTCCCTCTGTAGAATTTCCTTTATTACGATTAGCTAGGTTAGATAACAGAGAAGAACAGTCTAATAGTTTATATAAATGTTCCGTTGCTTTATCATGTTCTACTTTAGCTTGAAACTCGGGTCCAAGTTCCAATTTTAGTAGGTTGGCGAATCTACTATCATTTGCTCTCATCAATAGGACTTGATAGTTTTTAATAGATTTCCCAATGCTACTTGTTGTATTTTGCCTTTTCAAATGTGCTATCACCTGAATGCCCTGTTCCGTTTCTTTAGGAATAATTTCTAAGAAATCATTAATAATTATTGGCTCCTTTTCAACAACGTAGTAGTTAGCTTTATCTCTAAAGTGATAATTAAAATAAGAAAACTGATCATGCCTTACTAAATCAATGTTAACGTGGCCATAAACCTCCGAATCCTTCCTTGTGTCTAACCTTGTACTAAATAAAAATACGTATTCATTAAAAAGCAATTCGTACACTTCTGAATCTATAAAGTTTTGGAAAAGACCACCTAAATAGACAACATCATATTTTTCAGAGCCGTTCCTACCTAAATCGAATGTACCTATCTGTCCTCTTTTGTATAGCATAATGTGTGCCTTCCTTTCTGTTCGAATGCCCAAGTTTTTCTTTAATTACGATTGTAAAAAGTATAGATGAAAAACAGAAACATTTGTTCTTTTTACGCAAATTTTACGCATGAATTTACAAAACCTTATTAAATCAATACTTTGACCGCCATTTAGACCCCGACCACCAGTATCAAAGCACTTTCTTAGAAGAAAACCCAAACTGAAATTTTCAGGGGTCTCTTCCTTTTTCTTGACCTATGTTGTAATTTTCCAATGGTATGCTTCTCAACTATCATTAATTCAATCTAAAGAGCCATATCTTTCTATAGAGATAGGCTCTTTTTGTTTTTCATTTTACTAATTATGGTAAGATATGACTAGAACCAATTCTATCGGAGGAAACAATGATTTTATATCTTTTAAAAGAACTAGCAAAGAAAAATTCAATAATACATACATTAACAACTCAAAAACCATACAGAATATCTAAAGTTGATGATACCGGTATATACGTTGAAACAGAATCCTCTTTAGGAAAATTCGAGAAAGGAGAAAGAGTAGATTCTACAGATATTTTACCTTGGAATTTCATAGAACAAGGCTGGGAAGAGTTTGTTAAATCAAGAGTTGCTTCAGCGGATAATTTTGATAAAGCAAAAGGAAGAAGCTCCTTTTTAATGGCCTTCTTTAATGAATTACCATTTGTCGAACAAACGGTAAAAGAGAACAAAACTGCTATCAAATTAAAAGAATACACAACAGATCAGTTACCCGAGGCAAGTTTAGATCAGTGTATGTCACTATTAAAAGAGATTGTAGAAGGAACTGATCCAGCAAACATAAGTAAGATATACAAAGAAGACAATATGAAAAGACTAAAGTCACGCGCAAGACAAGGACTTAAATTATTAGGGATTTTAAATAATACATTTCAAGTGGATTTAAACCTTCTTGATGAATTTAAAAATACCAAAAACTCAAGAGGCTTTTTAAAAGATCGAATTTTACTACACGACTATTTTAAAATGGTTTTAAAAGTACTTGAGATAACTCCCGTATTTTCCAAGAATGAGAATTTAAAATACATTGTGGAAATAGGGATGTTGACTGTTCGAAACTCACGTGGTGAAAATCTTATGGTTGAGTCAGTTGCTGAGTACCGAACAAGAAACATTCTTCAATGGTTGGAACAGGTTGGATTGATTGATGAGGAGTGGAATCTCAAAGTGGTTGGAAAACTTAGATCAAGTTTATTGAAAGTAATGAATGAATATCTAAACGCAAAGAGTGGTCCTTTTGCTGGACATGAACTTGGAGGAACTGTCCGAAATGTTATTCCCAGTTTAATCGGGAATTTGCATTTCATAGATAAAAATCAATATACCATTAAAGGTTCGGTCGGCCAGGGGAACTGGGCTTCCGTTCCTTGGGTGGCGATGATGAATAATAAAGTAACCACCTCCACTCAGAGGGGCTATTATATTGTTTATTTATTTAGTGAAGATATGAAGTCTCTTTATTTAACGATTGCTCAAGGGGTAACGGAAACTTCTAGAGATGAAATGGAGAAGGTAAGTCAAACTTTACGTCATTCTATTTCAATGAACGATCGAGTGATAAAAGGAAACGACCTAAATCTCGGACAAAGCTCAAAAGCAAAAGAGTATGAACTATCAACAGCTGCCTATATTCCATATTCAATAGATCACATGCCATCTGAGGAACAACTAATCAGAGATTTAGAAAAAATGGTAGGATATTACGAGGAGTTTATTATGATAAAAGATAATCCCGCAAATGGACTAGTTAAGGAACCTCCTACCCCATATTACTCAATGTCTGAAATCATTGATCAAATAAATACATACATCGCAAGTAAGGGTTTTTACTATAAAAAAGAAGAAATCACCAACCTCTTTTTATCACTTAAAACAAAACCATTCGTGATTATATCTGGTATCTCAGGTACAGGTAAAACGAAGGTCGTACAATGGTTTGCTGAAAGCATTGGAGCAACAGAGGATAATGGACAGTTCACATTAATTCCTGTCCGCCCTGATTGGAATGATGGCTCTGATCTATTAGGATATGTAGATATCAAGGGAGTTTTAAAGAAGGACCACTTACAAAAGTGCTGAAAAGAGCGGAAGAGAATCCAACTTTGCCTTATTTTGTTTTACTTGATGAAATGAATCTTGCAAGAGTGGAATATTACTTTAGTGATATGTTAAGTGTGATGGAAAGCCGTCGTTGGCAAGATGGAAAAATAGTGACATCAAAGTTGTTATCAGATGAGATTGTAAATAAATCAATTACACTACCGTCAAACGTTTATATGATAGGCACCATAAACATGGACGAAACAACACATCCTTTCAGTAAAAAAGTATTGGACCGGGCAAACACAATTGAATTCAATGAAGTAAATCTTGGTTATCTTTCATTCTTGCAAGATTTGGAGAAAAGTGAACGAATTAAATTAAACAATGATCAGTTAACTGGTCGTTATCTTCACTTAAAGGATGCTTATAATGAACACTCGTCAATTGTTGAGGCAGCTACGAATGAATTAGTTAGGATAAATGACATCCTTAAACCAATCGGTGCTCATATAGGATATCGAGTAAGAGACGAAATATGCTTTTACCTTGCTTATAACGAGGAAGGTCATTTACTTTCATATGAACAAGCCTTTGACCGTTGTGTCCTGCAGAAAATTCTCCCTCGTCTTTCTGGTAGTGACTATCGAGTTCAGTCAGTACTCGATGGTTTATATACATTCTGTACGAATAGGGTTTACAGTGAAGATGGTGTGGATGATCTTTCATTAGCTAAATATCCAAGATGTGCAATGAAAATTGTGGAGATGAGACGGAGGTTAGTGGACGATGGCTTTACATCCTTCTGGATCGGTTCCTAATGAGGTAGAGCTTTTACATATTGATACAGATGAATTCACTCTTATTCTAAAAGGAAAACCATATCATGAGCGGTATGAAGGGTTTCTCCAATATCAAAAATTAGATTTTCATGATGAAATGACTTTGTCTGTACGTGGGAAAAATGTCAATTCCGTTAAAGTATTTGATGTTGAGAAACAAGGAATGACCGAACCATCTACAAACCGTCCAATCTTTTTTGAAAATGGAAACTATCAACTGGTGTTAACGCCTAAAACAGATGAAGTATATACATTTTATCATGAGCATCCGTTACTTCGAAGAGCTGTAGGCAAAGTGGATATTATGGACAACCGTTATATATTAATGGGAAGTCTTCAATTTCAGAATGAAGTGGGTCTGTCTACATTTGAAATCCGGTGTGGCAATGAAGTCCTTCTTGAAGTAACGATCGAGATTTTTCCATCAAAGCTAGATTATAAAGAAGATTATAAAAAGCTATTGGATGAAGTAAACGATGAGATCTATAATTTGGCTTTTCATTTTATAAAGAAAACTTACTTAACCGCAAAAATTAATTTGGAAGGGAATCCCTCGCGTTCTGAATTTTTTCGATTATTAAGTCATCACTTTGATCACTTCATTCAATCGATCAATCAAATTGAAAGGCAGCCCCATCATAAGTTAGTGACGACTCATCAACAGGCTAGGGGGGATCAACTTGGCCGGATTGATTCAAAAGGAAGAAAGTATTTAAGTAGGAGGCCGAATCTCTTTGTCGAAGTTGAAAGTGGAATTGAACGAAATGGTCGTCTTGTTATGCCTACTGAGGGATTAAAAATCAAGAAGGAACTCACTTATAACACACTTGAAAATCAATTTATAAAGTGGATCATAAATCGCTTAAAGGACAGAATTCATGATTTACTTGAAAAAATCCTTAGTGTGAACAAACGATTTGAGAAGGAACAAGATCTAGAATTAATTGGTTCTATTGCCAAAAAGATGAATGACATTGATAAGATACTTAAAAACTCTTTTTGGCGATCCATTGGGAAATTAGATCGTACCGTTATGAGTCTTGTGATACAAATGGCTCCAGGATATCGAGATGTTTTTCAGAACTACCTTATTCTCTCTAAAGGCTTATCTCTTCAAGGAAAAATGTATCAAATGTCAGTAAAAGATGTCGCAACCATGTATGAGTATTGGACATTTATTAAGCTCGGACAAATTCTTTCTAAAAAATATGACCTTGTGAGCCAAGATATCATTAAAGTAAATCGAGATGGTTTATTCGTTAATCTAGACACAAATTCCACGGCGAGAAGAGTGTATCGACACCCAATCACAAAAGAGCAAATTACTCTGACATACCAGAAAACGGAAAGAAATCTTCCAACAATTTCTCAGAAGCCCGATACAACGCTTAGTATCGAGAAAAAAGGAAAGGACTTCCACTATAACTATATCTTTGATGCAAAATACAGAATAGATTTTGCAGTTGAGGGGAGCTATTATCAACGTCATTATCGAAATCCAGGTCCGATGGAAGAGGATATCAATACGATGCACAGATACCGTGATTCACTCGTTGTCCAACAAAATGGACCCTTTGAACGGACTGCATTCGGTGCATATGTCTTGTTTCCATGGAAAAATGAAGAAGAGTATGAAGAACATCACTTTTATAAAAGTATAGATAAAGTCAATATAGGAGCTCTACCATTTTTACCTAATGCTACAAGACTCGTTGAGCAGTTTGTCGAGCATCTTATAGAGAAAAGTCCAGAAGAGATTCAGCGAGAAGGAATACTCCCAAGAGGAACAAAAGAGGAATGGATGTCTGCGCTAGATGATAAGGTGTTGGTTGGAGTAGTGTCATGTGAAGACGACTATAGAGCTCATATTCAGCAATTGTTTTATGAACTTCCGATTCGTCGATTAAAAAAGGGTTGGCAGGAAGCAAAGTATGTTGCTCTTTATACAAAAAATGGTGTGACTTCTCAAAATGGAATCATACTTGTTGGTAAAATCAAAGAAGTTACAGTAGATAGGGGAAATTCCAGTGTTGAGGAACACATTCGCTTTGAAATTGAAGTCTGGGAATCACTTAAGCATATAGTAAAACCAGTTGGTTACGGGATTTCAGTATATGCAATTACTACTTTAAATACCTTAAAGCAAGCAAAAGAACTGCCAGAAATATTTATGAAATCTAAAGAAGAAGTTACATTATGGAGAATGCTTAGACGTATTTCTGACAGGGCCAAATTTGACCTAGATGAGAGGGAACTTGATAAAGCAACTAGAATTCAAAACTATCGAATCAAGGATCTATCTTTAGAGATGGATCCATTACAGAATACACTTTTGATTAACAATGATTTAGAATCGAAAAGAATTGATTTAAGGAGAATATTAAAAAACCCTTCATATGTTTTTAAGGAGATCATAAATCACTTTTAATCAAATACTTAACAATGTAGCTTAAGAGACGATAAAACTCTTGAGCTATTTTTTTCAAATCGAGGAGATAAAGATGAAACTTTTATCAAGCTTATTTAAAAAGAAGGAACAAGTTAAAGAACATAAATCACAAATAATGCCTATACCTTTAAAGGAAAAACACAATGAAAAGGTTGCAACCAGGAAAGGAGTAATTGGAGAATACAAAATTGATATACAATTAGCACAACTTCCTAAAGAGTATATCCATTTATCTAATATCATGCTTAAAAATGATAAAGCCAAATCAGGCTTTTCACAGATTGATCATATTGTAATCACGCCATATGGAATCTTTGTAATCGAAACAAAAAATTATCAAGGGACTATTTATGGTGGGAAAGATAGAAAAACATGGTCAGTAAATGGAAAGTTCAAGATGATGAATCCATTTATTCAAAATTATGGACATATTCAAGCGATAAAAAATCATATTGAAGAGAAATATCATCACTCATTTATTTCAATGGTGTCATTCACTAAACGGTGCACATTTAAGATTGACGAGTTAGATTTTAGAAAAATGAGTTCTGATGAGTTGATTGTATACGATGTAGAATTGTCAGAGTATATACATAGGAAAGTATCAGTTAATAAGGTACATAATAAAGAGCCAATTTTAAAAGAAGATGAGATAAAAAGAATCTATTCATTATTAGTTGAAGCTAACATAGAAAATCATTCTATTCGAGAGAAGCATGTTCAATCCCTAAAGTTAGAGGGCGAGGTACATAGTCAAAATCAACAAGCAAAGTGCTGTGTATGTAATAAAACTGTCTCAGATAAGGTCAAGTCATTTTGTTTATCCAGTAAGAAGTTTAATGGCAAGATATATTGTTTTGAACATCAAAAGAGTTTAGGATAGTAGGTTACTTTTAGACAAGTAAAATCCTTTTTTGTAACCCCATCTAATGAAAATAGAAGGGGTTATCTTTTTTGTACTTAACAAAATAATTGTTTTAACATTTCGAGGTTGATTTTTACCTATTTAATAGTAAAATAAACCTATAACTTATAGCCTATTAGAAAACGGCAAACCTATCGAAAGGTAGGGACGCAAAACTACGGACCTAAAGCAAATGCTATGGTAGCCGAGTCGCCTAAAAGATGGACGTCAATACATAATGTTGATCCGCCTATTTAGGTGGGTCTTTTTTAGTTAGTAAAAAAATAAAGAGGAGGAATATAGATGGGGTTTTTAAGAGATTTAGGGAAATTCGCTGGAAAAGCAACAGGAACGGTTATTGGTGGTGCTGTTAATGTTGTTGGAGATGTAACAGGCAGCAAATTTATTAAGGAAGTTGGGGATGGGGTTAAAAAGGCATCTGAATTTGCTGGGGATACAGTAGGTCAAATCGCAGATGGAGCTTGGAATACTGCATCAGGTATGATCCAGGACGATAAATCTAAAATTGATCAAGGATTAAATGATATGGGTGATTCAGTAGGTAGAACGGCAAAGGGTGTATATCATACTGCCAAAAATACTTATCATAGTGGTAAATCTACATATGAGGGATTTAGAGATGGTGATGATACAAAAATGAAACAAGGATTACGAGATATTGGAAAAACAGTAGCAATAGGTACACTTGCTGTTGGAGTTATTGATTTAGTTGATGGAGTTGACGGTGGTGACCCAGTTACAAATAATCAGAATATGGCTGAAGGCGGAACAGAGGGAACATCCAATGTACATCAGGTTCAACCACATGTGACCCAAACAGATGTGGCAACTTCTACTGATACGACAGAACAACCAGGAACACATCATGTAAAACCTCACTGGGTAGAAGGTCATTGGCGTGAAGGTGAATGGATTGACGGCTATTGGAGAGATGGAGATGGGAATACTGCCGTCGATTTAACTGAAGAAAACGGCGGAGGTTATTTACGTACTGATGCTGATGGCAATCCTAATAATAATTTAAGATCATAGTATAAATGCGAGGCTAATTTTTTAGTCTCGTATTTTTATAGATTAATTTTGGTATCTATACATTCTAAGGATTCAAAGGCAATTTATGTAGAGTTCATTTGGATGACTTGACAGAGAACATGATGCAGTTTTATGGGAAGATCACCAAGAAGATTATTCAAGTGTAGAAATCTATTATGAATTACCTCTACTTGAAATTTAAAATCCTGAAAAGAGTACAAATTAGATACTCTTCGGCTGGTTTTGTCATTTTTAGATGTTTACTTACTAGAGATACGGGAATATGTCCAACATGAATGATTAATAAAAAATTGGAGGGATTCTATAATGGCTACAAAAGACCTTGCGATGCATGAAAAACTAGAAGTACATGAACTGTTATTATTTAAAACTGCCTGTGTAAAAAAAGGTACAGCTATGTTAGAGCTTGTAGAAGATAAAGATTTAAAGAAGATCTTACAAGAGGATGTTGAAGCATCTACTAATTCGGTCAAAGAACTATCTAAAATTTTGGAGAAAGCATAAAAGGAGGATCTATAATATGACGACGAAAACAGAAAAGTTAAATAATCTGAAGACTATTATTAATGATCAGACAATTGCAACTGACCTTCTGCTGGCTTCGAAAAGCGGTGTAAGATCATTGGCGGTGGCTATTACAGAGACAGCAACACCAGAAGTAAAAAAAGTATTAAAAAAAGAACTCGAAACAGCAATTAACTTGCATGATAAAATTGCCCAATACATGATAGATAATGAAATGTACCATGCATATGATCTCAAAGAACAAGTTTCACAAGATCTTAAAAATGCAGAAGAGGCTTTGGAAATAGGAGAATAACAACTATAAATATTTCATGAAGGCTAGATAAATTGGCAGATAAAATAGAGTCGAGTGGATTTTCATTCGACTCTATTTTTTTAGAGAGCCTATATTTATTGCGGACTTAACCTTAACTTTACGTTTTATATTTTGGGTTTGAAAGGTCCTTACTTGAAGAGTCTTTCAATAGTGAGTAAAAGGAAAAAACAAAAAGTAAAAAACTTTTAACCACTTATATAAAGAATTTTCTTAAAATTAAAAGAGCGTTACATACACTCACACAATATTAAGCGAAGTTTATCATTGAAAAGGTATGAGGGATAATTCCATACCTTTTTTCTATTTGTCTGGAAAAGTTAATAAAAGACGAATCATCTTGTAGTACTTTATTCTCTGTTTCATTAAGGTTCACCTGTGATTTATGTCCTGTTTACCATCACCCTGCGTAAGTAAATAGTTTCGATTTCATTTACATTTATATGAAATGATCCACTCAAATGGATAAATATGTTATATGTAATAAGTGTGACATTTTGATCAAAGACGAATATAAAACAATAATAACTCACTAGCCATGATTATACATAAAAACCAGGAAGTGAGGGATGATGGCGACTTGAAAGTATTAGAGACAAAGACATTAATAGAATCAATGGAAGACAGGGCGAAAGTGTACACAGATTTTCGCGAGAAAATTGACACATTAAAAAAGGCATTTACAGATATCACTCAGTTAGATGACGCCTTGCAAGGTAAAGGAGCAGACGCCATAAAAGGGTTTTATCAGGCGCAAATAGATGTAGCAGATGGCCTGCTTCGTCTTGTTGACATGCAAATTGCTTTTCTAAATGGAGTATCAGGAGCTATAGCGGATATTGATTTATCAGGTGACACAGTGGTAGACGTCAACTTTCTAGAAACTGATCTATCTATCCATGCTTCGAACCATATCGCAATGGTGGAGAGCCAACGGGAAGATCTACAGAAAATTATTGATGGAATTGACGATATTGTTAATCTCAAAGCATTTTCAGCTGATGATTTCAATACAGCAATGGACGATGCAAAGAAAAAGAGAGAAAACACCATCAAAGATGTTGATGCATTGGACCAGCAATTACTTGAGGAATACAAGTTGTCAGAAAATGCAGAATTCCATATTGGAGCACTTTTTCAACAACTGTTAGAAGCAACAGCACAAGGCAACACAATTTCTCCAATAAACTTTGATGCGCAAGCATACAAAGCAAGTGAAGCCTATCAACTGACAGATGAGGTCCAGCAATACTCCGATGACTACCTCTCATTTAAAGAAGAGCAGGAAAAAATTAGAGAAGAGTTAAAAAAAGCAGAAGAACTAGAAAACCGTCCGATCTATGAAAAAGCATGGGATACTGTCAAAACGTTCACGGGAGAAGCAACAGGGTATTACGATTTTCTCCGTGCAAAAGATGGTGTTGACCCTGTTACCGGCGAAGAAC
>Ga0180215_1005730_pt1 | contig 10496 bp, 9 predicted proteins | sample eDN3rd37CBELigBY_FD_128871 | JGI IMG/M metagenome (GOLD analysis project Ga0180215, IMG submission 128871) | Enriched backyard soil microbial communities from Emeryville, California, USA - eDNA 3rd pass 37_C BE-Lig BY (version 2) (version 2) | ecosystem: Environmental > Terrestrial > Soil >...
CCGCCGCCTCGATCCTCGCGGTGGCCTGAACGAGGTCTCTACCGGATCCAGGGCGGTTCATACCCCACCCGAGCTCACCGTGCCACACCCAGCACCGGACCCCATACCGACCACGACGTCACCGACCGTCGCCCACGGGTCGGTCGAACCACCCCGCGCGCCGCGGACATGCTCGAGACATGCAATGGGACAACGAAAGATCACACCCGTTTCGGCGGTTCGGGGTCGTCGAACCCGTGCGGACCGGGCGCGTTGAGACCGTAACGCACACCGATCATTCGGATGATGAAACACATTGCCGCGGCGCCGAGCGCCGCGGGTAGGGTCGGTAGGTCCAGGCTTTCGCAGACTACGAGGACGGTCGCCGCAACCAACGCGGGAATGGCATAGAGTTCGCTGTTCAATACGACCGGTATACGGCCGATCAGCACGTCACGCACGGTGCCACCACCGACCCCGGTGATCGTGCCGAGGATGATCGCCTGCACCGGACCGAGGCCGAAGTCGAGGGCCTTGCCCGCGCCGGTGACGGCGAAGAGGCTCAGACCGGCGGCGTCGAACATCGTGATGGGTGTGGACAACCGCTCGAGCTTGCGGGCGAAGAACGCGAGGAGACTGCCGGCAGCAGCGACGGCGAGGTATCGCCAGTCGCTGAACGTCGCGGGTGGCAGGTCCTCGATGAGGATGTCGCGGATGATGCCGCCACCCAGCGCAGTGATCATTCCGAGCGTCACGACGCCGACGATGTCGATGCGGGTGACGCGGACGGCGGTGAGCGCTCCGTTGAGGGCGAACGCGGACGTGCCGAGCAGGTCGAGCACGAGCAGCACCGTGCTCTGCGTGTTCACGTCCACGCGACGCCTCCGCTCGTCACGTGTCTTCCAGGAACGTTCGCGCAGCGACGACCAGCGCTGCCGTTCCGGTGTCGAGGGTGGGCTGGATCAGCGGGGCGAACGTGGCCGAGTGGTTGACCGGCACATCGTCGGCGATGCGTCCTTCGGTTTCGGCCTGCCGGTAGAGATCGGGATCGACGCCACCGATTCCCCAGTACGTGTAGGGAATGCCGAGGGCACGTGGGATGTCGCTGAAGTCCTCACTCGCCGTCTGCAGCGGAAGTTCGCCGTCGTCGTCCCCGAAGTGCTGGGCGAACGCTGCCGCGACCTGCTCGGTGACCACGGGGTCGTTGTCCGTCATCGGGTACCGGTCGAACAGTTCGAACTCGGGTGGTCGCGGCGAGCGGGACGCCTCGCACTCGGCGACGACGATCCGCTTCACGGCAGCCAGGATCGAGCGGCGGGTGTCCTCGTCGTAGGTGCGGATGTTGAGCAGAATCGTCGCCTCGTCCGGGATGACATTGCTCTTCGTCCCCGCCTGGACACTGCCGACGGTGAGCACCACCGGCTCCCCGGCTGTGTCTCGCGGGCGGCGATCGTCTGCAACCTGATGACGATCACGGCGGCGAGCACGACCGGGTCGCCGGAAGCCTGCGGCATCGACCCGTGTGCTCCCCGGCCGTGGACGGTGATGCGCATGCTGTCCGCGGCCGAGAGGGTGGGACCGCTGCGCGTACCGACGAGACCGGCAGGGAAAGCGAGTACGTGTTGGCACAACGCCACATCTACCTTTCCGACGATCCTGGCGAGCCCGTCGTCCACCATCCGGCGGGCACCATCCGCGACCTCCTCCCCGGGCTGGAACACCGCGACGAGTCTGCCCCGCCACTGCGCGGTCGACCGGGCCAGCAGTTCCACCGCACCGACCAGGCACGCGACGTGCACGTCGTGTCCGCACGCGTGCATGACAGGAGTCTCGTTTCCGTCCGCATCCGTCGCCATCGCCGCGCTGGCATAGTCCAAACCCGTCTTCTCCCGGACAGGCAGTGCGTCCATATCGGCGCGCAGCAGCACACCGGGGCCGTCCCCGTTGTGCAGAACGCCCACCACGCCGGTGCCGCCCACATCGGTGTGCACCTCGCATCCCGCGGCCCGCAATCGGTCGGCCACCTCGGCCGCGGTGCGCGTCTCCTGATGCGACAACTCCGGATGGGCATGCAGGTCGCGGTAGAAGTTCTCCTGGTCCGCGCGGATCTCGTCCAAACCCTGCAGAGCACGCGTCATGATCTCTCCCCGGTAGTCGGATCGATGGTGCCACGCTCCGGATACCGTACCGGACCGCGATCGACACGGACGTGCAGTTCTCGTCGAGAAAATCGTGCAAGATCGACAGGACCTGCACACGCACGGCGGTCCCGTCGACCCCGCGCCCCGGCAGGTCACATTTGTGCCGCGGGTAGGCTCGGGACCCGTGTCTGATGCCCTCACCGTCGACGACGAACCCATCGAGTCGTCCTCACGCTCGTTCCGGCGCGCGTTCCAGGATCTGCGCGAAGGCTTCAACCACCGCGAGCTGTGGTTGCTGCTCGGCTGGCAGGACATCAAGCAGCGCTACCGCCGGTCGGTGCTCGGTCCGTTCTGGATCACGATCGCGACGGGTGTGTCGGCGATCGCGATGGGTGTGCTCTACGGCACGCTGTTCAATCTCGACGTCCCGGAGTTCCTGCCGTACGTCGCGCTCGGCTTCATCATCTGGAACCTGATCCAGGGGTCGATCCTCGAGGGCGCGGACGTGTTCATGTCCAACGAGGGCCTGATCAAACAGTTGCCGACGCCGTTGAGTGTGCACGTCTACCGGCTGGTGTGGCGGCAGATGATCCTGTTCGCGCACAACATCGTCATCTACATCGGCATCTTCATCTTCTTCCCACGTCAGCTGTACTGGACGGCCTTCCTCGCCATCCCGGCGCTGGCGTTGATCGCGATCAACGCGGTCTGGGTGTCGCTGGTGTTCGGCATCCTCGCCACGCGCTACCGCGACATCGCGCCGCTGCTCGGCAGCATCGTCCAGTTGCTGTTCTTCATGACGCCGATCATCTGGACGGAGAAGACGCTCGAGGGCACCGGCAACGAAGGGCGGGCGCGGATCGCCGAGATCAACCCGCTCTACCACTTCCTCGACATCGTGCGGACCCCGCTGCTCGGCGGCGACCAGCAGCTCTACCACTGGGTCATCGTCCTGATCATCACCGTCGTCGGCTGGGGTATCGCCCTGCTCGCGCTGCGCAACTACCGCTCGCGCGTCGCCTACTGGGTCTGAGTCGGTTCGAGCCGGACGAGCTGTGAACGGTGGATCGGCTCCCTGTCGGTGATCCGGAAACCGACGGCCTCGAGCTCCCGGTAGGTGTCGGTCTCGGTGAACCGGTGGGGTTCGAACCGCCACCACACGTTGTTCGGGTGCCACACCCGGAAGCCGGTCTCGCGCTCGCCGTCGGCGATCACCCACAGCACCTCGCATCGGGTCGCCGCGCGTCGGGCGAGTTCCGGTGGCGGGGCGTCGGTCGACCACAGGTTCACGCGGTCGACGGCGTCGTACCCGAGCCCCACGTCGTCGAGCCCTTCCACCGCGTCGGGCCGGGCGTCGACGACGGCGCGCAGTGACGTCGGTGCCCACGAGACGCGCGGTTCGAAGGCGACACAGTCGCCGGGTTCGGAGCGTTCGACGAGCCGGTCGGCGATCACGCTGTAGTCCATGCCGCCAGGCTTGCCGAACGGCTGTCGCTGCTGCACGTAGGCCGGCGCGACGCTGACGGCGACCGCGGTCAGCACGATCAGCATCGACCACCAGCGGGTCGCGACACGGGTGGCGGCCCAGCCCACCAACAGCACCATTGCGGGAACCGTGAACGACAGATAGCGCTCGAGGTACATGTTGTCCTCGAGCAGCGAGTAGCCGAGCAGCAGCACCATCGGCACGGCGAAGCCCGGTACCGCGAGCCAGAGCAGGGTGCGCTCCCCCGGCTCCACACCACGACGGACCGCGACGATCACCCCGGCGACGGTGATCGCGGCGAACAACGCGGCCGTCCACGGGGCCTGCGGGAACCACTGGTCGAGGGCGATCGTGCGGACGATCATCGAGTCGAGCGGGGGGATCCACGCGACCTGCTCGGCCTGCGAGTAGGCAAGCAGGACGAACGGCGTCGACAAGGCCGCGCCAACCCCTGCGGACAGCAGGAACGCGCCGCGCCCACGACCACGGACCAGCACGGTGAGGAGATGCGCGACGACCACCGTCGCGGAGTACACGAACATCACCGTCGCGACCGGCAGGACGACGGCGTACAGGCCCCACCAGCGTCTACGGTCGGTCGTGGACCCGAGCGCGACCAGCAGCGACAACACCGCGACCAGCGCCGCGGCGAAGGCATAGGACCGCGCTTCGGTTGCTGCCCAGGTCACCCGCGGGGACAGCGCGAACAGCACCCCGGCGGCGATCCCCACGCGACGACCCGCCAGCACCTGACCGGTCGCGGTGACAGCGGCGGCACCCACCCCGAGCGCGAGGACACCCGGAAGGCGGGCGGTGAACTCGTCGACGCCCACCAGCGAGAACCAGTGGTGCAGCAAAAGGTTGTGCAGGCCGTGGACAGCGTCGATCCGGGTGTGGACGCGGAGCATCCCCTCGACGGACCGGTCGGCACTCGAGATGGTCGCGGCCTCGTCCCACCACAGCGACGGCACCCAGGAGAACGCCCCTGCGACGAGCACGGTCGCAACCCCGATGAGCACGGGAAGCGACCATGCCCGCACGGTCTACCCGTCGATGCCGTACAGGCGCGCCCAGTTCTCGCGGCTCGTGAGCTCGGGCAGCGCTTCCTGCCAGACCGTCTTCATCCGGGGCGCTTCCTTGCGGAGCTGCCAGCACACCTTTGCGGCATGCTTTGCGAGTTCGACGGCAGTGTCCTTGTCGCGGTGACGCACCCGCACGGCGTTCTGCGAGGCGTCGGTGACGACGGCCTTGTCGAACAGCGACACGTGCCACCATGATGCGAAGTGCGCGGGCACGGTGACCGTCCGGCGGTCGACCTTGCCGGCGAACTGCTGCACCGCACGCTTGAGCAGCACCAGGCCCTCACGCTTCTTGTCGGGCTCGAACTGCCACACCGACATCTGCGTGTGCGGGTCGGATTCCTTGCCCACCTGCGCGGCCGACAACGGCTTCGTCTCGGGGTAGCGGTCGCGCAGTTCGCGCAGTTCCTTCAGCACCGACTGGCCGCCGTCGTGGAGGAAGTCCGGTCCGGCGAGGAAGTCCTCCGCGGCCTTGATGAAGGTCGCGGCGAGACCGTACTGCATCGAGACGATGAGCTCACTGATCTTGCGGAACAAGTACTTCGAGATGTCGTTGCCGTCGAAGCGCCCGTAGATGGACGAGACGATCAGGCCGTTGCGGATGCTGAAGTAGCGCGCCCAGTCGTCGTAGTCCTTGAGGTAGAAATCGGCGTGCCACACACCCGCATTGGGCAGAGTGACCGTCGGATGCCCTGCGTACCGGGCGCGGATGCCGTATTCGATGTCGTCCCACTGGAAGAACAACGGGATGGGCAGGCCGCAGTCGGCGATGATCTCGGCGGGCAGCAGGCAGGTCCACCAGCCGTTCCAGCCGGCGTCGAAACGCATGTCCTGCTTCTTCTTCACGAGATCGATGCCCATGCGCGCACCCGGAGTCAGTGCGCCGGCGGTGATCTCGTCGAGCACCTCGCGCTCGGCCGAGACGTGCAGGACCTGCGGGTTGCTCAGCGACAACATCTGGGCGCCGACGATCGTCGGCTGCACCGTCATGTTCGCGAAAGCGTTGAGACGCAACACCGATTCGGGTTCGCACAGGATGTCGTCGTCCATGACGATGACGTTGGCGTGCTCGGCCTTGGCGGAGCCGGTGATCTCGTACATGCCACGCGAGAAGCCACCCGCACCACCGAGATTCGGCTGGGTCAGGTAGATGAGCTTGTCGCCGAGCTTGTCGGCGACCTCGGCGAACGCCGAGCGCGAGCGCACCTGGTCGGTGCCCTGGTCGACGATGCACACCGCTTCGATATCGGCCATCGCCCCGTCGTCCGAGGCGAGGGTACCGACGGTGACGGTGCAGTCGTCGGCGCGGTTGAACGTGCAGATGACGACGGCCGCGGGTCGCAGGCGCTCGGGTGCGGCGACCGTCCAGCGCGCGTCGGAGACGAGCACCGATCCGTTGCTGGCGTCGATGGCGAACCACATCGCCCCACCGTCGACGAACCGTTCGATCGGCAGTTCGAGGTCGAGCTCGCCCGAACCCGACACCGTCTCGACCGTCACGATCCGCTCGCGTCCGCGGGCGTCGGAGGCCCACACGGTGAACTTCGCGGTACCGGAGCAGCCGTAGGTGAGCTGCAGGTTCACGGTCTTCACGTCGGTCCAGCGCTGCCAGAACGACGCGGGGAAACGCCCGAAGTAGGTGTTGGTGTGGGCGGTCGCGCCGTCGGCGAGCTGCAGCCCGTAACGGTCGGACGCCGCGTCACCCTTGGTGTGGACGTACATCTTCTCCGGCACGCGCGGCGACAGGGATGCGAAGACGCCGCGCTGGACGATCAGCCGGTCGCGACGCACCGGCTCGGTGAGAACCTCGTCCAGCGTGTCCGCGTCATGTCCGATCGTGCTTGTGTCGCCGGCAGCTGCCTGCTCCATCGGGCTACTCCCCGCTCGTGGTCGATCCGCTGTTTTCGATGCGACAGTAGCAGCGGAAACAGGAGCTCCACGGTTGTGCACGTCCCGCACCAGTGTTTCGACCCATTCGCGAATTGTGCCGGGATCACCCCGAACGGCGCAGGTTATCCGCCCAGAACGCGCTCGGTTCGGCTGTAGGCGGCCTCGGTGGCGCGTTTCTGTGGCGTCCACCACTGTTCGTTGGCGCGGTACCAGTCGATGGTCGCGGCCAGGCCTTCGCGGAAGTCGCGGTAGCGGGGCTGCCAGCCCAGCTCGGTGCGCAGGCGGGTCGCGTCGATGGCGTAGCGCAGGTCGTGGCCGGGGCGGTCGGTGACGAAATCGAACTCGTCACGGCCCTTGCCGCACAGTTCGAGGACGGTTTCGACGACGGTGCGGTTGTCGGTCTCGCCGTCCGCTCCGATCAGGTAGGTCTCGCCGAGTTGCCCGTGTTCGATGATCGTCCATACCGCGCTGTTGTGGTCGTCGACGTGGATCCAGTCGCGCACGTTGGTGCCGGTGCCGTAGAGCTTGGGGCGCACACCGGTGAGCACGTTGGTGATCTGGCGGGGGATGAACTTCTCCACGTGCTGGTACGGGCCGTAGTTGTTCGAGCAGTTCGAGATGGTCGCGCGCACGCCGAACGAGCGCACCCAGGCGCGTACCAGCAGATCCGAGCCGGCCTTCGTCGACGAGTACGGGCTCGACGGGTTGTAGGCGGTGGCCTCGGTGAAGCGGGCGGGGTCGTCGAGGGCGAGGTCGCCGTAGACCTCGTCGGTGGAGATGTGGTGATAGCGCACGTCGTACCTGCGGACGGCTTCGAGCAGGGTGAAGGTGCCCACGAGATTGGTCTGCACGAACGGGGCGGGGTTCGCCAGGGAGTTGTCGTTGTGGGATTCGGCGGCGAAGTGCACCACCAGATCGGTGTCGGCGACGAGCCGGTCGACCAGCTCGGCGTCGGCGATGTCGCCCTGGACGAAGGTGATCTTGTCGGCGACGGGGTCGAGGGAGGCGCGGTTGCCGGCGTAGGTGAGCTTGTCGAGCACGGTGACCTGCGTGTCGGGTCGTTCCGCGACGGTCTGATGGACGAAGTTCGCGCCGATGAAACCGGCACCACCGGTGACGAGCAGCTTCATTGGGGCAAGCCTACTCATGCGAGACTGTCCGACATGCGCGGAATCATCCTCGCGGGTGGGACGGGCTCGCGTCTGCATCCGATCACCCAGGGCGTGAGCAAGCAGCTCGTGCCCGTCTACGACAAGCCGATGATCTACTACCCGCTCTCGACGCTCATGCTCGCCGGGATCCGCGACATCCTCATGATCACCACCCCACACGACGCCGAGCAGTTCCACTGGTTGCTCGGCGACGGCTCGCAGTTCGGGGTGAACATCACCTACGCGATCCAGCCCTCCCCCGACGGTCTGGCGCAGGCCTTCGTGCTCGGCGCCGACCACATCGGCACCGACCCGGTCGCATTGATCCTCGGCGACAACATCTTCTACGGCCCGGGCCTGGGCACGCAGCTCAAACGCTTCGCGCACATCGACGGCGGGGCGGTCTTCGCGTACCGGGTGTCCGACCCGTCGGCCTACGGGGTGATCGAGTTCGACTCGACCGGTCGCGCCCTGTCGCTCGAGGAGAAACCCGACGACCCGAAGTCGAACTTCGCGGTTCCGGGTCTGTACTTCTACGACAACGACGTCGTCGAGATCGCCCGCTCGTTGACGCCGTCGGCGCGCGGCGAGCTGGAGATCACCGACGTCAACCGCACCTATCTGGAGGCGGGGAAACTGCAGGTCGAGGTGCTGCCGCGCGGCACCGCCTGGCTCGACACCGGCACCTTCGACTCGCTGCTCGACGCGTCGAACTATGTGCGCACCATCGAACAACGCCAGGGCCTGAAGATCGGCGCACCCGAGGAGGTCGCCTGGCGGCTCGGGTTCATCGACGACGAGCAGTTGCGCGCCGCGGCCGAGCCGCTGGTGAAGTCGGGCTACGGCAGCTACCTGCTGGATCTGCTCGAACGAGGAAAGGACCGCTAGGTGCAGTACCGCGAACTGACGATCGCCGGGGCGTGGGAGATCACGCCGAAACAGTTCGGCGACGACCGGGGTGTGTTCCTCGAATGGTTCAAGCAGGAGAGTTTCACCGACGCCGCCGGCCGGCCTCTGGAGTTGGCGCAGGCGAACTGCTCGGTCTCCGCCACCGGGGTACTGCGCGGCATCCACTACGCGGATGTCCCTCCGGGACAGGCGAAATACGTCACGTGCGTGTCGGGGTCGGTGCTCGACGTCGTCGTCGACCTGCGGGTCGGATCGCCGACCTTCGGACAGTGGGATTCGGTACTGCTGGACACGAAGGACCGTCGCGCGATCTTCCTGTCCGAGGGCCTCGGCCACGGTTTCCTCGCCCTCGAGGACAACTCGACCGTCGTCTACCTGTGTTCCACGGGCTACAACCCCGACCGCGAGCACGAGGTGCACCCCCTCGATCCGGAGATCGGGATCGACTGGCCCACAACAGGACCTGATGGCACCCCGCTGACCTACGAACTGTCGGCGAAGGATCGGGCGGCGCCCACCCTGACCGACGCCCGCGAAGCGGGTCGTCTCCCGAACTTCTGACGATTTGTGTGGATTCGACCCCGGTTTCCGGGGTTGGATCCACACAAATCGATCGGTGCGGAACCGGAACGACGATCACTGCGTCGAACCGGATATGAACTTGCGAAACGCGTACCGCATCATGGCCGCTCAGGACGGCGTCATCACTCGCGTGCAAGCACTCGACTGCGGGATGAACGCCTCCGCTGTCGACCGGCGGGTCGAGAACGGCGACTGGTTCGCGCTCGCACGCGGCGTCTACCTGCGTGCCGACCGGGAACGCACGCCGGCCGTGGAGCTACGGGCGGCCGTCTACGCGGCAGGCCCCCAGGCCGCGGCATGGGGTCCGAGCGCGGCATGGTGGCACGGCCTGCTCGACCGCGCCCCGTCTCTCCGCTACGTGACCGTGCCGCAGAAGCGCACCCTCGCCCGACGCCACGGGGTGCGGGTGCGCCGGCGCGACCTCCAGCGGCGCGACGTCGTCGTGGTTCGCGGTCTACCCGTCACCGCGCTGCCACTCACGGTGCTCGAAGCCGCCGTCGAAATACCGACGGGCTCGATGTTGATGGATCGCGCGCTGCAGCGTCACACCTCGCTGCCCGCACTCGAGCAGGCACATCGAAGGAATCTCGGGCGCCACGGCGCACCCCGCGCCGCTCATCTGCTGTGTTCGGCTCGCGAAGGTGGCCAATCGCAGGCCGAACGCATCTTCCACCGGCTGCTCCGCAGTGCGGGGTTCACCGGATGGCGAGCACATGCGATGAGCTGCGGCTTCGAGATCGACGTGGTGTTCGACGCCGAGCGTGTCGCGATCGAGATCGACGGGTGGGCCTGGCACTGCGACGCCGAGCGACACCGCCGCGACGCCGAGAGGCAGAACGTCCTGATCAACGCCGGCTGGCACGTGCTGCGCTTCACGTGGCACGCGATCACCCAGGAACCCGACGAGGTGGTGCGGCAGATCCGTCAGGCACTGAATCGGACTTCGGTGGGTTGAACCCCTCTGAGCGGGGTCGGATCCACCCGAATCAGCGGAGGCGGAAGATCACGGCCCGCTGGACGACGAAGTTGATCACCGTCGCAGTGCCCTGGGCGACGACGAAGGCGAAGGGCGTGACCCACCACTCGTCGCCGAGGGCTTCGTTGAGTACGCGGTTGATGCCGACCTGTGCGGCGAACGTCACTGCGTACAGGACCACCACTGCCGCGAAACGGACACGGCTCGGCGGGGCCTTGAAGGTCCAGCGGCGGTTGATCAGGTAGGCGGTGGTGGTGCCGGCCACGAACGACAGGGCCTTCGCGACGTCGCGGGTGACGCCCA
>Ga0180215_1005732_pt1 | contig 10496 bp, 22 predicted proteins | sample eDN3rd37CBELigBY_FD_128871 | JGI IMG/M metagenome (GOLD analysis project Ga0180215, IMG submission 128871) | Enriched backyard soil microbial communities from Emeryville, California, USA - eDNA 3rd pass 37_C BE-Lig BY (version 2) (version 2) | ecosystem: Environmental > Terrestrial > Soil >...
CGTCCCCCCCCCCCCCCCCCCCGCCCCCCCCCCCTTTCGGCCCGGGAGATCATGCAGTTGACGCGTTCCAGGTGCGCGCCCAGCGCATTCATGCACTGTAGGTGCTCAACCGCGTCAAGCCGGAGGCGGTGGTGCTGGAGCTCGAGCCGTCATGGGAGCAGGCGCGCCTCGCGCAGGCCAACCTGGCGCCAAAGGCCGACGCTGCGCCGTCCACGGACAAGAAGGCCGAGGACCCCGTGCTCAAGGCGCTGGAGCAAGGCCAGTGGCTGCTCGCCTACCAGCGCGCGTTCGGCTTCCCGGCCACGCAGTTCTCCTACGAGAAGGACACGCCCGAGATCGTGTTTGCGTACGACCACGCCAAGGAGCTGGGCATCCCGACCGTGCTGGCCGACCGCTCGAACGAGGTGCGCTGCGCCAAGATGGGCACATGGGTAGCATGAACCTCAACACTAATTGACCCATTCGCCTAGTGCAGACGGGGCCGCAATAGATCTCGTCGTTGCGCGTCTACCACAACCTGTCGCGCAAGCACAAGCTGTACTCGCTGATCAACATCCCTCTGCTGCACTACCTGCCCAAGCCGCCCGACCCCCCGGCTGAGGCGAGGCCAGACTACGCGAGCATGCGCGCGTGGGTCGAGGATCGCAACGGCGTCATCTTCCCGGACCCGGCCATGCAGCTCGTCCTCATGCACGAGCGTGGTACGGCGACGCCCCACGACACTCGCACGGCAGCGTGGAACGCCACACTCAGCCAGCGTGGATCTTTGGACGTTGTGGATGCGCGCGGGAAAAGACTTGTACATGGCGCAGAAGATCCAGGCGGTGCAAGCGGGCAACGTCGTGGCCATTGTCGGCATGGCGCACGTGCCCGGCATGATCGCCTTTTGGGACCGCGCGCATGCGGTAGCTGTGAGCGTGCTGGACACGCCTAAGCAAGGATTCCAGGACTCGATCGCGCTGTGGCTGTCCGTCCACGGCCCCGACGGCGCGCTGGCCAAGCCGCCGCCGGCCGAGCCCGAGCTGGATGAACGGACTGAGCAACAGAACGGGGGCTGACCATTGCATTGTAAATACGTACACAGAGGGACGGATTAATTCTCATACTTGTTTGTAGGAAGTTATTCCAAGAAACATGAAATACACACAAAGTACACGATAAAACATGGCCGCCGAAATGTTTATGCGGGCTCGCTTATAACTCCACGGCGTTCAGGCAGATCTGCGCCCGCACGCGGCAGTCCTGGTCAAAGGAGAGGCATTCGATCGTCACCTTGGGGAAGTAGGGCCCCTGGACGCTCTGGAAGGCCCACTGGTGCGAATGGTACTCCTCGTCCTGGTAGGTACGCTCGAGGTAGTCGAAGCCGTCGATGGTCGTGGGGTCGCGGCCGCACTGCTGATCGCCGTAGCGGATGCGGTAGTACACCTGCGAGTACCGCTGGCCGCCGTACCACCGCACCGAAAAGTTGCCGACGTAGTAGTGCGTCGCCGGGTCGTAGCAGACCTGCTCGTTGCCAGTATCGCTTTCCTCGGAGAAAGGAAACGTGACAATGTGCGCCTCGCCGGGCGCCAGCTCAATCTCGCCCTCGGGGCCCGGGCAGACAGGCGTGGCGCTGCCCGTCGCAATGATGCTGCGGCGCGTTACCGCCGCTGCCGTCGCTACGCCCAGCGCAAGCAGAAGCAGCGCTGCTGCCGCTGCGAAGATGGTCGCGCGTGCCATGGTTCTCTCCTTCGTGACTTGCGGTTCGCCGCGACGTAGTAACGTGCTATTCGTGGAGGCTTCACCGTTTCTGTATCACTTATCTTCGCTCCTCCACCGTCCCAATGTCGCAACTGATCGACGGATCCTAGTCCTCCCGCTGCTGGTGGGCACTATTACAGAGATTCATTAACATGTCCTGTGTCCTCCTCGTCCTCCTCTTCCGCGTCTCCTCGTCCTCGTCCTTCTACTCGCTCTTCTTCGTCCTCGTCGCCTCTGACCTCGTCCTCGACCTCGTCCGCTTCATATCTACGTCCACTTCAACGCATCACAAATGCCCCTCAGCCACATCATCATGTGACTCCTTTTGTGGGGCGAACGGCGTAGTCGACGGCGGCGACGGCGGCGAAGGCGACGGCGGCGAAGGCGACGGTAGTGAAGGCGAAGGCGAAGTGGCGGAGGACGACGAGCAAAGCGGGACGAGGAGAAGCAATAGAAGCAGAAGGACTAAAAGAAGCAGGAGAGGAGAAGAGAACTATTATGTGATCCTATGTCGGTACATGCACCGTCTGTTCCGGTCAGTGATTGCATCGAAGGAGAACGCGGTGCCAGACGGTCGCGACGGCTGAAGGAGGAGATAGAGAAGATAAAGTTTGGTCTGGAAGGCGATGAAGAGCGCTGTAGAAGAAATAGGTAGAGAAGGAACTATTGGTTGATCTTTGTGTGATCCGATCCGGCTCTGTCCCTTGCTTACGGCTGCGACCAACCAAACAAACGGAGGAACAACCTTTTGGAGGGCAAGGAAGTGATCGGAACTACATTGTCCCATTGGCGTACATCCTTCCGCGTACATACCAACCATGTCGCCGAAGCAGTTGGCGGTCGTGACGGCGGCGGCCGCGGTCGTGGCGGCAGCGCTCGTGCCGAGTGCGGCGGCGTGGTGGTGCGAGAGCGGCACGGCGACGGTGGCAGGGCAGGGGTACATTAACGCGCACTGGCTGCCCGAGTGTGCGTACCAGTCGGAGCACTACTACATGGGCTCGTTCAATATCACGTCGCTCACGGGTGGCTTTGAGAGCTTCACCGTCCGCTACGGCGACCAGCCGTGCGGCGCACCCGAGTACGACAACCAGAACTACAAATACGCATCCAAGACGTACGAGGACTACTTCCCGCACTACCACCAGTTCGCCTTTTACGGCGAGCATGTCAGCTACTACCCCAAGATCCAGCTGGTGTGCAACCAGCTTCGCGGCGAGTGCGAGCTCGAGTACCAGCTGTGCCTGGGCTATTTCCCGCTCGACGGGTCCGTCGCCGGGGAGGAGGACGGCGGCACCGTCTCGCCGAAGCGGCGGTAGGCCGATCTGTCTGCCTATCGCAGACGCTGCTCTTTGTGTGTATAGTACGTGACTCGTGAGCTTGCATGTATTTTGGCGTGCGCTGTGCGCTGTTTTTGTGTGTACTACTTTTTAAACGTCGCGGTGCTCCAATAGAGTCAACTGCTCTCTTACTGCGTTGGCCCTCGCGGGAAGCGTGCAAGTAGAACCGGACCGGGAGATTCTTGGAATAGCGGGGCGTCGGCACTGCATGCAATGAATGCGACATATACAATGAATGTTATATATACCCGGCCTGCATGTCAGTATGTATGGTCGCCGCTGCAGTTTCTCAGCGTATGCATCCACAGAGCGTCGTCCTTCGCAATGTTGGTAGGCTTGTGCGGCGGCAGGCTGGCAGGCCCAAGCGGCGGCGGCACCTACATGCACCTGAGCGTGTCCGGCAGCTACATCTTCAAGGATTCGCAGGCCTACAAGCACAGAACGGTCGGTACCGGCATTGTGTGTGCCTAGGCCTACCCACGGTATGCATACATGTACGCACCAGGCGCACCGACGGACCCAGGAGGAGGGGAGGAGGATGCGCAGAGAGCAAGAGCACGAGGACTAGAAGGCACAGGCGCGAGAAGGATGAGGATAAACGGGGCGGACGCAGGTCGCGTGACCCGATCAGAAGCGACGCTTGAGGACGGGTGGAAAACGGACGCTGGGGAAGACGCTGGAGAGAGGACGGACGCTGGAGGACAAGGACGACGGAGAGAAGGAGCGGCACGACGAGGAAGGCAAGGCAAGAGGAAGAGGGGAAGAGGAGGAGAAGAACGCCGAAGGGGTGAAGGACGTTTGGAGGTGCGGTAGACCGTCCCAAACGAAGCCGAAGCGAGGCAGAGCGCCAACCGACGGACGACGGGAGGGAGTGGACGAAGAGTGCGCAGGAGGAGCGGCGGCAACCTCGGAGCAGACGGCCTCGGACGCAGAGGCTGATCGTTCTCATTGCACGGTCTGTTCGGCACCTTCAGACGGACGCCGCGCACATGAACGTTGCGAATGGCGGGTACACGCGGCCATCCTCGGGGTGAGATGGCAGTGAGCCGCCTCTTCGCCGTGGTCGGCGTGGCCCTGGCGGCCCTCGCCCTGGCCGTCGCGGCGGCGGCGTTCACAGGTACCGCCCTACCGCGCTGTGACGTCCTGCCAATCCGCTGCATCGCTAACAGCCTATTGAGCCATCGTCGCTCCTCGCGTCCACAGACCACGGCAAGCGCGAGGACGGCGCCGTCCGGCTTGGTAAAGCCCGCGGTGCCCAAACAAACCGTACTGAGGGGGTCGGTGCTGACCCGCATGGTGTTGTCCATGGTCTCCTCTTCGGCACGGCAGCTGGCTGGGATGCGCGCCAACAGCCATGTACGTCGAGGGAGACCCTAGCGTGCGGGCTTGGGCAGTGCAGGAGCGCTAACGCGACGCTGCGACGTACCTAGTGGTTGGGTCCGGCGGCGCCACCACAGTGCGGCGAGAGTGCCAGCCGTGCCCCCCGGGCCACGCGGCACCGAGTGAGTGCTGGGAAGAATGCAATGATCTTGGGTACTGCGACACGAACGGGACGGCGGTGTGCGCAGTGTGCCAACCTGGCCAGTACCAAAGCGAATCGGTATGGCGCCCACGACGCGGCGCAAGCGTGCGCTGCGTGAGATGCTGAAAGTTCCCCGCTTGCGTGGTGGCGGCGCGGCGGCGCGGTCTCCAGGGCCAAACGACGTGCTTGGATTGTGATGCCGGCTCGTACACGTCTGAGAACGTGCGTGGAGACCATTGGTGGTTGTCGACCCTTGCACGGGGCAACTCATGCTGACAGCGGTGCGCAACCCTGTGCGAGCTTGCCGCGGGGATCGGATGTGTCAGGGAAGCGTCATCTGCCAGAAGTGCGACCCTGGCCAATACCAGAACGAAACGGTGCGGGTGCCACGGCTCTGAAGTGAGGGTGGTGGGCGGCGGTTTGCTCACCACGAACGGCCAACTTGCCAGCAACTCGGAGACACGGGCGGCTAGGCCGCCACAACCTGCCTGCGCTGCGAGGCGGGCACGTATACGAATGGTCAGGTAAGCAGCGCGCCATCTAGCACAGGGCGATGGGCGCCGGCCTTGGTGAGCTGACAGTCTTTACGATCGCACAAAAGATTGCGCAGGTTCGCCTAGGGCGCACGGTTCTGTGAGAAATGCCTCGAGGGTTATACCAGCAACGTCAACAACACTGATTGCGAGCCGTGCAAGCCGGGCACGTTCTGCGAGTAAGGCGCGCGCGCCGCCTGGAAAAGATGCCTCCATGGCATACCTAGTGTGCTGACGGAACCACGCTGCGGCCCTCGCGTTGTCACCTGCCGTGGCTAGGAACGAGGGTTGCCCCGCTTGCGAAGCGTGCAAGCCGGGGTCGCAGCAACCCGAGAACGGCAAGACGGGGTGCGAGCCGTGTCCCGCGGGTGCGCGCATCGGCTCTTCCCGTGGCGCCGGCTCCACGAATCGGTTGAACACTGAGCGGTACAGGACGTCATTCTGCACGACGTTTGGCGGCGCAGGCTCGTACGCCGATGAGGAAGGGCTGCCGCTGTGCAAGGGGTGTGGGCAAGGCAACTGGAGCGATGTGGACGGCTCAGACACCCATGACAACTGCAAGGTCTGCTCCGAAGGTACCGCACCGGACGGCCCTGCCCTGGGCGGTAGACGGGGGGCGGGCGCTAATGCATTGGTTTGCGCGCATCTGACCTTGCTCAAGTAGGCCACTATTGTCCGTACAACATCAATGACCGCGAGCAGCCATGCCCTGGGGGTAGGCCACGGCGTGTGACGGGCATGCTGGCTGACTCCGTGCACACGAGTTGACCAAACGTGGTTGCGTGGGAGAACTTGTGGTGTAACACTTTGTTGGCAGGCTCGTACGCCGACCAGGCCGGCGCACTCGCTTGCATGCCGTGCTACCCCGGCCGCTATACCGAAGGAGTTGGCTCCGACGATGAGTCAGACTGCCTGCCGTGCCCTGTTGGTGCGTTGCGTGCGCCACAACGTGAGCTCGGATCGCCGCGATCGTTGTTTCACGAGCACACCCACCACATTATCCTAACGCCGTCTTGTCCAGGCTACTATTGCCCAGAGGATAGGACGGCCGCCCCTGTACCATGCCCGGACAATGCGATCTGCCCAGGCGGGGCAACGTCTTACGAGGTGTGCCCGACGCTGTACACCAACAACGATGACTTCACGGTGCGTCCCCGGGCGTGGTGATCGCCGTGCATGGGCGAGCGGCTGACCACACGCGGCGGCGGGCGGCATGCGGGCGTGGCTCGAGGGACGCGCAGGAGTGCGTTCCGAGTGGAACCATGTACCTCATGATTGGCACGATAGGCGCCTTGCTCCTAATCGCCATCATCACCGTGGCCGTGCTCCGCCTACGGAAGCGGCCGGACGACGTGCCGGCTTCCAGTGTTTCGGAGCGGACCCCGCTGCTGCCGGACTCGGAGGTGAAGGAAACGAATCCGGGGCCGGTGTACACCGGATTGTAAAAAGCTGTGTCGTCGAGTGCGAGCTCTTTGGCTCACTAGTGTTGATAGTTGTACACCAACCTGCACTTTTGGTGTCGTTGGTCATTTTCTAATAAAACCGAGCTGTTGAGAACTGGAATGTGTTCAATGCAGCATGGCAAGATGGTGGATGCTCGGAATGCCGGGCGCAGGGTGCCCACATCGAAAAGCGCGCCCAAATTCAAACGTGATGAGAGCCGATGACGTCATCGGTGATGGCGGCAGAGGAGAGGCTGCAGTGGCCGCTGGAGGCGGTGCTAGGCGGCGCGGGCGGGCCACTCGTCGCCCGTGGGTGGTCCAGGAAGGAGGCGCCCAACGCCGCTATTGCCCCTGCGGCTGCCGGCGCCGCGTGCCGACGCGACCCGCAGCAAGCAGCGTACGACATCGTGTAAACCACAGGCGGCCGGCCGTTGCGTGGTGGCCTGCCACCACGGCGGAGCACGCGCGGCTGCATGGCCTCGTCGACGGCCTCCGCGCCCTCGCAACCACGGCCGAACACGTGTGCTCGCGCACCGCACCGCCGCACAGGCGACGCCCGTAGGCGCATCGGCAGCCGAGGTGGCCCTGCTGGAGCGCTACTCAGACCAGCTCGCAGTGATGGTGCAACACAAGTTGGACAGCCCATGTCGCGAGTCTTAGTGTACATGTCGCTGTACAGGGTGTGCTTTGGTTACAAGAAATCTTTGATGTGCAGCGTCTTGCGCACGGCGTTGGAGAACCCTTCGTTGAACTTGTACCAGACGCGGTGCTGTGCCTTGGCCTGGCGATGCTGCCGCAGTTGCTCGCCTAAGGGTAAATCGGCAGCAAACCAACCACCAACCACTGACGGTTGAGTGTACGTAGAGCACAAGAGTATCCCACATCACGGAACGCACCGAAACTGAGCACACCCGACTTGCTCGACTCGATGATGGGCCGACCGAAAAAGTCCGTGGGTGGCTGCATCCATCACACCGCCCCAGCACCAACATGAGGCCTTGAGCGACTAGTTTCGCTACGGGTCGGGACGCTGGGGTGAGCCGACCTTTTCATCGACGAGCTTGAGCGGCTTGCGCGAAGGCGGCGGAGCCGCAACGGGGGCAAGCTTGCTGGGCGTCTTGCCGGTGCGCCGGCCTGGCGACTTGAGAGCGCCCAGATGGTCGGCCCCGGCGCCTTCGTCCGCCGCTGCCGCGCCGTCGGGCGCGACGGCGGTCGCCCGCAGTTCGGCCAGTCGCAGCCGAGTGGTCTCCACCTGACTCGCGATATGGAGAAAAAGCAAGGGTTGATTGTTACTACCAACCGCCAACTAGTACTCGCACAACGGCAAACGCCAGGTCTACCTCGTTTGCGATGAGTTGCCTTGTTGCGTAGGCGAACGGCAGCAGCGGCCGCGTCGACAGGCTGCCCTCAAAGCGCACCACCAAATCGACCCGCCTAAGGGTTCCTCAAAGCCGACCCTGGTGCCGGATGCCTTGTCAATAGCCTAACTTTGATGGCTGAAGAATAACGGACACGCTCAACGTACGGCTCGAGAATGTACTCGTAGTGACCGCTGGCCTCCTGGCGCACTTGCAGGAACGTGAGCCCTTGGCTTACCAGCACTTCCACAAGGCGCTGCAACGTAGCGCGCTCGGTCGGCGTCAGCAGCGACGGATTTGTCTAAAAGGGGTGACGCTTCTTGAGCCTTTATTGCATCGCGCATGAGCATCGACCGGTGCCAGCGAGCGCTAGTACCATTCCGCCAAAGTGACTCTACCTGCTTCAGCTCGGGCGAAAGAATGGTGAGGACGGCGGGCAGCCACTCCAGCGGCAGCACCGCACGGTCGATCGTCCGCCGCTGCGCCGCGCCGAGCCCAGTGTAGAAGGACTGCACGAGGTTGTCGTTGGCCAGTTTGGCAAAGTGCACCTCGCTGTCGCGCTTGGGGAACTGGACGGGCTGCTTGATCGGCGATGCAAATAGCGCGTGCACGGCCACCAGCGCCATCGGCGGGTACGCTAGCAGCTCAAAGTCTTGCGAACGCATTGCGCGTTCCTGCAACATGTCCTGGAAGCTGAGCCAGTCCAGGCAGCGCAACGCCTGGACATTGGCGGCCCCGCCCGCCCTGTCGCAAGCCCACGTTATGGACCGCGGTTGTGACACCCCGCCCGGTAGCAGCCTTCGGCCACAGACCTTGAAAAAGCCGGGATCGTTGGTCCGCATGCGCAGGTAGTTTTGGAAGGCGCCTGCAAAGTAGCCAGCATGGGGGCAGCGCAACGCAAGTGGCGCTTCGGTCAGCTGCAGTTGTGCTGAGCATCCGAATGTAGCAGGCTGAACACCGCACCTTGCATCAGACGGTCCAAATCGCCATTGGCGTCAATGGAGACGAGGAGCCGCTTCATGAACGGCGCGACCTCGATGCCGTAGTTATCGCGTAGCTTGGCGCCTGAACATCCTACCGCAAATGGTGGGAACGGAGCGAACGTGCTTAAGTATAGTCTGGTCGCACCGATGCCAATTTTTTTTTTTAAGTTGCTCAACGGACCAAACGCTGTGACGCGGCTGGGGTGCGCAGGTGACGCGTCCAGCTTGGGCCGCTTGCTGGACGACTGCACAAATACCTCTTGCAGCACGTAGAGCAGCGAGCGATGCATGTCGCGGTGTCCCACGGCGGCGCGCTCCAACGTCTCCGTGGAAAATACCAGCGAACGTTGGCGGATGAACTGCATGCCGGTCAACCACGAAGGAATCGCGCATATGCTGGGCATACTGTTACCGGCTGGCCATCGTTCCCTGATCATCATCCAGTAGCTGATGCCCTTCGCCGCACCTGTAGGGTGTTGAGGCAGGACCGCATATCCGAGTCGGTCAGCTCGATCAGGCTGACCAGCGCCTTCATGTCGGTGTCGAGGCCTTCGATGCGGCAAATATCTTGAAGGCGCGTCATGAGCCGCGGTAGCGCCGGCTTGGACATGGTAATCATCAAAGCCTCGCGGCGCAGCGGGCGTAGCACCGGCGCGTAGCTGTGCAACCCGCGATCCCGGCGGCATGCAGTGGCAACACATTGTTAACAAGTCCCTCTTGCTGTGGATTGAGGGCACGTCAAGCGGCGTACGGGTCATTGCAGATGCAAATGATGGGCCGCAAAATCGGCGGCGTGCCCTTGCGGCTTGTCGCGCCGGGGCCCCCTTCGTCGACCGCACCGTCCTCGATGTCCGCGGTGGGCGCGGTGCCCTTTCCTGCTGGCGCGGCCGGTGCCTTGCTGCCAACAGGACGATTCTTTCCGGCATCGGGGCCGCCACCACCCTGGCGACGCCGCTTGCCGCCGGAGCCGTGGATCATCCTAAGCAGCATCTCCAGCGGGTTCTAATGGAGCAGTGCAAAAGGCAAAGCTGGTCACCAGGCATGTGAACCGCACAATATTTGGATTATTTTCGCACGCATGTGTTAGGGATGTACCTGGCCGGTGCCGCCGCCGTACAAGCCGTCGACCTCATCGAGGATGATGCAGTTGGGCCGCTGGCTGCCCAGCATGGCGCGCATCTCGGCGGCCGCGCGCACCTTGAACCGCAACGCCTCGGCGGACCGGTCGTCGCTGAGGCACAATGCGCAAAGGAGAATTTGGTCTCAATTCAACGCATTGCATTGACAAGGACAAAGCATGTCCGGCGTTCACGCACCTGGCGTTGACTTCCACGGGGTGGTACCCCGCCGTCCGTGCAATGATGTGCGCGAGGGTAGTCTTGCCCAGGCCGGGCGGGCCGCTGATTAGCAGGATCTGCAATCAAGAATTTGATAACAGCGGAATGGCCATGCGCATGAGCACAACATGTACCATCTCCGCGGAAGGGCGCGTTTATAGCGCATTCGTACCTTTTGCTCCGGTCGGTGCCACGGATCGGACTTTGGTACTAACACCATAAAATAGGAAATGCCAACATTAGC
>Ga0180215_1005733_pt1 | contig 10496 bp, 11 predicted proteins | sample eDN3rd37CBELigBY_FD_128871 | JGI IMG/M metagenome (GOLD analysis project Ga0180215, IMG submission 128871) | Enriched backyard soil microbial communities from Emeryville, California, USA - eDNA 3rd pass 37_C BE-Lig BY (version 2) (version 2) | ecosystem: Environmental > Terrestrial > Soil >...
ATCGAAAAGCTTAAATTCATCCGGAAATTGTATTCAGATGGGTTAAAAAAAGAGGAAGTCACAGCAAAGCTTGAGGATGCAGGAATCCCAGTGATCATTACAGTGGAAGATGAGGAAGAAAGCAGCACCACCTCATTGGTGAATGTGAATTCAGAACTGACAGATATGAAAAAGCTGGTCAGCTTTCTCGTTCAGCAAAATGAACAATCCCGTCTAACCCAAAATAAAATCAGAGAACAAAACAAACAGCTGATACATGAGGTGCATGAGCTCAAACTCACAATTGAAGATTTAAGAAATGCCCATGCACAAGGCTATGAAAAAGAGAGCGAAAAAGTCACTTCCCTCTATGAAAAACTGATGGCGACACAAAAGTCTGTAGAAGAAGTAGCCGGTGCATTAGAAGCTGAAAAAAGCAAAAGCATCTGGCAGAAGATTTTTGGAAAGTAAAGGCAATCCCAAATTGCAAGATGTACGTTTAGACTCCTGTCTTCAGGGTATTGGCATAATGATTTTAAATACTCGGGAGGTCGAATAAATGAGAGCATTAGCCGTAGTAGAAGGAGCATTAATTGTCTGGATCATCATGCTGCTGGGTTCATTAATGAATACCTTCATGTCCGAAGGTTTTATCGCCCTGGTATTTAAACTGGCAGAAGGAAAAGGAATTCTGCTTACATTATTATTAATAGCCGCGACGCTAACGGATATGTGGAGAGATAAGAAGCGTGACCGGTTAATTCAAAAGGGGAAACTTGAACCGAATCAGCTGTTTTAATACATAAAGGGAGTAAGCCATCATTTATTTGATGGCTTATTTTTTTCGTGATAATCTAAAAGTACTATTTTCTGAAAATACTAAAAACTATATTGATAATCGATTGAAAGATAGATAATATTAATTATACAAAATATTGTATATTGGTTATAAAGGAGATGAAAATTTGAAAAGGTTAAAGACATTGTTAATAGTATTGGCATTAGCCTTAAGTTCTGCAGTATTTTCTGGAAATATGGTGAATGCCACAGAACGTTCCGGGCAGAAATTAAGTCATGCTGATCCGAAAAAGGCTGGCTTTGATCCTGTCAAATTAAAGGGTATTGATAGAGCAATTACGGAGGCTATTGAGGATGGTATTACACCCGGTGCAGTAGTTCTTGTGGCAAAGGATGGAAAAATCGTCAAAGAGGAAGCATATGGATATGCACAAAAATACGATATGGGGGAATTACTCAGTAATCCCCGAAAAATGAAAAAGAGAACAATCTTCGATCTTGCTTCCGTTACGAAGGTGATGGGAACAACTCAGGGCATTATGAAACTGGTAAGTGACGGTGAACTTTCAGTCAATGACAAGGTATCTGAATATATACCTGAGTTTGCTCAGCGTGGAAAAGAAGATATTACAATAGCCGACTTGCTGACACACACCTCAGGATTGACTCCTTGGAAACCGACATACCTATATGCTGACAATTCGGAAGAGGTTCTGAGTTATATAAACCAGCTGCCCCTTGAATACCCGACTGGAACGGACAGAAGATATAGCGATTTTAGCTTTATGATGCTGGGTTTTTTAATTGAAGAGATAAGTGGACAAAAATTGGATAAATACTTAGAGGAAAATATATATAATCCCTTAAAAATGCATGATACGATGTTTACTCCTCCTGAACATTTCAAACATAAAATTGCAGCTACTTCCTGGGGGAATCCTTATGAATATAAAATGATTGATGACCCTAATTTTGGGTACTATGTTGAAGAAAGTCCGGATATGTTTAAATACTGGAGAAATTACACACTAATTGGAGAAGTTAATGATGGGAATAGCTTCTATGGCAATAAAGGTATTGCTGGCCATGCCGGTTTATTTTCGACAGCAAGGGACCTTGCCGTATTGGGCCAGACCATGTTAAATGGCGGAACATATGGAAAAACCAAAATGTATGATAAAGAAGTGATTGATATCTTTACCTCTCCTCAGCGCTTTGGCCAGGGATATGGCTGGGAGCTGGATAAAAGCTGGTATATGGGAGATCACTATTCTGACATAGCCTTTGGCCATACTGGTTTTACTGGAACCCAGGTTATTATAGATCCAAAGGAAAACCTCCAAATTATCCTGCTTACGAACAAACAAAACAATGGTCCTTTGCCAAGCGGATCATACCGAAGCACAGGCGCTCTTTCAAAAGAAGTAGCTAATATTGTTTATGAATCCTTGAACTAGCCGTTTATTTTATATCAATTTACGCATACATGGCACCTATTCAGCCCACCCTAAAACAAAAAGAGGGTGGGTTTTCTTATGAAAAAACTCTTGCTAATCTTAACATTCATCTCCTTCTTTTGGAGTCAAAGTACTGTTTTGGCCCGGACACTTTCACACCCTCCTATTCCGGAAGAGTCACCTGATATAGAAAAAGTGGCTATCGTCGTTCTGAAAGATGCGAAGAACGAACAGGGGATTAAGAAAATGATCGATCAAAATCCTGATCTGCAAATTAGGCATACATTCAATCAGGCGTTGAACGGCTTTTCAGTTATAGGAAAGCAATCTGCATTGCAAAGCCTGCAAAAGATAGAGTCAGTATCTTCTGTTTCACCGGTTAATACCTATCATGTACATTCCGATGACAATATCAAGCTGATTGGCGGCATTAATGCCAGAGGCTATTATGACAGAGATAATCAGCGCCTCACAGGCAAGGGTGTGAAAGTAGGCGTAATCGACACCGGCATCGATTATAATCATCCAGACTTGCGAAGGAGCTATGGCGGTGGACATGATCTGGTGGATAATGATAAGGATCCGATGGAAACAAAAGCTGCAGGGGGACAAGGCACACTGCACGGCACTCACGTCGCAGGAATCATTGCGGCAAATGGCAGAATTCAAGGGGTTGCACCTGAAGCAACCATTATCGCCTACCGGGCTCTCGGACCAGGCGGCAGCGGAACAACAGAACAGGTGATAGCGGCCATCGAACAGGCAATAAAGGATAAAGTAGATGTGTTAAACCTTTCCTTGGGAAATAACGTGAACGGACCTGACCTTCCGATAAGCATGGCCCTTAATAAAGCAGTTGAAAAGGGAATAACGGCTGTCACTTCATCGGGCAATTCGGGTCCGAATATTTGGACGGTCGGATCACCGGGAACAGCCTCGAAGGCCATTTCTGTAGGAGCCTCAACACCAACAATGAAGGTGCCATTTTTGAGCATAGGCGGGCGGGAAATTCGTCTTGATTTGCTGCAGGGTTCAAAGGATTGGGAATTTGACCGATCCTTTGAATTGGTCGATGGAGGACTCGGTCATCCTGAAGAATTGAAGAATGCCAAAGGGAAAATGGTATTAGTGGAACGAGGGGAACTAACGTTTACTGATAAGGCAGTCCATGCAATGGAAGCAGGAGCAGAGGGAATCATTATTTTTAATAATACAAAAGGCAGGTTCTTTGGCAATCTGGACAGTGGTGTTCCAATTCCGGTAGCGGCGTTATCAAAGGAAGAAGGAGAGGAGCTCAAGAAGAACATTAATGAAGGAAGACTCCTTGCCCGGACTAATATAATAGAAGAAAGGGATATCCTGGCTGACTTCAGTTCCCGCGGACCCGTTACATCAACATGGGAAATCAAGCCGGATGTTGTGGCACCTGGAGTCGCCATAAATAGCACCATTCCTGGCGGTTACCTGCCGCTGCAGGGGACTAGCATGGCCGCTCCGCATGTCGCAGGGGCCTGTGCCATCCTGAAACAGGCTCATCCCGAATGGGGGCCGGAACGGATTAAGGCAGTACTTATGAATACGGCTAAGCTTCTTATGAATACAGAAGGAAAAACATATAGAACTTATGAGCAGGGAGCAGGCAGAATCCAGCTTGATCAAGCGCTGAGAGCAGAAACGCTTGTCCTCCCGGCCTCTCTGCAGTTTGGGAAATTTCAGATCGCAGACAGGCTGCATGAACACAGCAGTTTTATAGCGGTTGAAAATATTAGTGAGAAAACGCAGACCTACTCCTTTTCTGTACCTTATAAGGCACAGGGCATCAATTGGGAAATGCCTATGACATTTCAATTAAACCCAGGTGATAAGAAAAAGGTGGAAATCAAAATGTCGGCAGACCCGACTCTTTTAAAGAAAAAGATCTATGATGGGTACCTGCTTATGAAGGCAGGTGCCGAAAGCATCAGAATTCCCTATCTTTATGTGCTTGAAGAGCCGGATTATCCAAGGGTGATGGGATTCGGACTGGGCAAAGGAGATAAGCCGGGCACGTATCGCTATGAAGTGTATCTTCCTGGCGGGGCAGAAGAGTTCGGAATTGCCATGTTTGATTCGGAAAGCCTCCGCTTCATGGGATTTCTTGACTGGAAAAGAAATGCAGGCAAAGGACAGCTGCTGCAGGAAATTCCGGCAGATAAGCTTCCTGGGCCTGGGCTGTACCTTGCAAAGGTGTTTGCCAAAAAAGCCGGCAAGGAAGATTGGATTGAAACCTACCTATTTGTGAGGCCGGATGGGCAGCTTGGGGACCCGGAACCTTCGGCAAACAAGCGGACCACTCAAAGTAAGTGATAATGTTAAAATAAAACGTTTTCAGGAGCGATGCAGAAACTCGCTCCTTTTTCAATAGATATCCAAAAATTAAATGTGATAAATATGTGAACATACCATATTTTTACCTTTTTGTTTGTGAACTTTTTCACTCCAAACGCATTGACATTGACAAAGCCCTATTGTATGCTTACAAAGGGTAAAAGATGATAGGGTTTTCAAAATATTTGTGCAGACATATTTCCCACTTCTGCATGATGTTAATATGATTAATTATGGCCTCAAAACCCACTTACCATTCTCTTAAGGGAGGATGCGTTTTTATGCGTCAAAAAGACCGCAACCCATTTAAGGCGATGGCCTTAATGTCCGCCATTCTTTCTCAGTTAGTAGGTTCCACGCTCATTGGCATTTTCGCCGGAAGGTGGCTTGACAGCAAGGCAGGAACAGAGCCGTTATTCCTATTGGTCGGTTTGTTCATTGGACTGGGCGCCGGGATTTACGCCATGCTTCGCTTAATCCAACATTTCTTCACAGGAGAATGAACATCATGCCGGAAATCAAAGTAACTTTTCAAAGACAGCGAAAATACATATTCCTTTTGTTGTCTGTATACGTTCTCGGCTGGGGGTTTACACCTTATCAATCTATTTTTCTGGGCTTGATATTTGGTACAAGCTTAAGCCTGTTCAATTTGTGGCTGATTTCACGAAAGGCGCTGCAGTTTGGAGAGGCAGTCGAGAGAGGCGAGAAGGTGCGTTCACTTGGAACGGTATCCAGAATGGCTACAGCAGTATTTGCTGTGATGATCGCTCTGGAATACCCTGATAAGCTGCACCTGATCAGTGTGGTATTTGGATTAATGACATCCTATATTGTCATTATGATAGATTATTTTCTTCAATCTTTTCAATTACGTAAATAGCGGGAAGAGAGGTGAACACTATTGCATCATGAAGCTCCTATAGTGGACTTTTTAGGATTGAATTTTAACTTATCAAACGTACTGATGATTACAGTGGCAAGTGCTATTGTTTTCATTATTGCTTTGCTTTCAACCCGTCGATTGGCCATGAAACCAACGGGGATGCAAAATTTCTTCGAATGGATTATGGATTTTGTTAAGAATATCATTAACAGCACGATGGACTGGAAGACAGGCGGAAGATTCCACATCCTTGGATTAACCCTGATCATGTATATCTTTGTTTCAAACATGCTCGGACTTCCGTTCGCAATCACTTATGATCACACTTTATGGTGGAAATCGCCGACAGCCGATCCTGTTATCACATTAACATTAGCGGCAATGGTTGTTGGGCTTTCGCATTACTATGGCGTAAAGCTTAAAGGAGTAGGAGAATACGGCCGGGATTTTATCAGGCCAATGCCTTTCTTGTTCCCATTGAAAATCATTGAAGAGTTTGCAAACACTCTGACGTTGGGACTTCGTCTTTACGGTAATATCTATGCAGGTGAAATCCTGCTGACATTGCTTGTCGGAGGACTGGCTCACGCCGGTGTAGGCGGAATGCTTGCAGCAATCCTGCCGACACTTGTATGGCAAGGATTCTCAATCTTTGTCGGATCTATCCAGGCATTCATTTTCTGTATGTTAACAATGGTTTATATGGCACACAAAGTGAGCCATGACCATTAATATATACCTGTTCATTTCATGGACAAAACATTTTAAACAAATAAATTTTCATACAATTTAAGGAGGAACTCAATAATGGGTCTTTTAGCAGCAGCAATTGCAATCGGTTTAGCAGCACTAGGTGCCGGTATCGGTAACGGTCTTATCGTATCAAAAACAGTTGAAGGTATGGCTCGCCAGCCAGAAGCTCGCGGTATGCTTCAAACTACAATGTTCATCGGGGTTGCGTTAGTAGAGGCTGTTCCGATCATCGGCGTTGTTATCGCGTTCATGGTTATCGGCGGTTAATTAATACTGTACCAATCGTTCTAAATGGCGAAGATCATTCTATGAACCTTCGCCATTCCTTTATGTTTTTTTACCTTAAAACTAATTCGGAATCATGCATATGACTCCGTTTCATAAGTGGAACAACTCTTGAAGGGAGTGAATCGAGGGTGTTAACAAACAGTCTAGTATTAGGCGCTGCAGGCGGCGGTTTTAACGGCGGGGACATTTTGTACCAGCTGATCATGTTCATCATCTTGTTGGCATTGCTGAAAAAATTCGCGTGGGGTCCTTTAATGGGCATTATGCAGCAGCGTGAAGAGCACATTGCCAGTGAAATCCAAGCGGCAGAAGAAAGCCGTACAGAAGCAAAAAAACTTTTAGAAGAGCAAAGAAATCTTTTAAAAGAAGCACGTACAGAAGCACAGGGCCTTATCGAAAATGCGAAGAAACAAGGCGACGTGCAGCGTGAGGAAATCATTGCGGCTGCCCGCACTGAGTCTGAACGCATTAAGGAATCTGCTAAGCTTGAAATCGAGCAGCAGAAAGAACAGGCGGTTGCCGCTATCCGCGAGCAGGTCGCTTCATTGTCTGTCCTAATTGCTTCCAAGGTTATTGAGAAGGAATTAAGCGCAGCTGATCAAGAAAAGCTGATCAATGAATACATTCAAGAGGCAGGAGAAAAGCGATGACGGGCTCCACAGTAGCAAAGCGCTACGCGTTGGCTCTTTTCCAGCTTGCGAATGAACACCAGCTTCTTGACCAAATGGAAGAAGAGCTTCGTGCAGTGAAAGAAGTAGTAACTAATAACTCAGATTTAAAGTCTGTATTGAAATCTCCAAAGCTTTCAATTGAGAAGAAAAAAGAGATTTTAAAAGACGCATTTGCATCTGTGAACACGTTTGTATTAAATACGTTAATGATACTAATTGAACGCCACCGCGAAGATCATATCTCTGATGTGGCAGATCATTTTATAAGCCTTGCGAATGACAAAAAAGGGATTGCGGATGCGAAAGTATACACTGTTCGTCCGCTGACTGAAGCAGAGAAGGAAGCATTATCTGTGTCATTTGCAGCTAAGGTTGGAAAAAAATCACTTCGTATTGACAATATAGTTGATACTAACTTGCTCGGCGGCATCAAGCTTCGAATCGGAAACCGGATTTTCGACGGCAGCTTGCGCGGGAAGCTTGAGCGTCTTGAACGTCAATTATTAGGCTAAGATTCGTAGATAGGGGTGAAACTCATGAGCATCAATGCTGAAGAAATCAGTGCGCTGATAAAAAAGCAAATCGAAAACTATCAGTCGGAAATTCAAGTGAGTGATGTAGGTACGGTTATCTCTGTTGGTGACGGTATCGCTCGTGCTCATGGCCTCGACAATGTCATGGCTGGAGAACTTGTTGAATTTTCAAACGGCGTTATGGGTATGGCACAAAACCTTGAAGAAAATAACGTCGGTATTATCATTTTAGGACCATTTACAGAAATCCGTGAAGGCGATGAAGTACGCCGTACGGGCCGCATCATGGAGGTACCGGTTGGTGAAGAACTAATCGGCCGCGTAGTAAACCCTCTTGGACAGCCAGTAGATGGCATGGGACCAATCAACACAACAAAATCACGTCCAATTGAAAGCCCGGCACCAGGTGTTATGGATCGTAAATCTGTACACGAGCCGCTTCAGACAGGCATCAAGGCGATTGACGCTCTTGTGCCAATCGGCCGCGGACAGCGTGAGTTAATCATCGGTGACCGTCAAACAGGTAAAACATCTGTTGCAATTGATACAATCCTGAACCAAAAAGATCAGGATATGGTATGTATCTATGTAGCAATCGGACAAAAAGAATCTACTGTTCGTAATGCAGTAGAAACGCTTCGTAAGCAAGGTGCCTTAGATTACACAATTGTTGTAACAGCATCTGCATCACAGCCTGCTCCATTGCTATACTTAGCTCCTTACGCTGGTGTAACAATGGGTGAAGAGTTCATGTACAACGGGAAGCACGTTCTTGTTGTGTATGATGACTTAACAAAGCAAGCTTCTGCTTACCGTGAGCTTTCATTGCTATTGCGCCGTCCTCCAGGCCGTGAAGCATATCCAGGGGACGTATTCTACTTGCACAGCCGCTTGCTTGAGCGCGCTGCGAAGCTAAGCGATGCGAAAGGTGCAGGTTCAATCACTGCGCTTCCATTTATCGAAACACAAGCAGGGGACGTATCTGCTTATATTCCAACAAACGTTATCTCAATCACTGACGGACAAATTTTCCTTCAGTCAGACCTATTCTTCTCCGGTGTACGTCCGGCGATCAACGCAGGTCTTTCTGTATCACGTGTAGGTGGATCTGCACAGATCAAAGCAATGAAAAAGGTTGCAGGTACACTGCGTCTTGACCTTGCTTCATACCGTGAACTTGAATCATTTGCCCAGTTCGGTTCTGACCTTGATAAAGCAACACAGGCTAAACTTAACCGTGGTGCCCGTACAGTAGAGGTTCTAAAGCAGGATCTTAACAAGCCGTTAAAAGTTGAGAAGCAGGTTGCAATCCTTTACGCTCTAACTCGCGGCTTCTTAGATGACATTCCTGTACAGGATATTCGTCGTTTCGAATCTGAATTCCTTTCATGGTTAGACCATAACCGCAAAGATTTGTTAGACCATATCGTGGCTACTAAAGAACTTCCTTCTGATGACGATATGGCATCTGCGATTAACGACTTTAAGAAAACTTTCGCAGTATCCGAATAATCGAGATTGCCCGGATGGGGAAGTGCTCCCCATCTAAGCACCTCAATTCGGTTCTGACAAACAATAAAAAGCGGAAGCGCCTTGGTCAGCCCCGACAAGCATAAGACTAGCCCTGCAGGAAGGTGTTCTTTACTTCCGGAAGGGATTGGCTTATGACCTCGAGGGGTTAGGCGCTGCAGCTGGCCTAATCTGAATAAGGGTGGTGAGAACCTGTGGCATCATTACGCGATATAAAAAATCGTATTACTTCTACGAAGAAAACGAGTCAAATTACAAAAGCAATGCAGATGGTATCAGCTGCGAAAATGAATAAGGCAGAAATGAATGCAAAGTCATTCGTGCCTTACATGGAGAAAATCCAGGAAGTTACGGCATCCATCGCTTTGGGAAGCAAAGATGTATCACATCCAATGCTGACCAGCCGCCCTGTCAAGAAAACTGGTTACCTGGTAATCACGTCTGACCGCGGACTTGCGGGAGCTTATAACAGTAACGTATTGCGAAATGTCTACCAGACGATTCAAAAGCGCCATAAATCACCTGATGAGTATGCAATCATTGCGATCGGACGTGTTGGCCGCGACTTTTTCAAAAAGCGCAATATGAACGTCATTCTGGATATCGTTGCCGTTGCAGACCAGCCAGCATTTGCTGAAATCAAAGATATTGCCAGCAAAACAGTTGGCATGTTTGCTGATGAAACATTTGATGAATTATATATGTACTACAGCCATTATGTCAGCGCGATTCAACAGGATGTAACAGAGAAGAAGCTTCTTCCGCTTACGGATATCTCCAGCTCGAAAAAGCTTACATCATATGAGTTTGAACCTTCCGCTGAAGAAATTTTAAAAGTATTGCTGCCTCAATACGCTGAAAGCTTAATCTACGGTGCGCTATTAGACAGTAAGGCAAGTGAGCATGCTGCAAGGATGACAGCGATGCAGAATGCAACGGATAATGCTAAAGATCTTATTAACTCATTAAGCTTAAGCTACAACCGTGCACGTCAGGCAGCCATCACGCAGGAAATTACCGAAATCGTCGGCGGAGCAGCCGCGTTAGAATAATAAAGAAAAGCAGAAGCGCCTCGATCAGCCCCTAAAAGCATAAGACGAGCCCTGCAGGAAGGTGTTCTATCCTTCCGGAAGGAAATGGCTTATGACTCGAGGGGCTAGGCGCCGGAGCTAGACAAACGAAAAGCGGAGTTAGCAGGTGAGTGTTGCCTGCTCTCCATTATGTAAAACGAACG
>Ga0180215_1005734_pt1 | contig 10495 bp, 9 predicted proteins | sample eDN3rd37CBELigBY_FD_128871 | JGI IMG/M metagenome (GOLD analysis project Ga0180215, IMG submission 128871) | Enriched backyard soil microbial communities from Emeryville, California, USA - eDNA 3rd pass 37_C BE-Lig BY (version 2) (version 2) | ecosystem: Environmental > Terrestrial > Soil >...
ACACAACCTATTGAATCACCGCAACTTTCTATTCTTAAGTAAGTTTACTTGCTTAAAGATAGTTAGCATATAAATTGATAATGCGTTTTTGCCCGTGTTATCTAGTATTTAAAAAATAGAACCCAATATTAGGAGGAAATGAAAATGACAAAAATGTACTATCAAAACGAAATCAATGAGGCACCTTTAAAAGAAAAGACGATTGCAATTATCGGTTATGGATCTCAAGGTCATGCACACGCACAAAATTTAAAGGATTCCGGCTTCAATGTTGTTGTTGGTGTTCGTCCCGGTAAATCATTCGACCAAGCAAAAGAAGATGGATTGGATGTAAAAACTGTTGCACAAGCTGCTGCACAAGCTGATATTATCCAAATCTTACTTCCAGATGAGAAACAAAAACAAGTTTACGAGGCTGAAATTGCACCATTTTTAGAACCGGGAAAAGCATTAATGTTCGCACACGGCTTCAATATTAACTTCGGACAAATCGTCCCGCCAGCTGATATTGATGTATTCTTGGTAGCTCCAAAAGGTCCTGGTCACTTAGTTCGTCGTACTTTTGTTCAAGGTGCTGGTGTACCTGCATTATTCGCCATCTATCAAGATGCTACTGGCCAAGCGCGAGATCTTGCATTGGCTTACGGTAAAGGTGTAGGAGCTGCTCGTGCCGGGATGTTAGAAACTACGTTTAAAGAAGAAACAGAAACGGATTTATTCGGAGAACAAGCAGTGCTTTGCGGTGGTACAACAGAGTTAATCAAAGCTGGATTCGAAACTTTAGTCGAAGCGGGTTACCAACCTGAATTAGCTTATTTCGAAACATTACACGAATTAAAATTAATCGTTGACCTTATCTATGAAGGTGGTATGGAAACAATGCGCTACTCTGTTTCTGATACAGCAGAATGGGGAGATTATGTAACTGGTCCTCGTATCATCGATGCATCGGTGAAAGCGCGTATGAAAGAAGTATTAACGGATATCCAAGACGGTACATTTGCGAAGGATTGGATTAAAGAAAATGAAACTGGCCGCCCACGCTATACTGCATACAAAAAAGCCGGTGCTGAACACCAAATCGAAGAAGTGGGATCGAAACTACGCGAAATGATGCCATTCATCAATGAAGGCAAGAAAAAAGTGGTGATTAAGTAGTGCGCAAAATTGATATATTTGATACAACGCTACGTGATGGAGAACAGTCAGCTGGAATCAATTTAAATACTGCAGAAAAAATCGAAATCGCCAAGCAATTAGAACGTCTAGGAGTAAGTATTATTGAAGCAGGTTTTCCTGCTTCAAGCCCCGGCGATTTTGAGGCAGTAAATAAAATTGCAAAAACGGTAAAGAATTCAATTGTTACAGGTCTTGCTCGATGTGTAAAAAGTGATATTGATGCAACCTGGGAAGCTATTAAAGAAGCAGAACAGCCACATATCCATGTGTTTTTAGCGACAAGTCCGATTCATATGGAATACAAATTAAAAAAATCACCAGATCAAGTTGTCGAACAAGCGGTAGAGGCCGTGAAATATGCGAAAAAGTTCTTCCCTCTCGTGCAATGGTCTGCAGAAGATGGTTTCCGTTCAGATCGTGATTTCTTAGTTCGCATCATTGAAAAAGTAATTGAAGCTGGTGCTACGACGATCAATGTTCCAGATACGGTTGGTTATGCTTCACCTCAAGAATACGGAGAACTTTTCAAATTCTTGCGTGAAAACGTTCGCGGCTCAGAAAAAGTGAAATATTCAGCTCATTGCCATGATGATCTTGGGATGGCAGTTGCCAACTCGATTGCAGCCATTCAAAATGGAGCAGATCAAGTTGAATGTACAATTAATGGTATTGGGGAACGTGCAGGTAATGCATCATTAGAAGAAATTGGTGTTGCTATGCATATCCGAAACGATCTTTACCAAGTGGAGACGGGACTTAACTTAAAAGAAATTAAGCGAACTTCACAACTTGTCAGCCGTTTGACTGGGGTTGTCATTCAGCCTAATAAAGCGGTAGTTGGTAAAAATGCCTTTGCACATGAATCAGGTATTCACCAAGATGGTGTATTAAAAAATAAGGAAACATATGAGATAATCTCGCCAGAATTAGTGGGTGAAGGCGAAATTCCTTTAGTTTTAGGAAAACACTCTGGTCGTGCTGCATTTAGAGATCGTGCAGAAAAAATGGGCTTTGATTTATCAGATGAAAAATTGAATAAAGCATTCCAAGAGTTCAAAAAACTTGCGGACCGTAAAAAGGAAATTACCGAAGAAGATTTGATGACTCTTCTTACGGAGCAGCAAGTATTAATTGAAGATGTTCCGTTATTTGAATTAAAATCAGTTCAAGTTTCTTACGGTACGGAAAACATTCCGACTGCTACAGCTTCCGTTGTAACACCGGAAGGGGAACTTAAAACTCTGGCTGCTACTGGTTCTGGATCTGTTGAAGCTATCTTCAATACATTGGAACAGTTAGTTAACGCAACAGTAAATATCTTGGACTTCCGAGTGAAATCGGTAGGCAAAGGCAGAGATGCTTTAGGAGAGGCGCTAGTAAATTTACGGTATAACGGCTATACATCGACAGGTCGTGATGCATCTCAAGACGTTCTGGAAGCGACTGCAAAAGCTTACTTAAATGCAATTAACAGACATTTAATTCAAGATAGCATTCGTGGGAAAGAAACGGCGGAGGTTTAAGACTGTTCTACATTGAATTGACATGATTTTTTATAAAACAGAAGGCATAGGTGAATGGTCGCTGTTTGTAATATGTTAAATCAACAAAGGAAACGCCATCAAAGATTAGCTTTGATGGCATTTCTTTAAAATTAGCTATAAGCGTATAAAACAATATAGAAAGGTGTTTTTGCAGGTGGAAAAGAAAATTACAGTACTTCCCGGGGATGGCATTGGACCAGAAGTGGTTGCAGCTGCAGTAAGAGTTTTACAAGTAATCGCCAAACGATTTAATCATGATTTTCAGCTAGGATATGCTGCAATCGGCGGAGCAGCTATTGATCAATTCCAAGATCCACTTCCGGAAGAAACGATTGAGATGTGTAAGGAAAGCGATGCGATTCTTCTAGGGGCGGTAGGAGGGCCTAAATGGGATAACAACCCTGCTGAACTCCGTCCTGAAAAAGGTTTGCTTCGAATTCGCAAAACCTTTGACTTGTTTGCAAATCTCAGACCAGTAAAAGCATTCCCAAGCTTACTAGATGCCTCACCATTGAAACGTGAAGTAGCAGAAAACGTTGATTTAATGATTGTTCGCGAACTAACAGGTGGAATCTATTTCGGTGAAAAAAACCGCACAGAATCAGATGCAAGCGATTTAAATATATACACACGGGAAGAAATTGAAAGAATTGTGGATAACGCTTTCGCACTGGCAAAATTACGCAAAGGTAAACTTTGTTCGGTAGATAAAGCAAATGTTTTAGAAACTTCCAGACTATGGCGCCAAATTGTGGAAGAGAAAAAAGGTAACTATCCGGAAGTTGCTGTTGAACATAATTTAGTAGACTCGGTTGCTATGAAATTAATTACAAATCCAGGTCACTATGATGTAGTTGTTACAGATAATATGTTTGGCGATATTTTAAGTGATGAAGCATCTGTAATTACAGGGTCTCTTGGTGTACTGCCTTCAGCATCAATTCGAAGCGATAATTTCGGACTTTATGAGCCTGTACACGGTTCTGCTCCGGAAATTGCAGGGGAAGGAATTGCAAATCCGGCAGCGACAATTCTTTCGGTTGCCATGATGCTTCGCTATTCCTTTGATCTTCAAGAGGAAGCAGCAGAAATTGAACGTGCAGTAAGCAGCGTGTTCGATGATGGCTACTTCACAGCGGACTTAGTGAAGGATGGCAGCAGAGCACTTACAACGGATGAATGGACTGATAAAGTCATAGCTGAGATTGATACGAATTTTGTTGCGGATAGTATTATGGAATCTTATATTTAAGGATTGGTGAAGATAATGGGAAAAAATATTATAGAAAAGATTTGGGATTCACATGTTGTATACCAAGAAGCAGGGAAACCTGATTTACTTTATATCGATCTTCATTTAATTCACGAAGTAACATCCCCTCAAGCTTTTGAAGGTCTTCGTTTAGCAGGTCGTAAAGTACGTCGTCCAGATCTTTGTTTTGCGACAATGGATCACAATGTACCAACGAAAAATTTACCGACAATTAACGATCCAATTGCCAAAAAACAAATTATGACACTAGCAGAAAATGCGAAAGAGTTTGGCATTCAGCTTGCTGACATTGGTCATCCGGATCAAGGGATTGTTCATGTCATTGGACCAGAGCTAGGCTTAACGCAGCCAGGTAAAACGATTGTATGTGGGGATTCCCATACTTCAACACATGGTGCTTTCGGAGCTTTGGCATTTGGTATTGGTACATCCGAGGTTGAGCATGTATTATCTACTCAAACATTATGGCAATCAAAGCCGCCAACAATGGAAATTCGTGTGAATGGTAAATTAGGTGTCGGTGTTGCTGCAAAAGACATCATCCTGGCAATTATTGCGAAGTGGGGAATTGGTGTCGGTACGGGGCATATCGTTGAATATACAGGTGAGGCAATTCGCAGCCTTTCGATGGAAGAACGAATGACAATCTGTAATATGTCTATTGAAGCTGGAGCAAAGGCTGGACTTATTTCGCCAGACCAAACAACTGTAGATTTCTTACGCGGACGCAGATTTGCTCCAAACGAAGAAAACTTTGAAGAAGCAGCGAGCTACTGGCTAAGCTTAGCTTCAGATGCTGATTGTTCATATGATGTGGTTTTGGAAATTGATGCTGATGAAATTGAACCGATTGTTACATGGGGAACAAACCCTTCGATGGGAACAGGCGTATCGAAAACGGTACCAACATCAACAGATTATGAATCCGATTCGGATAAATCCGCACTTAAAAAAGCTCTTGCTTATATGGGATTAGAAGAGGGCCAACCGATTTCTTCCATAGCAATACAACATGTATTCATTGGTTCTTGTACAAATTCTCGTCTATCAGATTTACGTATTGCTGCATCGATTGTAGAAGGGAAAAAAGTAGCGCCAGGTGTAAAGGCAATTGTAGTTCCAGGTTCTTACTCTACTAAAGCGGCAGCTGAAGAAGAGGGGCTAGACAAAGTGTTCCTGGATGCAGGCTTTGAATGGCGTGAATCTGGATGCTCTGCATGTCTAGGAATGAATGAAGACATCATCCCATCAGGTGAGCGCTGTGCTTCTACATCGAATCGCAACTTTGAGGGACGGCAAGGTGCGGGTGCTCGCACACACTTAGTAAGTCCTGCTATGGCAGCCGCTGCGGCGATTGAAGGCCATTTTGTTGATGTACGCAAATATGTAGCGCAGGAAGTATAAAAGGGTAGGAGTGGACATAAATGGAACCTATTAATATTGTAAATAGTAAAATTGCACCGTTGGATCGTAAAAATGTCGATACGGATCAAATTATTTCTAAGGAATTTTTAAAGCGCATTGAACGTACTGGCTTTGGTCGCTTCTTATTCCATCACTGGCGTTTCGACGAACAAGGAAATGAAATTCCTGACTTCGTATTAAATAAACCGGAATATCAAGGCTCTCAGATTTTAGTTGCACAAGATAACTTCGGTTGCGGTTCTTCTCGGGAACACGCACCTTGGGCTATTCTGGACTATGGTTTCCGAGTGGTCATTGCGCCGAGCTTTGCAGATATTTTCCATAATAACTGTTTCAAAAACGGGATTTTACCTATTAAATTAACAGAAGCACAGTGTGATGAAATATTAGAAAAAGGTATGCAAAATCCTTATAGCGTTGAAGTAAACCTTGAAGCGCAAACCGTAACGGGGGCAGATGGGAAGGTCTATAGCTTTAACATTGATCCTTACTACAAGCAAATGCTTCTTAATGGCTGGGATGAGATTTCATTAACATTCCAATATGAAGATCAAATTAAAGCCTATGAAGAAAAACGAGTGGTCTATTAATAAAAGAGTCACTTCATTCTATGAATTTTAGAGTGAAGTGACTTTTATTTATAATCTTAAAGTCGTTGGATTGGATAGTTGTTTTTGGTTTTCAATATGATCCCGATATTTATTTTCTAATTCCTTCCTTGCCAGCATCTCTAAATGTTTATCTGAATCTGGTTTCACGCAGCTCTTTTCTTGTTCCAACTCAGGATAAGCCATTCGAATCAATGAAGTAGGCAGTAAAGTTAAGGTGATAATCACTAGTAATATACTGCAAACAAGCAAAATAATTTCTGCCGGCACTTGATCGTACAGAAGGCCGAAAACTAGAGAACCAATCGGCATTAATCCCATTGCCATCATTTCGATAATACCGAAAATTCTTCCTCGATAGTTTTCGTCCACATCCTTTTGCAGCATAACTCCAATTGGTGTATTAGTTAAAACGGTTAAACTTCCAAATAGGAACATATTCAATAGAAAATAGACAAATAACAGGGTGCCAGAAAAATGGAAAATTAGGGGGATGGCCATTGTACCTACTAGAATCGACAACCCTAATACCGCACGCTTTGAAAATTGTAAGGGGTACTTCACATTTGATCTAGCGGCAAAATAGACTGAAACAAGTAACATCCCTATTGCTGCTGAACCTTCAACAATACCGATCAAAGAATACTCCATCTTCAAAACCTTTACTAATATAAAATTGGTGCCGACACTAACCGATGTGAAAAATAAATTTATCCAAAGAATAACGATAAGAAGGCGGGAGATGACGGGTTTTGTTTTTAAATAAGAAATCCCTTCCTTGAAGCTTTGCAGCATCGACTCGTCTTTTTTATCATTCATGGATTTGTTGGAATATAATCTGAAGTTCATCGTTGATTCTAAGATAAATGCGATTATATAGGAGATGATATTAATCAATAAAAACAGCTCCATTGAGACAAACCCAAACAACATACCGCCCACTATTGGTCCGCCGATGCCTGATGCTGACATGGACATTTGATTGAAAGACATCGCTTTTTGAATTCTTTCCTGATCGACTAAATTAGACACGGACGCAGAAAATGCGATCGATGAGAAGGTGCTGCTAACTGTGTAGAAAACTGTCGTAATATAAATTGCTGTAATCGACAAATCGAACATTAGACTATATGTGAGCAGCCCGGTTATAGATAAGATTGATCCACCTTGACCAGCAAGAACCACCAGCTTTTTAGGAAGACGATCCACTAGTATCCCTGCAACTGGAGAAAGAAGGACACGCGGAATAATTGAAAAAATTAAGTTTGCGGCAAAACTTAGGGCAGACCCTGTAATGGATAAGATAAACATACTCATTCCAAATGAATAGACGCTGGCGCCTAAAGAAGAGATTAATTTGCTGACTAAGAATGTATATAGATGATAAGTAGCTCGCCTTTGCTTCATCACTTCTGACATAAAACCATCCCCTTTGATAAAAGTTTAATTTGATTAAACTTATAATATTCCACTCTTTGGAAAAAATCAACAAGAAAGTTTAATTTAATTTAACTTATTTGAAAAAATTTGAAATTTACTGTACTATTTGTTTAATCGGACTAAAACATGGCTGATAATTCTGATTTTGTCGTCAATATAAGGTGGGATGGTTAGATGAATTCACTTGGTGAACGGATTAAACATTTAAGAAAACAAAAGAAGATGACATTGGCTGAACTAGCCGGGGACCGTTTAACAAAAGGGATGCTCAGTTTAATAGAAAATGGAAAGGCCCAGCCATCCATGGAGAGTTTGAGATATATTGCCGAGAGGGTAGGGGTGGAAGTTTCCAGTTTGCTTGATGAGGGAAACATTGAAGAGCTGCGCGAATTGCTTTTCGACATTGAAACTGAATATAAAATTATTTTTTATCCTTATGATGTAAAAGAAAAAGAAAGAATCATGAAAATGTTTAACAAAATTTCAAAGATAAAAGAACAGCTTCAAGGGAAGAAATACGAGGAGATTCGTTTGCTTGATTATTACATCCGCTTCATTACGATACTCAATTATGAGCAAGAGGATTTGACGATGTTTGATGTCATCACTTATTACGAAAAGGTTCATGACTATAGTCGAATTGTTGATAGTTATGGATTTCTGGCAGGGTATGCATTCTATCGTAATGACTATAAGATTGCCCTGCAATTTATACAAGAAGCAGAGCAAAGAATTGAGCCTTATCTTCATTTGATGGATAAGATTAGTATTTTGGACTTGCATTATCTGTTAACTGTACTTTATGCAGCGATTGACGACACTGCAAATACGCAAAAACATCTAGATTTAGCATTAGAAATCGCTCGAAAACATAAAATTTACTATCGTTTGGATGATTTTTATCGATTTATACTTATCCAATCAATAGCGCAAGATGATCATGTAAAAAGTCAATATTATTTAAAAAAGCTCAAGCAGCATGCTGAACTTACTGAGGATGAAGAAGCGTATGGTGTACTTGCTTTTGCAAATGCACATTATACAAATTTAATGATTAAAGATTATAAAAAAGTAGAAGAGATTATGAAACAATTAATTGTTGATTTTAATATAGACTCTTTATCAGAAATTTTACTTGTGGAAGTAATCTATTCCTATTGGGCACTTGGTGACTATCAAAAGGCGCTTGATACAAGTGAAAATTTCACGATTCCATCCTATGTACATCATCCGATAGATTTAGCCATTATGTTTAGATGCTTTGCTGTACGCGCCCTTTGCTATCATGAATTAGGCAAAAAGGAAGCAGCCAAAAAAGAGATACTATACGCTTATCACGGCGTGGCAGAGTTCCCAAGCTCTATCTATAAAACATTTATCCAAGATGCTTACGAAAAAATTCAATATGGAAAAAGGGTTAAGTAGGGAGTGGATTTCCACCTTACTTAACCCTTTTTCTTATTTTACTGAGCCACTGATAAACTTGCTTTCTTTATAATACATATTTTTCACTAATACGTTTGGTCCCAGACATTTTACTGCTGGACAATGGCAATTCAAGGATTTTGCTAAATCGGTTTCCAGCCATTTATCGAATACATCTGGCAGTGAATCAGTCTGGATATTCCCCAGTGCAGGTGTATCACCAAAGTCTGTTACGATGACATCACCGTTAAAAATATTGACATTCAATCTAGAGCGACCATCTGGATCATTCCGCAGCGTGACATTTTTCGCTTCACGTAAACGAGTCAACAATGCCTGATCCTCCTCGTTTGGACTGCAAGGGTAGAAGGGAAGTGTCCCAAACAGCATCCATGTGTCCTTATCACGAATATCTAATAAGTGATTGATGGCTTCCCGTGTTTCTTGCAATGAAAGAGAAGTCAGGCTTGAAGCAAAATCGGATGGGTACATGGGATGCACTTCATGTCTTGCGCACTTCATTTCATGAACGATTTGATGATGAATATGCTCGATATAAGGAATCGTCTTTTTGTTTAACATCGTTTCAGCTGAAACCATGACGCCTTGTTCAGAAAGCATGCGAGAGTTTTCAATCATGCGATCGAATAGGGTAGCTCTTTGGTCGAATGTCGGTTTTCTTTCCATCATGGCGAATCCAGTTTCAACAAATTCCTCTATTGTTCCCCAATTATGTGAGATATGCAGTACATCTAGGTAAGGAGCAATTTCTAGATATCTTTCTCCATCAACTGTTAGGTTTGAATTCATTTGAGTTCTGATACCGCGTTCATGTGCATATTGCAAGATCGGTTTTACATAGTTCGCTACCGATTTTTTACTAAGCATCGGTTCGCCGCCTGTTATACTTAATGTTCTTAAATTCGGAATTTCATCTAATCGTTTTAAAATCAAATCTATTGGAAGTGCAGTAGGATCCTTTGTTTGTAACGTATAGCCAACTGCACAGTGTGCACATCTCATATTGCATAAAGTTGTTGTCGTAAATTCGATATTTGAAAGTGTTAATTTCCCGTATTGTTCTACATCTAAATAAGCTTCCCAAGGATCAAACTTAGGAGTAATCTTTTCTAAGGTTTTCATAGTTTTCGTTTCTTCCTTTCCAAAATTATATTTTCTCATAATAAGGTCCATTCGAAAACTAATTTTGCTTCATTTAGAAGATTTAACTGTTAACGGGATAATACACATTATTTTCTAGCAATTGTTCATGTATCCATTTGTTTAATAAAGCTGTGATTTTCGCTGTAGTAAACATCTCCATAAATATTCTCGACAACCGTTTTGCTGATTTCGATATTAGAAAAATTAACTGCCTGCACATTAAAACGAGATTTATTATTGCGAATAACGCTTTCGGAAATGTAAACGGAGGACTGATTTTGGGCAAAAATATCTGTAAGGGCACCATCTGTGAGCTGAACACTTTTCAACTCAACTGTAGATTCAAAATCTATCCATAATTGATGCTGGGCGTGCTTTGAGATAAAACAATCCGTTACAAAAACTTCACTATGGTTTTGAATATATAAAGCATTACG
>Ga0180215_1005736_pt1 | contig 10492 bp, 11 predicted proteins | sample eDN3rd37CBELigBY_FD_128871 | JGI IMG/M metagenome (GOLD analysis project Ga0180215, IMG submission 128871) | Enriched backyard soil microbial communities from Emeryville, California, USA - eDNA 3rd pass 37_C BE-Lig BY (version 2) (version 2) | ecosystem: Environmental > Terrestrial > Soil >...
AGGCGATCTCGACGGCGACGACGTAGGTCTCGCCGTCGACGATCTCCAGCTCCGCGCTGGTGAGGACGTCGTCCTCGGCGACGTCGGCGAGGTCGCAGTCCTCGTCGGAGCCGAGGTCGACCTCCTCCTCGCCCTCGTCGGTGAACGGCTCGTCGTCCTCCCAGCCCGGGTCCTCGGTCTCCTCGACGTCGACGAAGGATGCGGCGGCCTCGGCCTCGCACGCGTCGTCGACGAGCGCGGTCAGCACCGGCCCGTTGAACTGGCGGATCGTGATCGTCTCGCCGTCGAAGGAGGTGACGACGCCGGCGTGCTCGTCGCCGTCCTTGACCCCGTCGCCGTCCGTGTCGCGGTCGAGCGGGTCGTTGCCCGAGGCGACCTCGTGGCCGTCCTTGAGCCCGTCGCGGTCCGTGTCGGCCTTGCGCGGGTTCGTGCCCTGCTTGTACTCGGCGAAGTTCTTGAGCCCGTCCTTGTCGGCGTCCTTCGCCCGCCAGTTGCCCGTCAGCTTGTGCTTCTTCGCCCAGGCCGCGGCCTTCGGCTTGGCGGCCGAGGTGGTGGCGACGGGCACCAGGGCGACGAGCGCAGCGAGCGCGAGCGCGCTGACGATCCGGACGAGCATGGGCATGGGCGCGAGGTCTCCGTGACGGGTCTTGGGCCGGGCCCGATGCCCGGCTCCACTCACTCATCGGCCGCGCGCGCCCGCGGCTTGAAGTTCAGCCGGCGGCGGCGAGCGTCAGCTGGCTGTTGAGCCACGCGTTCAGGCGGCCCGCGGGCGCGGCGCCCGTCATCCGCGCGAGCTCGCGGCCGTCGCGCAGCAACACCAGCAGCGGGATGCCGCGGACCGCGAAGCGGCCGGCGAGCTGCGGCTCCTCGTCGACGTTGACCTTGACGATCTTCAGCCGCCCCGCGCGCTCGCGCGCGAGCTGCTCGAGCGCCGGCGCCATCGTCTTGCAGGGGCCGCACCAGGGCGCCCACAGGTCCACGAGCACCGGCACGGACGCCTTCGCCTCGGCCTCGAACGTGTCCGTCGTGGCGTCGACGAGCCACGGCAGCGGCTCATGGCAGCTGCCGCAGCGCGGCGTGCCGCGCTCGGCCGGGCGGACGCGGTTGGGCTTGTTGCACTTCGCGCAGCGGATGATCGCCGCCATCAGCGCACCCCGGCGCGGGACAGGGCCCAGCGCAGCTCGCTCGTGCTCGGCTGCACCAGCAGCCGGCCGCCGACGGACACGACCGGCGAGTGCACGCGGCCGCCGGTCAGCCACTCCAGGCGCGACTCGGCCTCGGGATGCAGGTCGAGGTCGACGTACTCGTAGGGCACGCCGAGCCGGTCGAGCTGGCGGCGCACGAGCTGGCTGTAGCCGCACCAGCGGCGCCCGTAGACGGTCACGGGCGCCGGCCCGGTCGCCGGGGCCGGCCCCTGGTCGATGAAGGTCGGGATCGTGGCCATCTCATCCCCTCCTCACGCCGGGGCGGCGACCCGCCCGACGACGTCCAGCAGCTCGTAGATGTCCGGCACGTGCTCCAGCCGCGGGGAGACGTGGCTGTAGGCGATCCGGCCGTCGGCGTCGACGACGTACAGCGCGCGGTCGCTGAACCCGTCCGCCTCGCGCCAGACGCCGTAGCGGCGCGCGACCGCGCCCTTGGGCGAGAAGTCGCTCAGCAGCGGGAACGTGATCCCGCGCACGGCCGCCCAGGCGCCGTGGCTGTAGATGCTGTCGACGGAGATGCCGAGCAGCTGCGCCCCGCGGGCCTGGAACTCGTCCAGGTCCTGCTGGTAGACGTCGAGCTGCTGGCTGCACCCGGGGCTCCAGTCGAGCGGGTAGAACGCGAGCACCACGGTCTGCCCGCGCAGGTCGCTCAGCCGGACCGGCCTGCCGGACGCGTCGGGCAGCTCGAAGTCGGGCGCCCGGGCGCCGACCGCAAGCGGCGTGCTGATCGCCTCGCCCTCCATCGGCGGGGCATCGCGCCAGAGGTCGGCGATATCGCGCAGTTCAAGGTTGGTCATCGCTCCTCCTCGTTCGGTTGCGTGCTCAACTTCAAGCACTAGGCCGCGGGCCGGGCGCCCGCAAGCGCTACGCGTGCTCGGGGAGGAGCTCGAGGCCCCACTCGGCCGTCTCGCGCACGGCGGCCATGGTCTCGCGCTTGCGCTCGAACTCGGCGGGGGTGTAGGCGTGCACGTCGGCGGGGGCGCCCATCTCGTAGGCGTCCCAGAGCGTGCCGGTCACGTACACGCGCTCGAGCCAGGGGACGCCGTCGAAGTGCTCGGAGACGAGCACGATCACGTACTCGGGCCCGCGCTCACGCTGCGGCCCGGCGCCGCGCAGGTCGGCGACGCGCGCGCCGCCGAGCAGCGCGCGATCGAGCGGCCACCGGTCGGACACCCGCCGTACGTAACGCTCGAGCTCGCGGTGGTTGAGCTCTTCGAAGTTCACCCGACAAGCATTGTGGCCCACGACGGGCCGCGCAGCAAGGCGTCGTTATGAGAACTCAGCGTCCGTATGAGGCCCGACGCACGCGACCGACAGGTCCTCGGAGATCCCGCGCGCGATGTCGACCACCTGGTCGTAGGTGACGGAGTCGAGCGCCTCGATCGCCTTGTCGGGATCGATGTCCTGGCCGAAGACCACGGTCTGGGTCGCGGCGTGGCGCGCCACGGCGTTCGTGTTCTCGAAGGCCAGCACGCGGCGGCCGGCGGCGTAGGCCCGGGCGCGCTCGACCTCCTCCTCGGTCGGCCCTTCCGTGCGCAGCTCGTCGACGATCTCGCGCATGCGCGAGTAGGCCTCGACGCACTTGGAGGAGTCCAGGCCCGCGGAGAGCTGCAGGATCGGCACGTCGGAGAACGTGTGGTCGATCGCGTAGACGCTGTAGGCCAGGCCGCGCTGCTCGCGGATCTCGTCGAACAGCCGCGAGCCCATCGAGCCGCCCAGCAGCGTGGAGTAGACCGTCAGCGCGGCGCGCTCGGCGGGCGCGCGCGGCTCGATCGCCGGTCGGTAGGACATCCGCAGGTGCGACTGGTTGGACTCGCGCGACTCGACCAGCGTCTTCGGCTCGAACGGGGGCGCGGGCTCGGCGCCGCCGTTGCCCGAGATCGACGGGAAGCGGCCGAACAGCTCGGCCATCTCGGAGTCCTCGGGCAGGTGGTCGAGGTTGCCGACCAGGAACGCGCCGCCGCGCGAGCCGACCCACTGGCGGCGGCGGAAGCTGAGGATCCCGTCGCGCGTGAACGTGCGCAGGTGCTCCTCGGGCCCCAGCACAGGGCGGCCGAGCGGGTGGTCCCCGAACGCGGCGCGGTCGATCAGGTGCTCGGCGACGACCGACGGCTGGTCGTGCGCGCGGGCGATCTCCTGGATCACGACGCCGCGCTCGCGGTCGAGCTCCTCCGGGTCGATCTTCGGGCGCCCGACGAAGTCCGTCAGCAGGTCGATCGCGTCCGCGGCGACCTCGGCGCGGCAGGTGATGTGGAACGCGACGAGGTCGTGCGACGTGTAGGCGTTGAGCACGGCGCCCATCGTCTCGGCGGTCTGGTTGACCTTGCGGTAGTCGTCGTACTTCTGGCCGCCCTTGAACACGAGGTGCTCGAGGAAATGGGCCATGCCGTTCTCCTCGGGGCGTTCGGTCCGCGCGCCGGCGTCGAAGGCCACCAGCACGGTGAGGGAGCGGGTGGGCAGCTCGACACGGTGCAGCGGAAGGCCGTTCGGCAGGGAGGAGGACTCGATGCGCGCCATGGGCGATGAGGCTACTGGACGCTGCATGTGACCTTGCATTGCAGGGCTTCTTGCGCGGCGGGCGAACACCGGCTCGTACCCTCGACCGGGACGCACATGGCTGCAACCGAACGACATCTGCGTCGTCGCCGTCGCCGCGACGACCCTCATCGCCCGTCCGCCCCGCACACGCCCGCCACGGGCGCGGTGATCTCCTTCAGCGGGGTGGAGAAGCGCTACAGCACGACCGACGTCGCGCTCGACGGGGTGTCGTTCGACATCTACCCGGGGGAGTTCGTCTTCCTGGTCGGGCACTCCGGCTCGGGCAAGTCGACGGCCATGAAGCTGCTGATCAAGGAGCTCGAGCCGACCGCGGGCGAGATCCGCGTCGCCGGCCGCGACCTGCAGAAGATCCCGCGCCAGCGCGTGCCGTACTACCGCCGCAACCTCGGCGTGATCTTCCAGGACTACAAGCTGCTGCCCAACCGCACGGTCTATGAGAACGTCGCCTACGCGCTGCAGGTGACGGGCGGCAGCCGGCGCGAGATCCGCGCCAAGGTGCCCGACATCCTGCGCCTGACCGGGCTCTCGACCAAGCTGCACAACTACCCCGACCAGCTGTCGGGCGGCGAGCAGCAGCGCGTGGCGATCGCGCGCGCGTTCGTCAACCACCCGCCGCTGCTGATCGCCGACGAGCCGACCGGCAACCTCGACCCCGAGACGTCGATCGGGATCATGCAGCTGATCTACCGCATCAACCAGACCGGCACGACCGTGCTGGTGGCCACGCACGACGTGGCGATGGTGGACAAGATGCGCCGGCGCGTGATCGAGCTGCAGGCGGGGCGGGTCGTCCGCGACGAGAAGGCCGGCGCCTACGCCGCCAACGAGAACACGCGGGAGTTCGCCATCCGGATGCGGAGCGCACAGGGTTGAGACCGGTCTTCTTCCTGCGCGAGGCCATCCGGGCCCTCAAGCGCAACGCGATCCCCAGCTTCGCCGCGATGGCCACGGTGCTGGTCACCGTGCTCGTGCTCGGCGTCTTCCTGCCGGTCGTGCAGGCCACGACGGGCGCGGCCAACGAGGTCCGCAACAAGGTCATCGCCGACGTCTACCTCAAGTCGGACGTCAAGAAGGCGGACATCCAGCGCGTCGAGCGGCTGCTGCGCTCCGAGCCGCTGGTCGGCCACATCGAGTTCATCTCGAAGGAGCAGGCCTACGCGAGCGAGCGCAAGCGCAACCCCAAGGCCTACGAGCTGCTGGGCTCCAACCCGCTGCCGGACACGTTCCGCGTCACGCCCAAGAACCCGGACGACATCGGCAAGCTCAAGGACGCGCTGGCCCCCGCGGCGCCGGGCGGCGGCACGAGCGTCGTGGACCCCGCGATCGACGAGGTCCGCAACCGCGAGGAGGACACGAACAAGATCCTCTCGGTCACGCGCGTGGTGAAGATCACGATGGGCCTGCTGCTCGGGCTGCTCGGCGTGGCGTCGATGCTGCTGATCGCCAACACGATCCGGCTCAGCCTCTACGCGCGCCGGCGCGAGGTCGAGGTGATGAAGCTCGTGGGCGCGACGGACTGGTTCATCCGCTGGCCGTTCGTGCTCGAGGGCGTGATCGTCGGCGCCGCCGGCGGCCTGATCGCCGTGGGGCTGCTGGTGGTGGCCAAGATCGCGGTGGTCGACCCGCTGGCCGAGGACTTCGCGCTGATCGCGGCCCCGGACACGATCGACTTCCCGCTGCTGATCGGGATCCTGCTGGTGGCGGCGATCGCGGTGTCCGCGCTGGGCTCGGGGTTGAGCCTGCGCCGCTTCCTGCGCGTGTAGCGCTTACGGGAACGTGACATTGCGCGCGGTACCGTGAGGCCCGCCAATGCGACGCCTCTGGGCCCCCATCTCCGCCCTTCTCATCCCGCTGGCGCTCGTCCTGGGTATCTGGCTCGGAGGTCACCCGGACTGGCTGCCGGGGTTCGCGCGCGACACCCTGGTCGCCGACACGGACGGCCGCCTCTACGAGCAGGCGATCGACACGATCGAGCGCGACTACTACCGCGAGATCGACCGCGAGAAGCTGCTCGACACCGCGCTCTCGTCCGCGGTCGACTCGCTCCAGGACCAGTTCTCGCACTACTTCGACCCCGAGGAGTACACGAACTTCCAGCTCGACACCGAGGGCGCGTTCTTCGGCGTCGGGATGTCGGTCTCCGAGGTCAAGGAGGGCCTGCGGGTCGAGGAGGTCTACGACGACTCGCCGGCCAAGGAGGGCGGGCTGAAGGCGGGTGACGTGATCATCTCGGCCAACGGCAGGTCGCTGCGAGGGATGCCGTCGGACAAGTCGACGCAGCTGATCAAGGGCCCGGCCGGGACGAAGGTCACGCTCAAGCTCAAGGACGGCCGCGAGCTGACGCTGGAGCGCGCGAAGGTCGACATCCCGATCGTGCAGTCGCAGATGAAGCGCGCCGAGGGCAAGAAGATCGCCTGGGTGCGGCTGGCGGCCTTCACCACGGGCTCGGGCGACGACGTCAAGGAGGCCGTCGAGGAGAAGCTCGACGACGGCGCCACGGGCGTGGTGCTCGACCTGCGCCACAACGGCGGCGGGCTGCTCAACGAGGCCGTGGGCGTGGCGTCCGTGTTCCTCAAGGACGGCAAGGTGGTCTCGACCAAGGGCCGCGCGCGCCCGGAGCGCACCTACAACGCCGAGGGCGGCGCGATCGACTCCGACATCCCCGTGGTCGTGCTCGTGGACGAGGCGTCCGCGTCGGCGTCGGAGATCGTCACGGGCGCGCTGCAGGACCGCAAGCGCGCCACGGTCGTCGGCACGCGCACGTACGGCAAGGGCGTCTTCCAGGAGATCGAGCGGCTGCCCAACGGCGGCGCGCTGGACATCACGGTCGGCGAGTACTTCCTGCCCTCGGGCCGCAACCTGGGTGGCGGCGGGGTGCGCAAGGGCGCGGGCGTCAAGCCGGACATCCGCGCCAGCGACGACCCCAAGACGCCCGAGGACGAGGCGCTCGACAAGGCGCTGGAGACCGTCGCCGGGTGACCCTGGTCGGCGTCCTCGAGACGCGCGGGCGGGTGACGCCGCTCTTCGAGACCGGCAACCGCGTGCTGGTCGACAAGCCCAAGCGCGGCGAGCGCGTCGGCGACATCGTCGTCGTCGCGCCCGGCAAGGGCGGCCGCCACCGCATCCAGCGCCGGATCGGGCGGCCCGACGTCGCCCGCGACGTGCTCGAGGCGCTGCTCGTGCACCGCGGCCTGCGGCGGCGCTTCGACCCGCTGGTGGAGCGCGAGGCGCGGATCGCCGCGTCGGAGACCGAGCCCGGCCAGCGGGTCGACCTGCGCCACCTGACGACGTTCACGATCGACCCGCCGGACGCGCGCGACTTCGACGACGCGATCTCGGCCGAGCAGCTCGGCGACGGCGCGATCCGCGTCTGGGTGCACATCGCCGACGTGGCCGCGTTCGTGCGGCCCGGGTCCGCGCTCGACCGCGAGGCGTTCCGGCGCGCGAACTCGGTCTACGTCCCCGGGCTGGTCGAGCCGATGCTGCCCGAGGCGCTGTCGAACCGGGCGTGCTCGCTCGTCCCCGGCGAGGACCGCTTCGCGGTCACGGTCGAGCTCGAGTTCACGGGCGCCCGCGTGCGCCGGGTGGCGTTCCACCGCTCGCTGATCCGCTCGGACGAGCGGCTGGACTACCCGCGCGTGGACCGCATCTTCGCGGGCACCGAGCCGGCGCTCGAGCCGTGGGCGGCGCCGCTGGCCGCGGCGCGCAAGGCCGCGGCGGCGCTGGCCGAGGCCCGTGAGGCGCGCGGCGCGCTGGCCGTGGAGTCCGTCGAGCCCGAGTTCGGCTTCTCGCGCGAAGGGCACGTGGAGTCGCTGCTGCCGTCGGCGCAGACGGAGTCGCACCGGCTGATCGAGTACCTGATGATCGCGGCCAACGAGGCGGTCGCGGCGCGGCTGGAGAAGCGCCCGGCGCTGTTCCGCGTGCACGAGCCGCCCGACCCGGCGCGGGTCGAGCGCCTGTTCGCCCAGTTGCAGGCGCTCGACGTGCCGACGCCGCCCGCCCCCGAGGTGTTCACGGCCGCGCAGGCCGGCGATCTGGCGGCCCAGGCCGCGCGGCTGGTCGACGAGGAGGTGCGCCGCCGCGGGCACGGCCGCGAGGCGTTCACCACGCTCGTGCTGCGCTCGCTCAAGCAGGCGCACTATTCGCCGCGCAACCTCGGGCACTACGGCCTGCGCTCGGAGCGCTACTGCCACTTCACCTCGCCGATCCGGCGCTACCCCGACCTGATCTGCCACCGCGCGCTGCTGGAGGCGATCGGGTACGACGAGCCGACCGTGCGCGCCTCCGACCTCGGCGCGGCCGCGGAGTGGTGCTCGGCGCGCGAGCGCGACGCGATGGCGATCGAGCGCCGTGCCGACGCGATCGCGCGCGCCTTCCTGCTCGAGCGGCGCTTGTTCGAGGGCGGCTGGCAGCAGGAGTTCGCGGGCGAGGTGACCGGCGTGATCGGCGCGGGCGCGTTCATCGGCTTCGACGGGTTCGAGGGCATGCTCGGTGTCCGACGCCTGCACGGCTACTGGAACCTGGACGAGACCGAGACCGCCCTGGTCGACGGCTCGACGGGCAAGCGGATCCGGCTCGGCGACCCGGTGACCGTCCAGGTGGCGAGCGTCGACGCGCCACGTGGCCGCGTCGACCTCGTGCCGGTAGAACTCACGGCGTGATCGACGCCGAGCTCGAGCGCTTCCGCCGCCTGCACCCGCGCTGCGCCGAGTTGCACGAGCGGGCGCGCGGCTCGCTGTTCAGCGGCGTGCCGATGCCGTGGATGGCGCTGTGGGCGGGCGGCTATCCGGTCTCGGTGGCGGCCGCGTACGGCAGCCGCGTGGTCTGCGAGGACGGCGTCGAGTTCGTCGACCTCTGCCTGGGCGACACGGGCGCGATGGCCGGCCACGCGCCGGCGCCCGTGCTGGAGGCGCTGCGCTCGCCGCGCGGGATCACGACGATGCTGCCGACCGAGGACGCCGCCTGGGTGGGCGAGGAGCTCACGCGCCGCTTCGGCCTGGACCGCTGGCTGTTCACGCTGACCGCGACCGACGCCAACCGCACCGCGCTGCGGATCGCGCGCATGCTCACCGGGCGCCCGAGGATCCTTGTCTACTCCTACTGCTACCACGGCTCGGTCGACGAGGCGGTCGCGGTGCGGCGCGACGGCGCCACGGTCTCCCGTGAGGGCAACGTGGGGCCGCCGGTGGACGTCGCGCAGACCACGGTGGCGGTCGAGTTCAACGACCTCGACCAGCTCGAGGCGGCGCTGCGGACGGGCGAGATCGCCTGCGTGCTGGCCGAGCCCGCGATGACCAACATGGGCATCGTGCTGCCCGACGACGGCTACCACGCCGCGTTGCGGGAGCTCACGCGCGAGCACGGGACGCTGCTGATCATCGACGAGACGCACACGTTCTCGGCCGGCCCGGGCGGCTGCACGCAGGCCTGGGGCCTCGAGCCCGACCTGCTGACGATCGGCAAGGCGATCGGCGGCGGCGTGCCCTGCGGCGCGCTCGGGCTGACGGCCGCGGTCGAGGCCGGGATGCGCGCCCACGAGGAGGCCGACTACGAGGACACGGGCGGGGTCGGCGGCACGCTGGCCGGCAACGCGCTCTCCCTGGCCGCGATGCGGGCCACGCTCGGCGCCGTGCTCACCGACGACGTCTGGGAGCGCACGATCCCGCTCGCGACGCGCTTCGCCGACGGCGTCCGCGGCGCGATCGGCGACCGCGCCATGCACGTCACCCAGCTCGGCTGCCGCGCCGAGTACCGCTTCGGGCGCGAGCCCGCGCGCAACGGCACCGAGGCGCACGCCGCCACCGACTCAGAGCGCGAGCGCTTCCTGCACCTCTACGCGCTCAACCGCGGCGTGCTGATCACGCCCTTCCACAACATGGCGCTGATGGCGCCGACCACCACCGCCGAGGACGTCGACCGGCACACGGCCGTGTTCGGCGAGGCGCTTCAGGCGCTCGGGTAGCGCTGCCGCTGACGGTACGGTAGGAGGGTGGCCGACGTCGCGACCAACCGCCAAGCTGCCTACCGCTACCACCTGCTGGACAAGTGGGAGGCCGGGCTCGTGCTCACGGGCACCGAGGTCAAGTCGCTGCGCGAGGGCAAGGCGCAGCTCAAGGACGGCTACGCCACCGTCGTCAACGGCGAGGTCTGGCTGCACAACGTGCACATCCCGCCCTACGGGCCCGCGACGCGCGACAACCACGAGCCCGAGCGCCCGCGCAAGCTGCTCATGCACAAGCGCGAGATCGAGCGGCTGATCGGCAAGACCAAGGAGAAGGGGCTCACGCTGGTGCCGACGCGGCTGTACTTCAGCGGCCGGCACGCGAAGGTCGAGATCGCGCTGGCCCGCGGCAAGGACCGCGGCGACAAGCGCCAGGCGATCAAGGAGCGCGAGCTCAAGCGCGAGATGGAGCGCTCCTTCAGGCGCTAGTGAAGCCCAGGTCGATCGGCCCGGCGGGGATGATCCGCTTCGGGTTGAGCTCGTCGTGGGTCGTGTAGTAGTGGCGCTTGATCTCATCCAGCGCGAACGTCTCGGCGACGTGCGGCTGGTTGAAGAGGTCGGTGGTGTAGCGCAGCAGGTTCGGGTAGTCGATCAGCCGCGCGCCGTTGCAGCGGAAGTGCGTGTGGTAGACGGCGTCGAAGCGCAGCAGCGTCGGCAGCAGCCGCCAGTCGGCCTCGGTGATCTGCTCGCCGGTCAGGTAGCGCCGCTCGGCGAGGATCCTCTCGAG
>Ga0180215_1005737_pt1 | contig 10491 bp, 12 predicted proteins | sample eDN3rd37CBELigBY_FD_128871 | JGI IMG/M metagenome (GOLD analysis project Ga0180215, IMG submission 128871) | Enriched backyard soil microbial communities from Emeryville, California, USA - eDNA 3rd pass 37_C BE-Lig BY (version 2) (version 2) | ecosystem: Environmental > Terrestrial > Soil >...
ATATACTTAGTTAAATTGGCAATGGCTATCAAAAATCTTGTACGCCAGTTCAATTCTGTTATCGCTCCGCCCAAAATCATGGAAGCCACTCTTTCCGGATGATCCTGCGCAATTGTCTGAATCACTATTGTTCCCAGCGAGATCCCTACGAAGTGAGACTCGGGGATATGGAGATGATCAAGCACCTCAACTATTTCCAGAGATACTTCCGAAAAATGATCTCCTTCTTCCCATGTGCCTCTTCCAGATTGACCATGTCCCCGCAAATCTACCAGCAGAACATTGAAATGCTTTTTATACTCTCTCATTTGTTTATACCAAATTGCAGAGCTGCCCCCTGCACCATGAACAAAGGTAACCCATGGCAATGATTCATCTTTTACATACGTACGGTAATATAGCATATAAACTCCAATCTACATTCAAATGTCATTTTCATAGTGTTGTTTTTAAAGGCTATTTTCTTAGAGATTGTCTTTTTGCCTATGAACTCAGCCCATTGATTTCGACTGCGGGCAGTTGCTTTCCGCGGAGGAAAAGAGCTCCTCCCTCTTCTCCCGCAGGACATTGAATAAGCTTCCTCGAGTGAACACCGCACGAAGAAAATGCGATAGCATTTTCGAGGAGTCAAGTGCCCTCCATTCCAATCAACTCAGAAAATTAAACTAACTTATATAAACAAAAATAGCCTTATTAAAAGAAGTTTCACTCTATTGTAAAGGATTTCAATGTAAATTGCTTTTAAAATCATATAAAATTCACTAGTTTCTTTTTAAGTATTTTCTGCCAAATATTCACCTGCAAATCTTTCCCTATTTTTCACAAAAGAAAACCAGTCCTATCTATCAAAATAAAAAAAACCAGCTAAAGTGTCAGCTGGTGTTCCTCCTGTTATTCTTCAATTATAGCTGCGGTTCCGTATGCAATGATCTCTGCAGCATTTTGCATAACAGCTGATGTCTGCAGCCGCATTCCAATGATTGCATTGGCCCCTTTAGCTTTTGCATCCTCAACCATTCTGCCTATTGCCTTCTGTCTTGCTTCATCCATCATTTCAGTATATTCGCCAATTTCTCCGCCTACAATTGTTTTCAATCCTGCTAGAATATCTTTTCCAATATGTTTTGTCTGTACTGTACTCCCTCTTACAAAGCCTTTAATTTCTTTAATCTCTTTCCCAGGTACCGCATCAGTAGTCACGATAATCATTTTGCTCTTCCTCCTCTTTTTCTTTTTTTCTTTCTGCAATCAATACAATAAATATCGCAAAAATCATTAAAGCATATAAGATATAAAACATAATCGCTGCCTTTATATTGATAAACAGCATGGCGATTCCAAGCAGCTGGCCTCCTGTGGCTGTAAGCAGCAGCATCTGTTTTAACTTTTTCATCCTTCATCCCTCAATTAGTCCTTTTTCTGCCAAATCTTTCTGACGAAAATCAAGTAAAACAGCGTAGGCATTGGCGCCTGAATTAAACCGATAATACCCCATAGCCAATAATTGTGGCCATGCTTTCTTGCATCCAGGAATAGGAAGGTACTCTGTGCAATTAAGATGATCCCCACAACAATCAGCAAAGGGAGGGAAATTTCTTCGCTGCTCATGTGCCATTCACCTGCTTAACAAAGCTGACTGTACTATAAGCCATAATAAAAACAGTGACAATTCCCTGCAGAATAAAAAATACAGCTGGAACCTGATACAGCATGAATAATAAAGAAGTTACAATGAGGAGTGCTGCAACAGTGAAGATAGCTAAGTCCCTGATCAATTTCCTTTTCATCGACTGTTTTTGCTCTGCAACTAAGTTTTCAAAAAATTGCAGATCAGGTGTATATACCGGGACATTTTCTTCCAGCGATTCCAATCCGTCTTCTATCTTCTTTACAGCAGCCAGAAAATTCTCATCTTGATGATCGTGATCGAGCTGCAGTAATTTCCTGTTCGTCATGAAGCTTCAACTCCTCTCTTACAGACATGATCCCATTGTGCACTCTTGACTTGACGGTGCCTGAAGATATCTTCATCATTTCTCCTATTTCCTCATATGAGTAGCCATAATAATGTTTAAGTACGATAGGTATCCTTATCTCGTCTTTTAATTTTCCCAATGCCGATAAGGCATCATTCCATTCTTCATTTCGGCTTTCAAGGTGCCATTTCATGCGTCTGGATACTTCTTCCTCTGCTTTCCAGTTCCTCTCTCTTTTCGACTTTCGCTTCTGATCAATATACAAATTCGTCGCAATGGAAATCAGCCAGGAAGAAAATTTCGCCTTGCCATTGAACAGGCCGATTTTCTCAACACATTTGGCCATTGTTTCCTGGGCAAGCTCTTCAGCTGCATCGGGATTCATAGTGATTTTGATTAAGTATTTAACCAGAAAGGGATAGTTATTTTTAAATAGCATGGCAAAAGCGAGCTGATCTCCTCGTTTGGCGCTTATTATAAGGTCTTTCTCCTCCATCAGCTTCTTTCCTCTCTTCTCTATCATCCCATTGTTACCTATTTATTTCACTCATAAGACGTTCAAGAGATGAAATCGTTCATATTTTATTTTAAAATTTTTTTCATACATAAAAAGCCCCTATAATAGGGACTTTTAGTCTTTTATTACATTATACTGCACCAGTCTGTTTCAAAGAATGTGCTTCACTGCTTTTTTCTGACTTTTTCGTCAATCCCGGAAGGATAAGGCTGTAAAAAACACCAACAAGTGCTAAACAGCCCCCTACCATCCAATAAAGCATTTCTACTTTGAGGAGTCCAGGAAAGCTGACAGCAATAAATCCGAGTGTTAAGGATTGGGAAAGCATCATCAGCGGGCTTATCCATCCCTGTACTCTACCCATCATCTTCGGATCAACAATGCTTGGCATCCAGCCGCCAATGGCAATGTTCACTAAAGGCAGGCCAAATGCTGCAGCAAATAATAAAGAAAGGAAAATGATCGTATTTTCAGCAAAAGAGGCAGCAATGATGAAACTTCCTGATAACAATAATCCGGCAATGATCAGCTGATAAAGTTTGAATTTTTGAGCAAGCAAAGAGGCAGCAAAGCTGCCAATCAGAATGCCAATCCCAAAGGTTATTCCAAGCAGGACTGAGTATTCCTCATAGGCGTGCGGCTCCAGCTTATATTTCAGCATAAAAATTGGCATTATGGAAAACCCGCCGTTTACCACTCCGAAAACGAAGAAACCAACAAGCAAAGCAGATAATAACCTGTGATTTAGAATATATTTCATTCCAAGATTAAAGTCCTTGAAGACAAGCGCTATATTTAAGTCTTTAAGCTTATGGCCGCCATTCGGCAGGCGGACTTCTTCGGGGATATGGCATGATCTTATTAATAATGCACTGATGATAAAGGTAAGAGCATCAGTCATAATTGCGCCGTATACTCCCACTGTCCAGTATACAAAAATGCCTAGACCATTTCCGAACAGCATGAAAAGACTCATCACAACCTGATTTAGGCCCGCAGCAGTGGTATAATCTTCACTTTTCAATATTCCTTGAATCATTGCATGCTCAGCGGGAAAAAAGAATTTCTGGATTGCACTCCTCAGGAACAATACTGCAAATACCAGCGGCATCCAGCCAATGAGAACAGTCAGCAAAAGTACAATTGATAATAATGAGCTGATCCAGTCACAATAATAAGCAATTTTCTGGCGATCCATCCTATCCGCAAACACTCCAACTAAAAAAAACACCGCCAGAGTCGGAACGGAGAACATCAATTCAGTTAATGTAGCATAAAAAGGCTGTTCCGAGAAACGGTCAAGCAAATAAAACATGAATGCTGTTAAACCAATTGTACTGCCCATCTGAGAAGTAAAGTTAGCGAAAAACAATTTCACATAATTGGCATTTTGAAAGATTTCTTTGAATTTTTTCATCCCTTTTACCTCAGTTTCCCGGTTTATATCTCCAGTTTAATTAGTGACAAACAATTGATTAAGCGGCTTTTGATGGTTTTTATCTCCTGCTGGAGACTGATAGTGCCTCACCCCTGATATCATTAGCGACTTAAAAAGGTAATTATTCACACTTTGAATCAGGGTGGTTTACGGTTCAGATTACATGGGTAAATCCCTAGTACAACCACATCATTAATATCATTAATCGATTAATATATAAAATACTTTTTGAAAAGGAGATTTTTAAAATGAAAGAAATAATTTCTACCAATGTTTTAGTCCAAAATAGGTTCACAATGAAGAAAATGCTTGAAATTTATCAAGTAGCAAAACAATTTGAAGGCACTACATACCTCTACAGCAAACACAAAGCTGTGGATGTCTCAAACCTGTCTAAATTAGTGTCTTTCCTATTAACAGTGAAGCCGCAAACGACCCTAAAAATCATTGTTGAAGGAAATGAAGTTCAGAAGCATCTGGAAGAAATCAAAGAAATGTGCAGCAACCATGTTTCAGTTCTTCGCATGTCAGAAAAACGCTTAATCAATTCAGCTGAAACATTTCAGCTATAAGTGACCATTTTATTGCATAGTGATTGGAGTGAAGATAGATGATACGTACAATTTTTATGGTAGTTGGAGCAATTGTGGTAATTGGCGCGATAATCAGCTGGTTATTCTAAATAATTTCTATTAAAAAAAGGCCATTCGGCCTTTTTTTAATTATAAGCTATGATAATTGGCTGAGAAAAACCAGATTCTTCATGGTGAAGCCATTTAAACTGACGGAATCCAGCTTCCAGCAGCAGCTTTTTTAGGCCTTCCTTTTATAGACTCTATACTGGGAATATTATATCTATTTTAGCTGAAGCTAAAGTCTGGGTCCCAATAATGGAAAACAAACCAATATAGAAGAGGATTTTTTTAAGCCTTCTTCCGATAATATAATAGATTATCCAGCACCTCTCCCTGTCTGGCAATGGAACGATCCCAGTCCTCAAAAATCAAGTGACAGGCTTCTGCTAAATCAGCATAAAATTTTTCTGCCATGATAAAAAGAGTACAGTTTTTCACTGTACTCTTTAAATGTATATTGTTAATCATTCTTCTTTATCTTTATCTTTATCTTTATCTTTTTCTTTCTTTTTATCTTTTTCCTTATCTTTTTCTTTCTCTTTACTCCATTTCTCTTTCCATTTTTCCTTTTCTTTTTCAATTTTTTCTTTTATCTTCTCTGTTTCTTTTCTTATGTTTTTCTCCCATGCTTTTCTTTGCTGCTCCCTTTGCCTCTGTTCCATCAGGCCAGCAATTTGAGGGACATTAAATGATTCTGCTTCCTGGTTCTTCAGGGCTTCTGTCATGATTTCCCGGAATATCGGAGCCGTGCCTTCACTGCTGGAGGTTGTAAGATAGTTTTTTGCATCTGTCATATCATGGCCAACCCATACAGCACCTACCAGCTGTGGTGTATAGCCGACAAACCATTGGTCTTTAACGCCATCTATGCCTTCAATGGTCATTTGTGTACTTCCTGTTTTCCCCGCAACTTCTCTGCCGGGTATTTGGGCAGCCTTACCTGTTCCATGCTGAACTACCCCAAGAAGCATGGTTGTCACTTTATCTGCAACATCCTTTGAAATGACTCTTGTGTTTTCACCTTTCCATTCTGCAACTGTCTCTCCATCTTTATCAACTATTTTTGTAATGGAATGGGCTTCCGGCCTTTCACCGCCATTTGCAAACACAGCATATGCCTGTGCCATGGTTAGGGGTGAAACACCTTCATTTGTACCCCCAAGGGCAAGTGCCAAATTTTGATTGATGGCATCTTCAGGTATGCCAAACCTCTTTGCGGCATCCACCCCTTTTTCCACACCAATCTCATCCAAAAGCCATACAGCAGGAACATTCAAAGAATCCTTGACCGCTTCATACATTGGCACATTTCCCCTGAACTGGCCATTATAATTATTTGGCTCATAATCTTCACCAAATGTCATTCGCTCATCTTTAAGTTCATCAGTAATTTCCCAACCCGCTTCCAGTGCAGCTGCGTATGGTACAATCGGCTTCATTGTCGATCCAGGCTGGCCTACTTTATGGACAGCGCGGTTATGTCCCAGAAGGGTGTGTTCACCTCTTCCCCCTGCAAGGGCACGGATTCCGCCATTGTGGGGATCCAGGAGTATGGCTCCGCTTTGCACTGGCTGCTCTCCCGTACCTTTAGGGAATAATTGATCATTTTTGTAGGTTTCTTCTACACTGCCCTGCATATCCTGATCAAGCTCTGTGTATATTTGATAACCGTTGCTAAGAAGATCGTCAAGTGAAATATTATACTTATTAATAGCTTCTTCAAGAACAACATCTACATAGTAAGGGTACTTCCCTTTAAGGGGATCTCCCCCGCCGTCTTCAAAAACAAGCTTTTCATTCTTAGCTTTTTCCCATTCCTTTTCTGAAATAAAGCTGTGTTCCTTCATGCGATCAAGCACGAGATTTCTTCTTTCAATTGCTTTATCTTCATTTTGGTAAGGATTTATTGCAGAAGGGGCTTTAACCAGCCCTGCAAGCAGTGCTGCTTCGCTAATTGAGAGATCCTCAACATCCTTTGCATAGTATTTCATTGCTGCACGCTTTATCCCCCAGGCACCTTCTCCAAAATAAACCTGGTTTAAATACATCTGAAGAATTTCGTCTTTGCTGTATTCCTTTTCTATCTCAATCGCAAGGAAGAATTCTTCCAGCTTCCTTTTATATGTTTTCTCTGCAGATAATAAGGCGTTTTTAGTCAGCTGCTGAGTAAGCGTACTGCCACCCTCAACAATTCCGCCAGCCTTCAGGTTTGTAAAAAAGGCTCTGCCTATTCCTTTTAAATCGATTCCTCCATGTTCATAAAAACGGTGGTCTTCAATGGCAATAACCGCATTCTTCATATGATCAGGAATTTTATCGATTGAAATGCCTTCATTTTTGTTTGCAGAGATCTTGCTGGCTACTTCCTCATCAGCGTCATAAATGACTGTAGATTGTGCAAGTCCTGCTTCAAGTGCACTTATATCCGCATCCTTGTATGAAAAATATACGAAGCTTAAGAAAGCCAGGACTAATGTGGATGCAAGCAATATGGACACCTGTGTCAGGTGCAGCTTTATCCAAGTTGACTGAAACTTTTTTAAAAAAGAAGTTCTCTTTCTCATATTTCCTCCAATATCTCTTGCTGAATATCATTTTGCCCGTATAACGTCAGCCTTAAGGGTATACCGATATCAGCATACCTGCAAAAAATATGTTTTCATATAGTATTTTGTTCCCAGCTAAAAACTATAATTCTCCCAGACATATACATATACCCAAATTATCAAATTTTTTATCATCTTTTGTACATTTTATTTTTAGTCCGTCTGACCCGGAATTTATAATCCAGTTTAAATAGCGACAATCTCCCAAATCCGGCATCAATGAAAAAAAAAAGCAATCGCAGGCCGAATGCTTTTTTGATAAAATGGAATATTTGCAGACGCATAGCATTCCATATGAGTTTGCCTCATTTTTATTAATAGTCTACGAAGCAATATCGTTTTTTATGGGGGTATGCACAAATTTTTCAGGAGCCATTTGATTTACAATGATTGACTTCTAGCAATAAAGGGTATATGACCAATAAGTTTTCTTACCTTAAGAAGGGGTGAACTATTATGTTCTTTGAAAAAATTGTAGTTGGCTATGATGATACAGATGGAAGCAGACAGGCTTTAAATATGGCGATCGAATTGGTTAAGCAGCATCCTGAAGCCCAGCTTCTGATTACACAAGTCTTTGAGGAGACAATTGAAAATGTTCCCATAAGCAATGAGAAAGCAATAGAGCCTGTAAGGACAAATGGCTATCTGCTGGAAGGAATTCAAATACCGCCCCTGCCGGTATATCATGATGAATCCTCTGCCACGACTCACGCAAGAGTGAAACATAGTGTTGACAATACTTTTTTTAATGCAAGGGAAATTCTTGAGCCGTATAACATCAATGTAAAGTTCGATGTTATAGAAGGAAGTCCCGCTGACAGCATATCTGAATATGCCGCTGCCGAAAATGCCGATTTAATTATAGTGGGCAGCTCAGGCAAAGGCGGAATTAAAAAGATGTTCCTTGGGAGCACCAGCTCAAAAATTGCCAAAAATGCACCTTGCCCTGTGCTTATAGCTAAAGATAAGGAAAATCCGCAAATCCCTTAGAACAGGAAAGCAGCCCGGCGGCTGCTTTTTTATATTTAATAGAATACACCTATTATTGAAGGCCTTTATTTTCTGCAGCCAGCTCCTCAAACCGTTCTTTAGAAGATGCTTCATCGAAACTGCTGTAAATTCGAAAATGGTCCTGATCAATAATCCTGTAATGCTGGCTGATGATATTCTGCTGAAGGATCAAACCATTGCTTCTCTTCAATTCCCGCCACCAGAGCTTTCCGCCAAGAGTCTTTTCTTTCCTATAATCGATTCCCTCTCTTGCAATAGTTTCCAGAACTTCAAGGGGTTCGTTTCCAAACAGAAACCGGACTGTTTCCGTTTCCCTGAATAAGGCACAAACAGCCACCACAGTCGACCATCCTGCTTCGGCCCGCCCTTTCTCAATTTGAACCAGGGTCTTCTTTGAAACACCAATAATTTCCGCCATCTTATCTTGTGTATATCCTGCCTCTGTACGGATAAGACGGATCTTATCTGAAACTTTCAGTATAATTTCATCTCTAGTCAATGCAGCTTCATTCCCTTTTCGTTGTTGGTGTAAATTTACACCTGTTTCTATATTATAAAAGAAATAGTGACAATTTTACAAATAAAAAACTGCCTTGTTCTTTAAATATATCAATTATCACAAAAAAATGACTGTGCTTTTTGTCACAAGTATAGCCATATTCCATAGGGTAAAATTACTGATATTTTCCATTAAATTAACAGAGGATTTTGCTGTAATCTATCGAAATCTATGGGATAACTGTTTTAATGTGAAAAAGTGGAGGGTAAAATGACGATTGAAACAAATAAAGCTATATTGGAACTTCTGCTAACGGAAAAAGAAAACCTTTTAAGTGAATGGAATAAAAAAATACTCATTAATAAAGATGATCCTTTTAAAGATAAAATCAAAGATAATGGCACCGCCATGTTCCAATTGATTATTCAATTTCTGATAAAGGAAGGCGATGAACTTGAAGAATATATTCAAAAGCTTGCCTACTCTGTCGCTGAGCAGCGAGTGAAAGCAGAAATTAATATCGGAGACTTTGTTTATAATGTCAACTTGGGAAGAACAATTTTTCTCGAAATATTGAATCGTTCTGAAATACATTTTCATGAACTGCAGAGCCTGTACGAAAAAATCAGTTATTGCTTCGATAAATTCTTATATCACGCTGTATCCAGATATACGGATGCCAAAGATCAGATTATTAAGGAAAAGACACAATTTATCGATTCCACCCATAAAGATAGATTGACTCTGCTGGGCCAGATGACTTCCAGCTTTATTCATGAGTTCAGAAATCCGCTTACATCTGTACAGGGGTTTATCCAGCTGTTAAAATCCGAAAATCCTACCATGAAATACTTGGATATCATTTCAAATGAACTGGAGCAGCTGAATTTTAGAATTTCACAATTTTTGCTCCTCTCTAAAAAGGAACTGATCGGAAAAGAGAAAATCACTTTCTCTCTAAATGAATTAATAGATGAAGTCCTGATATTTCTCTATCCCAGTATCCTGGATGGAAAGGTTAAGATTCTTCAGGATATGAACGAAGATATATATTTGAAAGGCTATGCTGATGAAATCCGTCAAGTATTTATCAATATTATCTTCAATGCCATTGATGTGCTTACTCAGTACCGCAGCGACCCTGTCATTCATATTAAAAGCAAATGGACTCCAGAAGGACACATAAAGCTTGATATTGCCAACAATGGGCCGAGAATTCCAGAGCATCTCGTCAGTTCCATTTTCGAACCATTTGTTACAACCAAAACACTCGGAACAGGGCTCGGTTTATTTGTATGCAGAGAGATAATTGAAAAACATCAAGGGACTCTCACCTGTGATACAGAGTCGGATTGGACCGTTTTCAGCATAACCCTGCCAACTGAAAAACAGACAATAGTCAAAGGCTGACTCCCTATTGAGGAGCAGCTTTTTCATATTCCTGGCTTAAAAGCGTACATGATTTGAACCAAATATATATATTTTTATTTAATTTCAGATTATTATTAATATATTTACAGATTATTGGAGGAGATTATCCTATGTTTTCCTTAAAAGCAGATGAAGATATAGAATTGCAATTGTTCCAGCTTCATCATTCAGAAGAGCTTTTCAACCTGGTGGACAGAAACCGCAATCATTTAAGAGAATGGCTTCCATGGGTAGATAATATGGCTTCACCTGTACAGTATCACTCTATTATTCCAATATGGCTGAAACAGTTTGCCGATAACAACGGCTTTAATGCAGGAATCCGTTATCAGGGAAAACTTGCAGGCTCTATTGGTTTTCACCAGATCGACTGGA
>Ga0180215_1005739_pt1 | contig 10489 bp, 7 predicted proteins | sample eDN3rd37CBELigBY_FD_128871 | JGI IMG/M metagenome (GOLD analysis project Ga0180215, IMG submission 128871) | Enriched backyard soil microbial communities from Emeryville, California, USA - eDNA 3rd pass 37_C BE-Lig BY (version 2) (version 2) | ecosystem: Environmental > Terrestrial > Soil >...
ACCGAGGATCGGGCAGAGGCCATCGTGCTCGGCTGCGCGGGTATGGCGAATTTGGCGGACCAGCTCTCGGCGAAGCACGGCCTGCCGGTGATTGATGGTGTCGCTTGCGCAGTCAAGCTCGCCGAAGGTCTGGTGGACCTGGGTCTCAGGACATCCAAGATCGGCGGCTATGCACCCCCGCGAGCGAAGCGGTTCGATGGCCAGTTCAGCCGATTTTCGCCTCTTTGAACGGCAGTCGCCCACATGATTGGGATCAATGGACGGCCGCTCATGCAGCGGACCACTCACATGCTGGATAAGACGAAAAAGGAAAAAAATAACGCACCAAAGATAGCTGCCCGCTGGCAGCCGGTTTACGATTCCTTGCGCGAAGCCATAGTGAGTCGCCGGCTCGCGCCTGGCACGAAGCTGCCGGAAGACGAGCTGGGCTCAATTTATTCGGTGAGTCGAACTGTCGTTCGGTCAGCATTGCAGGCGCTCGCCCATGATCGCGTGGTTCGATTGGAGCCGAACCGGGGGGCTTTTGTTGCGCAACCTTCGATCAAGGAGGCGCGCGAAGTTTTCGACGCCCGCAAGCTGATCGAGCCGCGGCTTGCGGCGCTCGCGGCCAAATCGGCCACGCCGGAGGACATCCGCTGCTTACGCCAGCATTTGGAAAGCGAGCGCGATGTGATGAAATCGGACCGCAGCGGCGAAGCGATAAGGCTCTCGGCTTACTTTCATCTGAAGCTCGCCGAAATCGCGGATCATTCTATTTTCACCGAGATCGTGCGGGACCTGGTTTCTCGCTCCTCCTTGATCATAGCACTCTACTGGCGCAGCCGAGATACGACCTGCAAGTGCGATGCGCATCGGGATCTTGTGGAGGCCATTGCTGCAGGCGACGCCGCGGGAGCTTCAGCGCTCATGAAGCGGCATATAACGGACCTCCTTTCGGGCCTCGACCTTACACGGACGGAAAAGAAGCCGGAACGACTTGCGGACATCCTCGGATGACCGAATCCTTAGCTGACTAGGCTTTCCGGGTTATCCTTCCGTACACTTTGGGACGCGGAAGTCCTTAAGGCAACGAGCTGTCGAGCTCATGTTGCTAGGATCAGCATGCGAACGCGGCGAGTGGGTCGCAAGCGCCAGATTTCCGCTCATCGCACTCGCCTTCTGCCAGACAAAGAGCGTTATTACGTTCCTACTCGTGAAAGGCGAGGGGACTCGCTGACCAAAAATTGGGCATTCTCGATCGGAACTAATTCGACCCGATTTTTTTTATTTGCCGGTTCAATCACAAAGAACGGCATTTCCATGAACCCCGTCGAAGTCAGCAAACTGCAGACGCTCAACATGACGAGCTTTGATGATCCGGCGATAAACTGGATCGCTGCATTCGCCTGTTATGGTGGACAGGGCGCGGATTACACGGTCGTCGTCCCCTTCTCGATTGCCTCAGGCGGACATTTAGGGTGGCACATCGATAGCCTCGAGGAGACGCAGTATATCATCGCGGGAAGCGGCGAACTGCAGCGGGACGAAGGCTCGTGGTCGGCGGGGCCGGGCAGCATCTTCGTGTTACCGAAGAATGTACGGCATGACCTGCGGAATACAGGCACAGTGCCGCTGCTGGCAGTTGCCTTCTTCTCAGGGGAAGCGCTGACGCAGACGTTCGACGAAGTCATGCTTCCGGTCAATGGCCACATTCTCAGCAGTCCGAACGCAAGCGCCTGAGTGGAGAATTGGCCACGGTGCTGAAGGCTCTCAAGCGCGAATACCGGCCCGTCGTTCGCTGAACCTGCGGTTACCGAGCACGAAGGCGCTACTCGCCTCCGCGCCACCGAGTGTTTGCGACGAGCGCTGGACGATTCAGCCCATGAAGCGCCACTTTCAAAATTTTTTCCCACCGAGGCGTCGGCGCAGTGGTGCCGTCAAACTCTGCGGATTACTGATCACTGATTGCTAAGCATTTTCACTGCGTCATCAAAGCGGCCGTCCCTTTCAGCCCAACGCAGGAAACCCACGCGTTCAACTAGAATCTCGTCAGCGGTCGGTTGCTGCTGAAAGAGGCTCATCACCTCGTCGATGTATTCGCGGAGCGGCATATAGCCTTCTCGCGTCGCCTGACCGGGCGTCAGCTCGGTCTGGACAGCGGGCGGCGCGAGCTCGATGACCTCCAGCTTGTTTCTCAGCTGCTCACGGAGCGATACCGTGTAGGAATGAAGCGCTGACTTGGTGGCGCTGTAGGTCGGCGCGCTGCTCAGAGGCACGAAGGCTAGGCCGGAAGTGACATTGATGATCGCGGCATTTGGCTGGACCGCGAGATGGTCGATAAAGGCGTTCGTGAGGCGGATTGGCCCGAGCAGGTTGGTGGCGACCGTCAGCTCCGCATCGCGTAGATCCCGCGCTCGGGTCAGGTCTTCATGACGCATAACCCCGGCGTTGTTAATCAGGACATTGAGTTCCGGATTCTCGCTGACAACGCGATCCGCAAACCGCCTGACGTCTTCCGCGTCAGTGATATCCAGGGCAATGGCGTGCATGTGATCTCGACCAGCGATTGTCTCCTCGAGCGCCTCCTTTCGGCGCCCTGCAACGATCACCGTGTTCCCGAGATCATTGAACCGCAACGCCAGCTCCCGGCCGATGCCAGAGCCGCCGCCGGTGATGAGCATGGTGTTCCCAGTCAATTTCATTGGTTTGCTCCGTACTGCGGGTGTCGTCAGACGATGCCGCCGTTGGCGAAGACCGTTTGCCCGTTGATCCAGGCGCCGTCGGCGCTGCACAGCGCCGCGATGGCATCGGCAATGTCGGAAGGTTCGCCTAAGCGCTTGTGTGGTGTGCGCGCGGCGAAGCCGGCTATCTGCTCGGGCGTCTTGCCGTCCGTGAACAGAGTCGTGTTGACGATGCCTGGGGCAATTGCGTTCACAGAAATCATGCGCCCCTCGAGCTCTTTGGCGAGCACATTCGCGAAAATCTCCTGCGCCGCCTTGGTTGCCGCATAGGGACCGTAGGATGGGGTGCGCAGCTGCGTGATGCTCGACGAGAGCGCGATGATGCGGCCGCCGTCGCGCACCCGCCGGGCTGCCTCGCGCAGGACGTAGAAGCTACCCTTCTGGTTGACATCGACCATCCGGCCGAAGTCGGCATCGGTCATGTCGCGGAGAGGCGCGAGCCGCATGATCCCGGCGTTGCTCACCACCACGTCAACGCCGCCAAATGCGCGCTCGGTTTCTTCGAACAGGCGTTGCACGGCGCTCGGATCACTCACGTCGGCCTGCACCCAGATGGCGCGCCCGCCCGCTGCTTCGATCTCTCTTACGACGCCGGCTGCGAGATCACGGTTCTTCTCGCAGTTGACGGTCACGGCATAGCCCTCACGGGCGAGGCGCTTGGCCGTGGCAGCACCGATGCCCCGGGACGAGCCGGTCACCAGCGCAACCCTGTCTAGTGCTGCTGATGCTTGGCCCTCCGTTTGAGCGGCAGCGCTGCCAGCCGCGAATGCTGCGGAGGACAACGCCAGGCCTGTCAGAACAGTCCGCCTCGGAATGTCGCTCTGCCCAGTCATCGTGCCATCCTTTTGTTGTCGAGAAACTATGTTCGGTGGGCACGTTTTATATCGACTTGGGTCGGGAGGGCGCTTGCCAAAACCTATGCGAAAATTGCCTGATCCTGCTGGCCGCGTGATCAATGTGAGCCCACATGCTAGGTTCGTAGCGACAATGTAGGAGAAAGATCGTGGAGTCGCTCAAACAGGCTGTCCGCACCTATGCCGCCCATCATGCCAATGGCGACGGGTTGGCGCTGACGCCGGTGCCAGGCCTGAGAATGATGTGTGTTGAGACGCCCCGCGGCGACTTGCATTCCGTTTACCGGCCGCTGGTTTGCCTGATCCTGCAAGGAGCCAAACGCATGACCGTCGGAGCGGAGGAGCGTGTCTTTTTCGCAGGGCAGTCCGTGATCGTGAGCGCTGATATGCCGGTTGTCGGCCGCATCGTGCAGGCGAGCCCAAACGAGCCCTATCTCGCGATCGCCGTCGAGCTGGAGATGACGATCCTGCGCGAGGTCGCCGTACAGTTGGGAGAGGTGCGCGCGCAACCCTCCTCTGAAACGCGCACTTTGTTCGCCGAAGATACTGGTGCTCAAATTCTGGATTGTGCAGCGCGGCTGATGCGTCTAGTGGATCGATTAGAAGCCATTCCGATCCTGCGATCTGGCATCGTGCGGGAGCTCCATTATTGGCTGCTTTCAGGCCAGCATGGCGTCGCTTTGCGATCGCTTTCAGCTCCGGGCAGCGCCGTGAGCCGGCTCGCTGCTGCCGTCGCGATCCTCAGGGAGGAATATCGATCGCGAATTCCAATCGAGCGCCTGGCGGCAGCAGCAGCAATGAGCCCCACCGCCTTCCACAAGCATTTCAAGCACATGACATCACTGTCTCCGGGGCAGTATCAGAAACGCCTTCGCCTCATTGAGGCGCGGCGTTTGATGATGGACGAAGGCTTTTCGGCCAGCAGCGCCGCGTTTGAAGTAGGCTACGAGAGCGTCTCTCAGTTCACGCGCGAATACGCCCGACTGTTCAACGCACCGCCGAAGCGTGATGTCCTGCGCGCGCGATCAAGGCCAAGCACCGCAAGGAGCGGGCTGCGGGAGGAAGACAAACCGGCGAGCCTCATTTGAACCTGTCGGTATGTCGTGCGGCTTTCCGAGGGGTTCCCCGTTTGGGGAGCTCGCAGCAAAGTCCGATCTCCGATCGAAACGTCATGAGCTGCCGACGGAATTCGCGGAGGTGAACGTTCACCTATAAACGCGTGCTATCACAATCCGAAGCGGCCACTCGGCTCAACAGAAGGTTTGGGGGATTTATGAGGGTATCGTCATTGTTGGGCCAGAGATGTGACATGAGCGGTGCAGCGATACGCATCGCCACGGCAGGCCTCGTCATCCTGGGGCTGATTTTTCCCGCTGAGGCGCAGCGGACGCGGCGGATGGTGGATGGCGATCCGGTCGTTTCGGTGTACGAAGTCAAGCTCGAGCGCATCAACGAGCGCGTTGATGCCGTCGGCTCGGGCCGAGCGCGCCAACAGATTACGCTGACCACTCGGGTCGCGGGTGTCATTGCCGAAGTGCTCTTCAAGGGCGGCGACAAGGTGGAGGCGGGACAGCCTCTCATAAGGCTCAGCTCCGAGCCGGAGGAAATCGCTGTCGAGATGGCGGAGGCGCAGCGCGCGCAAGCCTTTGATGCCGTGGAGCGCTATAAGCAACTCAATTCGGCTTCGGTTTCGCGCGTTGCCGTGGCGGAGGCGGAAACAGCCCTGAAGGTCGCGGATGCTACTCTGCGCCGGGCCCGCGAGGATCTCGACCGTATGACGATCCGGGCGCCGTTCTCCGGCATTATCGGCCTCACGAATCTGGAGACGGGCGATTATCTGGCTGTCGGCACACCCATCGCGTCGCTGGATGATCGCTCGAAGATCATCATTGAATTCACGGTACCCGAGTCCGTGGCGCAGTCGATCAAGGTGGGCATGCCGGTGCGCGCGAGCCTCGCCGCCCGACCTGGCGAGGTTTTCATGGGTGCTGTCAGCGCCGTCGGAACCCGTATCGATCCTGCAACCCGGACGCTGTCCGTGCGCGGGGAGATTCCGAATCCGGATCTTTCGCTGATTCCTGGTTCGACGTTTTCCGTCAGCGTCCGGCTTGAAGGCAATGAAACGCCCGTGGTGCCCGGACTTGCGATCCAGTGGGACCGCATGGGGGCCTACGTGTGGCGGATTACTGACGAGAGCACGGTCGAACGCGTGAATGTCGCGATCCTCGCGCGTAACGGCGACCGCGTGTACCTCGATGCGCCTCTGAAACCCGGCGAGAAGGTCGTTCACGAGGGTGGCGGCCTGTTGCGCGAAGAGCAGAAGGTCCTGATGCACGGGTCCTGATCAGGCTTCCACGTCCCAGCATATTCCTCCAATCGCAATCGGAACCTTCCCCAATGAGCACCTCAACCTCGGGGCCTTCAATGTCGGGCCCGCTCCCGAATAATGGCGGGTGGGTCAGCGTATTCGTGCGTCGGCCGATCTTCGCGATGGTGCTCAACCTGCTCGTGATCATCGCAGGCATCGCGGCTGTGCAATCGATCGAAATACGCGAGCTGCCTGACGTCGACCGCCCTGTGGTGACCGTGCGTTCCAGCTATCCTGGAGCTTCGCCCGAAAGCATGGACGCGCAGGTGACGGCCATTATCGAGAGCGCCGTGTCGCGCGTCGAAGGTGTGACCAGCATTTCCTCAAACTCCTCTTACGGCTCTAGCCGCGTCGCCATCGAGTTCTCGACCGACACGGATATGCAGGCGGCTGCAATGGACGTGCGCGACGCCGTTGCAGGGGTCATGAGGCAATTGCCGAACGACATGGACGAGGAGCCGCGCATCATGAAGGCCGATGCAGACGCCTCGCCCATTATGCGTATCGCGGTTGCCTCCGACACGCTGTCGGAAAGCGAGCTGACTGATCTCGTCGAGAATGTGATCGAGGACCGGCTGGCGGCTGTGGAGGGCGTGGCCGCCGCAAACTCCTATGGTCTGAGGGCGAGGACCATCGAGGTGCGCGTCTCTCAGGTCGCGCTCGCGGCACGGGGGTTGAGCCATGCCGAGTTGATCCAGGCTATTGGGACTGCGTCGGTGACGGCTCCGTCGGGCGCCCTCGAGAATGCGACACAGCAGTTGATCGTCCGCGCCGAGGCTCCGGTCGAGACTCCGGAGGATGTCGCCGCAATCGAAATCAACTCGCAGACCAAGGTCGGCGATGTGGCGTTCGTGCGCTGGGCTTATCAGGAGCCCACGGCAATAACGCGCCTCGACGGGAAAACGGCGATCGGCATCGAGATCATCCGCCAGGCGAAGGCCAACACTATCGCTATTTCGGACGGTGTGCGCGCCGCGATTGCGGACCTCGAACGATCGCTCCCGCAGGGCGTCAGCATGGTCGTGACCTCGGACGACGCAATTTTCATCCGGGAGTCAATCAGCGAGGTCATGATCACGCTCGTGCTCGCCACGGTCATCGTGATCCTCATCATCTTCGCCTTCCTCGGGTCGGTGCGCGAGACTGTGGCGCCGGCTTTCGCCATTCCGGTTTCGCTGATCGGCACGCTCGCGGCCGTATGGATGGCGGGATTCTCGATCAACCTTCTGACGCTGCTGGCGCTCGTCATCGCGACGGGTCTCGTCGTCGATGACGCGATCGTTGTCATCGAAAATATTGCGCGCCATCGGGCCATGGGGGCCGGGCGCCGGGCGGCTGCCGTGATCGGAACGCACGAGGTCGTGTTTGCTGTGATTGCGACGACCGCCACGCTCGTCGCGGTTTTCGTTCCGATCTCGTTCATGCCGGGGATTGTCGGCAACCTGTTCTCGGAATTCGGTTTCGTCCTGGCGTTCGCTGTAATGGTGTCGTCCTTCGTGGCGCTCACGGCCTGTCCCATGCTCGCTTCGAAACTCGGGAGGAGCCCGGCACCTGCCAGCGATGCGCCGGGAAGGTTCACGCGCATTGCGCAGGGGCTCGCCCGTGCCTACGCCGTTGTGCTCGACCTTGCTCTTCGGGCACGCTATCTCGTGCTCGCCATCTGCCTCGGCTTCGCAGCGCTCGGCGGCTTTGCTTACCTGACACTCCAGCACGAGATCACGCCGTCGGAGGATCGCGGCGTCATCATGATCTCGTTGGGCGCCCAGCAAGGCAGCAATCTCAACTACATGTCCGACCTGACGCAGAAGGCTGAGGATGCCCTGACCGACTTTCAGAAGAGCGGCGAAATCTCGGCCTCTCTAGCGATCATCGGCGGCGGCTCGACCAATCGGGCCTTCCTCGTGGCGGCACTTGCGCCTTGGGCAGAACGCGACTGGACGCAGCAGCAGATCCAGGCCGCGCTGCAGCAACGGTTGGGCGGCATCCCCGGCCTGTCGGTTTCAATGCGCGCTCCCAACAGCCTCGGCATCCGCGGTGGCGGGCAGGGCTTGCGGTTTGCCGTTGCCGGCCCCGATTACGACCGCATCGCCGATGCCGCGAGTGCGCTCGCCAGCCGCCTTTCTTCGACGCCCGGCTTCCGCAATGCGCGGACGGACTACGACACCACGCAGCCACAGCTCTCGGTGCGCATCAACCGTGAGGCTGCGACACGGCTCGGCGTTCCCGTCAGCACCATCACAAGTCTGATCAACACGATGATCGACTATCAGAAGGCAGCTGACCTGTTCGTCGCCGACGAGATCATCGAGGTGCAGGTGAAAGCTGGGGGACGTCCCATCAACGATCCGTCCGACCTGGGCAACCTGTTCGTGAAAACATCCGACGGCAACTTCATCTCGCTATCGTCTTTGGTGACCATGGAGGAGGTTGCGATTGCGCCGAGCCTCGGGCGCGAGAACAGGCTGCGGTCAGTGCCTGTGGTCGCCAATCTCGATGAGGGCATGGTTCTCGGTGAGGCGGTCAAGACGATGCGGGCCATCGCTGCCGAGGTTCTCGAGCCCGACATGTCGATCGTGCTGCTGGGTGAAGCGAAGACGCTCGAGGAGACAACCCAGAGCACGGCTTTCGTTTTCGGCATTGCTCTGCTGGTCGTGTTTCTTGTGCTCGCGGCGCAGTTCGAAAGTCTGGTGAGCGCCTTGGTCATTCTCGTGACTGTGCCGTTCGCTCTTGCGGCCGCGGCCCTGGCCATCCTGCTCACGGGCGGAACGATGAACGTCTACAGCCAGATCGGCCTGGTGCTGCTGATCGGCATCATGGCCAAGAATGGCATTCTTCTGGTGGAGTTCGCCAACCAGCGCCGCGATGAGGGCGCTGACGTGGAAACCGCCGTCCGCGTGGCCGCCACGACCCGGCTGCGGCCGATCATGATGACGATGGCGACAACCGTGCTCGGCGCCTTGCCCCTCGTTCTGGCGCATGGCGCCGGAGCAGAAGCACGACTGGCGCTCGGCTGGGTCATCATCGGCGGGCTCGGCTTTGCAACGACGTTTACGCTGTTCCTCACTCCGGTGATCTATCGCTTGCTTGCCCCGCTCTCGAAGCCCCGAGCCCACGAGGCCCAATTGCTCAGCGCCGAGCTTGCCAAAGCGCGCATCTGAAGGAGAGGTCTGCAGGTCCCGGGGGCCGTCATGATCGCGGAAATTCATTTCTGCGCAAGCAGCTTGGCGAGTAGTTAATGAGACATTATCCTGACACGAATTCACCAGAGGACATGTAGAGCTATAGTCGTGATTGCGTGGCAGCGCAGTTACAGGACACAATTGTACTCGAGAAACTTTGCGAGCCGGCCCAGCTTGAGCAGGCGCTGCTTACCGCTTTGGGAAACTACCACGAGTGACCGATGTCTTTCCAAGGGGAAGGTCCGTGCGCGTCGACGAGGCAACCGATCTGCACGGGTTTCGTGTTCTGACCCGACTGTATGAGGCCAGCTCGCGGCTCTGGCGCGAGCGTAATCCAAAGCATGGGCTCGAGCATCTTCTCTTGGTTGCTACCGAGCTCCTTGGTGCCAAACTGGCGACGCTGCATTTGGTCAATTCCAGCCAAGGACGAGAGATCGAGCTGAAAGCGTCTTGCGGTGTGGGCCTCGAAGCGCGTCGAGACATCAGTTGCCTGCGATGGGAAGACGATGCCGCCTGCGCCGCTGCTCGCAAGTCTGGAGAGTGCATCAGCTTCGACGACATGGAAGTTGGAGCCAAGCGGAGCCGGCTGTTGTCTTTTGTCCGATTGCGCGGGGCAAAAAGCGCTCTGGTCGCCGCTTTGCCGAACGGAGACGGGGTTTCACTCGGGGTGTTGTGCCTGGCTAGTGAGGCACGGAGTTGGTCCGGTGAGTGGCCTCGACGTTTCACTCAGGAATGTGCCCGGCTGGCAGCAGACTTTCTGCACCGCTGCAATTTCGAGGGCGAGCTGCGGGAGAACGCCGAACGTTATCGCCAGCTGGTGCTCGGCCTGAGCGACACGATCGTATGGGAAGGCGACCCGGACACTCTCAGACTGACGTTCGTCAGCCCGGCGGCAGAGGCACTCCTTGGTTATCCGGTCGCGCAATGGCTGAACGAAGAAAACTTCTGGATCAATCATCTTCATCCCGATGATCGGGAGAAGGCCATTGCGTACTGCAGCGAGGAGACCCGCGCCGGGCGTGACCACCAGTTCGAATATCGCATGCTGGCGGCCGACGGTCGGACCGTTTGGCTGCGTGATCGGGTCTACGTCGCTGAAGTAGAAAACGGAAAACGGCGGCTTCGCGGCGTGATGCTCGACATCACTCAAGAGAAAGAAGCTGAACTAAAGTTGCGAGAGAGCGAAGAGCGGTTTCGCCAAATGTGCGAAATCGCGCCTGTGATGATCTGGCTCAGCGATCCGCACGGCCGCTGCCTGCATCTCAACCGCATGCTGCGTGAATTCTGGAATATCGACGAACAAAAGCTTGCCGATTTTGATTGGGCTTCGATGCTGCATCCTGAGGATCTTGGCGAAGTCCGCCAGAA
>Ga0180215_1005741_pt1 | contig 10487 bp, 4 predicted proteins | sample eDN3rd37CBELigBY_FD_128871 | JGI IMG/M metagenome (GOLD analysis project Ga0180215, IMG submission 128871) | Enriched backyard soil microbial communities from Emeryville, California, USA - eDNA 3rd pass 37_C BE-Lig BY (version 2) (version 2) | ecosystem: Environmental > Terrestrial > Soil >...
CGTGGTCTTCAGCTCGGACTCCGCGCCCGGCCGGTTCGGCGAGGGCCGCGACGCGAAGCTGATCGGGCAGCCGTTGGTGGTCACGATCCCGGCCGGAGCGTCCTCCGCCCGGGTCCTCTTCGGTACCAGGAGAGCGGGCCGGACGCGGATCACGGCCACGGCGAACGGGCTCCCCGAAGCGGGATACGAGCTCACGGTCGAGCCCGGGCCGGCGTCCGAGCTTCAGTTCAAGCCCAAGCCGACGTCGGCGGTCGCCGGAGAGCCCATGACCGTCGGCGTGATCTCCCTCGATCGGTTCGACAACGAGCGCGGGGGGGTGCCCGACGCCACGCTCACCATCGAGCCCGACGGTTCCTGCCAGGGCCTGACGTGCACCGCCGCCAAGGCCGGCCCGCACCGGGTGACCGCGTCCTCGGGCACGCTGCACCCGACCTGGGCCGACTTCGTGGTGCGCCCCGCGCCGTTGGCCGCCATGCGCCTGGACCCGGCCACGGCAACGGTCGCCGCCGGGCAGCCGCGGGCGTTCCGGATCGAGGGCGCCGACGCGTACGGCAACGCGGTCCCGGTCACGGACGCCAAGCTCGCGATCAGCCCCGACGGGTCCTGCACCGGCACCACCTGCACGGCCGAGACGGCCGGCCCACACACCGTGACCGCGACGCTCGACGGCGTGCAGGCCGAGGCGCAGCTCGAGGTGACGCCGGGGCCGCTGGCCTCGCTGGAGCTCAGCCCCGGGTCCGCGACCGTGGTCGCCGGCAACCAGCACGCGTTCAAGGTCCAGGCCGTGGATGCGTTCGGCAACGCGGTCCCGGTCGCGGACGCCAAGCTCGCGATCACCCCCGACGGCTCCTGCACGGGCGCGTCCTGCACCGCCAACAAGGCCGGCGCGCACACGGTGACCGCGTCGCTTGACGGCGCGACGGCCACGGCGGAGTTGCTGGTGACGCCGGGTCCGCTGGACCGGCTGTTGCTGAGCCCGCCGTCCGCGACCGTGACGGCAGGGAGCGAGCAGGGGTTCGAGGTCGAGGGGAGGGACGCCTACGGCAACGCCCGCCCGGCGCTCGGCGCGGTCCTCGACATCACGCCCGACGGCTCCTGCGCGGGCACGACATGCATCGCCACCAAGGCCGGGCTCCACAAGGTGACCGCGAAGCTCGACCGGGTGACGGCCTCGGCGCAGCTGCAGGTCACGCCGGGTCCGGTCGAGTCGCTGCAGCTCACCCCGGCGACCGTGGCCGCGGGAAACCCGCACGTGTTCATGGTCGAAGGCAGCGACGCGTACGGCAACGTCCGCCCGGTCCTCGGTGCCACGCTGGAGATCAGCCCTGACGGATCGTGCACCGGTTCCGGCTGCATGGCCACGACGGCGGGTCCGCACACCGTGACCGCGACGCTTGACGACGTGAAGGGCTCGACGGAGCTGACCGTCCGGCCCGGTCCGGTGCACACGCTGCGGCTCGGCCCGGAGCAGGCGACGATCACGGCCGGTGAACAGCAGACGTATACGGTCGAGGCCCTCGACGGGTTCGGCAATGCGGTGCCCGCTGACGGCGTCGAGCTGCGGATCGCTCCCGACGGTGCTTGCTCGGAGCTGACCTGCTCGGCTGAGACCGCCGGCGAGCACACCGTGACGGCGCGAGTGGCGGGGACCGCGCGTGCGACTGCGTCCTTGGACGTGCGTCCGCGCCCCGCGCCGACCTCGACACCCACGCCCACGCCGACGCCCGCGCAGCCCGCCAAGCCACGGGTCAGCAAGCCTGTCCAGCCCATGCCGGTCGCCCCGGAGCCCGCGCGGGTCGAGACGGCGCCCGAGAGCGGTGCGCAGCCCACGGCCGCGCCTCGCTGGGTCTTCACGGGCTTCCACCGGCCGCTGCGCAACGGCAAGCTCAACCGGGTCAAGCGCGCGGTCACGCTGCGCTGGCGGCTGACCGACGAGGCCGGCGCGCCGGTGACGACGCTGCGCGCGGCGCGGCTGACGGTCGCGTCGATCCCGTGCCGCGGCAAGCGGATCGCCGAGGATGGCCGCGCCCGCGCCTACGGGCTGAACGCGAGCGCCGACGGCAGCTACCGGCTGAAGTGGAAGCCCCGTCGCCGCGACGCGGGTTCGTGCAAGCGGCTGCGGCTCGACCTCCCGAACGGGATCTCGAGGACCGTCGACATCAAGGTTCAGCGCCGCAGCGCCTGAACGAGCCGGCGCGTCGACGCCGAGGGAGCGACCCCGAGCTCGCCGAGCGCCCGCTCGCAGCGCCGGAACACGGACAGCACGCGGTCGCCGTCGCCGTAGGCGGCGGCGATCCGCATCGCCAGCCGCCAGGCGCGCTCGCGGTAGGGATCGACGGTCAGCGCCGCGTCGAGGTGCGCCTGCGCGGCGCCGAGCTCGTTGGCCGCGAAGCGCAGCTCGGCGGCGTCGTGGCGGGCGGCGGCGGCGAGCTCGGCGAGCTGGGCGCGCCGCTCGTCGATCCACGTCGTCTGGCGCCCGGCGAGGTACTCGCCGGTCTCGTAGAGCGAGAGGGCACGTTCCAGCGCGTCGAGGCGGTCGGCGTCGGCCAGTCGGCCCGCCTCGTCCAGCATCCGCTCGAAGCGCCCGCTGTCGGTCGTCACCGTCACGCCCGACACGGCGACGAGATCGCGGTCGAGCGCGACCTCCGCGTCGTCGGGCAGCACCTCGCGCAGCCGGTGCAGGGCCTGCCGCAGGTACGTGCGGGCGGAGTGGTCGCTGCGGCCGTCGAACACGGCCTCCATCAGCGCGGCGCGCGTCGCCCGCTGGCCGCGGGCGCCGGCCAGGCAGGCCAGGACCTCGAGGCTCTTCGTGATCTGCGGGCGCACGGTCGCGCCGTCGATCACCAGCCGCGGCGCGCCGAGGTCGTGGAAGTGCACGTGCCGGTCCAGCGCGCGGCCGACGTCGACCGACCGCGCGGCCAGGATCCGCCCGAGGTCGTGCCACGCCGAGTCGGCGCCGGGCTCGGCGTCGAGCCGGCGCACGAGCACGCCCGGGAAGTCCGCCAGCGCCTGCAGCAGCCCGTGGTTGGTGGCCTGCTCGGCTGCCGCCTCCAGCGCGACGTCGGCGGCGCGGTCGGCCCCGTCCTCGTCGCCCATCCGCCACGCCGCCTCGGCCAGGTACACCGCCGCGGCCGGCAGCTCGAGGATCCTCCGCCCCGAACGCATGCGCCCCACCGCCGAGCGCAGCCGGTCGTGGGCGCGCGCGTCGTGACCGTCCAGCAGCAGCGCGAAGCCCTCCCACAGCTCGGCCTGCTCGGCCAGGAACGCGTAGCGCCCGAGCTCCGGCCGCGCCCGCATGGCGGCCAGGATCGCTGCCGCGTGCTCCCGGTCGACGTCGTGGCGCAGGAGCAGGCGCACCTCGACGAGCAGGCTCTGGAACTCCCACACCACGCACGCGTGCGCGAGGATCTCCGGCCGCGCCTCGCGGACCAGCGCGAGCGCCTCGTCCACCCGCCCGAGGTCGGCGTACACGTGCGGCGCGACCACGCCGCGCAGCCGCGGCGAGACCACGTCGGCGGCGAGCGCCGCACGCACGCCTTCGTGCGCCTCGTCGAGCCGGCCCATCGCGCGCGCGGCTTCGATCCGCCACGGCCGGACGAGCGCGGGCGCCCAGCGCGTGGGCGGCGAGTCGCGGACCAGGGAGAGGCGTCCGGCGACGACGTGGGTCCGCAGCAGCAGGCCGTCGAGCGGCGACCCGGTCGGGCTGGGAGGCGCGTCGCGCTCGGGCCACGGCTCGTCGTCGCTGAGCAGGAGCTGGTAGCGCGTGATGCGGCGCTCGGGACCCGGTGGCATCAGCCGCTCGACATCGCGGGCGCGGTCCGCGGCGCCGCCGATCCACAGGCACCACGCCATCAGGCTCAGCGTGTGCGCCGGCAGCGCCTCGGGCTTCGGCGCGGCCAGCCGCGCCTCGGCAGTGCGCCGCCCGCGCGCGAAGTCCTCGCGCCCGAGCGCCACCACGAGCTGGGCCGTCAGCAGGGAGGGGAGGCCGGCGAGTGCGCCGTCGGGCACGTACTCGAGCCAGCGGTCGGCGACGTCGAGGTCGAGCCGCTCGATCACCGGGCGGACGGCCTGCTCGGCGACCTCGATCCCCGCCTCGTGCTCGCCCGCCGCGAGCAGCTCGTCCGCCGCCTCCTCGAGCAGGCCCCAGCCGCGCAGCAGCTCGCCGTGCCGGCGGCGCTGGCGGCGGACGACCGTCTCGCCGCGCTCCAGCAGCAGCTGCCCGAGCACCTCCCGGAAGCGCGCATGGCAGCGCAGCGCCGCGCCCTCCCAGGTGACCGGGAGGTGGCGCTGCCGGAGCCGCTCGAGGACCGTGCGCGCATCCGCCACGCCGAGCCGGGCGGCCGCGTCCGCGTCCACGCGCTGCAGCGGCGCGGTGAGGACGAGCAACTCCCGCTCGGGTTCGGTGAGCGCGTCGAGGATCTGCGTCGAGAGGTAGCTGCGGAAGGGGTCCTCGGTGCCGGGGAGGCGCCAGGCCTCGAAGAGCACGCCGGTCACCCAGCCATCGGTGGCCGCGACCGCCGCCTCGGCGTCCGGGGGCGCGGGCGAGACCCGCGCGAGCGCCGCCCCCGCCTCCTCGGCGGTGAACGCCAGCTCGGCCTCGCCGACCACCGCCACGCTCGCCGGACCGATCCGCCCCAGCGGCAGGTCCCGGCGGCTGATGAGCACGATCCGCGCCGACGGCGGCAGGTAGCGCAGGAACGCCTCGAGCACGCCCAGCGCCGCGGGCGCCGCCGCGATCCGCTCGGCTTCGTCGAGCACGAGCACGACGTCCTCGAGCGACTCGGCGAGCAGGCCCGCGGCCTCGACGTGGGTGAGGCCGTCCGCGAGCGCCTCGGTCGCGGCGCGGGACGCCAGCGTCGCCTCGAGGTAGGTGAGCAGCCGGCCCGGGGCGACGTCACCGTCGTCGAGCGTCAACCACGCCAGGCGTCCGTCGTCGCCCAGCGCCTGCACGACCGCGGTCGTCTTGCCGGCGCCGGCCGTCGCGGTGACGGCGAGGACGGGCGTGCGGGCGACGAGGTCGCGCAGCCGCTGCTCGAGCCGCAGCCGCGGCACGACGGTCTCGGCCACCGCGGGCGGGCAGATCTTGCTCCGGATGATCCGCCCGAGAGACACGGCCCATTATTGCGGCCGATTAACGCCGGGCCGGGACACTCGTCGCCGATGCGACAGACACGGCGGCAGATGATCGGGAGGTCCGGAGGGCTGCTCACGCTGCTCTCCATCAACCCGGGCGCGACGCCCGCGCTGGCCGAGGCTGCGCAGCCGGCGAGCGGGGAGACCGTGCGGATCACGCTCACGGTCAACGGCCGGCGGCAGCGGCTCGAGCTCGACGCGCGGACCTCGCTGCTCGACGCGCTCCGCGAGCACCTCGGGCTCACGGGCGCCAAGAAGGGCTGCGACCACGGCCAGTGCGGCGCGTGCACCGTGCACCTCGACGGCCGGCGCGTCGCCTCGTGCCTCACGCTCGCCGCGCAGGCCGACGGGCGGGAGGTCACGACGATCGAAGGCCTGGCAGGCCGCGAGCTGCACCCGATGCAGCAGGCGTTCATCGACCACGACGCCCTGCAGTGCGGCTACTGCACGCCCGGCCAGGTCATGGCCGCGGTCGCGTGCGTCGCCGAAGGTCACGCCGGCTCGCCCGAGGAGATCCGCGAGTACATGAGCGGCAACCTGTGCCGGTGCGGGTGCTACCCGGGGATCGTCGCGGCGATCCAGGAGGTGGCGGGCTGATGCGCCGGTTCACCTACGTCAGGCCACGCACGGTGCGCGAGGCCGTGCGCGCGGCGGACCAGGACACCAGGTTCCTCGCGGGCGGGACGACGCTGTACGACCTGATGAAGCTCGACGTCGAGCGGCCCGCGACGGTGGTCGACCTGACCGGGCTGCGGGAGCTGCGCGCGTTCGACACGTCCGGCCGGCGCGAGTTGGTGTTCGGTGCGCTCGCGCCGATGAGCGACGTCGCGGAGGACCGGCGGCTCGTGCGCGACTACCCGGCGCTCGCCGAGTCGCTGCAGCAGGCCGCGTCGCAGCAGGTGCGCAACATGGCGACGGTCGGCGGGAACCTGCTCCAGCGCACGCGCTGCCCGTACTTCCGCGGCGGCGAGCCGTACGCGTGCAACAAGCGCCGGCCGGGCAGCGGCTGCGACGCGATCGACGGGCTGAACCGGGGCCACGCGGTGCTCGGGGGAAGCGCGGCCTGCGTCGCGGTGTACCCGGGCGACTGGGCGGTCGCGCTGGGCGCGTTCGACGCCCTGGTGGACGTCGCCGGCCCGGACGGAGAACGCACGCTCCCGGTGGCGCAGCTGCACCGCGAGCCGGGGAGCACGCCGCACATCGAGACCGCGCTCGCGCCGGGCGAGATCGTCGTGCGCGTACGCGTCCCGACGACGCCCCTGGGACGGGCCTCGACCTACCGCAAGGTCCGCGACCGCGAATCGTTCGCGTTCGCGCTGGCCTCCGCGGCCGTCGCGGTGCGCTTGAGCGCCGGGCGCGTCGCGGAAGCCCGGGTCGCGCTGGGCGGGGTCGCCACGCGGCCGTGGCGCGCGCCCGAGGCCGAGCGGCTCCTGCGCGGGCGGGCGCTCACGCCTGAGGCCGCGCTCGCGGCCGGCCGCGCCGCGTTCGCCGGCGCGCGGCCGCTGCGCGACAACGCCTACAAGATCGAGCTCGGGGCCCAGACCGTCGCCGATGCGCTGATGATCGCGAGGGAGCGAGCATGAGCGCCCGTGTCGACGCCCGCGACAAGGTGCGCGGCGCGACCCGGTTCGCCGCCGACGACGCGCGCCGCGAGCTCGCGCACGCGATGCTCGCGACGGCCACGGTCAGCCGCGGCCGCCTGACCGGCCTCGACGTCTCCGCCGCCCGGCGCGTGAAGGGCGTCCGGCTCGTGCTCACGCACGCGGACATGGCGGGCGTGCGGTCGGCCGACTACGCGTTCGTGGGTGGGTACGGCGCCCAGAGCCTGCAGCCGATGACCGGCACCGAGATCGCGTATCGCGGGCAGCCGATCGCCTGCGTCGTCGCCGACACGCTGGAGGCGGCGATCGAGGGCGCGTCCGCGGTCAGCGCCCGGTACGCGCCCGAGCCGGCGGCCGTCACGCTCGATGCGCCCGGCGCGACCCGCGTCGACCAGGCGGTCACGCTCGAGATCCCGGACGTGGCCGCCGGGGACGCGGACCGGGCGCTGGCGCGCGCGAGCGTGAGGGTCGATGCGGCCTACGACGGTCCCACCCAGCACCAGAACCCGATGGAGTTGATCGCGACCGTCGCCGAGTGGCGCGGCCAGGACCTGCTCATCCACGAGCCGACGCAGAACGTCGACGGGCTCAAGCATGGCCTCGCCGTCCAGCTCGGGATCCCGCCGGAGCGCGTGCGCGTCGTCTCGCCGTGGATCGGAGGCGGCTTCGGGCAGAAGGGCTTCGTCCCCTCCCAGACCGTGATCGCCGCCGTGGCGGCGCGCCGGCTCCGCCGGCCGGTCAAGTTGGTCGTGCCGCGCGCGCAGCTGTTCCCGGACACGAACTTCCGGCCCGCGAGCCGGCATCGGATCCGGCTGGGCGCCGACCGCCGGGGACGGATCGTCGGCGCGATCCACGAGGCCGAGCACCAGACCTCGCGGCACGACCTGTTCCCGGGCGAGTACGCGGCGACGACGTCGCGGCTGTACGGCATCCCGAACTTCCGCGGGCGCGAGCGGCTCGTCCAGAACGACATCCACACGCCCGGGTACATGCGCGCGCCGTTCCAGCACCCGGCGACGTGGGCGTTCGAGTCGGCGGTCGACGAGCTCGCGGTCGCGCTCGGCCGCGACCCGGTCGCCCTGCGGCTCGAGCACGACACGACCACGGACGTGGTCACGGGCCTGCCGCTCTCCTCCCGGCACCTGAACGAGTGCCTGCGGCGCGGCGCCCGCCGGTTCGGGTGGGAGCGGCGCTCGCCGGCGCCGGGCTCGATGCGGGCGAGCGACGGCTCGTTGATCGGCTGGGGTGTGGCGGTCGGGCTGTACCCGAGCGCGATCGCTCCCGCGATCGCCACGCTGCGCGCCACCGACGACGGCGCGATCACGGTCAGCGTCGGGCTGCACGAGATGGGCCAGGGCGCGCGCAACGCGATCGCCGAGCCGGTCGCCGGGATCCTCGGCGTGGACGCGGAAGAGGTGACGACCCTGATCGGCGACACGGCCGGCCCGCCGCACCACATCACCGCCGGGTCGTGGGGGACCGCGACGGCGGAGCCGGCGGTGCGCCTCGCCGCGCTGGACCTGCTCGAGCAGTTGCGCGCGCTCGATCCCGCCGCCGGGCGCGGGAGGACGCCGGCGCAGGTGCTGCGGGCCGCCGGGCGGCGCTTCCTGCAGGTCGAGGCGCGCCACCAGGCCCCGGGCCAGTCCCCGGACGCGTTCAGCCGGTTGGCGGTCGGCGCCTTCGCCGCCGTCGGGCCCGAGTTCGAGGAGTTCACCTCGTTCTCCTACAGCGCCCATTTCGTCGAGGTGCGCGTCGAGCCGACGACGCGGCGCATCCGCGTCCCGCGTGTGGTGACCGTGGTCGACTGCGGGCGCGTGCTCAGCCCGCGGATGGCGCGCAGCCAGGTCAGCGGCGGCGTCGTCTGGGGGATCGGCGCGGCGCTGCGCGAGGTCAGCGAGGTCGACCCGCGCCATGGCGGCTTCCTCAACGCCGATCTCGCCGAGTACCTCATCCCGGTCAACGCCGACGTGGGGGAGATCGACGTCGACTTCATCGACAGGCCCGACACGCGCCTGACGGCCACGGGGATCAAGAACGTGGGGCAGGTGGGCATGGTCGGCGTCGCGCCCGCGATCGGCAACGCCGTCTGGCACGCCACCGGGCGGCGCGTCCGGAGGCTGCCAATCCGCGTCGACGACCTCTTCGACGTTCGTCTAGGTCCGCGCCCCTAGGGTGGCGACCGGTGCGGTGGGCGTCGATAGCGCTGTCATGCGCCACGTTCATCGCACCGTCCGCCGGCTGGCGCTGGGCCTCGTCTGCGGGCTCGCACTGCCCGCCGCCGCCCAGGCCGCCCCCGCCGATCCGACGCAGCTCGTCGAGCTGCGCCAGAGCGATGGAACGACCATTCTCGCCCGCGCCTACGGCGACGAGTGGTCGAACGGGTACGAGACGACGTCCGGCTACACGATCGTCCGCGACGGCGATGACTGGGAGTACGCCGAGGTGTCCGACGGGGAGCTCGAGCCGAGCGGGCTGACGGTGGGGGAGGACTCCCCGGCCGGGTTGGACAAGCACGTGCGGCCCGAGGCGCCGCGCGTGGCGCAGGCGGCTGCGCCGGCGCGGCCCAACACGGGCACGCAGCGCGCGCTCGTGATCCTGGTCGAGTTCGAGGACCAGGCGTCCTACGGCACGACGGTCGAGCAGTGGCACGAGCGCTTCTTCGGGGAGAGCGACAGCGTGCGCGACTACTACGACGAGGCCTCCTACGGCGCGTTGGCGATCGAGCCCGCGGCGGAGAGCCACGGCACCGCGAACGACGGCGTCGTGGGGTGGGTCACGCTCCCGGCGCACCCCGGCGACGTCAGCCAGGGCAAGCGCGACCTGGCGGGCGCCGCGATCGCCGCCGCCGACCCCTACGTCGACTACGCCGCCTTCGACCTCGACCACAACGGCACGTTGACGCCCGACGAGCTGCACGTCACGGTGATCCCGGCCGGCGGCGAGGCGTCGAGCAACTGCACCGGCGTGCCCGTGGTGTGGGGGCATCACTGGAACGTCTGGAACGCGCCGCTGGTCGACGGCGTGCGCGTCGGCGGCTACTACGGCGACGGCGGTAGCTACACGATGTTCGGCGAGATGCACTGCACGTCCGGGGCGCCGACCCACATGGCGACGCTCGGGATCATGGTCCACGAGATCGGCCACGACCTCGGCATGCCTGACCTCTACGACACCGACGGCTCCTCCCCGTACGGCGGCGGCGTCGGCGCCTGGAGCGTGATGGCCTCGGGCTCGTGGTTGTCGTTGCCCGGGCAGAAGGCCGGCTCCAAGCCCGCCGGCCTCGACGCCTTCTCGCGTTCCTACCAGGGCTGGCTCACCCCGCGCGAGATCACCGGCGACGCGCCGGCCACCACGCTGGCACAGACCGCTACGAACCCGGACGTCGTGCAGCTGCTCGAGAACCCGGCCGGCGTGGACTGGTCCTTCCAGAAGCAGTCCGGCACGGGGGAGTACTACCTGCTCGAGAACCGCCAGAAGGTGGGCTACGACGCCGCGCTGCCCGCCTGCGGCGTGCTCGTGTGGCACATCGACGAGACCCGCACCTCGAGCAACACCGCGAACGCGAACGACACCCGCAGGCTCGTCCAGCTCAAGGACGCCGACGGCGACGGGATCACCTGGGCCGACGCAGGCGACCCGTACAAGAACGGCGCGGTCTTCAGCGACGCGCTGCTGTACTCGGGCAAGCCCAGCGGTGTGATCGCCTCGGCGTTCAGTGACTGTGCGTCCACCATGACCGCCGACCTGCAGGTC
>Ga0180215_1005742_pt1 | contig 10486 bp, 9 predicted proteins | sample eDN3rd37CBELigBY_FD_128871 | JGI IMG/M metagenome (GOLD analysis project Ga0180215, IMG submission 128871) | Enriched backyard soil microbial communities from Emeryville, California, USA - eDNA 3rd pass 37_C BE-Lig BY (version 2) (version 2) | ecosystem: Environmental > Terrestrial > Soil >...
ATTCGATTTCGATGAGGACAACCTGAACGGAAAGCCGTTTCATCTCACGCGCTGGTGGGTGGTGATTGCCGTGATCGTGACGATCGCCCTGGTCGCCAGTCTGATCACCCCGGTGCTGTTCAACCTCTGGGATTGACCCCGAATCCCGTTATCACGAAGCAAATCAATGACGCGTAGGGCGCGGATTAGGCCCTTCAGGGCCGTATATCCGCCCGTCCCCAACTGGCACGCCTGCCGTTCACTTGCACATCAGGGCCGACACGCGCCCGATCCTCGGCTGGTGCCTCGGATACGGGCTTGGTCGGCCCCTACAGCAGGATGTCGATTGCACGGCGTAATTCGTTCGATGTTTGCTCTACATTTGCTTCCGTCTCGCGGTCCAGAGGCTGCCTGCCAGCAAGACCAGCGCCGCACCCAGCGCGAACAGCATCACCGTTCCGTCCTGGCTGCTGCCGGTCCCGGTACTCGGCAAACTCGTGACTCCACCTGAACCGGTTTCATCGTCCTCGCCTTCACCGTCAGATGCATCATCGCCACCGGTCTCATCACCGGCTGGGGTGGCTGTTTGCGTCGGCAGGGCCGGTGGCTGATCTGGATCGGTCGATCCGGGCAATGTAGCAGTTGGTTCCGGCGACGATGTGGCGGTTGAGGAAGCTGTGGCTGATGCGGTTGCGGTAGCCGTTGCCGTAACGGTTGGTGTTTCCGCGATTGCGCTGAAGGTGACATTCACCACACCGGTCACGGTTGCTGCCGCATCCAGATCCGTGGCTGCCGGTTCGCTGTCCGTTACCTCATACGTGAAGGAATCGGAGCCGATGGCATCACTGTTTGCTTCAAAGGTGAATGACCCATCCGGATTGACTGTCGCCGTTCCCTGCCCGGCCTGGTCAAGAAGACTGAACGTGTAGGGTGGTACACCGCCACTCACCTGACCGGTGAGGGTTCCGGTCAGTGTTTCGTCCGGATTGGCGGTGATCGACAATGGTGCCGTTTCCAGCATGGGACCGCTGATGGTCAGCGTGGCAGTAGCAGGACCAGTCCGCTGGGCGGTTGGTCCGCTTCCTACCTCGCCATTGGCCCCGAAAACAAGCGCGCTGCCGGTCATCGCAACATCATCGATGGTCACATCGAGCTGGAGCGTCACTTGGGTATCCGCTGTCGCACCATCGTAGGTGGCGACAATCGAATCACCGGATGGGGTGATCGAAACCCCGGTGCAATCGGTCGGCATGCACGATACCGAAGCGGAATCCGTTTCGTAGGTGGAGCCATCCGGCACCGACACCTGCATGATGCCATTGGATTCCGTTGAACTTCCATGTGTGTGCGTGGCGGTCACCGTCACCGCATCACCGGCTGCGGCAGTCGACTCGCTGAGTCCCAGGGTCATGCTTCCGGTGGAAGGCAGGTAGCCGATGATCGAGGTGGTTGCAGTTCCCCCGGAGGATCCCGGAGCAATATAGGTTCTCACCGACATGGAAGCGGATTCGCCATCGGTGGCGGTGGACAGAATAGACGTGGTGAAGGTGATGGTGCAGGTGAATGCTTCTGCGGGATAATTCGACGGAATGTCGAAATCGAAATCAATCTCGCCACCGCCGGTAAGGATTGCTGTGCAGATATCAGCTCTCTCCTCCGGATCGTTCGTCGAAACCTGGATATTCGCATAGGGTTCCAGCATCGCCGGGTGGGGAATGGTGGCACCCCCGAAGAGCGCGGGGTTCGGGCCGGCAAGACCACCAAAATCAACAGTAAACGTGAAGGCGATATCGAATTCTTCACCGATGACAGCGGTATAGGTATCCTGACCGAAGGTACTGGTGGCCATTCCGGACGCATACGACCGGTCGATGCTGGCTGCCGCGGTGGTGGTGTTCCCATTGTTCCAGTCCACAGTTGCAGTCATTGTCTCGGTCCCGGAAACTATTTCATCGGTTGTGACATCAAACGAAATCTGGCATGTCGCGGGAGCAATCTCTGTATTCGAGAATGTGCCGGACAGTGTGCCATCCAGTGCCATGGTCACATCGCAACTGGCTGCGGAATTCGAGACTGCAGCAGCAGGGTTCTCCCAGGAGTACAGCGCCAGTGCGGGGATACTGAATGTTCCGCCAGTTGTGATACCGGCCATGGAAATGTTCAGGGTGATGGTGAGGGGGACCGGGCTGTCGTAGGTGTAGGTGGCAGCATCGAACCACGCTTCATCGACCGCGGCGGCGCCAATCTCGCCGTCATCGTCGGTTGTGGGTTGGGAATCGGGTGCAATCGGGGTGGCATCGTTTGTTTGGGCGGCAACTGGCCCGTTTGGCGCCAGCAGGTTCAGGCTCAACAGCAGCAAGGCGCACACGGCCGTCACCGTGAAACGGCGCATCGTTCCCAACGTCATGAACAGTCTCTCCCCGATGGTATCGATTGAGTCCCGGTGACGTACTTGCTTATCTATAGGCATGAAGAAAGCATCGCGTCCCGTACAGCCTATCGTGCGACGGACAGCGGTGCAACACACTACCGGGTGCGCCGGGACCGGGGCATGACAGAAATACGTGTCCTCGGCGACAGTGTTTTTCTCGATATTCTGGTATCGTTGCAGCACGTTTTCACAAGCCGCAGGTGTTTGGTGTCCTAACCCGCAGGAGAGCCCATATGCAGCACCGGATGATCCGACTCTTCCTTCTATTCGTGGCCGCCCTCATGATCCTTGGATCGGGCGGGTATGCCATTACTTCCGCGCAAACACCCCAGGCAAGCCCGATTGCATCACCGGTTGCCAGTCCGGTAGCGGTTGAAGAAGAGCAGCATGGCATCAGGATTGCCGATCTCGATCTCACCGTCGATCCGGGTGACGACTTCTACCAGTTCTCCAATGGTGGCTGGCTGGCTCGCACCGAACTGCCTCCCGGATACCCGGTCTACAGCGTGTTCGATGAACTCAACGACAGGGTCACCGCCCAACTCCAGGACACAGTGGACAGCCTGGAACCCGATCCTTCTGCCGATACCGGCAAGGTGAAGGTGACCTACAATCAGTTCGTCAATCCTGAAGAGCGCAATGCGGCAGGTATCGATCCCCTGCAGCCCATTCTGGACCGCGTGAATGCCATCGATTCCGTCGAATCCGGATTGCTCTACCAGCAGGATTCGGCCCAGCTCGACGGCCTCGGTCTGTTCTACCTGTATTCCGGTCCGTCACTCAACGATGCCACGCAGAATATTGGCTGGCTTGGTGGCCCCTATCTCAGCCTGCCCAGCCAGAGTTATTACCTGGATGACAGTGACGACGGGCAAATGATCCGCGACTCGTGGATCGAAACCACCACACAACTGCTGGTGGAACTGGGGTATGACGAAGCCGCCGCCGCGCAGGCCGCAACCGAAGTCCTTGCCTTCGAAACCGGAATTGCGGAGGCGATGACCCCCGAAGAGGATCGCAACGATCCAACGACGTATGATAATCCCCGCACGTTCGAGGAAATGGCCGAACTCCTGCCAGGTATTGACTGGGATGCGTGGCTGGCGGCACTTGGGGTCTCCGGTATCGATGGCGTCACCATTGATGACATCAACTATTTCAATGCCCTGAACGATCTCCTTGCCAGCAGCCCGGAAACCATCCTGCGTGATTACTTCGCCGTGCAGTTGATCTGGAGCAGTGCGCCGTACCTTTCCACCACCATCAGCGATATTGCCTTTTCCTTCAATGGTCCGGTGCTGGGTGGGGTGACGGAACGCGAACCACTCGAAAAACGCGGCATCTACGTGGTGCAGGATCTCTTCCCTGATCCGCTGGCCCAGGCGTATGTCGAGGAATCCTTCTCGCCGGAAGCCAAGGCGCAGATCGAGGCACTTGTCGACAACCTGATCGATGCCTACCGCATCCGCATCGAGAATTCGTCCTGGATGAGCGATGAAACCAAACTGAAGGCGATCGAGAAACTCGACCTGATCAGCGTCAAGGTTGGATATCCCGATACCTGGCAGGACTATTCAGGCGTTGCCGTGGGCGATGTGCTCTACGATACCGTGATGAATGCCAGCATCTACCAGATGCAGCTCGACCTGGCCAAGATCGGGCAGCCAGTCGATCGTTCCGAATGGGGTATTGACGCCTTCACGGTGAATGCCTACTACAATCCTCAACTGAATGAAATCGTCTTCCCGGCTGCCATCCTCCAGGCACCGTACTTCGATCCGGAAGCCGATGCAGCTTCCAATTACGGGGCAATCGGATTTGTTATCGGGCACGAAATCACGCACGGCTTCGATATCAGTGGGGCACAATTCGATGGATATGGCAACATCGCGCCGTGGTGGACTGATGAGGACTATGCCGCCTTCAGTGCCCTCAATGACCAGGTGATCGCACAATACGATGCCATCGAAACCCTGCCGGGAGTCAATGTCAATGGCACATTGACGGTTGGTGAGAATGTCGCCGATATGGGTGGCCTGCAGGTGGCGTACGATGCCCTGATGATCGAGATTGGCGAAGAAGGCTCGGCCGATCACCCGTGGTTCCTGACCCAGCAGCAGCGATTCTTCATCGCGGCATCGTCCGCATGGCGCAACATCTCGACCGATGCCTTTGCGCAGTACCTGATCAATGTCGATGTCCATGCGCCATCAGCGGTGCGCGGTGTGCAACCGATGCGGAACATGGATGTCTTCTTCGAGGCCTTCGACATCGATGAGGGCGATCCGATGTACGTGCCACCGGAAGAACGCATCGTCATCTGGTAGGTGTACCGGGACCGCCAGTGTGGTGGTCGTCCATCCGTCGAACATCATGTCACCGGGCAGGGACTGGCTCCGGGTTGGTCCCTGCCCGAATCCGGGGGAAGTTGCGCGTTCAATTTGACGATGACTGCCCGGCAATCATATACTGCAATGTCTTGAGTGCGCCGTTGCGCCGTGAGTTGGCCGCGTTGCCTGCTCCCTTGTCGCGTGACGGGTTTTTTGTGTAGTAGCCAGTTTTTTCGCCGGGCACCCCGCAAAACGCGCATCATTCACTCGCTTTTCAGTTTCAACGGCGCGCGATGCCCCGATACGTATCGCCCCGAGGAGTAGCATCATGACCAAGCGCACCTACCAGCCGAAGCGCATTCCGCGGCTTCGCGAACACGGCTTCCGCAAGCGCATGCACACACGCAGTGGCCGCGCCATCCTGAATGCTCGCCGCCGCAAGGGCCGACACGCCCTCACCGTGGCCGACGAGGGCAAGTTCACCCAGAACAAGTAGCACGCTCTGTTCGGTGCGGTCGTCACGTACCGGCTTCAGGCGAGGCGGGCAGCGGCAACCGGGAAATCGTACCGGTGCAGTTTGCCCCCTCGCCTTTTCGGTGCAACCAGCCCACCGTCTGTTACCCGCACCTTCGACCGGGATGCAACCCTTGATCGCCAGGCAATACCGATTGCATGAAGATGCCGATGTTCGCCGGACCCGCTCACGCGGCAAGTCCTGGGCATCTGGCGCCATCGTGACTCGCGTGCTGCCGAACGATCTCGATCCGGTCCAGAACCGGTACACTGTCATTGCCGGGAAGCGTTGCGGCAAGGCAGTCCAGCGGAACCGCCTGAAACGACTGGTGCGCGAGGCTCTGCGCGGATACCATCCCTACCTGCAACCCGGATTCGATATTGCCATTGTCTGCCGGGGAACACTGGATGAAATGCCAACACTCGCCAGTGCCCAGCAGGCACTGCACACCACGTTTTCCCGTGCCCGCCTCTGGAAACCCGGTGTCACCCCGCCCCAGCCGGGGGAACCCGTGCAATCCGGATGGCACATTGCAGCCGAATCGCCCGGAACCACCCCATGAGACGCCCCGTCCTCGCCATCCTTCGATTTTATAAACAGCGCATTTCCCCAGGTTTGCCGGATGCCTGCCGCTTCCAGCCAACCTGTTCGGAATATGCGTACGATGCGATCGAAAAGTACGGGATAATCAAGGGCGGTCGCCTGGCCATTTGGCGTATTCTTCGTTGCAACCCGTGGGGTGGTTCCGGCTGGGACCCGGTGAAGTAGACTCACCGGTGACACCGGATCGTTGCACCCCGCCATTTCGGGCAGTCCGCCGGTCTCGTGTACCTGTGCGGCACGACGAACGTTGACAAGATAATCCCGCAACTGGCGGGAGGAGGCCCTGGCTCGTGCTATTCGACGCGATTGGTTCGCACTTTTTGCTCACACTGTTGACTGCGAGCCATCACATTGCCAAAATCCCCGTGGTGCTTGGCGTCAGCATTCCCGTTTGGGACCAATATGTTTCCTTCATCAAATGGTCTCTCAACAGCCTCGGAGATTTCTTCGGGGAGGCTGGTTTGGCGATCATCGCCTTTACCATCATCATCAAGACCATTCTCCTGCCGCTGACCATCAAGGCCACCCGTTCCAGCCGGAACATGCAGGAACTGCAACCCAAGATCAAGGAACTGCAGAAAAAGCACGGCAAGGACCGCCAGAAACTTTCCCAGGAAACCATGGCGCTGTACCAGGCCCACGGTGTCAATCCGATGGCCGGGTGTTTGCCGATGCTGATCCAGATCCCGATTTTCTGGGGTCTGTATCGCGGTATTTCCAACCTGTCGCACAGTGGTGGCGGACTCTGGGATCATGGCTTTCTCTGGCTGACCTCCCTGCATGAAGCCGATCCCTACAAGATCCTGCCGATCATGGCCGGGGTGTTCCAGTTCATCCAGACTCGCATGACCCGCCCGGCCAACCAGGGCAAGGTCTCCGATCCACAGCAAGCCCTCATGAACACCATGATGAACTTCATGCCGCTCATGGTTGTCATCTTTGGCTGGAGTTTCGATTCCGGACCGGTGATCTACTGGGTGACGCAGAGCATCTATTCCGTTGTGCAGCAGTGGTTCATCACCGGTTGGGGCAGCATGAAGGACTGGTTCCCGTGGTTGCCGGAACTGCCGGATCACCGGCGGCTCGGGTATGTGGCGCCGCGCAATATCGATGATGTTGTGGTGATGAGCGGGGAAACCAAACCGAAAACCGGTATCCAGGGCTGGCTGATGAAGCGCATGGAAGAAGCGCAGAAGCAGCAGGCCGAACGACAGGCTGCCCTGGAAAAGGCGAAAAAGGAATCCGCCAAGGCGGGACCGGCAGTCGGTACGTACGAGGAAGCCGTCAGCGCGCCGCGCGAACGGCACGGATCCACCAGTTACCAGCAGCGGGTGGATAGTGCCACCAAATTCAAGGCAAAATCGAGACCAGTATCGTCTGCCCCTTCCGTATCCTCGACAAATCCGGACGAAACGGGTACACCGGGTGCACCACAAAGAAACGCGGGGACACGCAAGAAGAAGCAACGTCGTCCGAGCGGTCGTGCCTGATTGCTCATTCCTGATCCCGGACGATTGTGAAAGAGGTAGCAGACAGTATGGAACCACGGCAACGAACCAGCGTCGAAATCGCCGCCTATTCCGTCGATGAAGCCATTCGCCTCGCCCTTGAAGAACTGGAACTGACTGAAAAGGATGTCGATATCGATATCCTCTCCGATGCCGGACCAGATGAGGATGCCGAAGCCCTGGTTCGGGTGACAGCCAAGGGGCATGCGTCGCAACCGGTTCCTGGTGCGTCCAAACGGCAGCCGGCGCCCGGAAACAGTGGGGGCGCCCCGCGCGAGGGGGGCCGTGGGCACAACGACCGCCGATCCCGTCGCTTCCAGGATCGGGACCGTGGCAACAACCGGACCCGCCTGACCGGGCGCAGCGATCCACAGGACCGGCCATCGCAACGCGGGACCCCACCTGCCGCGATCCGGACTGACCGGGTGGATGCTGCCGATGAACAGGTGGCCAAGGAAGTTGTGCGCGATCTGTTGCAGCACATGGGAATCACTGCCGAGGTGATGGCGGTGGACAATCCTTCCACCGTGCCACTGACCGCGGATGAACCACAAACCATCTTCATCGATGTGCTGGGTCAGGATCTGGGGATGCTGATCGGTCGCCGTGGCGATCACCTGTCGCAAATCCAGTACCTGGTGACCATGCTCGTCAATCGCCGGATCGATACCTGGACCCGGGTGATTGTCGATGTCGAAGGGTACCGGAACCGGCGCGAAGAATCGCTGGTCGGGTTGGCCGAACGGGTGGCCCGGCAGGTCAGCCGCAGCCAGCGCGCCATCGAACTGGAACCCATGCCCCCCAACGAACGCCGCATCATCCACCTCACCTTGCAGGAACACCCGGATGTGCAAACGTTCAGCACGGGTGAAGGGCACCAGCGCCGCATTACGATTCAACCGCGCGGGTAACCGCACGCTTCAGGGATTCCCACCATGACGGACGAAACGCCGCCGAAGACTCCACCAGCAACCAACAGGGCTGAGCGATCTGCCCGGCGCGAACCGTTTCGTGACAAGAGCCAGCGGCGGGCGCCCTCCCAACTCACCCGCACCCCGGACTACCTGGTGATTGGGCATATCACCGCTGATCTGCAATCGGATGGCAGCGTGGTGCTGGGGGGAACTGCCCTCTATTCGGCGATTACCGCAGCCCGGCTCGGTGCGCGTGTGGCAGTGCTGACGCGCGGGCGTTTCGGTGTGGACATCGCGGATATGGTGGTTCCGGCCATCGAAAGTGTGATCCCAAGGGAACTGGCCAACCGGTTCAGCCTGGTGGTGCAGCAGGCCGATATCCCCACCACCTTCATCAATGTCTACCGCGCCGACCGGCGAGTCCAGACCATCACGCACTGGGCAGGTCCGATCGACATGCGTGGCTTGCCGGCCCACTGGCGCAATGCCAAGGTGATTCACCTTGGTCCGATTGCCGATGAGGTCGATCCACGCCAGGGAGCAGGACTCACCAGCCAGTTCGTGGGGGCGACCCCGCAAGGCTGGATGCGGGATTGGCCACGCGGCACCGGTGGGCCGGTGAAGAACATTCCCCTGCGCTTGCCGGGCGAACTGATTTCCCGTCTCGATTCCCTTATCGTCAGCATCGAGGAGATCACCTACGCGCGCGATGTGGTGCAGCAAGTGGGGGCCCGCCGCCTTGGGGTGGTGACCATGGACAAGAATGGTGCCCGGGTCATTGCCGGTGGGCAAACACTGGAACTCGGCGGGTATGAAGTGAAGGTGAAGGACGCCACGGGTGCCGGGGACGTGTTTGCGGCGGCCTTTTTCCTGAAGGCATCGGATCGCGGCATTTCGGCCGAGAAGGCCGGGCGTTTTGCCAATGCCGTCGCGGCACTCAGCCTGCGGGAAATCGGTGCGCAATCGGTACCGGAAGTGTCCGAAGTGGAAGAATTGCTCGCACGCATGCACGAAGGCGAGTGATCGTCCCGGTAGCGATTGGTTCCATTATCCGGGCACGTCCTGTGGTGAGCCTGTCTATCACACCGGGCGGGTGATTGTTCCCTCGACCACCTGGAGCATCTGGTCGATATCGAACGGTTTGGGGACAAAGGTGGCGGTTGACGTGCGAGGGGTGACGGCGGCACTCATCAGGATGAATGGAATCTGCTCACCGCGTTCCTCCACTGCCCGCAACAGGGACAATCCATCGAGTTTCGGCATCATGACATCGGCAATCACCAGGTCGGGACGAAGTTGGTCGATCTTTTCCAACGCCATCAACCCGTCATAAGCCTGGATCACCCGGAATCCCTCATCCTGAAGCAGATCAGTCAGGAATTCCACAATATTTGGCTCGTCATCAGCGACAAGCACAATACTTTCCCCTGATCCGGTCACGTGATTCCTGCCTCTATCCGCCAAAATCCCGCTGGTTTCCAGCATCACGCTTGCCTCGCATAATATGTACCGCCAACCAGGCCGGGCGTTACTGCTGGAAGCATTGTACGTGCAAACGCATCAGGCAAAACTTCCATGCTTCTCCGCATGTTGGCGTACCGGCATGCGGCTACCTGACCATAACCCACTCGACCCCGACGCTACCCTAGCACACAACTGTTCGACCGTATATCCCTGTCATACGGTAAAACTACAATTCTTCCGTGCAACGTAAACCGTATCCTGTATCTTTGGCGGTGGAAATCTTCCCAATGGATTCATCGTCACGGGATGCATCAGCCATGATCCGACCAGATCCGTTGCTCGATCCGGTATTTCTCCGTCAGTCGCAATATCGCAACGATCGCCAATTGGCAAAGCGTATCGTGCTGCACCAGCGGTTCAGTACCAGCCAGCAATCGTGGTTCGACTGGCTCTTTACCCGGATGGAATTTCCCGAACATCCTCGTGTCCTGGAAATTGGCTGCGGTACCGGTGCCCTCTGGCGCGAAAACCGGCATCGCCTGCCATCGAATCTCGATCTCACCCTCACCGATCTGTCACCCGGCATGCTGGAAACGGCGCGCCAGCAGGTGCAGGGCATTGCCCACAACGTCATGGTGGCGGATGCCCGGGAACTCCCCTTTGATGCGGCAATGTTCGATGTGGTGATTGCCAATCATGTGTTGCACCATGTGCCCGATCTTCCCCGCGCGATTGGTGAAATC
>Ga0180215_1005744_pt1 | contig 10484 bp, 9 predicted proteins | sample eDN3rd37CBELigBY_FD_128871 | JGI IMG/M metagenome (GOLD analysis project Ga0180215, IMG submission 128871) | Enriched backyard soil microbial communities from Emeryville, California, USA - eDNA 3rd pass 37_C BE-Lig BY (version 2) (version 2) | ecosystem: Environmental > Terrestrial > Soil >...
CTGCTGATCTGCCACGGCATCGACTCCTCTGGCCTTTACGGCGCACTCGCGATTCTCGCTCAGGGCGACCGGTTCCGAAATCGAAGGACTCGGGATGGAACTGGTTCACCGGTCCGATCTCTCATGCGCAGCGATGGAAAGTGCACACAGAAATCGCAGCGTTCGGGAACCGTGACATCCCCCTCACAATGCCCAACAAAGTGTGACCTGCCACAAGGCAGGTACATCCCGCCTCTGCGAGCCTAAAGCCGCTATAGGGCGTCTCAGATCAATGCCGTCACAGGAGCAGGAGGTCATGGAGGACAACCTCAGTCACGTCCGCAGCTGGGAACTAACAACAGCGTTCCTTGCGGTGTCGGCCGGCTGCGGCCAACACACCCGGCCAGGCGATAACGAAGTATCTTTCCGGCGTCCGCCGGTGCCTACGAGCTGAAGTAGCACGTACGTGCCGAGGTTCCGAACAGCAATCACCTGCCGCCCACATCGCCTCAGATGGAAACGCTCCAGCAAAAGATCGTCGCTGCGTTCTTGGAGAAGCTCTCGCAGGAGAAGGGTTTCGGCTCCGAGAAAGTCGAGGCACTGAAACAGGCCCTCGCCTGTGGCAGCAAGCTCAAGGTGGACGACGTCATCAAGATTCTAGCGACGCCCGCAGGGAGCGATGTCAAGTGATCAAGATTGAGAGCGCACACATTGAAGAGATGCGCGGAATACGTAACCTCGACATCGACTTTCGCAAAGAACGCTTCGCCATTTGGGGGCCCAACGGCTCCGGCAAGAGCGGCGTGATCGACGCCATCGAGTTTGGCCTCACAGGCCGGATCGGCCGTCTAGCCGGCAAGGGCACGAAGGGCCTTACGGTCGCGGAGCATGGGCCTCACGTCGACAAGTCAAAGTTTCCCGACGCCGCCTTTGTCCGACTGGTTGTCTATTTTCCGACACTGAAGAAATCCGCGACAATCACCCGCAAGGTCTCATCGCCGAAACACGCCAAAATTGAGCCCGCAGATTCTACGATCAAGAAGATCCTCGCTGACATCGCTGATCATCCCGAGATCACCCTCACGCGACGTGACCTTCTTCGCTTCATCCTGATCGAGCCCACCAAGCGCTCAGAGGAAATACAGGCTCTCCTGAAACTTGACGAGCTTGGCCATACACGTGGTGTTCTAAACACTGCGAAGAACCGCCTTCAAACGGCTTCGACGAGTGCGCAAGCGGACGTCGTCGCCGCGCGCACGTCGCTTCAGCAGCACTTGCAGATCGCCACGTTCACGTCGGCCGATCTCATATCCGCAGCCAATCAGCGACGGAAACTACTACACCTGCCCGAGTTGATTGAGCTTACGGCGGATACGGCGCTCGATTCGGGTCTTACCGGACCAGCGGCCGCCGACGCCTTCAACAAGACATCGGCCATTCAGGACATCGCGGTGTTCGACAAACTGCTCGCGGAGCTCCCCCAGTTAGGGACGTCGGCGGCGAGCACGGTCGTCGCTCAACTCCATGAGCTTGAGTCGGATCAAGATCTTCTCTGGGCGTTCCAAAGCCGGTCGCTCATAGAGAAGGGCCTTGAGCTGCTGGATGGTACCGAGTGCCCGCTGTGTGACACCGAGTGGCACGACGAAGCTCAGCTTCGTGCCCATCTGCAAAATAAACTGGACAAATCCAACGCGGCCAAGCTGCTGCAGGAAACACTCCTGCAGCAGGGCGCGCAGCTTTCACATGCGATTGCGAAAATCATTGGTGCAGTCGGTCCAGTGGAGAAGCTCGCCAACTCGCTGGGAGTCACTGCTCTCGCGGACGCGTTCGCCGCCTGGAGAGGCGATCTGGCGTACCTTCGAACGAACCTGTCTTCGGTAGACGGACTGCTCGGCCTGAAATCCCGCTTGGAAAAGGACTGGACCCGTTTACCCGGAAGCATTCCTGCGCTTGTGTCCGATCTTCATGTCTCGGTCAATGCCAAGCCCGACCAGACCGCTACCATTGAAGCCCAGACGTTTCTTTCAACGGCACAGGTACGCCTGAGTGACTATCGCGAAGCGTCTCGCAAGAAAAAGCAAGCCGACTTGGCGGCGGAGGCAGCCGTGCTTGCTTACGAGGCATACTGCTCGGTCCTCGAAGGTGCGCTGAACACGCTTTACGACGAAGTGCAGGAGGACTTCAGCAAGTTCTACCGCGCAATCAACGACGACGACGAGAGCAAATTCACCGCAAAGTTTACCCCAAGCGAAGGCCAGCTCGGCCTCGAGGTCAATTTCTACGAACGCGGTCTTTATCCGCCGGGTGCGTACCACAGTGAGGGCCACCAGGACGGCATGGGCGTTTGCTTGTATTTGGCCTTGATGAAACGACTCTTTGGAGAGCAGTTCACGCTTGCACTCCTGGATGACGTCGTCATGTCAGTGGATGCTGATCATCGTCGGCAGTTCTGCAAGTTGCTCATAACACATTTCCCGAACACTCAATTCATCATCACGACGCACGATCGGGTTTGGGCGGAGCAGATGAAGAATGCGAAGCTCGTATCGGGAAAGACACTCCTGGCCTTTCACGGCTGGACGATCGACGCGGGTCCGCTCGTCGCATCGAACGAAGATGTCTGGCAGGATATCGAAGCATCGCTAAACGCGGGCAAAGTGGAGAAAGCCGCCGCAGCTCTGCGTAACCACTTGGAGTACATTTCGCGATACCTCGCCGATGTGCTCGTGGCTTCCGTGCCTTACCGATCGGCAAACAATTATGAGTTCGGCGATTTGCTGCCCAGTGTGGTCAGTCGCCTTAAGGAGCTATGCGGAAAGGCAATTGATGCTGCTCAATCCTGGGGATTCGACGCGCCGAAGCAACTGGCATTGCAGATCAGGGCAGAGCTGTCTGCGGCGCTCACTGAAACAGGCATGGAGCAATGGGCCGTGAACAAGGCGGTTCACTACAACGAGTGGGCGAACTTCGGCAAGAACGATTTCGCCCCTGTCGTATCTGCATTCAAGCGATTGCTCGCGACCTTCCGCTGCACGAAGTGCAGCGACTGGCTGCACCTGTCGCCGCGCCAAATGCCCGAGTCATTGCGATGCACGTGCGGCACCATCAACCTGAGCCTAAAATCCAAGGAAAAATAGAGCGCATGCCGAAGAAGCCCCTAACGGTGAACGGACGCGATTTCGCCAGTCAGGGCGAAGCCACTGTGTATTACCGGAACATGCTGAACCGCTATGCCCCGGGGCAACGGGTTTCAGAACCCGAGGCAGTTGATCTTGCGGAATTGCTCACCCGTCACCCAGAAGCCGCAGAGAAAATTGGAGCAGGCATAGACCACTTCGAAGTTCGCATGGCCCCCCAGTTCTCCACACAATGCTTCTGGGTTGTCCGGACAGATGGCACCGCTACCGATTTTTCAATGGGCTCGTGCATAACAGGCAGGGCGAAAAGTGTATCCCAGGAGTTCCGCGAAGCCTGCCGCATGGCGGTTCAGAACGATATAAACGCGGCAAAGCGAACATACTTCAAGGCGCGGCAGGACGCGTCCGGCAGAGTGCCGTGCGAGGTCACCGGCCGACCGCTGACCATGGACGAGGCCCACGCGGATCATCGCGAGCCTATGCGATTTGAAGTAATCGTTGCTGGCTTTCTGGCCAGCAAGGGCCGCGACGAACCAGATCCGGCTTGGCTGACGGTATCCAGAGACGCGCAGGCGGTCACAACATTCGTCGATCGAGCCATACACGAAGAATTTCGGGATTATCACAGGCGGCTTGCTCGCCTCAGGTGGATCGACGATCGAGTCAATCTGTCGTTGGGTGGGAAAGGGCAGCTGCGGCACGCAAAGGCCTCAATCAAGTTGAAGTAGCGTCCCGCTGGGCTTGAGAAGCTTTGGCTCTGGTAACGAGTGCTTCGGCAATCAGGGCGGCGAGTTCCTGCGTGCGTGAACGCGCCGCGCTAACGGCAGCCTTGTCGATCACCGCGACCAATCGCCGCGGGAGCTGCAGTTCGACACGCACCTCGCCACGCTGGGTCAGCTTCAACCGATAGCGGAGCTTGCGCTCTCGAGGAGTTAACGAGCGGTGAGCGCGCACGCGGGGGCGACTCATGTCAGTGTCTCTGCAAGCAGCTGCCGGAGCGCCGCCTCGTCGAAATAGCCCTCCTGTTCCCCCTTTCCCAGCGCAGGAAGGTGCTGGTGCAGATCGGCAAGTATCGGATCGAGTTCACTCGTTTGTATCGACTCAAGAATGCGTTGATCCGCGTCCGACAGAGGCATGCGCGCTGGGAGTGACTGCAGATCGCCGAGGGACATGCCGGCGGTTGACCAAGGAAGGCCCTTACCTCTCCATGGGCTCGACGCGCGCAACGCAATCGCGATGCCTGCAGGATCGGGGTCGCATGCGATGCAAAGTGGGACAGGGGCTAGGTCGACGAGGCGGCTCACCGCATCAAGCCACCATTCGGGGGAGTAGCCGGGAGTCCACAGGATCGCGCTGCCCCCGAAGCGCGCCGCGCGGTCAAACACAGTTCGATTCTCTACAATGACCCAGCGGGTGACGCCAGTTACGGCGCGCGCGCCCGCAATCGTCGTGGGGGCAAGCCCACCTGGCGCCGGCGGACGTCCGAAGTCCATGCGCGCGTCGGCGTCCAAATGAAGCGTCCAGCGCCCGGCGACCCTGATGATCGGCTCGTGATCAGCGATGCTCGCGCTCTCTAGCGCGTCATGGGCGATCAACCATTCCCAGTCGGAACGCGGAATGCCTTTCGTGCGGCCCGTGGCGAAGAGTGCAAAGTCATACCGGGTTCCCGATCGCCCCGACTCTATCCATCTGTCAAGGGCTCGTAATAGAGCGGAGCGACGCACCGCGATGTCATCCCGAGTGCCGCCGAGAGAGGCTGCCAACTCGCATACCGGCGGGGTCTGGCCGAGGTACCGCCGTGCCGCTTCAGCCTCGCGAGCCCGTGCCGCGAGATCCGGTAGCCCCGCCAGAGCCCGCGCCCGCGGTACGTCGGCGAAGTCGACGCGTACCGGTCGCCAATCGGCGGCCCGGGGCTTTTGTTCCGTGACGACGACGAGTCCGGCGATCAGGAGATTGTGGATGAGCTGCCGCACTAAGTCCGTCCTAGAGGTGCCTGCAATGCGCTCGATTGTGACCCAGCTCCGAGCGGTCGAGCGATTGGGAATCAGCTCCCGAAGTAAGGCCAATTCTTCTTTTCGCCAGATAATGCGGCCGACGTCGATGCTCGCGGCACGACGCTGACGGCGACCGCTAATCCGGCGTCGAGGATGAAACGGGTCCGTCAGCATCTGCAGCCCATCCGCATCCGGCATCGACCAGGTGTTCACGCGGTGGGTCCCTGTGCTTCGCGACGGACAGCGAGCGCAATCGGCGGCGCAAATCGTGCGCCGGGCTTCACCTTCTGCGCGACGAGCGTGATTGCTGCGGGAATGTAGATGTTTGAGTTGTGCGTGATCGGCGTCGTGAGGAGGTACTGGGCGCGCGTACGCTGAAGGAAGCTCGCCACTCGATCGATGTTGAAAATGTCGAGATGGGCGAATGGCTCGTCGATGAAGACCACGCCTGCGGGTCGCTCCTCTTCCATGAGCAGGGCGATGAGCAGAATCATGCTCTTCATGACCTTTTGCCCGCCCGAGCTGTCGCCCTTCTGGATGTCCGCCTCTTCTTTCTCATCGAAACGGAAAGTGATCTCGAGCCCCGCCTGGGCGATGGACACATCGCTGTTGTCAATGGTCAAGGGCGTGGTGTCGACGCCGATTCCAGCGAGGTCGGCGAGTGAGCGCACATGACGCTGGTAGGCCGAGGCGCTGCCCTTGAGTACATTGACGAAACCGCGCGCTGTTGATCGACCAAAGCGAGCGTCCGCTCGCGCATCTCACGTCGCTCAGCGAGGAGCAGCTCTAGGCGCGCGAGCTCCTCGGTCTGTTTTTGATGAAGGAACTCGGCGGCTTCGTTCAGCGTGCCGCGCCGGCTCTCAACCCATTTGCGCTCGTCCTCGGTCACACGCTGCAGGATCTCACTAGAGCTGTCGAGATATCCGTCCGCCCGGAGCGTTGCCTCACGCCACGTGGGCTCCCGCCAGTTCGCGGGCTGAGGCTTGAGAAACTGCTTTAGGCGCAAACGATTGTCTCGTGACGTTTGCACTTTGGCGGTGAACTCGGCTTGGGCGCTGTCTGCCTGGTCACGTTCGGCCTTCAATCGCTGCTGGACGGTGTTCTGCTCTACGCTCGCATCACGCAGCGCATCGGAGATCTGATGCTCCGCCGTCGTTTCCGCGCTGACGCGGTCGGCGAGGCCGAAGAGAGTGTCTTTGCATCGCTCCATCTCTTCGGAAGCCCGATGGAACTCTTCCGTTCGGGCCAGCAGCTGCTGAGCCGCATCGATCCCCTGAAGTGTCGATTCGAGGTGCGACAAGCGGGCCGACTTCTCCGTTTGCTCGGCTCGAATACTGCGAAGGCGTTCGGTGATCCCGTGCAACTGCGCGCGTACGGCACTGAGCGCTGCCTGTGCGCCAGCCTCGCCCAGCAGGAAGTTTTCTGGCCGCTCTCCAGTGAATCGGCCTCCGCGGTGCTCCCGATAGTAGCCATCCGGGGTGACCCATACGGCATCGGCAATGCGTCGGTTCAGCTCAACACCCTCCGCAACGGTTTCGACACAGTGAATGTCATCAAGAAAACGCCCGAGCCAGGGCGGGAGGTGGCTCGTGACGCGGACCTGCGCAAGCAGGCGGCCGGCGGTTGCCGTGCGCACCGCGCCGGCGAACGGCGCAATGAGGAATCGGTACCGGTGCCTCTGCCCGAGCTCAAATGCGGCCCGCTGGTCGTCCGGTCGCTTCAGCACCACCATTCCACGCAGAGCGCCAAGGACACCTTCGACCGCTGGCTGCCAACGCGCCTCATCGACCTCGAGCGCCTCAACCAACGGCACGTGGGCAATGCCGGCCTGCTTCAGAACGAGACGGAAGGCATCGGCCGCGGGCCATGAGGGGCGCTTACCCGATTCAAGTGCCGATCGCTGCTCTTCGAGGGCCTGTGACTGCTCGATAAGCGATTCCTGCTCCAGATCCAGTTGCGCCAGCAGCTTTCTTAACGAGGCGACCTCGCGCGTGGCTGAGGCGGTATCGAGTGAAGGGCCGGGCGCCGCCATTGTCTCGAGTCGCGTGCGCTCTTGCAGAATCTGCTCCAGGCGACCGTACGTCTGCTTCAGGTCGCCAAACTCGGCTTCCACAAGCTGGCGAGCAGTTCGCTGGGCTTTCAGACGCTCAGTCAGGACTCGCACATGCTCCGCTTTCTCCAGCAGGCTCTGCTCCGAGCTTTGCACTCGATCGCGCGTTGCGCGGAGTTTACCGCGGGAGATCCGTCGATCCTTGTTGCTGGTCAGCCATTCCGTGAAGGCCTCGTGTGTCTTCAGAAGGGGAAGTGTCAGACTCTCCCATCGGAGCCAACGATCGCGACGCGTGCACCACTCCCGGTACATCATCATTTCCTGCTCAAGGCGCAACGTAGCGGCTTTCTGCAGGTTCACCTGGCGCTCTGTTTCTTCAAGCTCGTGCGAAGCATCCTCGTACTCGCTTTTCGCCCGCTGATAGTCATCGAGCACTGCCTGATCACCGTAGGTGTCGAAGACGAGGCGCAGGAGCTGTTGACTCGAGTATTCGGAGAGCTTGTCAGTGGCGCCCTGATCGAGCGCTAGCACCTTGCGCATCGCCGTCGTGAGACCAGCCTCCTGCATGCGAGTGCCATACTCGCGCACACCGATCCATTCCGGCTCGCTGGCCTCAATCGCTTCGATCGTGACGTTCCCGGGAACGATTGCGTACTTGCGTTCCCAGTCGCCGCTTGCCCGCCGAATGCGGCAGATCAGCGTGACTTCCTCCGATTGGATTGGAAAGAACGCGCGGACTCGCCGCGCGCTGATAGGGTTCGTGACTACTCCGCGTAACCAGGCCGTTGAAGCCTTCGTCCGACGCACATAGCGCTTGTAGTCGCGGTTCGCTGAGCACTCGATGGAAAGCAGTGTCCGACACGCATCAATGAATGTCGTCTTACCGGCCCCATTAGGACCCGTCAGTGTGATGATCGAGCGGTCGAGCGGCACTGTCATCCGCTCCCAGTAGTCCCAGTGCGCGAGCTCGAGCAGTCGAAGGTTAAACATGCTCACTCGCCTCCGGGCCCGCTTCGGTCGCCGAACCGCCGTTCGTACCGGTTGCTCCTTTGTGCAGCATTGCTTTGATCTCGCCAAGCGTGCCTTCGATCACGCGCGATGCCATGACGTTGTAGTCAAACGCCAGGTCGAGCAGCGGTCCCTCCGTGATTTCACCACTTCTGCGAACGATGAATTTGTGGCGGGCGAGGATCGTGAGTCGCTGCGATAAATAGTTTCGGGCCGCGAGATGTCCGAACTCCTCATAGAGCATCGTCTCATTCACGCGCTCGGTCGCCTCGCGTGAGAGCGGTCGCAAGGCATCGAAGAGGCCACTCTGCTCACCTTCCGATCTACTTTGCTGGCGTGCCCGCTTGGGCAGGATCAGGAGCGTCCAGAGGATGACGAGCAGCGCGATCTCGATCTTCGTCAGTCCGAGCGTGTTCGACAGCCAGCGGTCCTCATCCTGAAAGACAGATTGCGCGACCTCCGACTGAATGCCGATTGCCACATGTGCAGCGAAGGGGTTGTCGAGGAGCCGGAGCCCGCACGCTGCGAGACGGCGGTCGAGCGCCTCTCGGTGCTGCGGCTCAGTCAGGACGCGAATAACCGCGGCATCAGTCCTCGGCAGGAATCCGCGCGCCAGAAGGCGCGCAATAAAAGCACTCAGCTCCTCATCCATTGCGGTCTCTCCGGGGATGGACGCTTCCGGCGCTTACTCGGGCAACATCTCCGGCGTGCACGTCCTCGACGGCCGTCCAGATTTCGACTTCCAGGGGTAATGCGGCAAGGCGTGCAGCGGGGTCGTCATCGTTCAGCGCGCCCCGTTCGCCGATCAAGGGCAGCAGCGACAGGCGGTAGCTCGCCTCATCGAACGAACGCGCCTCAACGAGCTGCACAAACCGCTCAGCGCCGGCGAGGCTCTCGAGATGCGAAACGAACTGATGAAGGCGCGCGAGGTCAAGAGCGGGCGGTTCAAAAGGCGTTTTCGCCACGGGCGCCGGAGGTGGCAGGGGTGTTTCTTCGGTGAGCTCCGCTCGAAGGGTGGCTTCGGCCACATCAAGGCTCAGATCACTCGCCACAAGAGGCAGCGGACCTGGGATCGCGGCGGTGACCGCAGCTATGCCCACCAAGGCATCGACGGATTGTTGCCGGAGCCACGCTTGCGCATCGGACGACGAGAGCCCGCTCGCCCCGAGATGCACGCGCTGCGATTCCATCGCATGCAGAGTCCGGTCCAGACTCGGCGCCAGTCCCAGCATGCGTGACTGAGCACTCGCCAGTCGCCGCGCGGCCCCGCGCCGTGCATCACTGATGTGGGCGTCGGGGACGATGCGATCGAGGAGCTCCACGCCATGTGTAGCCCACTGAAAGACGTCGGACATGCGTTGACGCGCGCTCTGCACGGCAACTGTTGAACCTGTGGTCAATGCCTGCGAGATCTCGGCGTAGATGTCTCGCGTTCGCGCGAGCGCCAGGTTCAGTATCTCTTCGGACACGCCGAGTGTCTCGGCGCCACCCGCGATCTGTGCGTTGAGAAAGGCGAACTCCCCGAAACGAGCGTCCGCGAACTGCATCACGCTGGTCCACGAGGCCAGTACGAAGAATGCCGGTGCCGTGAGGCGATAGATTCCGGGCGCCGGTTGGTAGCTGATGAGCCCGCATTCGGATAGGCGTGCGAGGGTGGTCTGGACTTTGAACGGTTCGACAAAGGCGAGCGCCGATTGAAGAGTGGCTGGTGTCCAAGTCCCTTCCTCTGTGCGGTCCGCCATCGTCAGGAGTACGTAAAGTCGAAGAACCACGTCCTCGTCGGAGCCGCGAAATACCGCCGTAAAGTGTCCGATCAGATCTTGCGCGTCGGACAACAGCTTCAGGCGCGGGATATCCTCCAGCGCATATCCTGGGAGGAGCAGGAGGTTTAGTTCCCGGGAACGGTCCATGTGCGCACGAGACGTATCGTTTCTGGTGCTGAATACTCTGCCGATCCGCGGTGGCCCAACCATGGTCTGCGCCACAGTTTCCCGAAGTTCCCGGGAACAATCGGATCTTCCGTGATCCCGGTATCTCCGGGCAGGAGAAAAGGATGACCTCACGTAAATGCCCCCCTTAAGAAGCAACGGTTGCACAGTGCTCATGCCAATGGGCGAATCCACGTCGGCCAGGGGGCTCCCCCCAGTTGCCGTGGTCAATATTTTGTTCCCGGGAACGGGGACGCCGAAATGGACTATCCGGTTGTCGTGCGGTTCGAATTGACTGTCGACCACGAATCCGCAGCGTCTGTGCGGGCAATCGATGCTCGACCGCTGTGGGGACCTCGTCGCGGATCCCGCCGCTTCCGGCAGCCCA
>Ga0180215_1005746_pt1 | contig 10484 bp, 16 predicted proteins | sample eDN3rd37CBELigBY_FD_128871 | JGI IMG/M metagenome (GOLD analysis project Ga0180215, IMG submission 128871) | Enriched backyard soil microbial communities from Emeryville, California, USA - eDNA 3rd pass 37_C BE-Lig BY (version 2) (version 2) | ecosystem: Environmental > Terrestrial > Soil >...
AGGCGTCCGCGTCGTCGTCAAAAGCCGTTTGTTACTGGCGAAGCGACCGACACTGCCAGGTGACGGAGACACCCAACAAACTGCTCCTGCTAAACCCGGAAATCGGGTCAGACTGCCACGACTGCCACGACGACGTGGCCCAATCCCGATACACCGAAGCACACGCCCGATCGGCCGAGAGCGCTCCAGCCTGGGACAAAGACTAGCAGCCTAGAGAGGGGTTCGATAATCCCGCAACCAACCACCTGTACAAACACACACTTGGTCTCGCGCACTCTAGTTGGCGCTCGGCGATGCCATCAGCAGCGAGCACTGCACAGCCTTCTCCCATCCAGCAATCAGTGCGGCGCGACCTGCATAACCCGCACATCGCACGGCCGGCGTGAGCATTAGCAAACTGCCGATCTTATCTTCATTGCGCATCGGGCCGATCGCCATAGTCTAACGCGTACCGTCGGCGGCCATCTGCGGCATGAAGCGGTCATTGCTGGTGTTGAGCTCAATGCTCTCCAGCGACGGCCACACGCCGACGGCCAAGCCCGCCAGCATGGCGGCGCCCAGCGCCGTCATCTCGGCCATGCGAGGGCGCTCTGGTTGAGCGTACGGAGCGAATGTAACGGCCCAGTGATGATAAGCAGCCAAGTGCGGCGTACACCCCTGGGCCCACCAGTCACGACGCACCGACGGTGATGCTGAGAACGTCCGCCTGCCGTTGCATGCAGAGCTCGCTCTTGGTGACGCCGCCGTCCACCTTTAGCACCGCCAGCGGCACGCCGCTGTCCAGGTTCATCGCGTCGATGACCTGACCAGTCCATTGCAACTCGCTTACGCTCGTTGCCAGGGCTAAGCCCACGGAACCACGTGTACGCAGACGATGTCGTTCAATACGCGCACCTCTTTGGTCTGTAAGCAGATTCCGTCCAGCGTCGCCCGAATGACGTGCCGGCGGTCCGCATATTGGGTCAGACCGACCAGCACACTGCCGCCCCCGGCAGGACAGCGTGGGAAGCATGCTTTACCACGGCCGTTAGGACAACCGCGACGTCCACGGCACCAATGGGTTTTAGGAACCGTACGCGCGCGCGTCTTCCCGCCAGCGTGGCGCAAAGAGGCCGGTGAGCGCCGGCACAAAGTAGACCCCAGCCGAGTCAGGCACCTCGCTTGCCAGCGCGTCTGCGCCAGGAATGAACGCGGCACAGCACTGCGCGTAGTATGTCAGTCGCTGTCGGCGCCCTTCTGCACTTTCGGCACATCGCGCAACGGGTCCTACCCACTTCCTTGTAGTTCTGGATCAGTTTCAGGCGGTCGCGCAGCCAGGACAAAGCCGCGCCGGCGATGGCCACCGAGCCCTGCGCAGGGTACCCGGCCGAGGACACCCAACTATAACCTGCCGTCACGACGCGCTCTAAAACCTGCACATGTGCACAAGGTCGTGCGTACCTCCAGGGCGTACGCGGGCGCCGCCTGCGTGCCCAGCTGGTACGCCACGGTCGAGAGGAGGCCGTGCTGCGAGATGACCGGCTTATCGCCGGTGTTGAAGAGCAGGAAGCACCCGGTGCCGTAGGTATTCTTGGCCTCGCCGGTCCGCAAGCACCGGTGGCCCAGCAGGGCGCCCTGCTGATCACCAACCATCTGTGCCCCCGCACGGGATAACCCAAGGGGGAACCTAGCAAGCTTGAGTCAACACAGCGCATTGATTTTCCGGTCGGTATAAAGTGGGCGCGGTACCCCCGCGATGGGCACGCCCGCGAGGGCACCGTCCGCGACGCTTCCAAACAACTCGGCGTTGCTGCGGATCTCGGGCAGCATCCATGGCTCGACGCCGAAAAAGTCGCAGAGCTCCTTGTCCCACTGCAGCGAGTGCAGGTTCATGAGCATCGTGCGGCTCGCGTTTGTCACGTCGGTGGCAAACACGGCCGTGCCTTTGGCGCCTCCAGTCAGGTTCTGCCGGCTTGAACAAAGGGAGATTGGAAGTGATCGCCTTAGCCGGCCGCTTGTTCGGTCACGTTGGCCACAGCAGGTGTAGCACCGCACCCAGAGCAGCCAGGCGTCCACCGTGCCGAACCGGATGGTCCGCTGCTCCAACGCACGCTTTAAGGCCTCAGTCGGATGGTCCAGCAGCCACCGGATCTTGACCGCGCTGAAGTACGTCGCCAGTGGCAGGCCACATTTGTCCTGGCCGTCCCGTACGCTTTGTGATAGCATAGCAGAAAGCATCAGGGTCCGTCCACTGGTATTCTTGCGCTAGTGGCCTTGTGGGTGTCACGTACTTGGAAATGACGGCGGTTGCCGCCGACGCGCTCCGCAAGCTGGTGCACCGTCTCTGCTGTCCGCTGGTCCAGCCACACTGCCGCATTGGACAAGCGCGGAAATTGGAATCTAGTGATGAGTTACACACCTATTACTGAGAGAATGAGTGGCGACGCTGGCAGGTACGGTACCGATGGCGGGGTGCACAGCCTCGCCGGTTGTGGCGTCCCACGCGACCAGCGTCTCCCGCTGGTTCGCAATGCCGATTGCTGTGGTCAACACCGTCCAACGGACGCGAACATCAGTTCTCCCAATGAGCGTTGCTTGGTACCGGCCGGCCTATGGCATGGAGCTTGGCGCACCTTTCACGTCCTGTTGAGGACTGTAGCCCTTGCGCTCCAGCTGCTGGCAGGCATCGTCCAGGCACGTGTGTACCGTGGCCAGGATCTGCTGCGGGTCCTGGTCGGCCCAGCCGGACTGCGGGGCCCGGATGGGCAACTCCACCTGGGAGACCGCGACGACCGCGCCCTTGGCGTCAAAAACCAGCACGCGAGAGCTGGAGGTGCCTTGGTCGATGGCTGCCACGAGCGCGGCCATGGCGGCGGTGGTCGTGGCGAACGCCCGACTTCGCGAATATAGTAGCGGCGATGCGGGGGACTGCGTTCGGACGCCGCGGACGGTAGAAAGCAGCCGCGCTGAGCGTCCTCCGCCCAGTCGCAATGCTGTCGCGACGGCACCTACAGAAGCTGGGCGACCGGGATAAGCGCGCGAGAATGCTCGGAGACGTGGCTGAACGAGATCTCGCTCGTACTTTGCGTGCAAATCGGCTTCACAGTGGTGTTTGCGGTGGCGGCGGCAGCACTGACGACGACGCGGGGGCCGGCGAGGACCCGCAGCAGCATGGTGACTCCGAGAGTTGTAGGACGCAGTGCGTTGGCTGGCGGCCCAGTTTTTGGCGCGCTTCGTCGGAGCTGGCGGCAGACAAGCGGCAGAACAGCGGTAGATTAGCACAATCTATGACGTCATAGATCGCGGGGCAGTTGGCGCCAGTTTTGCTTCGACACGCGTCGCTGCAGGAGCCGAATGCACTCAAAGACGCCGCGCAAGAGGCTCAGCCCGGGGCAGAGAACACAAAACGTGCGTGTGTCTGCTGCTCACGTGGCTTGCTCTAACCTGGTTTACTTACCCGCTTGCCTATTTAAGCACACTGGACGGGCCAACGTCCAACACAGCCAGCAGCGCGCCGCAAAGCGGGCGCAGCCAGCCACAATGCTGAGCCAGTCGTTCAAGGATAAGACCCGCGCCGCGCGCGCGGTCGGGTCCGATCTCGAGGTTGCCGTGGTGAAGGCGACTAACCACGACATTGTGCCGCCTAAGCGCAAGCATGTACTCAGTACGTTTGACGTCTGAGGCGTGCGACGCCAGACGACAGCGCAGCGGCAAATTTTACAGCTTTTCCTGCGTTCTTGCATGGTGGGTCATGGACACAAGCGATCAAGACGGAGCTGGCACAGCCCACGTTCAAGGTCGCCACCCTGTTTGAGTGCCTGGACGAGAGGCTCAAGAGCAAGAGCTGGCAGGTGCGCCGCAGCCGCCGCGCCTAGCATGCGGGATGCCACTCGTGCTAATAAACGATGAGCACCCTGCTTATGTTTGTCGCGCACCGACTCGCTCACAGGTGGCAATCAAGGCCATGATGGTCGCCCACGAGCTCATGCGCGAGCCGGACCAGCGCGTCCTCAAATACGTGGCCATGCGCCCACGCATATTCAACCTGAGCGGCTTCCGCGACCGGTGCAATGTGGACGGTACAGACGATCCGCCTCCGCCGGTGCGCGACACACGCACACTAGGCTGACGTGCAGTCGCCTGCGCTGGCCCAGCACGTGCGGAGGGCCGTAGGCCTGTCCTACATTGCCCTCGTGGACAGCTATGCCATCTTTCTGGAAGAACGGGTGCGCCTCCAGCACCGGTCGCGGTCGCTGTGGCACTTGCCAACTAAGCCTGCGCGAGGCGCTGCCGCTCCGCATTGCGTTTGGGTGGATAGGCGATCTGCTTCCAAGACACGCAGCTGGACTTTATCCGCGAAGACCTCACGAACACGGGCCGCCTGCGGGCCAAGGACGACGCGCGCCCCCTCCTTCGCGACGTCAAGGCGCTGCAGACCACCATGGCCAAGTTGCTCGACTGCAAGGTGCGCGGCAGCGCATGCGTGCCGCCCACACGGAGGGCGGCAGCGCTCACGTAGCCTGGCATCTGGCGACGGCGGCCAGGCGGTGTGCTAGGTGGACGAAGTGCCGAACGACAACGAGCTCATTATGGAGCTCTACCGGTTGCTGCTCAAGGACGCCCTGCGCCTGTACAAATCCCTGCAGCAAGGCGTCGTGGCCCTGTTGGGTACGTGCCCGCGCTGGCGCGGCCGCTACCATAGTTGTTTCCCGACCAACGCCGATCGAGTGCGCAACTGTTTGCACCGGGGGCCCATGGCCGATGGGCGCTCCACAGAGAGGTTCTTCCTGCTGGCCAAGGCCGATGCGCTGGAAGCGCTGGCGCTCTACCGCAAGTCCGTCGAGCAGACCAACCAACTTCGAGAGTTCTTCACCACCGGTGTCCGGTTTGGCGCCATCTTTGACAGCGACGTGCCCGAACTCACAACGCCGCCGGCGTCGCTGGCCGACAGCCTGCAGGCACAAGTGGACAAGCTGGGCACCAGCGCGGCCGCCGATGCTGGGGCCGGCCACCCCAGCAAAGACGATGACAACTCGGACTTGCCGCCTATCCAGCGTCTCGACCTCAGCAGTGAAGGTGGCGCCAGCTCCTCCCCCGGCAAGACGTCGGCCGCCGCGCCCACGGGCGGCGCGGCGCCACCGCCGGCGGCGCCCAAGAAGGACACGCTGTGGGCCGACTTTGAGGACGTCTTTACGACGCCCGCGGCCCAGACCTCGCCAGAGCAGCCGGTGACCGCCCGTGCGGTCCAGCCGCCCGCGCCGGCGCCCAAGGTCGCCGCCACTGTGGATCTGTTCTCCTTCGACGAGCCGGTGGCAGTGCCACCCGCGACCAACCCGGCGGTCATCAGCAACGTACTGAGTCAGTACCAAACACTGCCGCAAGCTGTGCCCGCTATGGGGTCCCCGGCAATGCCGGTGACGACTCCTACGCTGTTTGGGCCCGCGTACGGGCAAGCGCAGTTTGGTACTTACTCGGCCGGCGTAGGTGCCCCCGTGGCCGCGCCACCGTTCGCGGGCGGCTACTCGTCAGGGTCCATCGCGCTGCCAGCCACCAACCCGTTCGCGACCGCGGTGCCGAGCGTGCCTGCCGCTGTGGCGTCACCGTGGCCGGCGACGGGCTATGCGCCGTCGCCGACGACCGCTGGTGCGCCCTTCGCGGCTGGCTGGCCCCTCGCAGGCGGCCAGTCCGCGCCGGCTCTACCCGCCACTAATCCGTTCGCCCAGGGGGCGGCATCACCTGCAGCGCAGCGGCCAGCAGCGTCAAACACGGCAACGCCCTGGGACTTTTGATTGTACACTACGCCGTATCTTGTACTTTTCCTTTGGATCAACTCTATTTTACAGAAGGCACTCTTGCCTGTACATGTCGCACGGCCTCGCGACGCAGCGCCGTCCATAGCGTATGGTACAAAAACATGCGTGCGAATGGCGCTAGGCCACCACCAGCGTGTTGCGCCCTGAGGCACTGCGCGAAAACGTCCCGAGACTCTCGAAGTTCTCCAGCGGCGTGTTGCCGCTGAGTAACGTCCAGGTGGGCGGGACCTGCGTCCGCAGCGCATCCGCCGAGACGTCGCGGCTGCAAGGCCGTGCGGCGCTGGGGACAGACGCTGGTGCCCCGCGTCAGTACGACGACGACGTGGACGCCCACCGCCATATTCGGAACGCACCAGGACGACACGTTTAGCGTGAACGGCCGTCGTATGTTGTTGACGAGGTGCGCCAGGCCTTGATCGCTCACCAAAACGCAACCGCTGCGACAGCATACAACCAACCCGCGATTCAGGAAATAAGCCAGGCTTTAATTTTTTTCGAGCGGCGGCGCGGTCGTCATGCCATGAGATCAAGGCATACCGAACAGAGAGCTTGCGTAGCTTGGGAAGCCCTTCCGCCAGCAGACGCAGCATGTCGTCGTTCACGGCGGATCCGCAGAACGACAGGTCCAGCGACTCGAGCTGTGCGCACACAACAACCAACGGTATCACGGTCGCAACGCGAGAATACATGTGAGAGTGTATCTTCTATACACGCCCGATGTGTGACCTGCGCCTCACCTCGGCACAGCCGGCGATGATGCTTTCAACCGCTGCAGAGCTCAGCGCACAGCAGAACGACAAGCTCAGGTATTTGAGGTGCGGACACCCAATCGATATGCTCGCGACGGCATCGTCCGTCAGGAAGCTGCAGTCGGCGAGCACCAGGGCCACTAGCTCCGGCAGCTGGTGCTGCGGCACTTGCAGCGTATGCCAGCTCGCATCGCTGATGCCCGTGCAACGCTGCAGGTTTAGGGCGCGCAGGTGCTGGCAGCGTTCCAACAGCTGCTGCAGGGACAGATCGCTAATGGCCTTGCAGTAGGCCAGCTTGAGCTCGCGTAGGCCCGGCAGAGACGTCGCCAGCTCGATGAGGCCCGAGTCCTGCAACTTCTTGCAGTTGGACAGGTCAATGCAGTGAAGTCGGGGGCACAGATTGCCCATCGCGACCGCAGTGGCGTCTGTGATCTCCCAGCACGAGCTCAGGTCCAGCACCTAGACGCCGCGGTCCCAGACAAGTGGGCAAATCATCATGATGAGCTAGGGCTGCAACGCCTTGGAGCCATGCGCATCTGTCGCACAAACCTCAAGGTGCGGGGCGGACGCCAAGATGTGCCGGACGCCTTCGTCCGTCACCAGCCAGCAGTTGCGCAGGATAAGCGTGTGCAGGTTGGATCCAAACAGCGAGGCGATCGTCCGCAGGGCATTGTCGTTGACGCGCTTGTGCAGGCTGGTCAGGTCGAGTTGGCGCATCAACGCTGGGGACCCCACCAACGCGTTCCAGCTTTTGCAGACCACGCGCACGCGCATCAAATGCCGCGTGTCCAAGTACGACAAGATGCGCACTTGCAGCTGCTGCGGCAGCGCCATTAGGCTGGCCTGCGGCGGCGGCGACGTCATCGTGCGGCCGTCGTCGTGCGGCTCCGCAGCGACCGCCCGGAGGCCGCTGGACAGGCTGGGTTTGTACGCATCGGCCAGCAGCGCCAATCGCGGGTCGCTCCATGCCTAGACACCAAGGGCAGGCACCCAGACGTGGACCACGAGACGGCCTGTTAGTACGCCGCCCCGGCGCGCTCTCATGATGCCACGATCGCCAGGTGAGGAGCACGCACCGCAACGCTGCCCCGCCGGCGGCGTGGCGCTTCGTTCTGCAGTGTAAGTACGCGGCCGATCGGGGCCTGCGATCCCAGCGAGTCTAGCGACCGCGAGCCCCCTGGCGCCTCCGGAAGCTGGATGACGGGGACGAGCTCCGTCGCTGCTCCTTCGGCATCGGCGCCCTCCGCGACGCTGGAGGCATCCGAGCCGCCGACCGACGGCTGCGTCGACGACGCGCCCTCGGACTCGCTGGGCGACACCATGCTGGTGCTGACTTGGTCGTGCTTGCTGCCGCCGTCGCCCATCACCGCCTCCTCATCGGCGCGTAGAGGCGACGCGGCGTGCTCGACAGTCGGGGAGGTGACATCCTTTCTGGTTATCAATGCCGCCACCGCGTCCTCGGCGGCGGTAATGGGCGAGGCCAAATCGCAATCTGACGGCATCACTGACGCCGCTGACGCCGCAGTGCCCCGCTGCTCCGAGGTCGGACTGGCGGGCCCGCTGCCTCCGGACGCGCTGTCGCGGCGGCCGCCCTGCGCTTTGGTCGTCTCTGCTGGCACCGGCGCCGCGACGGCGGTGGCAAGTGGCGGAAACGCGGCCAGGCTGCTGGACGCCCGATCTGGCGGGGCCGGAGGTGGCGGCCCCGACGCGCTCCCATTGGCGGCCACGGGCTCCAGCGTCAGCGGGCTGTGGACGAGGCGGCGGTCCTGCCCGATGGAGACTTGCGTGTGCAGCGCCCCCGGGAACGAGCTGTCGCGCAAGAGGGTGGAACCTCGGAAGAGCGGCGTCGACTCCATCGCAGCCATGGCGGGCTCGCTCGCCGAGCTGAAGCCGATGCTGCCGCGCGGCGTCGCGCACCCCGATGACCCCACCAGGCCGGCGGCCATGCCGAGCGATGGCGACGTTGAGCGGGAGAGCGATGACGTCCGTGACGACGCAAAGGGAGCCGCCGAAGGCGGCGGGGTCAGCACCATCTCGGTCAGGTACACCGGCGGCTTGCTCCGGTGGTCCACCTGCATGATCGCCGGCAGGGACGGCGCCGATTCGGCGAGGAGCGGCCGAGGCGACAGTGACGACCGCGCCAGGTGCGCCAGCTGCACGCCGAATTCCTGGCCACCGGCGCCGCCAGTCTGGTACCACGCTGCCGCGGCCGCCGCTGACACGGCGATGCTGTGAACGTTGTCCAGCGATCGGCCGCGCCGCAGCTGCCGAAACGGCGCGCTCATGAGGGGGCCCATCGGGGGCGTTGTCGACGACGTGGGCGGCGTCCGCGCGACACCCAACTGCGGTGGCGGGCCGGGCGACAACGTCGCCTTCGCCGCCGGTGGCCCGGCCTCTCGCGCCCGCTGATCCGGCAGCGGCGGCAGCGCTTTAGCGTAGTGGGCGGTCCCGAAGCCGCCGCCAGCGCCGCTCGCATTGCCGTCCGGCCCGCCGCTGGCGGCGGTGGTGTCGGATTGGAAGAAGGTGTCGTCGTCGGTGGCGATCGGCGGCGTGGGCGACGGCAGTGGGCCCGACAGACCGCGGCGGTGGCGGGCGGTGCGCGGCCGGCTGCGGCCGGACCGATCGTCCGCCATGGCGCCGCGGCACGCGCAGAGGCGGTACGGCCCGTGTGACCGGCGCGCCACCCGACGCTTGCGTTGAGTGTGATTCTAAAAACCACACTGCGGATATACTCTCAGCCGCTACTGAAGCTGCGGCCGTCTGTCGCTGCCGCTGTAGCTGCTGCCGCGTACTCCGCAGCGTGTGTGCGTGCGTGACGTAGCTTCTACTGTGGTTACGCCTTCTCACGGTGTCGCCGCGCCGCCGCGTCGCCGCGTCGCTCTGCACCTGGCGAAACCGCGGCTCGGCTGGCGACACGACGAGGCGGCATGTCCGATGACGTCATCAATGTAGAGCAACAAGGCAAGCAGGCAGACAGGCAAGCCGGGAACGGATTGGGTTGGGCGGGAGAGCGAGGTAAGTGAGCAAGAGCAGGGCGTGGAGTTGAGAGGGCATAGAGAAGGCATAGAGAAGGCCATGCAGGGAGAGAAAGCGCTGGTCTCCCCGCATTCAGCAGCGTCGCGGTAAGATGTGGGGAATAACTTCAGACTGAGAACTAGTCGTGGACGGCGCTGGTCAAGACCACCATGGCCTCCGTGGCCGCAGCGGCTACAGCGTCCGCTGGGCCCATGACGGTCCTTATCTTCGACCTCAAGGACCCGGGCGGGATCGAGGCCGTCGGCGATGTCACCGCCACCAGCAGCAGTGACGCCGGCGAGCTCGCGGTCGGCCAGAAGAAGATCGTTCCACCCGACGCTGCACAGGACCTCGACACTTCGGACGGCCCGGCCACGGGCTCCCGCGGTCTGACATGCTCCACGTGCGGCGTGGCGTCGTTTACCTCGGTCGCTGAGCAGCGGCACCACTTCCGCAGTGACCGGCATCGGCTCAACATGCGACGAGCACTCAAGGGCCAGCCGCCACTCTCCGAGCAAGCGTTCGACGACCTCGATAGCGGTACGGCCCGCGTGATTGTATGAACAAGTCTGCGGCGGTCATCTGACATGGCACACACTCTCGGCACAGAGAACCCGCATGCGAGCAGACGTGTCCAGCCTGTCCGGCTCGGCCAGTGAGACCTCCGACGTTGACGAGGCGGCAGGAGGGTCCGCGCCGCTGCAAACTGCTCAACGAGGCCCACAGGTTGAGTTTCGCCTAGGGAGAACCGGCCCCTACGCGCTGGTCTACAAGGCGCTGCTGGCGTCCGCGGCCGAGATGCGCGCGGGCGTCACGGTCGCCAGCTGGACGGACCGCCTGCGGGCGGCGCTGTCCGAACGGCCGTGGCGCTGGGCCATCCTAATGTGCGGCGGCGGCCACTTTGCGGGCGCCCTGTTTGACGGGCCGG
>Ga0180215_1005748_pt1 | contig 10482 bp, 10 predicted proteins | sample eDN3rd37CBELigBY_FD_128871 | JGI IMG/M metagenome (GOLD analysis project Ga0180215, IMG submission 128871) | Enriched backyard soil microbial communities from Emeryville, California, USA - eDNA 3rd pass 37_C BE-Lig BY (version 2) (version 2) | ecosystem: Environmental > Terrestrial > Soil >...
ACCTGCAGCCCGGCACGATGCTGCCCTCAGAGGCGCAGATGCTCGAGCAGTACCAGGTCGGCCGCGCCTCGCTCCGCGAGGCCCTGCGCATCCTCGAGGTCCACGGCCTGATCCGAGTGAAGCCCGGGCCCGGCGGTGGACCGATGCTCGCCGAGGTGCAGAGTCGAGACTTCGGCCGCACTGCCACCTTCTTCTTCCACGCGAAGCGGGCCCGCTTCCTCGACCTGCTCGAGGCCCGTCTCGTGCTCGAGCCGATCATGGCCAGGATGGCCGCCCAGAACAGCCAGGCTGCGGGGAAGCTCCAGGCGAACCTCGCCGAGGCCGAGCAGCTGCTCGAGGATCCGGGCCCCCGGTGGGGTCAGATCTCCAACGAGTTCCACAGCATGGTCGGTGGCCTCACCGGCAACCCGGTGCTCGACCTCGTCGGCAGCTCGCTGAACGACATCCACGCCGACCGGGTCCGCCCGATCTTCCCGGTGGGGAGCCGCGCCGGCGTGCTGCGGGTCCACAAGAAGATCGCGGACGCGATCATCTCGGGCGACGCCGACCAGGCCGAGCACCTGTCGCGCCGTCACATCCAGGAGCTCATCAAGCGGCTCAAGGAGCTCAACCCGAACATGCTCGATGAGCTGATCGACTGGCACTGACGCCCGTTCCACTCGGGCGGCCACGTTGGTGGTCGGCCGACGTGGCACCCGGGTCAGGCGGCGTCGTCGAGACGGATCAGCTCGACCACGGGGATGGGCCGCGGCGCCCGCTCCTGGTACTCGCCGAAGCGCGGGGCCTTGGCGACGATCGCGGCGAAGAGTCGGTCACGCTCCTCGCCCTGCTTGATGTCCGCCCGGGCCCGGTACCTCTCGGCACCGATCTCGACGACGACCTCGGGGTGCGCGACGACGTTGCCGAACCACAACGGGTTGGTCGCCGCGCCCGCCTTCGAGGCGAGGATGAGCAGCTTCCCGTCGACCTTCACGTAGCCGAGCGGGACGGTGCGCTCCTTTCCGGTCTTCGCGCCGGTCGTGGTGAGGAGCAGGAACCGGTACTGGGGCCCGCCCAGCTCGCCGGAGAGCACGCCGCCGGATCGGCGGAACTCCGCGATCATCGCCTGGTTGAACGCGCGGGTCTCCTCCGCCGGCGCGTCGTCCTTGAGCTCGTCGAACATGCGCACCAGCTGCGCCTCGCTCAGCTTGTCAGGGTTGTCCACCACAGGTTTCCTCCGATGGGTCGATCTCCGGGGTGCGGCGTCAGGTGCCGCGCGACGCCCGGCCGAGCATGCTGCGGGCGATGACGAGGCGCTGGATCTCGTTGGTGCCGTCGACGATCTGGGACACCTTCGCCTCGCGCATGCGGTGCTCGACGGGGTAGTCCATCATCACGCCGTAGCCGCCGAAGAGCTGCACCGCCTCGGTCGTGACCGACATCGCGGTGTCGGTGGCGAAGCACTTGGCCATCGCGCAGTAGCGGCTGGCCGACGGGTCGCCTGCGTCGAGCGCCCGGCAGGCCCGCTCCACGAGCCCGCGGGCCGCTTCGATGCCCATGGCCATGTCGGCCACCTTGAACTGGAGCCCCTGGCGAGCAGCGAGCGGCTCGCCGAAGGCCTCGCGCTCGCAGAGGTACTCGACCGCTGCATCCAGCGCACCTCGGGCCAGGCCGACCGCCCGCGCCGCGATCAACGGGCGTACGTGCTCGAGCACCTGCATGGCGGAGCGAAACCCCTCCCCGGGCGCGCCCAGCGCGTAGGCGGACGGCACACGGCAGTCCTCGAGGAGGAGCTCGCTGGTCGGCAGCGCCGTCGAGCCCATCTTCTCCTCGGTTCGCCCCACCGACATGCCCGGCGTGCCGGCCGGGATCACGAAGCCCTGGATGGTGCTCGTCGAGCGACCCGGCTCGAGCTTCGTGTACACGGTGATGACGTCCGCGAGCGCGGCGTTGGTGATGAAGGCCTTGCGACCGTTGATGACGAAGTCGTTGCCGTCACGCACCGCGAGCGCCTTGATGCCCGCGACGTCCGAGCCGGCGTCGGGCTCGGTGAGCGCCATCGCCGGCCGGATGTTGCCCGCGACGAGGTCGGGAACGTAGCGCTCCCGGATCTCGTCGCTGCCGGTGATCAGGATCGGCAGCGTTCCCTGGAGCTGCCCGATCACGAGCGAAGCGAGCGTGTTGGAGACCGCGGCCAGCTCCTCGACGACGCGGCAGACGGTCCACAGGTCCAGGCCCATCCCGCCCCACCGGCTGTCGATCCAGAGGCCGAAGTAGCCGGTCTCGCGCAGCAGCTCGAAGAGGTCCTCGGGATACTCGTGCGAGTTCCCGATCTCGAGTGCCCGCGGAGCGACCTTGTCCTCTGCGAGCTTCCGAGCCGCCGCAGCGAAGGTCTCGCGCTCCTCCTCGGAGAGGACCGTTCGGGTGTGCCCTGACATCGTCACCGTCCCTCGAACCTGGGTTCGCGCTTCTGGAGGAAGGACTGCACGCCCTCCTTGGCGTCGTGGGTCTCTCCCACTGCAACCATCTCCGTCTCCTCGATCTGGAGTCCGGCCGCGAGGTCGGTGTCCAGACCCTGGAGGATGCACCGCTTGATCGCCGCCACCGTCAACGGCGGCAGCGCGGCGAGCTCGGCTGCGAGCGCGTCGCCCCGTGCACTGAGCTCGTCAGGTGCGCAGGCCTCGGACACGAGGCCGATGCGCTCGGCCTCGGCGGCGGAGATCATGCGCCCGCGCATGCACATGTCGAGCGCCTTCGCGCGCCCGACCGTGCGGGCCATGCGCTGCGTCCCACCGCCAGCGGCGATCAGCCCGCGCAGGACCTCCGGGAGTCCGATCCGGGGGCGGCCCTCGGCCATGATGCGCCAGTCGCACGCGAGTGCGAGCTCGCAGCCGGCGCCCAGCGCGTGGCCGCTCAGCAGGGCGATCGTCGGAGACGGGATCTGCTCCCAGCGGTTCACCGCCCGCTGGAACGACTGGATCATCGAACGGACGTGGTCCCAGCCACGGTCCATCATGTGGAGATCTGCACCGACCATGAAGGCGTCGTGGGCGCTGGAGAGCACCACGACCCTGGCGCGACCCTCGTCGGCGAGGTGTCCGGCGACCTCGTCCAACTCGGCGATGAACTGTTCGTCGAGCGCGTTCACAGGCGGGCGGTCCAGCACGACGTCGGTGATGTGCTCGTCGCGGCGTTCGACCCTGATGTGTTCCAGGTCCACGTTGTGCCTCAGGTGTCGGCGGTCTCGAGGCCGAAGGCGCGCACGGCGTTGCCCGACAGCAGCTTCGGCCAGACCTCGTCTCGGATCGGGAGCGCAGAGAGCTCGGAGAACACTCGGTCGTAGGCGAGCAGCGGCCAGTAGCCGGCGAAGATCACCTTGTCGGAGCCCCTGCGGTTCATGAAGTCGACGATCGGCTCCGGGTAGTAGCGGGGCGCGATGGCGGTCGTCGCGTAGTAGAGGTTCGGCCACCGCAGCAGCATCTGCACGCAGGTGTCGACCCAGGGGAGACCACCGTGGCGCATCACGACGGTCAGCTCCGGAAAGAACCAGCACACCTCGTCGAGGTGGATCGGGTCCTGGGTCGCGGCGGGGACGCGGGGACCGGGGAAGCCGATGTTGATGAACACCGGCAGTCCGAGCTCCGCGCACTTCGTGTAGATCGGGTAGTACTCCTTCGAGCTCGGGGCGATGAAGGGGTACAGCTGGAACGGCGTGATCGAGATCGCTCGGATGAAGGGGTACCGCTCGCTCAGCTCCGAGATCGTGCGGACCGCCCGCATGCCGTCATGCGGGTTGGCCCGCAGCGAGACGAAGATGCGGCCGTCCAGCTCGGCGATCTGGTCGAAGATCTCCCTCGGAGTGTCGGGCGACAGAGGGATGCCGGCCCGGCCGATGCCGGCAGCGTCCAGCTCCTCGACCACCGTTCGGAGCTGCTCGGAGCGTGCATAACGGGCGCGTGCGTCCTCGTCCTTCCGGAAGAGGTGGCCGACGATGTCGCTCGCCGGCCAGGCGGCACGGCTCTGCTCGTCACGGAGCGCGTCGAGCGCCATGGGGACCTGGGGCAGGTCCGGGTGGTTCAGCACGACGAAGGGGTCGATGATCTCCACCGGCGCCTCGGCAGGCAGCTGCATCAGAGCCCCAGGAACTCGAGCGCGTTGTGCCGCAGGACGCGCTCTTTGGTCGAGTCCTTGAGCGGGAGCGACTCGAAGTCCTCCTTGACCCTCGCCATGTCGAGGCCGTTGGTCCCGAAGAGGATCTTGTTGCGTCCCTGGCGATCCATGAACTGGATCAGCTCGGGATCGAGGGTCGAGGGGAAGTACGCGGAGATGTCGCCGTAGACGTTGGGGTGGCGCCAGATCGTCGAGCAGAACTCGGCGGTCCAGGGCCAGCCCGTGTGGGACATGTTGATCTTGAGGTCCGGGAACTCCCGGGCGACCTCGTCGACGTACATCGGGCGCCCGACCTCACTGGGCAGCACCTCGGCGGAGTGGCCGACCTGGAACCCGACGGGCACGCCGAGCTCGGTGCACTTCGCGTAGAGCGGGTACATGCGGCGGTCGTTGGGGGCGACGCCGAAGGTCATCGGGTGGACGTAGACGTAGCGGAAGCCGTGGTCCCGCACGAAGGTCTCGACGCGGCGCAGGCTGTCGTCGATGCGGAAGGGGTTGTAGCCCACACCGCCGACGAAGCGGTCCCCCGCCTTGGCGACCGCCTCGGCCGCGACCTCCTCGGGCCAGTCGATGATCATCTTGTGGTGCCGGTCCGCCGACCACATCTTCATGCAGGCGAGCACCGCGACGTCGTAGCCGGCGGCGTCCATCTTGGCGATGGCACCCTCGACGTCGAGCGTCGGGTCGGCCTCGACCTTGCCGTCCGCGGGGATGACGTTTCCCCACATCGTCGTGACCTTGCCGTCACGCACCATCGCCTTGAACGTGGTGGTGATCATGATCTGGAACTCGTCGTACTGGAACTCCGGGCCCGACAGCCCCGGCGCGATCAGGGGCGCGTAGTTCATGATGTCGATCGCGGCGGTCATCGATTCGTCGACTCCTCGTAGTGGTAGAGCTTCGCTGCGTTGCCGAAGAGCACCTTGTGGCGGATCTCCTCGTCGACCCCGCCGAGTGCGTCCTCGATCATCTCCTTGGGGTTCTTCGCACTCGATGCCGGCCCGGGCGAGAGGCTCGTCGGGTGCGGGTAGTCCGTCTCGAACATCACGTTGTCCGGGTAGAGGTCGACCATCCGCGACACGGGCTCCCGCTCGAACCAGAAGGTTCCCAGGATCTGGCGGCGGAAGTACTCGCTGGGCTTGAGGCGCTCGGGCAGCTCCTTCGCCGCGCCGGAGTTGTACCACTGCCAGTCCATCGACTCGACGAAGTACGGCAGCCAGCCGAACCCCGACTCGACCGACACGAACTTGAGGGACGGGTACCGCTCGCAGATCCCCGACATGATCACGTCTGCGATCGCCTCGGCGTTGCCCATCAGGGACAAGGAGCTGTTCTTCGCGTAGTCCGCCCGGTAGGTGCCCATGCCGATCATGGAGCGGATGTCGTTCTCGTCCATCTCCTGGAAGCCGACGTGGAAGTTGATCGACGAGTCCAGCTCGGTGGCCGCCTCGAAGATCGGTCGCCAGTGGTCGTCGCGCAGCACCGGCATGCCGAGCTTGTAGGGCTTGGACATGAACACGATGCCACGGTGGCCCCGCTGGTGGCAGCGGTGGATCTCGGCGACGGAGGCCTCGACGTCCCAGAACGGCAGCGCGGTCAGCGGGATGAACCGACCGGCCGCCCGCTCGGAGAAGTCGACGAGGAAGTCGTTGTAGGCCTGCACGCACTCGATCTGCAGCTGGCGGTCCTCGATCGCCAGGAAGGCGTAGGGGAAGAACGCGAGCAGGTTCGGGTAGATCACCTGCGCGGTCACGCCCGCGTCGTCCATCCACTTGACCCGCTCGACGGGATCGAACGCGCCCGGGTCGGCCTCTTCCATCGTCGGGGGGAACGACGGCGGGAAGTCCTTCCAGCCGGCCATCGCCCAGCCGGACACGCCGGTCAGCATCTTCCCGCCGATGAGCCAGCGGTCGAGCCCGTTCCGCGTGTCCCGTTCGAGCCGCGGGATCTGGTCGCCGTACTTCTGCGACGAGATCCGCGACGTCCACAGGTCGGGCGGCTCGGAGATGTGTGCGTCGGTGTCGATCACGCCGGTGGGGGACATCGTGGCTCCAGGTGGTGCGGTCGAATGCGGCTGGTTCGTGCGTTCTATTATATTAATGATCAGAGATTCCCCACGTCAAGCTGCGCCGGGCCCGCATCGGCGCGGCGCATCACCAGCCGCCGTGCTCCGCTCAGGCGGGCTCGCGCGGCAGGCCGAGCAGCCGTTCGCCGATGATGTTGCGCTGCACCTGCGCGGTTCCGCCGTAGATCGACGCGGCGCGCGAGTACAGGAACGCGTTGACCTCCACGGGCAGGTGCTCGCCCTCCCAGGCCATTCCGGACGGACCGGACAGCAGCTGCGCGGCCGCTGCGATCGACTGCTCGGCGTCGGTGAGCCGCATCTTCGTCAGGGCGGCATCGGCGCCGGGCGTCTCACCTCGCGACAAGGCGTCGACGACCTGGGCGATGCGGTGGTCGAGCAGCTGCATCGACTCGTGCGCGCGCACGACCGCAGCGCGCTCCTCAGCGCTCAGGGGGCGACTGCGCGCCCGCTCCATCAGGCGGTCGAGCGCTCCTCGTAGGACGCTCGCACGGCGCACGGCGTAGGGCCCGCGCTCGGAGCCGAGGATGTGCATCGTCACGTCCCAGCCGCGGTCGACCTCGCCGATGAGGCCCTCCCGTCCGACGTAGACGCCGTCGAGGAAGACCTCGGCGAACTCGGCCTCGCCCGTCATCGTGCGCAGAGATCGGGTCTCGAGCCCCTCGGAGCCCATGTCGATCACGAAGGCGCTGATGCCGCGGTGCCGGCTACCGGGCTCTCCGGTGCGTGCGAGCACCAGGCCCCACGTCGCGAACTGGCCCCAGGTCGACCAGACCTTCTGGCCCGAGAGGCGCCACCCGTTCCCGTCGGGCACGGCGCGGGTCGTGAGGTTCGCGAGGTCCGAGCCGGCGTCGGGCTCCGAGAACATCTGGCACCAGATCTCCTCGGCGGCGGCCATCGGTGGCAGCCAGCGCTCCAGGCGCTCTGCGTCGACGAAGGTCATCATCGCCGGGGCGAGCACCTCGATCCCCACGAAGTTGATGAGCTCCGGCATCCGGGCCTCGCCCAGCCGCTCGGCGACGAACGCGGTCTCCGCCGGGCCGTAGCCGCGCCCGCCGAACCGTTCGGGCCAGGAGACCACCGCCAGGCCCGCGGTGTGCAGCGCCTGCTGGTAGTCGACGAGCTGGCGGAAGTGCTCCTCCAAGGGCACCTCGTCGTCGACCCGAGGGCTCGACGCGATGAAGTCGTCGAGCTCCTTGCGCAGCTCCTCGCGGCCCGCGATCGCGGCACCGGGGTCCGTCACCACGGTCACGCCGCCCCTCCGGTGGCGGTAGCGGTGAGCTCGTCGAGGTAGTCGAGCGAGTCGGAGGGCACCACGCCCTGCTTCACCGCGGCGTCGAACACCTGGCGCCACTCCGACAGCGCCGCCACCGTCGGAGGGAAGCCGCAGTAGACGATCAGCATCGCGAGGGCCTCGTGCAGCTTCTCAGGGGCGATGCCCGCTTGCAGCGCACCGTGCAGGTAGTTCTTCATGAGGTGCGTGTGGCCACCGGCTGCGAGTGCCGTGATCGCCACGATCATGCGCTCGTCCTGGGACAGCCCCGGACGGCCCCACACCTGTCCGAAGATGAAGTCGTCGGCCCACTCGGCGACCTGTGGATCCAGCGATGCCAGCACCGCCTGGAGCTTCTCGGCACGTGCGCCCTGCGCCCGTTCCCGGCGTGCTGCTCCCTCGGGGTTGATCGACACTGCCCGTCACCTCCGTCAGTTCGTCGGCCGACCCGTCTGCGCGGCCATTCAGGAATATGATAATCATGAATTGCCAGTTGGACGCACGTCGGGAGATCCCATGGAGCAAGTGGTGATCGCAGGGGTCGGCATCCACCCCTTCGGTCGGTTCGACCTCGGCTACCGCGAGTTGGGCGCGCACGCCGCCCGAGAAGCGCTCACCGACGCGTCGATCGGCATCGACGAGGTCGACACGATCCTCGTGGCGAACGTGGGCGCGGAGATGGCGAAGGGCCAGAACGTCGTCGAGCTGCTCGGCCGACCCGGCGTGCCGGTCATCAACGTCGAGGCCGCATGTGCGTCGAGCGCCTCGGCGCTCCGGCTCGGCGCGGCGCTGGTCGACTCAGGTCGGGCGCGCTGCGTGCTGTGCATCGGCGTCGAGAAGGCGCCCCGCGGGTTCGTCGCCGCCTCGGGCTATGAGGAGTGGCAGATCCGCTCAGGCCTGGGGGTGAACCCGGCGTACTTCGCGCTCGCCGCGCAGGAGCTCCTCGAGACGACCGACGCGACGATCGATGACCTCGCCGACGTCAGCGTGAAGAACCACCGCCACGCCGTGGAGAACCCCAACGCGATGTACCGCAAGGAGTGCACCCGCGACGAGGTGCTCGCCAGCCGGGCCGTCTGTCCCCCGCTGACCCTGCTGATGCTCTGCGCCCCGAACGAGGGTGCGGCCGCAGTGGTGCTGATGAGCAGACAGGAGGCCGAGCGTCGCGGTGTCGCCGACCCCGTGCGCCTGCGAGCGGTGAGCCTCGTCTCGCGCTCCCCGGACGACTGGTTCGTGCCGGCCGTCTCGTTCTCGACCGCCCGCTCCGAGCTCAGCGCCCGCGCGGCGGAAGACGCGTACGAGGAGGCGGGCATCGGCCCCCACGAGGTCGACCTCGTCGAGTGCCAGGACACGGACTCGGCGTCGGAGCTGATCGCGTACCGCGAGCTCGGCCTGTGCGAGCCGGGAGAGGAGGCGGCGCTGCTGCGCAGCGGCGCCACGACCCTCGGCGGGCGCATCCCCGTCAACGTCTCCGGCGGACTGCTCTCGAAGGGCGAACCGCTCGGGGCGTCAGGCATGGGCCAGGTCCACGAGCTGGTCACCCAGCTGCGGGGCCGTGCCGGACGGCGTCAGGTCGAGGGCGCCCGGGTGGGCGTAGGACACGTGATGGGCGCCGGGCACAACGCCTCGGTGACCGTGGTGAGCACCTCATGAGGGAGCAGGACATGGGCACACTCCCCTACCTCGAGCCGCGACTGATCGCGTCGGACGACGGCGGCGCGCCACCCGGCGAGCGGATCGAGCTGGCTGCGTCGCGCTGCGACGCGTGCGACCGGATCGACTTCCCCCGACGCGACACCTGTCCCGCATGCTCGGGTCCCGTGTCGGGCGCGCAGCTGTCGACCGGCACGCTCGCCGGCTTCACCTCCGTGCTGCATCCGCCCCCCGGGGCACGCGTCGAGACGCCGTACCACCTCGGCGTCGCGGCCTTTCCCGAAGGGATCTCGGTGCTCGGCCAGCTGTTGGTCGACTCACTCGAGCAGGTCTCGATCGGCGACGCGCTCGAGGTCGTCGCGACCGAGGTCGACGGCACGGTCACCTACGGGTTCCGACCCGCCTGACCTCGGCGTACCACCGGGTCCTGTTCGGCCGGGACGACGCCACCGACGAACTGGAGATCCCGCCGGTTCAGCGGCTGGGGAGCCGCTGGTTGCCGGAGCGGATGAGGTGGCGGATCGTCGGCGGCAACCGCTCCTGGAATGGGTCGACGTGTCGACCCTCGAGGTGGCGCCGAAGGTTGTGCGCCATGATCGCGGCGAGCTTGAAGCGGCCGAAGGCGTCGAACCACGGCCAGTCGGCGACGGGCAGACCGGAGCTCGCTTCGTAGCGGGCGAGCACTTCGTCCGGGGTGGGGAGGCCATCCACGTCGTGGCCGATGTCGGGGTAGTTCGCAGGGTCGAAGTGGGCGAGGAACCACCCCAGGTCGAGGCGCGGATCCGTGATGCCCCAGATCTCCCAGTCGATCACGCCCAGCAGCTCCGGGCCGCGACAGAGGATGTTGCCGAGCCGGAAGTCGCCGTGGACGACCGACGGCGGGAGCTCGTCGGGGATCGAGCGCTCGAGACGGCGCTGCAGCTCGTCACCGCCGGGCACCAGGCTCGGATCGACCGAACCCATCGTGCGGGACCAACGGGCGAGCTCCTCGGGGATCGACCGCGGCGGTTCGAACCCGATCGTGCCGGCATCGGCGGCGTGGAGCGCGGCCAGCATGTCCGCGGCGCCCAGCGCCCGCTCGCGCACGACCACCGGCGACAAGTCGACGTCGTCGAGGATCGGTTCGACCGCCTCGCCGTCGAGGAACTCCATGCCGAAGAACGGCGGGTCCTCCTCCTCGGCGAAGAGCACCGCGGGCACGCGCACGCCTTCGAAGGAGCCCAGCGCGGCGAAGAGTCGCGCCTGGCGGATGACGTCGTGGCGCCCTATGCCCACACGTCCGGGAGGCGCAGCCTTGATGACGATGCGCCGGGCGGTCCCGTCC
>Ga0180215_1005749_pt1 | contig 10479 bp, 5 predicted proteins | sample eDN3rd37CBELigBY_FD_128871 | JGI IMG/M metagenome (GOLD analysis project Ga0180215, IMG submission 128871) | Enriched backyard soil microbial communities from Emeryville, California, USA - eDNA 3rd pass 37_C BE-Lig BY (version 2) (version 2) | ecosystem: Environmental > Terrestrial > Soil >...
ACAAATAATCCTAAAGCAATCATAAATGGAGTAAAAGATGAATTTGGCATATGGATATCTCCTAGCGGCTCTGCCGGAGTCAAACTCTTCTTACCTTCCATTTTTTCAATCCAATATGGATCCAAACCACGAACTAACGGAGTTTGTTTAAAATTATAGAAAGGCGGTGGAGAAGCAATCGCCCACTCTAATGTACGTCCATCTTCCCAAGGATCATTTCCTACCTTTTCGTTCTTAACCACTGTGATTATAACGTTAATTACTAAAATAATAACGGCCACCGCCATTACGAATGCACCGATTGAACTAATTAAGTTAGCACTTTCCCAGCCTTGGTTTGGAAGGAATGTAAACACGCGACGAGGCATACCCATAAGTCCAAGGAAATGTTGAATAAAGAATGTTAAATGGAAACCGATTAAGAATAACCAAAATGAAACTTTACCTAACTTTTCATTTAGCATCGTTCCAAACATTTTAGGCCAATAGAAATGTGTTCCAGCCAATAAAGCTAATACGACCCCACCAACAATTACATAATGGAAATGGGCAACAATGAAGTAACTATCATGAAGCTGATAATCAAGCGGAGCTGCAGCCTGCATGACACCTGTTACACCACCCATTACGAATGATGGGATAAACGCAACAGCATACAGCATCGGAGTTGTAAATGTTACGCTTCCGCCCCACATTGTAAAGAGCCAGTTAAAGATTTTAATACCTGTAGGAACCGCAATCGCCATTGTCGCAACCGCAAATATTGCGTTTGCAATTGGCCCAAGACCCGTTGTAAACATATGGTGAGCCCATACCATGAAACCGAAAAATCCAATTAATACAGTTGCAAATACCATGGATGAATAACCAAACAGACGCTTTCTTGAGAATGTTGAGAAAATCTCAGAGAAAATTCCAAATGCAGGTAATATTAAAATATACACTTCAGGATGTCCAAAAATCCAGAAAATATGTTCGTAAATAATTGTATTCCCGCCACCTGCTACATCAAAGAAATTAGCTCCAAACAAGCGGTCAAATGTTAATAGGAATAAACCAACTGCAAGTGGAGTAAAGGCAAAAACAATAAGTGTTGATGCGACAAAAGTAGTCCAAGTGAACAGAGGCATCCTCATAAATGTCATACCAGGAGCTCTCATATTAATAATCGTTACAAGGAAGTTTATCCCTGACATTAATGTACCAAAACCAGATATCTGCAATCCGATCGTATAGAAATCAATACCATGTCCTGGAGACTCAAGTGACAATGATGCATAAGAAGTCCAGCCTGCATCAGGTGCTCCTCCAAGGAACCATGAAAGATTTAAAAAGATTCCGCCAAAAAGAAATAACCAAAATCCTAATGAGTTGATAAATGGATACGCAACATCACGCGCACCAATTTGAAGCGGTACAATTGCATTCATAAAGGCAAATAACAATGGTGTTGCCGCTAGGAAAATCATCGTTGTACCATGCATCGTAATAATTTCATTAAATAATCCAGCACTGACAAAATCGTTATTTGGTTCCATAAGCTGAATACGAATCATCATAGCTTCTAGACCGCCGATAACGAAAAATAGTGCACCGGCAATAAAATAAAGGTGTGCAATTTTTTTATGGTCTACAGTTGTTAAATAGTCCCATAAAAATGCTCCTACCCCTTGTTTTTGAGCGTAGCTACTCACAGTTTTACCTCCCCTTTACACGTTCTAATTCCAATTATTTCTGAACTTTCAGATTCATTAAATATTCAGTTAACGCGTCCAACTCTTGATCCGTTAAGTTGCCATATGCACCAGTCATTTTATTTCCTGGTTTAACGCTTTCAGGATCCTTTATCCATTTCTTCAGGTTTTCTTCATTATGATCAAGAATACCCGCAATTTTAGTACGGTCACCAAAGTTCGTTAAGTTTGGTGCAAGTCTAGCTGCTTCTGGTGTTGTATTTGCAGGTGTGACAGCATGACAACCAATACAGCTATTGTTATAGATTTCTTGACCTTGCTGCGCTAAATCTGTAGTTGCTTGCTGCGGTTCTTTAATATTCTGCATATCACTTACCCAGTTATCAAATTCCGCACGAGAAACGGCTTTTACTTTAAAGTCCATTAGTGCATGCGAAGGACCACACAGCTCTGCACATTTACCGTAGAAAATATTTTTTGCTTCTTCAGCTTTTTTACTATCAAACTCAAGCCAAAACTTATTGACATTGTCTGTATTAGTATCCATTTTTCCGCCTGCTGCAGGAATCCAAAATGCATGTTTTACATCGGAAGCCTTTAAATTAAAATACACTTTCTCATCCGTTGGGACGATAAGCTCTTGGCCTGTAACAATCTTTTCATTTGGATACTCAAACTCCCACCAATACAGATTTGCACGAACATTTACTACTAGTGCATCTGATTTCTTCTTATCCATTTCATCTACATCACCAAGATGAAATGTAGCAGCTACTGTAGGAACAGCCAAAATCAATAGGAGAATAATTGGAATAGTAGTCCAAAGAATTTCTAATTTATGACTTCCCTCCACTTGTTTTGGAATTCTGTCATCTTTACGTCTAAATTTCAAAAGCACCAATAAGAAAATTAGGACAACGACAACAATAACTCCCACCATAATTGCAGTACTTAGTATCATTAGATTATACTGCTTTTCCGCAACTTCTCCTGCTGGCTGCAGTGTTGATAAAAATGGCTCACCACAACCTGAGAGAACAAGCGCCAGAACCGACAATAACGGAATTAGACGCCATTTAAATAGCCTCTTCATAGCGATAACATACCCCTCTTTCGTGAATAATTTCTTAAAATAAGTAGTGCTAAAAAATATGGATAAATTCCTTCTGTCCTGAATTTACCATAGGAAGAAAGAATTTCCTACCAAACTCTAAAGGAAACGCCACTCATCCCCTTTTTGAGTGACGCCCTTCTTGTAACATAATGTGTGTCATCAATAAAGAGATAACCGTGTACTAACTGAAATTTTTCATAAGACTATATAAATTATATAAATGTCACAATGACCATTGAAACAAACATAATGGTTAAATATTGTAACGAATAGACAAACATTAATTTTGCCCACTTCATATCATTTTTATATCTATTAGCGTAAATCCCTGTTATAATCCAGCCAATGTTAAGCACTGTAGCTAAGACAACAAACGGAATTCCTAATTCGAACATAAAAAACGGAAGCGGTAACAAAGCAATTACCCATAAATAGATATGGCGCTTTGTTTCTTTAAATCCCTTTACTACCGGAAGCATCGGGATGCTTGCTGAGCGATATTCTTCAACCCGTCTCATTGCCAAAGCATAGAAATGAGGCGGCTGCCACGCAAACATAATAAGAAATAGCATCCAGGCCATGACATCCAGATTTGGATCAATAGCCGCCCAGCCAATTAACGGCGGTACTGCACCAGAAACACTGCCAACTACCGTATTCGATACATGTTGACGTTTAGACCACATAGAATAAACAACAACATAGCTGAATACCCCCACTACTCCGATAACCGCTGCGGAAATCGTCGTTAGGAGGAGAAATAGTAATCCAAGTAATATAAATATAGATCCCATTAAAGCTACTTTTACAGGATTCATTTTACCAGTGACTGTAGGTCTTGCTTTTGTTCTCTCCATTAAATGGTCAATGTCACGATCTATGTAGTTATTAAGCGTACAGGCTCCTGCCATGATAAGAGCAGAACCGATTAAAGCACAAAAGATAATATCAAGCTGTTCAAAAAATCGTTTATCAACAACCGTAAGCGCTAGCCATATTCCTGTAAAAGTCGTAATTAAATTTGAATTAACAATACCAATCTTTATTAGCGCAAGAAAATCCTTCCATGCAGTTGTTTCTGGTATCTTTGCTTTTAGGCTATCTCCCTTGCTTGTCATAACAGCCTCTGTAGTGGTCCTAGAACCAGACATACTACTTCCTCCCCTTTTGCGTTATACAAGTGCTTTCACCCGAATCCCCACTAATGTTGTCTTTATCATTATTAAGATGAACAACAGGTTAAACATAAATGAAAAAGTAAATATATTATTATGTACTATTATTAATACCGATATGTTGTAAACTGAATATTAAATCATTATGCCTCTCTTCAGTATATTAAATCACACTTTCGACGATTTTTGTGAACTTTTTTTGAATAAATTATGAAAAAAGTGTGACTTGCATGATTATTTTAATTCCATTATTGTTATTTTAGTGCCATAATGAAGTAAATTAATATTTGTTTTGAATTTTTCCTAAACAAATTATCTTCAAAATTTTCTTTCTTATTTATATTCTTAACAAACTATCACTTAAGTTTCAACTGTTTTCACGTTAATAACAGCAAAAAATGCATTTAATTTAACATTTCAATACTTATTACAATTATTTTTTATAAAAAAATACAAAATATATCAAAATTTACCAATATTATGTATGATTAAAATAGTGATATTATTTTGCGTATTTATTTTATTATATTTATTAATGTACTACTATAGCAATAATAAGAACATTTCTAAGAAGGTGAAAAAATTGCAACGCTCTCTTAAGTGGTTTTCAGTATTAACAACAATTGGGATGCTCTTGATTCTTTTAGGCGGAGCATTGGTTACAAAGACAGAATCCGGTATGGGCTGCGGGCGATCGTGGCCTCTATGTAATGGACAGCTTATACCAGAGGAGGTCACCAGTGAATTAATTATTGAACTCGCCCATCGCGTTGTTTCTGGGTCAGTCGGAATTATGCTAATCATTCTTTCCATCATGGCATGGCGGGCAATCGGACATATTAGAGAAACCAAGTTTCTTGTCATTACTTCCCTTCTCTTTCTCATCCTACAGGGACTTATCGGAGCAGCGGCTGTCATTTGGGGACAATCCGACTTTATTTTGGCAGCACACTTCGGAATTTCTTTAGTATCCTTTTCAACTGTTTTTCTGTTGACACTCCTTATTTTTGAGGTGGATAAGAAGTTTCAAGCTGAAAAGCTTATTCTTGACAAACGTATGAAAAAACATATTGTCGGTGTAACACTTTATAGTTTTATCGTCGTCTACAGCGGTGCTCTTGTCCGACATGTGAATGCCAGTCTTGTCTGCCGCGACTGGCCGCTATGCCTAAATGATCAGCCAGGTCTTCCAACCAATATGTATGAGTGGGTTCAAATGGGACACCGTGCTGCAGCAGGGTTAATATTTATTTGGATTGGATACATTATGTATTTAGCAATTAAACATTATCGTCATGAGAAAATTGTGTATTGGGGTTGGATTATTTCCTTTATTTTAGTCTCATTACAGGTAACAGCTGGTGCTTTCATTGTATTCTTACGAGGTAATTTATTTATCGCTCTAGCACATGCCTTTTTTATTTCTTGTTTGTTTGGGATGTTAAGTTATTTTATCCTGCTTACGTATAGAAGCAATCACAACTCCACTGATTTACAGTCTGAACAAACAGCAGAAATGAAATCTTCATCATCCATGGTAACAGTAAAATAAAAAAAGAGTTACAGCTTAGCTGTAACTCTTTTTTTATTTTATTTTTCCATTTCGATGAGAAGGTCTCCGGTCTGAATTGCTTCTCCACTCTGAACATAAATATCTTTGACGATTCCGGAGAATGGAGCTTGAACTGTCGTTTCCATTTTCATCGCCTCAGTAATCATTAAGTGATCACCTTTTTCCACTCTTTCACCTTTTTCAACAATCACCTTGATAACAGTACCAGGCATTGTTGCAGATAAATGATTTGGATTTTTTGGATCAGCTTTCACTTTTGACTGGATAGTTGATTTGATGCTCTCATCCTTCACGATCACTTCGCGGGATTGTCCGTTTAACTCAAAATAAACAATTCTCGTACCATCTGCTTGCGGTTGACCAACAGATACCAGCTTTACGATGAGTGTTTTACCAGTTTCAATTTCCACCTGAATCTCTTCGCCAAGACGAAGTCCATATAGGAAGGTTGGTGTATCTAGTACAGACAGATCACCATATAGTTGAACCGTTTTTGCATAATCCAAGAATACCTTTGGATATAAAGCATATGCGATTATATCATGTGCTGTTACTTCTCTACCAAGCTCATGATAAAGTTCATCTCTTAGGGCTTTAAAATCAACCGGCTCGAGCAATTCTCCAGGACGCACTGTAATAGGCTCTTTTCCTTTTAGAATTACTTTTTGAAGATCTTTTGGGAATCCGCCATGTGGCTGACCTAAATATCCCATAAATAACTCAACAACAGAGTCAGGGAAATCAATTGTATCACCTTTTGCTAATACATCTTCCTCCGTTAAGTTGTTTTGAACCATGAATAAGGCCATATCGCCTACAACCTTTGAAGACGGAGTAACCTTTACAATATCACCAAACATTTGATTCACACGGGAGTACATTCTTTTTACATCATCCCATTGATCCCCAAGACCAACACCTTTAGCCTGCTGCTGTAAATTACTGTATTGTCCCCCTGGCATTTCGTGCTGGTACACCTCAGTATGTGGAGCAACCATGCCGGATTCAAAATCTTGATAGTATTTACGAACATCTTCCCAATAATGTGAAAGGTTTTCTAGAGCATCAACCTCTACAGCTGGCTGACGATCGTTTCCTTGAAGCGCATAGAACAGCGTATTTGCACTTGGCTGTGAAGTTAAGCCGGCCATAGAGCTGATTGCGACGTCAACAATATCAACCCCTGCTTCAATCGCACGAGAATACGTATAGATACCATTACCGCTAGTATCATGTGTATGAAGATGAATTGGAATATCTACAGTTGCTTTCAATTCTGAAATTAATTGATAAGCAGCTTCCGGCTTTAATAGTCCAGCCATATCTTTGATAGCTAGGATATGGGCACCTTGAGCCTCCAATTCTCTAGCAATATTTTTATAATAATTAATATCATATTTACTTCTTGTTGGATCCGTAATATCACCTGTATAACAAACAGCAGCTTCTGCAATTTTGCCTGATTGTCTTACCGCATCAATTGCTACTTCCATTCCTTTAACCCAGTTTAAGCTGTCAAAAATACGGAATACATCGATACCTGCATGTGCTGATTTTTCAACAAATTCACGAATCACATTATCAGGGTAATTTGTATACCCGACTGCATTGGCTGACCGCAGCAGCATTTGGAATAAAACATTAGGAATTTGCTTTCTTAACGTTAGTAGACGATCCCATGGATCCTCCTTTAAGAAACGATAGGCAACATCAAATGTTGCTCCGCCCCACATTTCCATTGAGAAAAGCTCAGGCAATAATTTAGCTGTTGGCTCAGCAATATGCGTAAAATCATTTGTTCGAATTCTAGTCGCTAATAATGACTGATGAGCATCACGGAAAGTTGTATCTGTTAATAATACTTCTTTACGATCCTTCACCCATTTAACGAGTCCATCCGCACCCTGTTCATCCAATATTTGTTTTGTACCACTTTGCAGCTCAAGACTATGTGGAATCTTTGGTACTCTTGGCTTTTCAAATACAGGTCTTTTCTTCTTCTCAATTCCCGGGAACCCGTTAATTGTAACCGTTCCAATATAATTAAGAAGCTTTGTTCCTCTGTCTTTTCGTTTTGGGAAAATAAATAGTTCCGGAGTTTCATCGATGAATGATGTATCATAATCTCCATTTAAGAACTTCTCATGCTTTACCACATTAATTAAAAATGGAATATTGGTTTTAATACCACGAATACGGAATTCATGTAAATTTCGAACCATTTTTGATGCAGCTTGCTCAAATGTATGTGCATGTGTGGTTACCTTCACAAGCAAAGAATCATAAAAAGGTGTAATGATTGAGCCTTGGTATGCATTACCAGCATCTAAACGAACGCCGAAACCGCCGCCAGAACGATAGGCCATAATCTTGCCAGCATCCGGCATAAAATTATTTAATGGATCTTCTGTTGTTACACGAGATTGAATGGCATATCCTAGCGTGATGATATCTTCTTGATGAGGGATACCAACCTTATCTCCAAACAGCTCATAACCTTGTGCTACAAGGATTTGTGTCTGAACAATATCGATTCCCGTAATCATTTCAGTAATGGTATGTTCAACTTGAACACGCGGATTAACTTCAATAAAATAGAATTCATTGTCAGCGACTAAAAACTCTACTGTACCAGCATTCAAATAATTAACATTTTTCATTAAGCTGACAGCAGCTTCACAAATTTCTTTACGTAATTCAAGTGTTAATGAAACACTCGGAGCTATTTCTACAACCTTTTGGTGACGACGTTGAATCGAACAATCTCTTTCATATAAATGAATAATGTTCCCTTGTGAATCACCAATGATTTGTACTTCAATATGCTTTGGTCTGTTAATATATTTCTCTACATACACTTCGTCATTACCAAAAGCAGCTTTAGCTTCTGACTTAGCACGATTATATGCTTCTTCCACTTCTTCGATTCCGTTGACAATCCTCATACCGCGGCCTCCGCCGCCTAATGATGCTTTAATGATAATTGGAAACCCGTACTTTTCTCCAAAGCCTCTTACATCATCTAAGCTTGTCACAGGTCCATCAGTACCAGGGATAACCGGGATGTTTGCTTTAATTGCCTGTTCCCTAGCTTTCACCTTGTCACCGAACATATCTAAATGCTCAGATTTAGGTCCGATAAAAATAATTCCTTCTTCTTCACATCTTTTTGCAAATTGTATATTTTCAGAAAGGAACCCATATCCAGGATGGATGGCATCGACATCACTGTCCTTTGCGATCTCGATAATGCCTTCAATATCAAGATAAGCATCGATCGGTTTTTTTCCTTCTCCTACTAAATAGGCTTCATCCGCTTTATAACGATGTAAAGAATTAGTGTCCTCATTTGAATAAATCGCAACAGTGCGAATATTTAATTCAGTACACGCCCTAAAGACGCGAATAGCAATTTCCCCTCTGTTCGCAACTAACACTTTGTTGATGCGTCTGCTCACATAAAACACCTCATCTATCTAGATAAATTTTTGAATTAATTAATGAATCTTTCGAAAATGAGTGATAGGGTATGGATCATTAATGAAATAGTAAAAAATACAGTCCTATTTACCCCGGTTCAAATTTGAAAGAAACAGTAACCAACTCTTTATTATAAAGCGCGGGAATTAATCCCCACGCCTATTTACGAAATGAAAACGCTTGTCCATTATTTTTTTTGTTTTCCCTTGGTTCGTTTGTTCTTCATTCTTATGTTTAAAATTATGCTCATAATTCACAAACATAGATATATTTGAAAGGATGCCCATGGCTAAGGATAACTGCAGGAGCGACGATCCACCGTAGCTAACAAAAGGCAGAGGGACACCTGTTAAAGGAATCACACCTGAAATTCCACCAAGATTGATAAACGCTTGAATGCCTACCATCGAGGATATTCCGATGGCTAACAGACTGCCAAATGGATCCTTACATTTGATGCCAATAAAAATTCCTCTTAATACAATATACCCTAAGCATATTAAGACAAACCCGACTCCAAAAATTCCTAATTCCTCCGCAATTACTGCCATTATGAAATCTGTATGGGATTCAGGAAGATAACCAAGTTTCTGGATACTTTGTCCAAGTCCCAAACCTTTAAGCCCCCCTGACCCAACGGCCATATAAGAATTTGCCAGCTGCCATCCGATACCTTGCTCATCTTTAAATGGATCTTGATAGGCAAGAAACCGTCCAACGCGTACATCAGAAAACAAAATACCCTTCATAATGAAAAGTGCCGGTATTCCTATGATCAAACCAATTCCAGCGAGCTTACCAATATTGCGAAAGCTCATACCGGATGAAAAGATAATCGTCGCTGCGATTAAAAAAATAATTGCAGCTGTCCCAATATCTGGTTGAATTGCAACAAATGCCAGTACTAGTACTAAATAGACTAAAGGAGGGACAACCCCTTTATCAAATTCATTAATATACGACTGTTTCTTAGCATATACAGCAGATAAGTAAATAATAACACATAGTTTGACAAATTCTGAAGGTTGAAGGCTTGAGGTTCCAATTTTAAACCAACTTTGAGCATTACCAGCCACATGACCGAAGATAAAAAGAGCACCTAAGCCGAAGAGGGACAAGAAAACCATTGGAACAAGAACTTTATTACTCTGTAGCAGCTTGTAAGGTAACCATGCTGTAACAGAGAATACTAGTGCAGATAAAATAATATTAAGCTTTTGCTTTTGAAAAAAGTAATCACTCGCTACCTCATAACGCTGTACTGCCGAAACCATACTGGCACTGTACACCATGATTAACCCGAAAATAACTAACATGGTTAAAACAATAATTAACGAATAATCATATGATTTTAAGATTTTTTTAAACATCCAACCTCTTCCCTCATCTTCAAAGTTGTATTATTTATTCTACTATACTATCAAATATCCTGCCTATAGAGAG
>Ga0180215_1005750_pt1 | contig 10479 bp, 8 predicted proteins | sample eDN3rd37CBELigBY_FD_128871 | JGI IMG/M metagenome (GOLD analysis project Ga0180215, IMG submission 128871) | Enriched backyard soil microbial communities from Emeryville, California, USA - eDNA 3rd pass 37_C BE-Lig BY (version 2) (version 2) | ecosystem: Environmental > Terrestrial > Soil >...
CCCGAGATGTTCCACCACGGCGTGCCGTTGTAGCCGTGGTCCTTCTGCGACTCGGCCCACCTGCTGCCGAGGCGCTTGGTGAAGAAGGCGATGTCGGCCTTGAACTGCTCCCACCGCTCCGGGCTGAAGTGCTGCTTGCACCGCTGCGGGTTGGCGAGGACGTCGGTGGTGGGGCCGATCAGGTTGGTCTCCGCGATGTCGCGGATCATCCGCTTCTGCACCAGCGCGGTGCGGCCCAGCTCCGTCTCGGCGATGGCGCTGCACTCGTAGAGGCGCGCGTAGCGGAGCTCGGGGAAGTACTTGGCGCCGACGTAATAGTGGTAGTGCTCCCACACGTGGACGAAGGTCCCCGCGTGGAACTTGCCGTAGTTGAACCAGCCGTAGACGCCCATCAGGCCGAGGAAGGCCAGGGTGACGCGGCGGGGCGTGCGGAACTTCCTCCCCTGCCCCTTCTCCTCGAGCTGCCAGCCCCAGATCAGCAGGGCGATCACCGCCACCGCGAAGAAGACGCGGAGGAAGTCGCCGGTCTTCTCGTCGAGGACGAAGAAGGGCGGCTTCGGCGGCGGGCGGCGCACCGGGCCGTTGACGCGGGGGATGGAGGGACGCTGGGCCGGCGCCTCGGCCTGCTGCGCCGCGGCGGCCTCCGCTGCTGCGGGAGCCGCCTGCTGGGCGGGTGCTTCGGCGGGAGCTGCGAGACCGATCAGGAGGGCGCAGGCGAGCGCCGCGAAGGGGATGCGCTTCATCGCGCGCATCCTACCCGCATATCCACCCGGCGTGGGAAGGTCGTTCGCGCCCTCCCCCGCCAGGTGCCCGGGCGGGCGGGCCGCTACTTCGACTCGATCTCCGCGATCATCTCCTTGATCCACGGAATGAGCCCCTCGCGGAGCTCGGGCCGCTTGAGGGCGAAGGCGAAGTTGGCCTTGAGGTAGCCGAGGCGATCGCCCGCGTCGTACCGGCGCCCCTCGAAGCGGTAGCCCACCAGCTCGCCCTCCCGGGCGAGCATCGCCAGGGCGTCGGTGAGCTGGATCTCGCCGCCCACACCGGGGCGCACCTCCCGCAGGTAGCGGAAGATCTTGCCCGGCAGCACGTAGCGGCCGATCACCGCGAGGTTGGAGGGCGGGTTCTCCTTCGGCTTCTCCACCATGCTCTCGATCTGCATGGTGCGCTCGTCGATCATCGTGCCGGCGGCGATGCCGTACTTGGACGTCTCCTCCCACGGCACCTCCATCAGCGCCACCACGCCCTTGCCGGTCCGCTCGTAGCAGTCGACGAGCTGGGCGATGCCGGGGCGCGCGTCGCAGTCGATGATGTCGTCGCCGAGGATGACGGCGAAGGGCTCGTCGCCCACCACCCCCGCCGCCTGGAGCACCGCGTGGCCGAGGCCGAGGGGCTTCTGCTGGCGGATGGAGACGAGGCGGGCCATGTCGCTGATGGCGCGCAGCGCCTTGAGCTCCGCGTCCTTGCCGCGGCTGCCGAGGGTCTCCTCCAGCTCGGGGGAGAGGTCGAAGTGGTCGACCATCGACCCCTTGCCGCGGGCGGTGATCAGGATCACGTCCTCGATCCCCGCGTGCTTCGCCTCGCCCACGATCAGCTGCAGCGTGGGCGTGTCCACGATGGGTAGCAGCTCCTTGGGCACCGCCTTGGTGGCGGGAAGGAAGCGGGTGCCCAGTCCGGCGGCGGGCACGACGCATTTGCGGACCTTCTTCAGGGTGTCGTTCATGGGAAGACCTCGGCGGGGCACCGCCCGCGTGAACGGGGCACCTTAGACGGTGCACATTCGGCCGGACAACCGCTCGTTCGTGGGGGGTGTGGTCCACACCCCAATGTCGGTAGCTGCTGGTATGGTGCGCGGAATCGGAGTGCCCCATGGCGGGGCCGCCCGCTCCCCTCGCGCCGCGGAGGCGCCTTGCTCGTCGAAGTCGCAGTCGGCGCCCCGGTGCGCGGAACCTTCACCTACGAGGCGGAAGACGGCCTCGCCCTGGAACCGGGGCGGCGGCTCCTCGTCCCGTTCGGCAGGCGGCGGGCGATCGGCTTCTACCTGGGGCCGGCGCAGGCGGCGCCCGAGGGGCCGGTCAAGCGGGTGGAGCAGGTGCTCGACGAGGGCACCCTCTTCCCGCCCGACGTGCTCGGGCTGATCCGCTTCGCCGCCGACTACTACGTCTACCCGCTGGGCGAGGCGCTCCGCGGGGCGCTGCCGCCGGAGCTGGGCCGGGTGGGCGCGATCGGCAGGCAGCACGTGGAGCGCGCCCCGGCGGTGGAGGCGGCGGAGCTGATCGAGCCGCTCGAGGTGGCACGGGCGGCGCTTGCGCGCTCGCGGAGCCAGGCGGCGATCGTGGAGCACCTCGCCGCCCGGGGCGGGCGGGCGCCACTGGAGGAGCTCAAGCTGGCGGTGAAGGGAGCGCCGCCGCTGCTGCGCAAGCTGGAGGAGCGGGGGCTGGTGCGGCTGGTGCGGGTGGAGAAGCGCCCGGACGACGCGCCCTTCCGCCAGGAGGCGATCCACGATCCGACGCCGGCGCAGGCGCGGGCCTGCGCGCAGATCTGCGAGGCGCTGGGGCGCTTCGAGACCTTCCTCCTCCACGGCGTCACCGGCTCGGGAAAGACCGAGGTCTACCTGCGGGTGATCGCCGAGGCCCGCGCCCGCGGCAGGGGCGCGCTGGTGCTGGTGCCGGAGATCGCCCTGACGCCGCAGCTCGCGGGCCGCTTCCGCTCCCGCTTCGGTCCCGACGTGGCGGTCCTCCACAGCGGCCTCTCCGATCGAGAGCGCTCGACGGAATTCGGGCGCCTCCTCTCCGGCGAGGCGCGGATCGCGGTGGGCGTGCGCTCGGCGGTCTTCGCCCCGGTGCGGGATCTCGGCGTGGTGATCGTCGACGAGGAGCACGAGCCGTCGTTCAAGCAGGAGGAGAAGCTCCGCTACCACGCGCGCGACCTCGCCGTGTACCGGGCGCGGCTCCTCGGCGCGCCCTGCGTGCTCGGCTCCGCCACCCCGTCGCTGGAGACGCTCAAGAACGCCCGCGACGGCCGCTACCGGCTGGTGGAGCTGCGCCAGCGCGTGGACGAACGGCCGCTTCCCGAGGTGGAGCTGGTCGATCTGGCGGCCCGGGGGCGCCGGCGCGAGAAGCCGGCGGAAGGGGCGGAACGGGAGGAGCCGCCCCTCATCGGCGCCGTCCTCGCCGCGGCGATGGAGGAGGCGCTCGGCGCCGGCAAGCAGACCATCCTCTTCCTCAACAGGCGCGGCCACGCCTCGCTGGTGGTCTGCGCCGCCTGCGGCGAGGGGGCGCGCTGCACCTCGTGCGACGTCGCCCTCACCCACCACCTCCACCGCAACGAGCTGCGCTGCCACTACTGCGACTACCGCGTGCGCAAGCCGGACGCCTGCCCCGCCTGCGGCGGCGAGCTCCTCGTCCTGGGGATCGGCACCGAGCGGGTGGAGCGGGAGCTGGCGCGGCGCTTCCCCGACGCCCGCGTCCTCCGCCTCGATCGGGACGCGGCGGGGAGCTCCACCGAGCTGACCCGCATCCTCGCCTCCTTCGCCCGGGGCGAGGCGGACGTGCTGGTGGGGACGCAGATGGTGGCCAAGGGGCACGACTTCCCCGGCGTCACCCTGGTGGGCGTGATCCTCGCCGACGTGGGGCTCGGCCTGCCCGACTTCCGCGCGGCGGAGCGCACCTTCCAGCTCCTCACCCAGGTGGCGGGGCGCGCGGGGCGCGGCAGGGATCCGGGCCGCGTGGTGGTGCAGACCTTCAATCCCCACGCGGAAGCGGTGGCCTTCGTCCGCACCCACGACTTCGAGAGCTTCGCCGCCGCGGAGCTGGAGCGGCGCAGGGAGCTGGGCTACCCGCCCTTCCGGCGCATGCTCGCGGTGCGCCTCGAGGGCGAGGACGGCGCGGCCACCGAGCGGTTCGCCCGGCGCCTCGCGGAGGCGGCGCGGCGCTGGGCGGGCCCCGGCGTCCAGATCCTCGGCCCCGCCCCCGCGCCGATCGCCCGGCTGCGCGGGCGGATGCGCTTCCAGGTGCTCGCCCTGGCCGATGGGGCGCGGGCGGTGCAGGCGCTCGCCCGCAGGCTCGCGGAGGTGATCGACCAGGCGCCCTCCGGCGTGAAGGCCGCCCTGGACGTGGATCCCGCCTCGATGCTGTAGCGCGACGCCGGAATGGCCCGCGCATCCCATCCATTGTGAAGGCGAGAGCCGGACCCGCCTCCTGCCGTGGCCCCGGAGGCGGGGCGCGACGATCTTTTCCCGATGGGTGGGCTGCAGTTGCCCGCGAGGGGCCATCCGGTTAGTTTTCGCCGGCGCGCGCCTGCGCGAGCCCACCCGAGCAAGGTCAGACCATGGTTCGCGAGATTCTCATTTGGCCCGATCCCCGTCTCAAGGAGAAGGCGCTGCCCGTCACGGCGGTGGACGACGACGTCCGCCAGCTCATCGACGACATGTTCGAGACGATGTACGCCGCGGAGGGCATCGGCCTGGCCGCCACGCAGATCGGCGTGCAGAAGCGGGTGGTGGTGGTGGACACCTCGTCTGGCGACGAGGAGGTGAAGCCCTTTGCCATGGTCAACCCCGAGATCCTCGAGACCGAGGGGACGATGAAGTACCGCGAGGGCTGCCTCTCGATCCCCGGCGAGGCGGAGGAGGTCAAGCGCGCCGCGCGGGTGAAGGTCCGCTTCCTCGATCGCGAGGGCAAGCAGGTGGAGATGGAGGCGACCGGCCTCACGGCCGTCTGCATCCAGCACGAGTGCGACCACCTCGAGGGCGTCCTCTTCGTCGACCACCTCTCCTCGCTCAAGCGGGAGCTGATCAAGAAGCGGATGAAGCGGCTCAAGGCGGAGAAGGCGGGCGCCGCAGCGCACGCCTGATCGCCAACCGCCGGTACGCAACAGGGCGTGGCCTCGCCGGCCGCGCCCTGCGCGTTCCTACGCTGCGTCGGTGACGCCGATCCGCGGGCAGAGGTCGGCGACCGGGCAACGGGAGCAGGCGGGCTTGCGGGCGTAGCAGCAGCGGCGGCCGTGCCAGACGAGGAGCTGGTGGGCCTTGCCCCACCGCTCGGGCGGGAGGAGCCGCTGCATGTCCAGCTCCACCTTGTCGGGGTCCTCGTGCCGCGTGAAGCCGAGGCGCCTGGCGAGCCGCCCGACGTGGGTGTCGACGGGGAAGGCCTGGCCGTCCAGCGCGTAGACCGCCACCACGCCGGCGGTCTTGCGGCCCACGCCCGGGAGCTTCTCCAGCTCCTCGCGGGTGCGGGGGAGCTCTCCGCCGTGGTCGCGCTCGATCGCCTGCATCGCCGCCACGATGTTCTTCGCCTTGTTGCGGTAGAGGCCGCAGCGCGAGATGTACGGGTAGAGGTCCTCCGGCTGCGCCGCGGCGTAGTCGGCGGCGGTGCGGTACCTGGCGAAGAGGCCCGGGGTGCACCGGTTGACCATCGCGTCCGTGCACTGGGCGGAGAGCATCACCGCCACCAGCAGCTCGAGGTCGTTGGAGAAGTCGAGCTCGATGTGGGCGTCGGGCATCGCCGCGTCGAGGCGATCGATCACCTCGGCGGCGCGGCGGCGCTCCGCCTCGCTCGGCGCGGGCTGCTCCTTCCCCCGGGCGGCGCGCGCCTTCGGGCCGTCCGCCTTGCGCGCGCCGGCGCCCTTCTTGCCGGTGGTGGCCCCCGGCGCCCTCGCCTTCGGCGCCTTCGCCTTCACCGCGGGGGGGTTCGCCGCGCCGGCCTTCGACGCACCCGCCTTCGCGCCTCCGGCTGCCGACGCCGCGGCCTGCGAAGCCGCGCCTTTCGACGCCGCCTTCTTTGCCGCTCGACGCACCGCCCCCGTGGACGCCGCGCGCTCCGCGCCGGCGCTCGTGTCCCCGCTCTCCCGCGCCACGCGCCGCTTCGTGGATGTCGACCTCATCTCCCCGCAGCATAACCGCCCGCACCGCGCTTCGTCGGGGATCCGACATCGCGCCGCCACCTCGGCTATGCTGCCGGCCATGACCACGCCCATCGATCTCCGCTCCGACACCGTAACCCGCGCCTCTGCCGGCATGCGCGAGGCCATGGCCCGCGCCGAGGTGGGCGACGACGTCTACGGCGAGGACCCCACCGTCGCCGCCCTCGAGGCGCGGGTGGCCCGCCTCCTCGGCAAGGAGACCGCGGTCTTCTTCCCCACCGGCACCATGGCCAACCAGGCGGCGATCGGCGCCCAGACGGGCCCCGGCGACGAGGTGATCTGCGAGGCGGGCGCCCACGTGGTCGGCTTCGAGGGCGGCGCCCTCTCCGCGCTCTGGGGCGCCCAGGCGCGGCCGCTCCCCGGCGAGCGCGGCCTCCTCTCCGCGGCGCAGGTGGCCGCGGCGATCCAGCCCCCCGGCAACGATCACTTCCCCGTCTCCCGGCTGCTCTGCGTGGAGAACACCGCCAACCGCGGCGGCGGGACGGTCTGGCCGCTCGCCCTCCTCCAGGAGGTGACCGGCGTCGCCCACCGCGCCGGCCTCGCCGTCCACCTCGACGGCGCACGCCTCTGGAACGCCTCCGCCGCGAGCGGCGTCCCCCTCGCCGACTACGCCGCCTGCGCCGACACGGTGAGCGTCTGCCTCTCCAAGGGGCTGGGCGCCCCTGCCGGCTCGCTGGTCGCCTGCACCGCCGCCCTCGCCCCGCGGCTGCGCCGCCTGCGCAAGCGCCTCGGCGGCGGCCTGCGCCAGGTGGGCCACCTCGCCGCGGCCGGGCTCTACGCCCTCGAGCACAACCTGCCGCGCATCGGCGAGGACCACCTCAAGGCGCGGCGCCTCGCCGAGCGGCTCGAGGCGATCCCCGGCCTCCGGGTGGAGCCGGTGGAGACCAACATCGTCTTCGCCGAGCTGGCGGAGGGGCTCGACACCGCCACGCTCCTCCCGCGCCTGCGCGAGGCGGGCCTCCTCGCCGGCTCCGACGGCGCGCGGCGCATCCGGCTCGTCACCCACCTCGACGTCTCCCTCGCCGACTGCGAGGAGGCGGCGCGGCGGATCGCCGCGGCGCTCTAGGCGCGCTCCGCCCGCAGCACCGCGCCCCGCGCGGCCTCCAGCGGCGTGGCGCGGGCGCGCAGCCAGGCGTCGATCGCCGGGTAGATCTCGTTGGGCGCCTCCGTGCCCAGGATGAGATCGCCGTGGCCGTACTCCACCCGCGAGCCGTACGCCTTGCCGAAGAGGAGGAGGGTCTTGTCCTCGCAGCGGATCTGCTCCGCGGCCGCGCGCATGCAGCCCGGCGGCGCCATCATGTCCTTCGATCCGCCCACCAGCAGGATCGGCACCCGCAGCGCCCGCATCGACGCCTGGTAGTCCACCTTCCTGTCGAGGGAGCGGATGCAGTCGTTGACCACCCAGTCGGCGAACTGCGCCATCACCCCGGCGGAGATGTCCTCGAAGACGTGGGCCTGGAGCCTGCGGATCACCGGCCCCTCGATGCTCTTCGGTGCGATCACCAGCTCCGAGAAGGGGGGATCGAACCAGCCGGTGAACGGGGCGAGCAGGCGGGAGAGCCAGCGCTTTCGGATGCGCGTCCTGCCGGCGAGCAGCCTGCCCAGCTTCACCAGCCGGACCAGGTAGGGCTGGTGGGCGAAGGACGCGGGCGAGCCCACCGCCACGATCCCGCCGGCGAGGCGGCGCTCCCACGCGGTGCCGCCGAGGGCATAGGCGAGGATCCCGCCCATCGAGTGGCCCACCCACTGCACCCGCTCCGCCCCGGTCACCTCGAGGACGTGGGCGATCGCCGCGGGCACGTCGTGGTGGAGGTAGTCGTCGAAGGAGAAGCCCCAGCGCAGATCGTTGAAGAGGCCGGGGCGATCGCTCCCGTGGTGGCTGCGCAGGCTGAGGACGAAGCAGTCGCGCCCCCGCTCGGCGAGCGCCTGGGCAAGGCCCAGCGGCGGGTCCCAGTCGAGGTTGTAGTGGTTGGCGCCGAGTCCGTGGCAGAGGATCACCGGCTCGGCGAAGCGGGGGCCGTCGCCCCGGGGCCGGTAGCGCCGCAGCGCGATCCGCCACCCGTCCGCGGTGCGCACGTAGTGGATCTCGTCGGGCCGGTCGCGCGGCGCGAAGCGCGCCCGCCAGAAGGCGAGGTGCGCCCAGGCGAGGAAGCCGAAGGCGAGCGCCCCGAGGAGCGCGAAGGCGATGGCGAGGAGCGGCGACAGAACGGACCTCCTCGCCAGATGGTGCCCGCCCCGCCTCCCGCGGACAACCCGATTTGCCGCACTGCGCCATTGGCGCCGTCCCCCCGGCGAATAGGCCCCCCTTCCGCCCAGTTTCTCCACCAGCCAGGGAGGGAAATCCCGTGCGCGGTGCGCACCCGATTTCCCACTTGCCAAACGCGCCCCGCCCTGCGATCGGGCCGCAGCCCTCCGGACGCCGGGGGTGCGCCCGGGTGGGCTACGGGCACGAGGCTTGCTTTCTCCGCCGTACATGGGTGGAATCGCTCGTTCGGTAGTGGCGAGCTCCGGAGCGTGGCTCCCCCCAGAGGTCCCCGCGCATGATCGGTCCCCGCAAGTGGCTCTACATCCTCCCCAACCTCTTCACGTTGACGTCGATCTTCTGCGGCTTCTACGCGATGAGCCTGGCGAGCGGGGAGGCGACGCCCGAGCGGCTCTACGCCGCGGCGCTGGCGATCCTCTTCGGCATGCTCTGCGACGGCCTCGACGGCAGGGTCGCCCGCCTCACCCGCACCCAGTCCGACTTCGGGATGCAGCTCGACTCGCTGGCCGACGTGATCACCTTCGGCGCGGCGCCCGCGCTCCTCGTGTGGAAGTGGGCGCTCGCGCCCCTCGGCTTCTGGGGCCTCCTCATCGCCTTCGCCTTCGCCGCCTGCGGCGCGCTCCGCCTCGCCCGCTTCAACGTGCTCGAGATGCGCGGCGCCAAGGGGAGCTCCGCCTTCTTCGTCGGCCTGCCCATCCCGCTCGCCGCCGGCGTGATCGTCTCGATGGTGGTGGCCCACTACAAGACCGTGGGCGGTGAGGAGCTTCCCCCCGCGCTGCCGGTGGCGGTGCTGGTGGTGCTGCTCGCCTACCTGATGGTCTCGACGGTGCGCTACCGCACCTTCAAGCGGATGCAGCTCTCCCGGCGCACCGCGGCGACCTTCGCCTTCCTCGCCACCAGCGGCCTCGTCCTCACCCTGCAGTACCGGGCGAGCTTCGCGCTCGTCGCCTTCGCTGCCGTCTACGTCTTCGCCGGCCTCGCCGAGGAAGTGATCTTCTTTCGCCGCCGCCGCGAGGAACGTCTTGCCGCCCGCGCCGCGGCCACGGTAAGCGGCAGGACCGCCGCCGTCACCGACGACGACGAGGACGACGAGGACGAACGCTGAAATGACGCCGGCCGACGGCCCCCGATCCCTCACCGACTCTGCCGCTGCAGCCTCGCGCATGCCGCGGCAGACTCGTTCCTGGTACGACCTCTTCTCGCTGGTGTGGAGCTCGGGGCTCGGCGCGGGCTACTTCCCCGTCGCCTCCGGCACCTTCGGCACGCTGGTCGCGCTCCCCTTCGCCTTCGCCCTCTCCTTCCTCTACCAGCCGTGGTGGGCGTGGGCCCTGGTGGTGGTCCTCTTCACCGCGGTGACGGTGCAGGCGGCCCACCGCGCCGGGCAGATCTACGGCATCGTCGACGCGCGCTACATCGTCTCCGACGAGTTCGCCGGCCTCTTCGTCACCCTCGCCTTCCTCCCCTTCACCTGGCAGACCGCCGTCTTCGGCTTCTTCGTCTTCCGGGTGCTCGACATCCTCAAGCCCTGGCCCGCCTCCTTCTTCGACCGGCAGGTGAAGAACGGCTTCGGCGTCACCATGGACGACGTGATGGCGGGGGTGTACGGGCGGATCGTGATGGAGGTCTTCCTCCGGCTCGGCTGGCTCACCTTCTGACCCGGCGCCTGGCGACGCCGCGGGAGCGCCCATGCGGATCGAGCTGATCACCACCGGGGACGAGCTGGTCTCCGGGCAGATCGTCGACACCAACAGCCCCTGGCTGATGGACCGCCTCTTCGCCCTCGGCGAGCAGGTGGCGCGGAAGGTGGCGGTGGGCGACGACCTGGACGAGATCGTCGCCGCCCTGCGCGAGGCGGCGGCGCGCGCCGACCTGGTGCTGGTCTCCGGCGGCCTCGGCCCCACCCTGGACGATCTCTCCGTCGACGCGGCGGCCACGGCCTTCGGCAGGGAGGTGGTGGTCGATCCCGCCCAGCTCGAGCGGCTGCGGACGATCTTCTCCCGCCTCGGGCGCGAGCTCACCCCCAACAACGAGCGGCAGGCGCGGGTCCCCGCCGGCGCCGAGGTGCTGGGGAACGACTTCGGCACCGCCACCGCCTTCGTCCTCCAGGAGGGGCGGACCTCGCTCTGGTTCCTCCCCGGCGTCCCCCGCGAGCTGAAGGGGTTGTGCGAGAAGCACCTCTTCCCGCGGCTGCGCGAGGCCCACGAGCGCGCCGGCATCCACCGCTGCTACCGGGCGGTGAAGTGCTACGGCATCCCCGAGAGCCACATGGACCAGGCGGTGCGCCCGCTCCTCGCCCG
>Ga0180215_1005753_pt1 | contig 10478 bp, 9 predicted proteins | sample eDN3rd37CBELigBY_FD_128871 | JGI IMG/M metagenome (GOLD analysis project Ga0180215, IMG submission 128871) | Enriched backyard soil microbial communities from Emeryville, California, USA - eDNA 3rd pass 37_C BE-Lig BY (version 2) (version 2) | ecosystem: Environmental > Terrestrial > Soil >...
ACCGAGAATCGCGATGATGTCCTGGAGGTCACGATACCGCTGCAGCACCGACTGCACTTCGCGGGCCACATCGTAGTGCTCCTGACCCACAATCAGCGGATCGAGAATGCGCGAGGTGGAAGCCAGCGGATCGACGGCTGGGTAGATACCGCGCTCGGCGATGGACCGTTCCAGCGAGAGGGTTGCGTCGAGGTGCGCGAATACCGATGCCGGAGCAGGGTCGGAATAGTCGTCAGCCGGCACATAGACGGCCTGCACCGAGGTGATGGATCCCGTCTTCGTCGATGTGATGCGTTCCTGCAGCTGGCCCATTTCGCTGGCGAGGGTCGGCTGGTAGCCCACGGCGCTCGGCATACGACCGAGAAGAGCGGACACTTCCGAACCTGCCTGCACGAACCGGAAAATGTTGTCGATGAACACGAGCACATCGCGACCTTCATCGCGGAAGTACTCAGCCATGGTCAGACCGGTCAGCGACACGCGCAGACGGGCGCCCGGCGGTTCGTTCATCTGCCCGAAGACCAGTGCCGTCTGGTCACGCACACCCGATTCCTCGAGTTCGCCCCAGAGTGCCGTGCCTTCGCGGGTGCGTTCACCCACGCCGCAGAACACGGAATACCCACCGAACTCGGCCGCGATGTTGCGGATCAGTTCGGTGATGATCACCGTCTTGCCCACACCGGCGCCACCGAACACACCGATCTTCCCACCCTTGGTGAAGGGGGCAATCAGGTCGATGACTTTTGATCCGGTTTCCAGCACTTCGATCTGGGTGGACTGTTCTTCAAATGCCGGAGCCGGGCGGTGGATCGAATAGTAGGTTTCGGCATTCACCGCACCCTGCTCATCAATGGCATCGCCGGTCACATTGAAAATGCGCCCCAGGGTGGCCGGGCCAACCGGAACCTTGATCGAATCGCCGGTATCGATCACTTCGGCGCCACGTCGCAATCCGTCCGTGGTGCTCATTGCCACCGCGCGCACGCGGTCGTCCCCGAGGTGCTGCTGCACTTCGAGAACCAGGCGGGAACCATCCGGCATGGTGGTTTCAAGCGCATTGTAAATCGACGGAAGTGCTTCCGCCGGGAATTCGACGTCAACAACAACGCCGGTAATCTGGGTGATCCTGCCGGTCGCACCACTGGTTCGTTTTTCCGGCGCAATCGCGGGTGCAGCCATGTTGCTTCCTCGCTACCGGGTCACGTGGCCGGCACGCTGCCAGCCGGATGCTCCCGGGACTCTGATATCGTGTTCAATCGGTACGCACCGGCCAACCAGCCGGTGCGCATGCTCCTGCGGCAACCTAATCCGTCCGGAAGGCGTTGGCCCCGGCGGAAATTTCTGCCACTTCGTTCGTAATTTGTGCCTGGCGCACCTGGTTCCGTGTCAACGAGAGATCGTCGATCAGTTCCTTGGCGTTGTCCGAGGCATTCCGCATGGCCACCATCTGCGATGAGTAGAAGGAAGCCACAGTTTCCAGCACGGTCTGGTAGAGCACCACTTCGATGTACCGCGGCAGGATGCCATTCAGCACATCGGCCGGACTCGGCTCGAAAATGTAATCCGATGTGGTGTTTTCGTTTTCCGGTCGTTCGATGGGCAACAATTGCACCACCGTCGCCGTTTGCGTCAGCGTGTTCACGAACTTCGGATAGACAATGTGGACAGCATCCACCTTGCCTTCGAGGTAATCGTTGATTGCCACTTCCGCAATTGGCCGGATATCGTCCAGCGATGGCCGGTCACCCAAACCGATGAATTCTGCCACCAGTTCCTGCCCGGTGCGGACAAGGAAATCGCGTCCCTTCTTGCCGACCGCAATGGCCTGCACGGGCACATCGGCCTCTTCCCGGATATATTGGGCCGTTCGCCGGAACAGGTTCGAGTTCAGCGCACCGGCCAGCCCGCGATCCGGTGTGATCACGATCAGTGCAATCTTCTTCACCGGTCGCTCCGCCAGTAGCGGGAACTGCTTGAGTTCCTCCGCATCCAGCTGGATAGCCGCGAGATCGCCCAGCACTTCGCGCAGCCGGTCACTGTACGGTCGACTCTGCGTCACCCGGTCCTGTGCGCGGCGCATCTTGGAGGCCGCGACCATTTCCAGTGCGCGGGTCGTTTGCCGCATCGATGTGACACCGCGGATGCGGCGGCGAATATCACGTAAGCTTGGCATACCGCCTTATCCTTCCGCGATTACGCCGATGCCGCGTTCGACTGACCGTAATCATTGGCCGAACGGAAATCCTTGGTAGCCTTGGTCAAACCCTCGACCACAGCATCCGTCAGCGCCTTGTCGGTGCGAATCTGGTCCAGGGTGGCCTTGCCGGATGTCCGCAGGTATTCCAGGTATTCCTGCTCGAAGCGGCGCACCTGGTCCACCGGGATGTCGTCAAGGTAGCCGTTGGCACCGGCCCAGAGAATGGCAACTTCCTCTTCCACAGGCAACGGGCTGTATTGCGGCTGCTTCAGCACTTCCGTCATCCGCTGCCCGCGCTCGATCTGGCGCCGGGTCGACGCGTCGAGATCGGAGGTACCGAACTGTGCGAACGCCGCCAGCGAACGGTAGTTGGCCATGTCGAGGCGGAGACTGCCTGCCACCTTGCTCATGGCCTTGATCTGCGCGGCACCACCTACCCGGGACACTGAAAGCCCCGTGTTGATGGCCGGGCGGATACCGGCGTAGAAAAGGTCGGTTTCCAGGTAGATTTGCCCGTCGGTGATGGAAATCACGTTCGTGGGAATGTAGGCAGAAATGTCGCCGGCCTGGGTTTCGATGATCGGCAGGGAAGTCAGCGACCCACCACCAAGTTCGTCATTCAGGCGAGCCGAGCGCTCCAGCAACCGGGAGTGGAGATAGAACACGTCACCCGGGTAAGCTTCGCGGCCCGGCGGGCGGCGAACCAGCAGCGACACCTGGCGATAGGCCTGTGCCTGCTTGGTGAGGTCGTCGTAGATGATGAGTGCGTCGCGACCGGTTTCCATGAACTCTTCGCCCATGGAGGTCCCGGCGAATGGGGCGATGTACTGCAGCGCGGCCGGATCGGAGGCGGAAGCCACGACCACGATGGTGTGATCCATCGCGCCGTTTTCCTCGAGTACGCGAACGGTCTGCGCCACCTGGGCACGCTTCTGCCCGATGGCCACGTAGATGCAGAGCACCCCGCTGTCGCGCTGGTTGATGATGCTATCGATCCCGATGGTCGACTTGCCGGTCTGGCGGTCACCAAGGATCAGCTGCCGTTGCCCTCGACCAATGGCGGTCATGGCGTCGATTGCCTTGATGCCTGTCTGGAGGGCCGTTTTCACGTCCTGACGCTTGATGACGCCGGGAGCGATGCGTTCGATGTCGCGAGTCTTGTCGGTGTTGATGGGGCCCTTGCCGTCGATCGGGTTGCCAAGGGCATCGACCACACGACCAAGCAGTGCATCACCGACTGGTACCGAGGCAATGGCACCGGTGGTGCGGACCTCGTCACCTTCTTCGATGATGGTGTAATCGCCGAACACAATGACACTGACGACATCCTCACCGAGGTTGAGCGCCAGTCCACGAATGCCGGTCTTGGTGAATTCTACGATTTCGCTGGCCATGACCTGTGAGAGGCCATAGACCGAGGCCACACCGTCGCCGATCCCGATGACCGTGCCGACATTGGTGACCGTCGCTTCATCCGAGAAACCCTGGATCTGCTGCTTGAGCAGATCACTGATTTCGGTCGCGCGTACCGCCATGATCGCTCCGTTCTTTCGCGGCAACAGTGCCGCGATGCGCGGGAAACCTGCCTGCCGGTGAGAGATGAATCCTGAATGCGCGCCTTCCGGCACGCCTGCCTGTTAATGTCGAACCCTAGACGGCGCTCAATCGCGCACGCAAGCGTCGCAATTGGTTGGCCACACTACCATCGATGACCTGATCGCCAATCCGGGCAATCACCCCGCCAATGATGTCGGGATCGGTGTGCAGTCGCAATTCCACATCGCGACCGGCAAACTGCTTCAGTTGGCGTTTCACGATTTCCTGTGAAACTCCATCCATGGCTTCTGCCGTGGTCACGTCTGCCAGCACAACCCCGCGACGAAGTCGTGCTTCTTCTTCGAAGAGTTCCACAATATCCGGAATCAACCGGGTGCGATGCCGGCTTATCAGCATACCCACCAGATTCCGCGCCTGGTCCGAAACACCCTTGAGGACACCATCGGCCAACCGGCGCTTTTCACTATCCTGGATGCTGGGATTCTCCAGAAACGCCTGGATCGTGGGATCGTTTCCCAACTGCGCGATCACGCCGAGATCGCGTTCCCACGCATCGAGCGTGCCTTGTTCTCCGGCCAACTCGACGATCGCCTGAACATAGCGTCTCGCCGCTCCGCTTGCCATCGTTTCCCGTCCTCGTGCGAATGCCTGTTATGAACACATCCCGCGACGCACGTCTGCAGGAGGCAAGAGGCCCGTGTACCGAACCTGCCTGCGATCCTCCTGCCTGCTGCCTGCGCTAGTTCAGCGAGACGCGATCCCGCGCAGCATCGGTCAGTGTGTCTTCGATCAGTTGTGCCTGTGCCTTGGCATCCAGTTCCTTGCGCAGGATCCGGCTGGCGGCCAGCACCGAGATATCGGCCACTTCCTGGCGAAGCTGCTGCCGCGCCTGTTCGGTTTCCTGTCGCAGGGTTTCCTGCGCCTTCTTCAGGTACGCCTCACCCTGGGCACTCGCTTCTTCCCGGGCCGCGGCGAGCAGCTGCTCACTGTTGCTTCGGGCGGTCGCGATAATGTCCTGGGCTTCCTTGCGCGCCTGCTGCAACGCATCCTCGTTCCGGGCCTGCGTTTCCTTCAGCTCAGCCTGAACGCGTTCTGCCGCCTCAAAGCTTTCCTTGATCTTTGCCTGTCGCTGATCGAGCACTGCCACGATCGGACCGACAGCATACTTCCACAAGAGAAAGATGAAGACGAGAAACGCGACCAGCTGAACGGCGAGTTGCCATCCATTGATACCGAGTGCGTCCACGTGTGGACTCTCCTCCGCCGTTCGCCTTCAGATTGCCAACCGGCTCCCGCTGGGAGAACCCGTCGCCAATCTTGCCTCCCGGTCAGACGACCGGTACAAAGCGCCAGCCCTGCACCGGCCGTTTCAACCAGTCAACCTAGACGAAGGCGATGATGATGGCGATAACGAATGCGTAAATCGCGACCGCTTCTGCGAGCGCCGCACCGATGATGAGAGTGGTGCGGATATCACCGGCAGCTTCCGGATTACGACCGAGCGCTTCCATCGCGCCCTTCACCGCAAGACCAAGACCGAGACCCGGTCCGATGGCACCAATGCCAATGGCCAGTGCCGAGCCGATGTAACGAACTGCATCCGGATCTGTAATTCCGTCAAACACGAGACGCTTCCTCCTGCCGGCGCCGGACCGTCATGCACCCGCATGCGACGACCCCGTCATACTCTTGATGTGCGAGACGACAATCGCCGCCCCATCAATCCCCAAACACGAACGTAACTCGAGACCCTTGTCGCTTCGTGGCGGTCGCAAGGCAGTTGCCTGTCCTCGCGCCCTGCCCGCGACAGAACTCGCAAGGTTGAATCAATCGCCGGATATCGCCCCGGCCGCGGCATGACCATGTCCGTCATGCGCATGCTCTTCGTCATGATCGCTGTGGCCGCCCACCGCGAGCACGATGTAGATGAGTGTCAGCAGCGCGAAGACCAGCGCCTGGATGGTACCGAACATCACTTCCAGTCCCATGAAGACGACCGGGAAGAGGAACGGCAGCAGCGCCACCTTGATGGCTGCGCCCATGGCGTACATCACGCCGAGGAGCACCTCGCCTGCGAACACGTTGCCAAAGAGACGGGCAGAGAGCGAAATAATGCGGGAAAGTTCCGAAATGACTTCGATCGGGAACAGGAACGGCGGATCGGCCATGTGCTTGATGCGCCCAGCCACACCGTGTGCCGAAATCCCGGCAACCTGGACGATCACGAAGGTCAGCAGCGACAGCGCCAGGGTCATGTTCAGGTCAGCGGTCGGGGCACGGAAGAATGGCACCAGGGCCTTCTCGTGCTCGCCTTCGCCATCGTCGTCTGTGGTGGCGGCAACACCGTTATCGTCACCTTCGTCATTGTCATTGACGGCGGCGCCGGCAATGGCGGCTTCCGGCGTCGCGGAATGATCGGCATCGATGGTGACTTCACCGTGACCTTCGTCATCGGTGGCGTGCTCTTCCCACTTGCCGATGGTGCCCATGCCGGGAATCAATCCGGAGAAGTTGGCAAAGAGAATGAAGATGAACACCCCGGAAATCAGCGGCAGCAGGCGGCGCGCCTGCTTCTTGCTTCCGGCCGTACCTTCGACCAGGCCATTGATGAACTCGATGATCAGTTCAATGATGCTCTGACCGTGCGTTGGCACGGCAGTTGCTCTACGGGCAACAAAGGTGAAGACAAGGAGAACGCCGACCATGACAATGAACATCGTCAGCATCGAATTGGTAACCGGAACCGGCCCAACGTGGAAGAGGACTTCCGCAGACAGGGAAATATGGAGATCCATGTGTTAGGTGTAGCTCCTCACCCTTGAGCAATGTTCGCCATCGTCTTCGATCGCGACGCTACCGAATCGTTCAATCACCTTGTTCTTGCGCGTTTGGGGTTATTGGCGCTTGCGCCGTCGTTCGGCCACCGTGTGTCCGATTGCCTTGCCAAGTGGTCCAGAGTCGCGGTCCTTCCGCCCGATCAGTGTCAGTTCGTAGAGTTGATACCCTGCTGCCACCAGTCCGATGGCTACGCCGATCAGTGTCAAAAGGGGCATGGTATCGAGTTTCTGGTCCAGGAAGATTCCCAGGCCGATAAACACGATTAGACACCCGACAATGCCGCAACCCAGCCCTTGTGCGGCGCCGATCGCCTGAACATCTTCTCGCTCTGCGAGGCCAGGTTCACGCGAGTCAGCCATTCGCCACCCCCGTCTCGATTGCGAATCTTATCACAATTGGTTTCAAGTGGACCAAACCCGATCAGGTTTGTCAGGGGTACTTGTGAAGTTGATCACAAGTACCTCCGGCCCCTCATCGATACAGACACCATCTTCTTCGAATTCCCCGTTCCCGGCAAGGTTCGATTGGTGTTCAGCGCACGATTCCTTCATCTACCACCATCCGCGTGGCACATTGACATGGGGATCGAGCACCGGATACTTCTCCTGCTCCCGGATACTCCGCATTCGCTGCAGCAACATCTCGAATTCTTCGTGCCGCAGATCCTCCCGGAACGCCACCCGGTGCTCCGCTTCGCGCTCCAGGAATCGATCCAGATCAGCAAGCAGTTCCGGTGTCACGGCCTTGCCGTTGTACTGCCACAGCACTGTTCGCAATTTCGGTTCGACATTGAATGTCAGCCCGTGATCAATACCCCAAATCCGGTCGTCCACACCCCGCAGGCAATGGGACAGCTTGCGATCGGCATTGTTCGAAATCAGGTCGAACAACACGATGCGCTCGATGTCGATTCGCTCCGCTCCCCAGAATGCAAAATCCGCATCGGCGTCATCATTTTCGTCGTCGCCAGACAGTGGCTCGATATACAACTGGACGCTGCCGACCCCGTGCGGACCATGACGGACAATCGTTGGCGGCACAATATCCCAACCCAATCGCTTGCTGAGCTGGTAGGCGGCATGCTCCCGGCGGTACAGGGTGCCACCCTCGAAATCCCACAGCGGCGCTTCACCCCGGCGCGGTTTGTAAATGGCCAGCCGCTCCCCGTATTCCTCATCCTCAAGTGCCACCGCAAAGGTGTAATTGGACCCCCACGGAATCAGCGTGGCCGCCGTGATCTCCGCCCGGCGCATCATCTCGAGCGCCACCTCCTCGGGCAGGGGCGCGGGTGGCTCGAAAGCGGAATCATCATCGCGATTCAGTTGCAAGTGCAGGTTTGGCATGGAAATCCGGTTCCGCGTACGCCGCATCATTTCGTGACTCACGATTCTACCCCGCCGCTATCGCGAGTTTCCTCCATCTCCGGTACAATCCCGGCAACTGAACCCGTCCGGTTCCGGAAATCCGGCACCATTACAGCCAGGAGAATCATCACCTCATGAAAATTGTGCGCTATCAGGACGTCGGCTCGGACGCTCCCGCCTATGGCATTGTCGAAGGCGAGACGGTTTTCGCCGGCGAGGGCGATCTGTTTGCCGGTCTCACCAAAGGTGCCGAAATCGGCCCGCTTTCCAGTCTGCAACTGCTTGCACCGATCGTGCCCGGCAAGGTCATTGCCATCGGCATGAATTACCTGAAGCACGTAACCGAACTCGATCCCAACCGTGAAGTGCCGAAAGAACCGGTTGTCTTCATGAAACCGCAATCGGCCATCACCGGTCCGGACACGGCCATCGAACTCGCCTATCCGGAAAACAATATCGATTATGAGGCAGAACTTGTCGTCGTCATCGGCAAGCAGGCCAACCGGGTCAAGGAAGCCGATGCCCTCGATTACGTCCTCGGCTACACCGGCGGGAACGATGTCTCCGACCGCGTGCAGCAAATGGGCGGCATCCAGTGGATTCGCGGCAAGGGCTACAACACCTACCTGCCGCTTGGCCCCGCCATCGTCACTGATCTCGATCCCGGAAACATCGATGTCCAGTCCCGCCTCAATGGCGAAGTCCGCCAGTCGGACAACACCAGCGGTCTCATTTTCAGCGTGCCCTTCCTCATCGAGTTCCTGAGCGATGTGATGACCCTCGATCCGGGTGACATCATCATGACGGGCACTCCGCACGGTGTCGGCGCCATGAAGGATGGCGATGTCATCGAAATCGAAATCGGCGGCGTTGGTGTACTTCGCAACACCGTCAGGAATCGCGACTAGACCCGGCGAATAGCGTCGAATTTTCTTGTGAATACCCCCAAAGCGGACCAAGATGCATACCCTGGTCCGCTTTGGGGGTACTATGTGTGCGGAACAGTGGATTCCGCTCCTGTTGCATACTTGTTATGGGCGATCGTCGTCATTTTTCGACTCCGCACCGCGTCGCAACTTCCGGCATTATCTGCTGTCACAATCGCAATTTGCTTCTAGGAGCCTGTCCGCCCATGGATATCACAATTTTCGGAACGGGGTATGTCGGTCTGGTCACTGGTGCGTGCTTTGCCGAAAGTGGCAATCGCGTCTGCTGTGTGGACATCGATGAAAACAAGGTTGCCGCCCTGAACAATGGTGAAATCCCCATCTACGAACCGGGACTCACCGAAATGGTGCAGCACAACGCCAAGGATGGTCGCCTCCAGTTCACGACCGATGCCGCGAAGGGCGTGGCGCACGGTCGCATCATCTTCCTCGCAGTCGGCACCCCGCCCCTCGGTGACGGCGCATCTGATCTCCGCGCCGTGCGTGCCGTGGCACGCACCATCGGGACGCACCTGAGCCAACCGGCGGTCATTGTCAACAAATCGACAGTACCTGTTGGCACGGCCGACGAAGTTCGCGAAATCATCAGTGGCACCCTGGCTGAACGTGGGGTCAGCATTCCGTTCGATGTCATCAGCAATCCGGAATTCCTCAAGGAAGGCGATGCCGTTGCCGATTTCATGCGCCCGGACCGCATCGTGCTCGGTGCTGAACGTCCGGAAAGCATCGAGATCATGCGGCATCTCTATGCGCCATTCAACCGGAATCACAATCGCATCATCGTGATGGATATCCGTTCCGCCGAACTCACCAAGTACGCCGCCAATGCCATGCTGGCCACCAAGATTTCGTTCATGAACGAAATTGCCAACATCGCTGAACGAGTTGGGGCAAACATCGAAAATGTCCGTGCCGGCATCGGTTCCGATTCACGCATCGGCTACCACTTTATTTATGCCGGAATCGGATACGGCGGTTCCTGCTTTCCCAAGGATGTCCGGTCGCTGGTCAATACCGCCGTCAGCGCCGGGTATGTCCCGGAACTGATCAATGCCGTCGAATCGGTCAATGAACGCCAGAAATCGGTGCTGCTGGACAAGATCCTCACCCACTTCAATGATGATGTGAAGGACAAGACCTTCGCAATCTGGGGTATTTCCTTCAAGCCCAAAACCGATGACATTCGCGAAGCCCCAAGCCGCACGCTGATCGAAGGTTTGTGGGCGCGCGGTGCGCGTGTGCAGGTGTACGATCCAGAGGCGCTGGATAACCTGGAAGCCGAATATGGCGAAAGCCCGCAGCTCATCCTCGCCGGGAACCGGGACGATGCCGTGCTCGGGGCCGACGCCCTGGTGATTTGCACCGAATGGCGCCAGTTCCGCAGTCCTGATTTCGCCCAGTTGCAGGAAAGCCTGAAGAACCCGGTGATCTTCGATGGCCGCAACATGTACGATCCGGAGCGGGTGCGCCGGGAAGGATTCGTGTACTACGGTATCGGGCTCGGCAGCGACGATAACCAGCTCACCACGGCCGATGCGACCGAAGAATCACTCTTCCGCCAGCTCGCCACCAGCG
>Ga0180215_1005754_pt1 | contig 10473 bp, 14 predicted proteins | sample eDN3rd37CBELigBY_FD_128871 | JGI IMG/M metagenome (GOLD analysis project Ga0180215, IMG submission 128871) | Enriched backyard soil microbial communities from Emeryville, California, USA - eDNA 3rd pass 37_C BE-Lig BY (version 2) (version 2) | ecosystem: Environmental > Terrestrial > Soil >...
ATCTCATGGCCGAGCTGAAGAAAGAGTTCTTCTCGCCGGACGAGGCGCTGGAGCGAAAAATCGTCCAGCAGATGCTCAAGTTGCTAGAGGACAAGAACGGCGAGGTACAGAACCTCGTCGTCAAGTGCCTCGCCCCGCTCACCAGTCGTCTCCGCGAGCAGCAGCAGGAGGAGGTGCTGGAGGGCCTCATGCGCGCCCTTACCTCGGGCAAGGATGAAGTCCGCGAAGTGTCCAGCATTGGTCCGTCGCCGATGAAGTGCCAAAATGCCGTGCTGCGGGCGCTTACACGTTTGGCCTTTAAAGAAGTGACCGTCGGCTCGAATAGGCCTCAAGACGTTGGTGTCAGAGCTGCCACCCACGCCGACTTCCACGAGCAGCGCCATCCGTCGCCTGCTGCCGCGCCTGTTGACCGCTCTGCGTGGGGTACGCCACAGCTCTGAGAGCGAATAGTAAGCACCAGTCCTTTGGCTGAGCGGTACTTCGGCGAGGTGTCTGAGTGATATGAGTGGCCGCTCAGAAACCGACGTACGAGGTGATCGTGGACACGCTCGACATCCTGGCCGAGGTGATCGCACGGTACCCCGCGCAGGTGGCGAATTTGCACACGCAGATCCTCGAGGTCGTGCTGCCCACGCTGCTCTACCCGCGCCCGCTGGCACGCAAGCGTGCCGTCATCGCCCTCGGTATAGAGGAAATAAGTATAGTATCATCCGACTAGGACCTGCGTCTGACCACATCGGATTTCGTTCGTACGCTTCTGGTGATGTATAAGGCTACTTGGTGAAGAGTCTGCCCGACAAAAGCTTCTTTACGCTGGTGGAGCACCTGATCAAGGAGACGCAAAAGGCGACGGCCCTGGACGATCTGCGGTCCCTCATCGCCTGCATCGGAACCGTCTCGTACGAGGAGACAATCCTTTACTTTAGTACTAGGAAGGTGCTTGCTGACGCATTTATCTGCACCTTGCCATATCAAAACCAATAGTCGGCAGAGCGGCAAGCGCATGGGCAAGTACCTGCCGACGCTGATGCCGCTGGCGCTGGAGAACCTCCGCAAGGACGACGACCTCCTCCGCGAGAACTGCTTCCAAGTGCGGGCGTGGGTGTGCTAAGAACCAAATGTGCGGCCGTGTTTACACAGATCTCTTCCTCCCTGCATATCGCGCATCGCAGGCGCTGGAGAGTTTGGCCACGCGTTGCCCCGAGGAAGCCGGGCCGTTCGTGGTCGGCGTGGTGGCCGCGTGCCTCGAGTACATGAAGTACGACCCGAACTATGTCGACGATGGCGAGGACGAGGAGGAGGGTATGGACGTCGACGTCGACGAGGACGATGACGATGACGGCGTCGGCGATGACCGTGACTACAGCGACGACGACGACGTGTCGTGGAAAGTGCGCCGCGCCGCTGTTAAGACGCTCACCTCGCTCATCGTCACGCGGCCCGACCTGCTTAGCGAGTTCTACCATCGCGTCGCGCCGGCGCTGGTGGCCCGGTTCCGCGAGCGCGAGGAGAACGTGCGGCTGGACATCCTCACCGCGTTCACCTCGCTCCTGGAGCGCACGCCCAGCGCCGTCCGCGCGGGCCTATGGGTTGACGCCAGCGGTGCCTTTGCAGCGCCCGCCACCGCAACCGCCGCCAGCCCAGAGTACGAGGGAGCAAGGTGTTGGTAGAGCGATGGTTTGCATCAGCTCACACGAATCATTTCCTAAGTTTGTGGGCGTCACTGCAGGATCCTTCATGCTCTCCAGACGCTTGTTCCGTCGCTCGTGCGTGCGCTCGCCAAGCAGCTCAAGGACGCCTCGGTAACCAGACAACTAGTCCTGGGGTGATGCCCTCTTGTCACTAACCGGTCACGAAAGACCTACATCGTGAGGTTTACAAACGTCAGATGCGGAATCGCCAGGCGTGCTTCGCGCTGGCCAAGGAACTGGTGCAGGTGCAGCCGGGCGTGCTGACCGGTCAGCTGGCGCAGCTGGTGCCGGGCACGCTGGCCACATTTACGGACAAGGCGGCGACCGCGGCGGTGCGGATCGAAGTCCTCCAGTTCCTGCGGCACCTCTTCCGCACGCACCCCGCCGACGCGGTCCAGGTGCACCTGCCTGAGCTGCTGCCGCCGTTGCTGGCCGCGACCTCGGACCGCTACTCCAAGACGGCCATCGAAGCCCTGCAGGCCACCGCCGAGCTGATCCGGTCCGTCCACAATGGTGAACGGCACACCGCCCGCGTCATTGAGCTGAGGGACCAAGTGACAGTTTCGCGGCGTGATGCATTGTGTATACACAGCCAACTGCGCTCGGTCCAGCCCGAGCCAGTTGCAGCGGCGGCGCCGGCCAAGACGTTCCTGGCGCAGGTGCAGCGCACCCTGGTTGAGCGGCTCAAGGCGCACGACGTCGACCAAGAGGTCAAGGAAGCCGCCATCGTTTGCGAAGGTGTGCGCATGAACCAGAAGGATGGCCGAAGATAAACTTGAAAAATGAATGGCCATAGTCATGTTGTTTCAAAAGGCATCGCGACACAGGCACGCTCCTGGCGCACGCTGGCGATCTCTTTGTGGACGACTTGCCGACTGTCCTGTCGCTGCTGCTGGAGCGCGTACAGGGCGCTGCACCTTCGCGCAGAACCGTTGCTATCCCATGTTAACGTTCCTCTTTCGATACTCTTTCGGGAAATTTTATTCTTCGTGTAGGTGCGTAACGAGGTGACGCGGCTGACGGCAACGCGGACACTCGGTGTCGTAGCGCGGGCCAAGGTGTCGGTGCCGCTGGTGTCAATCCTGGGCCCGGCTACGGAGGAGCTCGCGTCATACCTGCGCAAGACCAGCCGGCCCTTGCGACTCGCCGCTCTGCAGGCGCTCACGGCGTTTGTCTCCGTGCCGCTGTAATTGACGTAGCACAACGTCGGTCATCCGGGTTTAGCCCCTAACGGTTTCCTTAAGCTTCGCACTGTTTTTGACGCTCTAGGCACGCCAATGGCCTGGCGTCGAAGCAGTACCTGCTCATCATCAGCGAGCTGCGGACGCACATCAGCGACGCCGACCTGCAGATGCTCCCACTCGCGCTCCGCCTGCTCGTGGCTGTGCTTAATGCCCACCCGGCCGCGTTGGCAACCGTCCTCGACCAGATCTCCCCGCTGTTTGCCGACCTCGTCCGCTCGCCCCTGCTGCAGGTCCGCAGCAACGGTAGCTCCGTCGTCGACGTAAAAATTGGGCTGATGCTCCGTGTCTCACATGTCGGTATGGTGGCAACCAGGGCGCATCGATGGAGGCGTTGTTGGAGGTGTATGGCACGCTGGCGCGGCTGTCGCCGGCCGCCCTGGACAACCTGCTACAGCCGCTGCTGGCGCCCAGCGCCACGGCTATCTCGCTGGTCAACAACAAGCAGGTGCGCCATCTTACGCGCATGTCAGCGACGACAGTCGTTGTTAATATGGTAGTTTCTTGCGCTCTTGCTCCGGCTACACAGGCCTTTTCGACGCAGGCACAGTGCGCCGCCGTGCTGTGCGCCGCGGCCCCGGACAACCAGGCCACCGCGATCGTGGAGGGCTTCCTTGTGACAGTGACGGCGGCCGACAAGTCAGACGCGCACAAGTACATGGCCTTGCTGGCCCTCGGCGAGATTGGCCGGCGCCGGTACGGGTGCGGCGCCGTGCGCACAACAGGTGGAAATTCCAATTGCTCAAATCAAGCCCAAACCCATCCGCTTGTGTGCTTGCCGGCAGCGACTTGAGCGGCTTTGCGCGCGTGCACGAGACGCTACTGTCCCTCTTTGCTGCCAACTCGGAGGACCTGAAGAGCGCCGCCGCTTTTGCTCTTGGTACGCCAACCAAGCGTACACATGTCGAAAGGATGCGCGGAGTAGCTTATTGCTTGAATCTAATTGTTTTGATGGTGCTGTGGAGTAGGCAATGTCGCGGTCGGCAACCTGCCCAAATACCTCCCGCTCATCCTCGCGGAACTGCGCCAGCAGCCGAAGCGCCAGTACCTGCTGTTGAGCTCCCTGCGCGAGGTACGCGGAGCAGCTTGCAAACAAGAACGGACGGTGACTGCGCACAGTATCTGACATAGTTTTATGGTTTCACATTGCGTGATACAACAGATCATTGTGCAAGAGTCGAAGCGCGACGGTGGCCGTCAACTGGCCCCGTATGCCGGCGACATGTGGTACGTTCTTTGTCGCGAGCCGGCAAATTTGCTGGATAGTCTGACGCCTGTGATATTATTCCATGCTATCGGTAAGGCCAGGTCTCTCCTGTTCAACAATGGCGAGAGCAGCGAGGAGGGCACGCGCAATATTGTCGCCGAGTGCTTGGGCCGCCTGACGCTGCTGAACCCGCAGCAGTACCTGGCCGAGTTGCACAGCCAGCTCAGCTCGCCGTCATCGTCGGCGCGCGCCACGGTGGTGATGGCACTTCGCTTCACGTTCACGGAGCAGGCCGACAACTTTGACGCCCTCCAGCGGCCGATCATGGCGCAGTTTGGCACGCTCATCCGCGACGCTGACCTCGTACGGCGTGGCTCAAGGGCATGTTGCATAAGTCGGACTGGGCTAACTGCGGAACGTTGCACGCCAATGTGCGGTTGTTGGCGGTGGCAGACCGTGCAACGCGTGTCTCTACAGGCGCTCAACTCGATCGCCCACAACAAGCCGGCAATTGTGCGCGCCCTGCTTGGCGAGCTCTTCCCGGTTCTGTTCAACGCGACCGTTATTCGGGTGCGTCCACGATTGCTCCAGCAGTCGAACGACGCGCAGTTGCTTAGCACGCGGTGAGCTTTTAATCGTTCAAATGCTGTTCGGCTTAAGCGCGAGCTGATCCGCGAGGTCGAGATGGGCCCGTTCAAGCACGAGGTCGACGATGGCCTTGAGATTCGCAAGGTACGAAGAGGAACCCGGAACAGACAACTGGATTGTGCGTGGCGCTTACTGAGGCTATTTTTGCCTATGAAGTCTATCCGCACTGTAGGCGGCGTACGAGTGCATGTATACATTGCTGGACGCTTGCATCAACCGCCCGGATCTGTACGGCTTCATCGACCGGCTCATCGCCGGTCTGCAAGACAAACCGGATGTCCGCGAGCTGTGCCACCTCATGCTCGCGCGCCTCGCGCGCCTGGCCGGTGCCATCGTCGTACAGCGTACGCCTCCTGGAAACCGGACAGAGGCCTGGTTGGCGTTGTGCCTGACAGTGCTACCCACCCAATTCGTTCGTTCTTTGTTCAACAGGCCTGGACGACTTTGCGGGCCCGTTGGAGGCGACCGCCATGACCAAGCCCAAGACGAACGCTGTGAAGCAGGAGGTGGAAAAGATTGATGAGCTCGTGCGCTCTGCGCTCACCGCCATTGCCGTCTTGTCCAAGCTGCCTGATGAAAGTACGTGTGGTGAGGACGAGCACCGCGCCATGTTGTGACGGCGTTAATGTTGCTCTTTCGTTTGCGATTTGGTCGAGGAGCGTGTAGGCGGTGCAAACCCGCGGTTTGCGGCGCTGGTCACGGCGCTGACAAACAACCCCGACCTGGGGCCCAAGTTCAAGGACGCGCAGCTACGGGCCGAGTTGACCGATACAAACCCGGACGCGATCGAGTCCGGTCTGTAGAAAGCACACATACAGCGATTTGCGAGCTTTGGAGGAGTCTGGCATAGACGTGAAGTTTACAATCGTTATTGTGAGCGTCAATACAAAGCGACGTCGGGACACTGCGGGAACCGCAAACAAACCACCACTGCACAAACCACCACAGCGCTCACGCCGCCTCCGCGGCCGCCTCGGTCACAGCCTCAGCCGTGGCCTCGGTCGCCGCCTCCGCGACGGCCACGGCGTCGTCGACCGCCTGCTCGGCCTCGGCGACCTCGCCGGCGCCCTGGCGCAGCTTCTCCAGCTGCACCTGGTGCTCGGCCTCGCGCGCCGTCAGCCACTGGATGCGGAACTCCTCGCGCTCAACCTTGAGCTTGAGGCGCTCCAGCTTCTCCTTGGCGACCTCCAGCGGCGACTTTGCCACGAACTCGGCGCCCTTGTTGAGGCGGTGCCGGGAGCCGTCCTCGCCGGCGTCGCGCTCGCGCTTGCCCAGCTTCTCCACGATGTCGGCGCGGTTCGTCTCGATTAGGTGCTGCGCCCACGCCTGCTGGAACTCGCTCTTGAGGTTGCCGTGCCACGAGTGCCAGCGGTTGCTCAGCGCCTCCTTGGCGACCAGGCCGTCGACGTCCACATTGGCCTCGCGCAGCTGCTGTTCCAGCGCCGCGAGGGCGGCCTCCTGCTCGGCCAGCTTCCGCTGGGCCTTTGCGCTCGCGCCGGGGGCCGCGCTGTCCTCGCTGTGCGCGGCCACGCGGTTGCGCATCTCGGCCAGCCTGGTGCGCAGGCGCAGGAAGCGGTGGGCAAGTGCGTCGGTGTTCTGCGACGCCTCCGCTTCCACGACCGGCTCGGCCAGGGCCGCTGTGAAGGGAAGCACGCAACGGACGGAGGGGGACGGGGGTTTAGCCAGTTGAGTGCACGCGATGATCGAATGTCAAGAGGAATGGGCGGGTGGACGTACTCAGGGCAAGGGCGGCCAGGAAGGCGGCAATCACCCACGTCCACTTCATGGTTGGATTGTTTCGCGCTCGCGCTCTGCAGACGAGGAAAGAAGCGGGGGCGGCGCGTAAGGCAAGTGATTCGGTACGTTAGTACACGTTCGTGTAGCCGCCCGCACGTCGTACGCGCCCTCATCCTTCAGCCATGTCATATAGGCCTACTGCTACGTTTATCGTCCCCCTTTGCCGTTCTTCATAGCCCTCGTACAGCCCCCTTCTTGCCTCTTATCCTCCGTTGCCCCCCACCTTCGTCGTGCCTACGCGCCGCGTGCGCACCTTCACCACAAACAAAGGAGAGTGACAAGAGAACGTTCCAGAATATTCTGGAAACACGATTTGAAAAGCGCGGGCGCTCGAGCAGGCGAGCGCGCGGCGACGAAGCCGGCTAGGAGACACAGGAGCGCGCGGCAGTCGAGTTGGCCAGGAAGGTAGTAGCCGCAACAGCATTTAAGACTTTAAGACGGATAAGTTGGGCAGGAGGCAGGCGACTAAAGAAGAGGACGCAATCCCCATGGAGTCCATCCTCGAGGTGCGTGATTCGTGCATGGGTGGGTTTCAGTTCTGTGGCTGCAGCAACTCGGTGGTCTCACCCCGCTTCGTCTTGCTCCTGTACCGCTTTGTCAACTGTCAGGCCCCCGCGCCCTACCGGGCGACGCGCGTCGCGGCCTCGAATGCGCCGCCATCCGTCCGGACCGCGGTCGTGGACCTGGTGGAGGCCAACATGGTCGATTTGTGCGTGCTCCACCCTCAGCATATGCACCCACCCACCTGCTGGAGCTGATCGTTCACCGTTCGGTTTCAAACATTGTGCCTATCCAGCTACCGCCAGTCGGTGTGGGGCTGGAGCCGGCGCAAGAAGACCCGCGAGCTGGGGACGCCGGCCATGCAGTACCTCGCGGTCCACACCGGCGAGCGTCTGACAGCGCGCGGCCTGGTCGCTGTGGCCTGCTACGACTTTTCGCACGAGGCCACCGCCGACGGTGACCGCGATCGGCCCGTTCTATACTGGTGCGTCCATGCGCGGATGTGAGCGGTGAAGCGCGGGCGTGGCTTATCATGCCGTCGCCAGACGGCGTCGGTTCCGTTGCCCAGCTACGAGCTCCAAGTCCGACGTGATGCGCAAGGCCGCGGCCTGGGCCGCTGGCTGCTGGCGCAGATAGAACAGGCGGCGCGCCTCGCCAGCATGGAGTGTGTCCTTCTGACGACGTTCATTGGTACCTTTCCATCCCTAGATTTTGAGTGCCCTGTGCCGCTAATCTCACCTCCTCGCCTCGATGTCTGCGTTTGCGCCGCTTCAGTCAACAAAGATGCACTGCGCTTCTATGAGCGCCACGGCTACACGGAGGACGAAACGAGCCCGTCTCAGTGCCTTGATTCCGAGGAGGCAGCCGCCTACGATTACGCGATCCTCGGCAAAAAGCTGGCCTGACAATAGTGCGCTGCTGTCTTGGAAACGCACGTATTGCAGGCGTGGCAGCGCATGGGCCGCGCCCCGATCGAATCCCTGGCCTGGTCCCGTTGCGGCGCTTAGGCGAAGACCTTTCGGAGCAGTCGGAGTGTGGGGTGGACTGGGGTAGAATTAACGTATGGCAAGTGGCTGCGCGAGGGGCAGAAATTGGCGACGGCGCGCAGTCTTTGCCGGATCCCACGGTCGTGGAAAATCGACGATGAAAGGGTGGGTTTGTTTACAAGCCTTTTCATGAAAGCCTTTTCATGGCGCCCGCCGACCGTATGCGCGCCGCATGAAAGGGCAGACACGGCAGATGGCAAAACGTTGTTTGTGTAACGGTTGGAGGAAGAAATTGGAGGAAAAAACGTTTACGTGCACAAATCTGCACGATCTTGCGGCTTTCAACACGATTTGTGCTAAGCAACCGCAAATAAGTGTTACACTAAGTGACGCTGTGCGACGCGCCTTTGCACATGTTTCATCATTGTTTCGTAGGCATCTACGCCGACGCCTGCACAATGGCGGCCGCACGGCGGCTGGCGTGGCTGTGGCTGTCGCTGGCGGCGGCTACCGTTGGCGCCAGCGCGCTGATCGCTGGCCGGGTGGAGTCAACTGGCACGGCCACGACCGGCGGCAACGGCGGCTTGTACTATGACGCGGCCACTGGAAAGCTCTTTGCGGCGTCGGCGGATGGCCTCACGCTGTCGCGGTTCAACGACGCACTAGTGGAGGAGCGCCGCGACGATCGCGGACGCTACGTCAATGCCACTGACAGCTTTGCGCCGCGGCATACCGTGACCGGTAACCGTTTAACCATGTTTACTGTGACGGGCCGCTACCTGTACATGTGTGACAGCTGTGGACCCGTCAAGACGGTGGACCCGACATGCACATGCACATTGGGCCCCGCCGCGGACGGGCTGTACCAGGGCGCGTGCACGGTGTTTGACCTGGACGCCGAGGACTACGCCCGCAACGACGCCACGATCCAGTTCCCGCCCAGCACGACGGTGCTGACCATGGGCACGTGGGCCAACGAGTCGACGCTAGTGTACCTGTATACGCACAACGCCAACAGCAGCACGGCGATTGGCATCTCTTACTCGGGCAACAAACATGGCTCCCTACTGGGCAACGACCCCTACAGCTACTTGATGTGGATCCCAACATTTCCATCGGCACGGCCTGACATGAATTACAACTCCATTGGGAATGGGAAGGCAAAGCTTTTGTTTGTGGATTTTGACGCCGCGCAACAATCACTTCTTTTCTTTTCCGCCAGCGGCATAACTTTGACGGACACTCTTTCGCCATGCCTTTACTACTATCACAATTTCCCGTCCTACTGGCAGCTCTTTGTCCGGTCTGTCAACATAGCCAGCTTGGGCACTAGTGAATCGGCTCCGGAACCCGGAAGTTATTTGGAAACTGCTACACAGTTCAACACCCATTTTGGCTCCCTTGGTCAGTTCAGTGGAACTAGCGATGCGTTTTCGCCATTTACAACATTTCAGTACGGACCTGCCCAAGTGCATCGCGTTGGTGACTGGTACGTGTTCGTGTTCGTCACTCTGTATTCTGAGCCTTTTGTGTGCTACCGCGACGGGCCCATCAACTTTAACGCACACACCGTCATTCTTCGCTTGGCGACGACCAACATCTACAATTCTGCCCCCACGGAGTATCCGGCATCCGACTTTACATACGTGATGAACGCGCGCCTGCGCTCGACGGCGATCATCAGCAACGTGGGTGGCGTTGCCAGCCGCATCGTCCTGTTTGGAGTGGATGACAATAACGAGCTGCGCAAGTTTATTCTGACGGTGAACGACGCCACGCTCACGGCCACGCCGTACGATACCGAGAGTGACAACGCTGTCGCCGCGGTCGGCGACCCGTACACGCTCGCGTACGCGGCACCCGCCGCCCACCATCTGTTCCTGACGCGCGACGACCCGAGCGCGTCGCGGTCGATCGTGCGCGTGCCCTTCGCCAACTGCGCGGCCGCGACTGACTGCGCCTCGTGCATCGCGCTCGCCGACCCGTTCTGCGGGTGGTGTGCGCTCGAGCATCGCTGCAGCTACCAGTCCGCGTGCGGCACCGTGGCGCTAGAGGGCGGCTGGCGGCAGGACGGCGTGTGCCCGGCCATTGAGGCGCTCGAGGATGACGGCGCGGCGTGGGTTCTGGGCGCGTCGGCCCCCACCGTCGCCTTCAACGCGTCGCACTACCCGAGTTTGGCGGGTGTCATCCCCGCTGCCTTCACCTGCGTCGTCTCGTCGCCTTCGTTTGGCACCGTCAATGTCAGCGCCACTCTTCTAGCCACAGAGGACGACCGCCATGAGTACGCTTGCTCCGTCGTCCTGCCCGCGCGCCCGCTAGCGGGTGGCGCGGCGGCCGAGGCTGTGAACGTCGCGGTTCAGTACAACGGCACGACGCTGGTCGCCACGCTGGCCGAGGTCGAG
>Ga0180215_1005756_pt1 | contig 10470 bp, 7 predicted proteins | sample eDN3rd37CBELigBY_FD_128871 | JGI IMG/M metagenome (GOLD analysis project Ga0180215, IMG submission 128871) | Enriched backyard soil microbial communities from Emeryville, California, USA - eDNA 3rd pass 37_C BE-Lig BY (version 2) (version 2) | ecosystem: Environmental > Terrestrial > Soil >...
AGTGTGTGCATGTGTCGCTCCAGTTAAGTGGCGTCATCGTAATCCAGCGGGCATCGAGAGCCCCTACCTGGAGCAGCTGCAGACCTTCTCCGGGCGTCATCGCATTGGCGGATTCATCCGTGACGGCCCGGTGGGCCGGCAGTTTCCTTCCGGGAAGCAGAGCAACCTCGCGCGGCGCTGAATAACTGCAAACTCGCGCATGGTTCCCCGGCGCGCCAGCACGTATCGTGCGGCGCTGGACCAACGATACAGCAGCGTGAAATGGACACTCCCGCCAGCATGATCGGCCTTTCCGAAGCCGCCCGGCATCTCCGGCACACCATCCAGACTGCGACCGACGGATTGATCGGCCGCGAACAGCTGGCGGAGCTGATCGTGCTGGCCGCGGTAGCTCAGGAACATCTGCTGGTCATCGGGCCGCCCGGCACCGGCAAGAGCGCAGTCGTGCGGCGCGTGGCCCAGGCGCTGGGCGGAAGTTACTTCGAATATCTGCTCGGCCGGTTCACCGAGCCCTCCGAGCTGTTCGGTGCGGTGGACCTGAAGAAGCTGCGCGAAGGCACCGTCGAAACCGATGTGACCGGCATGTTGCCCGAAGCGGATGTCGCGTTCCTCGATGAAGTGTTTCTCGGCTCCACCGCGATCCTCAACACGCTGCTGACGATTCTGAACGAACGCCGTTTTCGTCGCGGCCACACGCAAGTGCAATGTCCGCTGCGTGTCTGCGTCGGCGCCGCCAACGCCTTGCCCGAAGACGAGGCGCTCAGTGCGTTCGGCGATCGTTTTCTCATGCACGCGTTCATCGAGCCGCTGCCGGATCATCATCTCGAAGCCATGCTCGCTGCGGGCTGGCGCTCGGATCGAACACCGGTGCTGCCGGCCGGCGGCCTGGCCCACATGGACACGTTGTCGCGGCGATTGAAGGACGTGCAGCTGGCGGGCGCGCGACCGGGGCTGGCGAATGCCATCCGTAAACTGCGCCAGGCCGGTATTCAGTTATCGGATCGACGCATCGTGAAATCACAGCGACTGGTCGCAGCCGCCGCCGTGCTCGCGGGCCGGCTCGAAGCGGGCGAGCAGGATCTGTGGCCGCTGCTCTACGCACTGCCTACCAAAGAAATACAACTCAACGCTCGCGAGGTGCTGGCTCCCTTGCTGGCCAATTGCACCCATCCGCATCTGTTCAGCGCCGTCGAAGAAGCGACCATGCAGCCGCTGTCACGCGCCAGCCGCTTGGAAGAAACGGCGCGAGCGCTGCTCGATACGCCATCGGCAGAAGGTTCGAGCATCGAGGCCGTGCTGCGTGAGATCGACGCGAATTTCAGTTCGGACAAACTTCCTCCACAGCTTGCCGAGCTGCGCGCGAGACTCATGCACCTGATGGTGGCGCCGGCGTGAACCCCAGCGGTTCGATGCCTTGGCGGTGGCAGGTCGATCCCTCGCCTCCCGAGCCGCGTGCTGCTGTCGCCTGGCATGCAGCGTCGCGCTCTCTGCACGCACGACTCGAGCAGTTGTCCGAAGACGTGCAAAAACGTTTGTATGCCACGGCCAGTCGGGATGTGCTGGTCGTGACCGGCGCGGCCGCCGATCTGCCCTGGGCGCCAGGTGTCGCGTATGCGACCACCTCCGCCAAAGCGCCGTCGTTGTGGCGTCCGACTCTGATGCGGCCCGAAGCGCCAGAAGATTTGGTGTCGCGAGCATTACAGCAGTTGTATGCCCGGCAACCTCTGTTGTTATGGCACGAGCCGGAAGCCGTGATTCCGCTCGATCGACTGCTGGGTGTCACGCCGCAACTACTGGCACGGATGGCTGAACAATGGCGAGCGTTGTAACCGAACTGCCGGAAACGCTCGCGCCGTGGAGCGCATGGTTGAAATGGTTCGCGCCCGAACTGGCGCTGGAGCTGGGCTCGCTGCTGCAACGGCTGCAGCCGCTGCTCAGCCCATACCAGAGCCACGGCAGCGGCGGTGAGCAGGATTGGGACGGACTCGACGATCTGCGTACGCGCGGCTCCTATGAGCGATTGCTGACTTCGGAATGGTTGCTCGCCGACGAGTTGCCGGACGAGTTCCTGCGACGGGCAGCCAGCGGCGAACATATGTTTCTTGCGCCGAAGCCTCGCCAGCGACGCGCGCAGCGGACCGTCATCGTCCTGTTCGATGCCGGCCCCTTGCAGCTCGGTGCGCCTCGCCTGGCTCACATCGCCTTATGGATCCTGCTCGCGCGGCGCGCCGTGCAGGTTCAGGGGGAGATGCGTTGGGGCGTTTTGCAGTCGCCAGGTGAACTGAACGAGGCGAGCGACGTTCAACATCTCAAAGCGTTGCTCGCCAGACGCTCGTTCACGATCCCGGACGAATCCCATCTGGAACAGTGGCGCACGGCGCTCGGTCAGCTGCCAGCACCTGCAGGCGAACGGTGGTTCATCGGTTCACCGTATGGCAGCCTAAGCACGGCCTCGTTTACCCATCGCGTACATCTCCAGAAAGGCCTCAATGGCAATGCGCTCGATGTAACGCTGCTGGAGAGAGGCGCGAATCGGAAGATCACACTACCGCTGCCGCCCTCACAGCCGGCTTCTGCCCTGCTGCGCGGATCGTTCGAACCTATACTCGCCGAGCAGACCCGCTTGCCCAATTCGCATGCGGTCGCCCTGCTGAGGCCGCCCATCATCTCCATCGACGGCACGCGCATCGCGGTGACTCATCGCGATGTTCCTGCCTTCACGACGTTCTACGTGCCGAGAAAGCCCGATGAGGTGGCGCGCTCGCCGCAGCAGACTCGATGGAGCCAAGGCTACTCGGCGTTGAGCGCAACGCTGGTCAGCAAAACCGTCCGGGCGCTGATCGCCGATGCCGACGTGCTGCGCTTCTGGCCGAGCAGCATGATTCTGAAGCCCTGCCCTCCGCAGGAAATATTTCATGCCCCTGGCAGCACCTCCGCGTGGTTGCCAGCCGCATGGCTGCGCGACTCGCAAGCAGTGCGTCTTTGTGTCATCGACCAGTCGAAGCGGCTGCTGCGCTGGGACGCGACCGTACTGAAGAAACGTGACCTGAAACATGAGTCGTCGCTGCACCTCGTCGCGGGCGGCGCTCTCTCCCTGGCGCAAGTGAGTTCCGCGGTGGCGGCATTCGTTCACTACGACAATGGTCACGTATGGTTCTCACGCATCAGAGCCAGCGGTGAGGCCGAAGCGCCGAGAGTCATCTGCAAAGCCCCCACCAGCACGGTGGTATTCCTCGGTCGGGGTTGCTTCGTTGCCGTCAGACTGTCGGCCGAGCACTGGCGGCTCTGGAACTGGAATGACGCCGCCGTGGCGTGGGATGCACACCTGCCCGGCGGCGGACGTGTCATCGGGGTGATGCGGGACAAGAATGGCCTGGTCGGGCTGCTCACCTTGGAAGATCAATGTTTGCGGCTGTACTGTCAGGATCGTCCGCCGCTACTGCTGTACACCGCGCCGTCGAAGATCGTCTCTCATTGCGTGTGTCCTAACAGCGCTCTCGTAGCCATGCTGACGCTGGATCGACAGTTGATCGGATTCTCGGCGGCGACCCAGGAGCTGCGTCTGTGCGTGCAGACCGGACGGGACGAGCATGCAGACGATTGAAGCCAGCGCTGCAAGCGTTCAACAACCTACGTTGCGAGGACGGCAGTCGGTCGCAGCGATCTGGTTTCCTCGCGACTGGTTCGATTCGATCACACAGGCGCGACGCATCGTCGCGTGCTGGCGAACGGGCGCGATGGCGATGCGCTTTGCTCAAGGCGATCTGCTGCGTTATCCGGTGGCCATCGACATGGATTGCCACATGCTGCCCGGTTGGCCTCTGCGACACGAAGGGCGCGCCCTGAGTACGGCCGCATTGACGGCGCGTGAGCTTGCCACTGCGCCGGACGGCGATGTCCTCATTGTCTCTGGTGCAGAAATAATGGCGTTGAACTTCAGCGACGCGGTGCCACTCGACCCCGCTTCATGGCTCGACGTCGCACGGCTGACGCTGCACGAAACATACGATTGCACGACGCCGCCGCCGGCACCCATCGTGCTGGATCTGGATGCGCGTTCCGTACGTGAGGTGCTCGGCGATGCCGTGCCACCAGCCAGCGTCGAACAGTCGCAGTTCATCGAAGCGATACGCAAGGCGCAGCATGAGCGCGCGCAAAAAACGCCGCAAGCCTCACAATCTAATAAGCCTGCCGACTCCAAAGGAAATGCCTGGGGCCTGCTCGTCTGGTTACTGATCGCGATCTTCGTAATGAGCGCCGTGGCCCGCGACGGTCCTGGAGCGTTCGCGCTCCTATGTGTCATTGCGATTCTCACGCGATTGTTCATCGCGCTGGCACGCGGAGTATTGCCGGGTTTGATTCGCTCCGTACTCCAGCGCGTCCCCTCCGGACCGGTGTTCGAGGAACGCGTCGCCGCTCCAACCGAGAACTTGCCGGCACGGCGTAACACGCTCACTCGACCGCAGCGCTGGCGTCAGTTGCTTGCGCGCTGGTCGATGACGCTACAGCTGAGTCGGCTGATCGGACGAGCACAGGCTCGTTACATGCGCCGCATGCTCGGCCTGTTCGAAGACGGCAATCTGGAAGAAGCCTTGCGTCACGCCATCCCGCTTGGCGGCGATTCGCTCGGCCAATCTTTCGGCACGCCATAGGCACGGCGCGACCTTTCGCTGTCGACCGGCCGGCGCGCCAGCGCCAGCATCGATTTCGGCGACGAGCTGGAACAGCACCTGCGCACGCTGTATCGCCAGGCTTTCAAGAAGCTGGACCGCGAGGGTCGCATTCACGAAGCGGTATTCGTGCTCGCCGAGCTGCTGAACGTCAAACAGGAGGCGCTGGACTACCTGGAGAAACATGAGCGTTTCGCACAAGCGGCCGAGCTCGCGCTCGGCTGGGACATGCCTCCCGACGTGATCGTGCGACTGTATTGTCTGGCCGATGACTGGAAACGAGCGATCGCCGTCGCTCGCCGCGACTCGGCATTCGCCAACGCGGTTTTGCAGCTGGAAAAGAAAGCGCCCGCCATGGCCCGGCGGCTGCGCATGGAATGGGGCCGGTCGCTCACTCAACAGGGCGAATGGCTCGCAGCCGTGGACGCCGTCTGGCCGGACGCAACGCTGCGACCAAAGGCTGCGGAATGGCTGCTCACCGCCGAGTCGGTGGGCGGCGCCTTGGGCGCCCGGGCGCTGGTCCAGCGTGCCGTGCTGTTACCGGATACGATGGATGCTTATTCCGAGTATCTCGAAGAACTCCGCAGCGATCCCGCGTTATGGGTCGAGCGCGCGAATCTCGCCGAAGCCGTGCTCAATCTCGGGCGCGGCGCTGTGCCACAGAGCCTCGCATCGCTCATCGCACCCAGAGTGATCGCGGATCACGCACAGAATCGTCGCCGCTTCGACCGCAACTCGCTGCAACAGCTGTTGAAGCTCTCGGGCGATACCTTGTTGCAGGCCGATCTGCCGCCCAACGACTGGCCAGCGCTGCAGCGATCACCTCTCTCACAGCGCGCCGAAATGCTGGAACTGGAAGCTCCGCCACCGGGCACGCATGCCATTCATGACGCCGTACCACTGCACGATCAGCGCTATCTGGTGGCACTGGGTGAATCTGGCGCCTGCGTGGTCGATGGCGTCGGGCGGACGCGTGCGCACTTCGCAATCCCGGCGGAGCTTCTGGTCATATCTCACAGTCGACAGGTAGCGCTGGCGCTCGCACGTCGTGAGACGCTGTGGCGGGTCAGCCGTATCGATCTGGCGCAAAGAAACATTGTCGATCTGGGCGTCGCCGAGTTCACGCATTTCTGCGGCCAGTTCGACGGCGTGCATTGGACTGTTGCCCGCGGCAAGCATCTGCAGGTCCTGGACACCCAGCGCTCGATGCAAGAGGTCGTCTGGCAGGTCACAGACCTGCCGGGGATGGTGCTTGCGCTGGGCTGCTCGGTGAATCAGGAGCACATCCTCACCGTCAACCCGGATCGCACCGGCGAGCACTGGACGTACCAGTTGCCTCAGCGTCGTCTGATCGCTCGCGAACAGCTTCCCGAACTGACCGATCAGCTGCGATTGCTGAACATGACGCGTGGCTCGGTCGACATCTGCGTGGAGAATCTGTCGCCCGACGAGTTACAGCTACGCGCGCATTGGAATCGCTCGGGCAGTCCTTTCGAATATCGTGTGCAAGTATCGGCGGAGACTCAGCTCATGCTGTGGACCGAGAACGAATGGCTCGCCGTGGGTTCGTTCCTCGATGGCGGCTATCTCGTACGCTGGATCCTGCCAGGCACCGGCGACACGCGTGCGTTCGCGCGCTGGCATGGCGGCAGCCGGCCCAGGATGCGCACACTCGGCCATGAATGGCTGCTGTTCGACTCCAACGGACGACTCCTGAGCCTGAATGTCGAGGATGGGCAACATCACAAAGTGACGGTGCGCTGAAGGATCCGAAACCCCGGCACGTCCCGCGGACTCGCTGCATCTAATGAGTGCACTCCCCCGTGCACTCAGCAGGGAGACCGTAATGAAATTCTCTTCGACGGCCTGCGCGGCCCTGGCCGCAGTGGGATACCTCACAGTTGCTACCGAACCCGCACACGCCGAGCAACCGGCGAGGCAAGCATCCGATATTCGCGCGTTGTCCCGCACCGATCTGCAAAACCTGCGATTCGCGCTCGATCAGATCAAGGAGGGCAGACAGATCTTCCGTTACGACACCTTCGGGGACGAAACGTTTTGGGGCGATGCGCTACGCCTGCATACGGCCATTGCAGGCAGCGCCAATGGTGGCGTCGGCGCCGGACTCAGTCCCAAGGCGGCGCTCGCAACGGGATTGAAAGTCGATGTCGACGCGCTGCCCGATCGCCTGCGCAACGATCTGCAAAAAGGACGTGTGGATCTCGACTCTCCCGCCACCACGCTCGCGCTGTTGAAACTCGACGCCGTGGTCGGCGTGCGTGGGTTCTTCGATGACAGCGGCAATCGCCTGCGATCGGTGGGTATCACCTGTGCGCTCTGTCATTCGACGGTCGACGACTCGTTTGCTCCGGGCATCGGCCGGCGACTGGATGGTTGGGCGGCCCGCGATCTGAATGTCGGCGAGATCATCGCACTCGCGCCCAACGTGCAGCCACTCGTGGACCTGCTGCGCATCGCCGTCCCGTCGATCGACGCCGCGACCGTGCGCACCGTGTTGCGAAGCTGGGGACCCGGCAAGTTCGACGCCGAATTGTTGATGGACGGCAAAGCCACCCGCCCGGATGGCAAGCCCGCAGCGACGCTGTTACCGCCCGCCTTCGGCCTGGCCGGCGTGAACCTGCACACCTGGACCGGCTGGGGATCGGTGACCCATTGGAACGGCTTCGTCGCCAGCCTGGAGATGCAAGGCCAGGGAACATTCTTCGATCCGCGCCTGAACGATTCGGTGAAGTTTCCTATCGCGGCGGAAGCGGGCTTCGGAGACGTACGGCGCACACCGGATCTGATCACGGCCAGGCTCGGGCCTCTGCACGTCTATCAGCTCAGCCTGCCCGCACCGCGCCCGCCTCGTGGCAGCTTCGACGCCGCGGCGGCCCAGCGAGGCAAGACTTTGTTCGAAGGCCGAGCCGACTGCGCGCGTTGCCACGTTCCGCCGCTGTTTACCGAGCCCGGTTGGAACATGCACGAGCCGGAGGAGATCGGCATCGACAGTTTCCAGGCCGAGCGCTCGCCGGATGAGCGTTATCGCACGGCGCCGCTGAAGGGCCTGTGGACGCACTGCAAGGGCGGCTACTATCACGACGGTCGCTTCGCGCGACTGGAAGATGTCATCGATCATTACGATCGAGTGCTGAGTCTGGCGCTGTCGGCCGATGAGAAGGCCGATCTGGTGCAGTATCTGAAATCGCTGTAACTCCGGCGGGCCAGGGCATTCCATGAGCGTCTCCATCGGCCTGGTACCGAACGAACGCGGCCGCCACTCGTTCAATACTGAGATGAGACGAGCGTCAATAGCCGAACACGTGGAAGTCGTCGAACTGCCCCACCGCCTTGTAGGTCAGCAGCGCCGCCCGGCCCAGATTTCCTCCTGAGAGCAAGGCCGGGTCGGGCGCTTCCAGCACCCGCTGGTTGTCGACGTAGACGACCAGCTTCTGATCGATGACTTCGAGGCGCAAGCGGTACCACGTGTTCAACGTCACCGGCAGCGAAGCGCTGTCGAGCGTCTGCGGAACACCGTTCACCAGCTTTCGCAGCAGGATGGTGTTGCTGCCGCGTACGGTGATGTAGTGATAGTTCTGCGCGTTCATGTATCGAATTGCGAGGCCGAACCACCGATCCGCACCGTCGAACTCGGTGGCCCTTGCGCGAACGCTCGCAGCAGTAGCGTTGTAGTGCTGGCTCCCGGTCGAGCGCGCGCTGTCTGAGGTCGCGGTGCTGGCAGTAGAGATCACCTGCGAGCCGTTCACAGTCAGATACTGCCATCCATCGGCGCCGGCAACCTGCGGATCTCCCGTTTCGAAGCCGGTACTGAAGTGAGTCGTACCAGGATTGCCGCCGAGCGCGATGTTGTCGATATCCGCTCGCGTCTTGTACATCATGATTCCCGAGTAGCCCTGCAACAGCGCGCCGTCCGTCACGTCGAACAACAAACGATCGTCGACGAACACTCGCAGGCGCGTGTCATTGGCTTCCAGACGAAGGTTGTAGCCCGAGTTCACTGCCACCGGCAGCGGCGCCGATGCCAGCGTCTGCACCACACCGTCGACGATTTTCTTCAGTTGAATCTGCTGCGAGGATCGCACCGTGATGTAGTAATGATTGCTGGCATCCGTGTAGCGCACGGCGAGACCGAACCAACGATCGGCGCCATTGAAAGCCCTGGGTGTGATGAAGCCGTGTACCGATTGGTTGCGGCCATAGCTGACTGTGAGCATCGAGGTGGCATTGCCGGAGTCATCACTCTGGCGATAGACCCACGTATCGCCGTTACGCACTACGGAGAAAATTCCGGTGAGCGCGTTCCATCCGCCGGCTTGCGCATCCTCGAAGTCGAACGCCTGCAGGAATGTTTCCTGCGGATTCTCCGGAATCTCGAAGATATAAGCCGCCGGCTCATTCCGCTGCGCCCGGGCGGAAAGCACGCGCCGCCCGCTCAGCCGCGACTGGCCCAACTGGTGCGAATCGCTGCTCACGAGCCTGGCGACCGGGGGCCAGTTGCGGTGCTCGACGCGCTCTCGCACGATACTGCGGGTCACGACCAGCCTGCCGTCGATGTCGGAATCGATGTCCGTTGGGACCTCACCGATCGCTGGCGCCCATTCTCCCCAGACATATCGCTCGTACACGGCGCCGCCGATCACGGCCGCGTCACCGGAGATCCTCACGTGACGATTGATATCCAAACCCAGCGTGGTGACGGTAGCGGCGCTCCAGTCGCCGCCTGAAGGACGCGAATAGATATAGACCTGCTCCGGCAACTCCGGATCGGTGAGATTGTCTCCCGGGCTCCAGTGGATCGCGTGATTCTCCGTGACGTCGACGTTCGGCCCCATGTAGTTGCTACCCCCTGCGTTGCCTCCGTTCGCGAAGGTTGCAATCTGCGTCCACGCGCCGTCCTGGCGTTGAAAAAGACGCATGCCATGCGGCGCATTGCTGCTCACACCGATGACCCCGTTGTCGATCGCCACCGAGACGCCGAAGCCGGGTCCGCTCAACGTCGTGGTGTTGACCCAGCCCGAGCCGGAGTACTCATAGACATGCGCCGCCCCCATGTAGGGAGCGCCGACGACGATGACATCGCCTTCGAGCGCGACCGAGTAACCGTACAACCCTGAAAGGCCAACGGGCGCATCCGGCGTCAGCTTCGCCGTCTGCTGCCACACTCCGCCTGCATCTCGTTCGAATACATAGGCAGCGGCGCCGATCTCTTCCGGCGTCGTGTCCAGGATGAAGGAGCCCTGATTCGCGGTGACCACAGCCCGGTCGCCATCGATTGCGACGGCGCGACCGAAGCCTCCTTCGGGGGCTCCATCGATGGGATGCAGCGTGGCAGATTCCAGGAATCCGGGCAGATCGGCCCGAGCGGGTGCGGCTATCGAGAGGGCCAGCACAGCGACACTGGCAAATATACAAAACCGACCACGCTTGGGCCGACGTGAAGTCAGGAACGCTTCGTCGCGCATACTGCATCCCCCGCGCAGGAAACAGGTCGGGCCAGTCTTATCGATCTGCCCGCGAAACATCGCCACGGCAGATACGAAGCAACCCTCAATAGCGCGTGCGGGTTCCGGATTCGCGTCGCATGCGAGCGACGCGAGCCGCCTTGTGAGTTGTCCTTCTGATTCGAAAGATCCCGGCTTTCGCCGCCTGGGGGACGCCCTAGCCGGATTTACCCGAATCTGCTCTTCATGACTATCTTTGCAACTTCATCCTGGGCAGGTCTGAGTTAAAGTGGCGCCATTTCATTTCGAAGGAGGACTCCATGACCCACCCCGCTCCC
>Ga0180215_1005757_pt1 | contig 10468 bp, 9 predicted proteins | sample eDN3rd37CBELigBY_FD_128871 | JGI IMG/M metagenome (GOLD analysis project Ga0180215, IMG submission 128871) | Enriched backyard soil microbial communities from Emeryville, California, USA - eDNA 3rd pass 37_C BE-Lig BY (version 2) (version 2) | ecosystem: Environmental > Terrestrial > Soil >...
GGGCGTGAACGCCGTGCACGGCACCCCGCCCTTCTTCACCGGCACGACCGCCGCGACCCTCGCCGTCGGCGTCGACATCACGACGCTGCAGGCCGGCACGTCCGGCCTGCCCGGCGCGAACGACATCGCCCGCGCGGTCGGCGCCCTGCGCAGCGGCGCGATCGACCAGGGCTACGCGGCATTCGTGCACGGGATCGCCGCCGACGCGGCCGAGGCCAATCGCCAGCAGCGCACGCAGACCTCGATCGTCGGCATGCTCGACGAGCGCCGCGCCTCCGTCTCCGGCGTCTCCCTCGACGAGGAGATGACCAACATGCTCCGCTTCCAGCGCGGCTACCAGGCCTCGGCGCGCGTCATGTCGACCGTCGACGAGATGCTCGACCAGCTCATCAACCGCACCGGCCGGGTGGGGCTGTAGCCATGCGCATCACCGAGGGACTCGTCTCCCGGCGGATGCTCGCCGACCTGCAGCGCGCGAACGCCGCGCAGGCCGACGCCGCGACGCGCGTGGCCACCGGCAACCGCCTGCTGCGCCCGTCCGACGACCCGCACGGCACGATGCGGGCCATCCGGCTGCGCTCCGAGCTCGCCGCGACCGCGCAGTACCGCAAGAACGTCGACGACGCGCTCGGCTGGGCGCAGGCGACCGACAGCGCGCTGGGCTCGATCAACGACGTGCTGCAGCGCGTCCGCGAGCTCGTGGTGCAGGGGGGCAACGACGCGATGAGCCCCAAGGACCGCGCCGACATGGCGAACGAGATCGACCAGCTCATCAGCCAGGCGAAGTCGGCCGCCAACGCCTCCTACGCGGGCCAGTACATCTTCGCCGGCGCCGCCACGGACACGCCGCCCTACCAGCCCGACGGGCCCGACGCGTACGCCGGCACCACCGATGCCGTCGTGCGCACGATCGGCCCCGGCGTGTCCGTGCGCCTGAACCCGACGGGCGGCGCGATCCTCGGCGACGGCACCGACGGGCGCACCCTGCAGGTGCTGCGCGACATCGCCGACCACCTGCGCGGTGGCACGCCGGCCGACGCCAACGCGCTGCGCACGACCGACCTGGCGGCCATCGACGACGCGATGGCGACGATCAACACCGCGCGCGCCGAGTCGGGCGCGCTCACGAACCGCCTGACCGCCGCCGCGGGCCGGCTCCAGGACCTCGAGGCGTCCACGGAGAAGGCGCGCTCGGACGTCGAGCACGTCGACCTCGCCGAGGCGATCACCGTGATGTCCAACCAGCAGGCGATCTACCAGGCCGCGCTGCAGGCGATGGGCTCCAACCTCACCCAGCGCAGCCTCATGGACTTCCTCGCCTAGCACGGCGCGTGCCCGCGCTCAAGTTCCGTTCGCGGGTGCCGACGAAGTGTGTGATGGCCGCCGCCCACCACACCCATGGAGGATCCGTGGAAGAAGTGACACTCCGATCCACTCGCTTCGGCGAGCTCGACATCCCCGCCGAGGCGGTGATCGAGTTCCCGAACGGCCTGATCGGCCTCGGTGGGTCCCGGTACGCGCTCCTCGCCCCGTCCGACGAGGCGATGTTCGTCTGGCTGCAGTCGCTGGACGACCCCGAGATCGCGCTCCCCCTGACGAACCCGTGGAGGTTCTTCGCCGACTACGCCGTCGAGCTCTCCGACGCCGACGAGCAGCGCATCGGCATCACCGACCCCGCCGACGCGGAGGTCTACGTGACCGTCCGCGCAGCCGAGGCGCTCGAGGACTTCACGGCCAACCTGCGCGCGCCGATCCTGCTCGTGCGCGGCCGCGGCTTCCAGGTCATCAACCAGGCCCCCGACTCCCCCGTCCGCACGCCGCTCCTCGCGGGCGCCGCCGACCCGGCCGGCCAAGCCGCCTGAGCCGACACGGTTTCCAAGGAGGAATCCCCCCATGCTCATCATCACCCGCCGGCCCGGCGAGAAGGTCATGCTCGGCGACGACGTCGTCGTCGAGGTGATGGAGGTCAGCGGCTCCAGCGTCCGCATCGGCATCGCCGCGCCCCGCGCGGTCCCGGTCTACCGCGAGGAGATCTGGCGCGCGGTCAAGGACGAGAACGCGGCCGCCGCCGCCTCTCCCGTCACCGAGCTCCCCCACGAGGTCCCGGCCCCACGGGCCTGACCCCCGACTCCCTCTCCTCTCCCTCGAACCCCCTCAAGGAACCACCTGCGATGTCCCTCAGGATCCAGAACAACGTCGAGGCGCTGGGCGCGCACCGCGCGCTCCTGCACTCCAACGACAAGCTCGCCAAGTCCATGGAGCGGCTCAGCTCGGGCTACCGCGTCAACCGCGCGGCCGACGACGCCGCCGGCCTGGCGATCTCCGAGCGCATGCGCGCGCAGATCCGCGGCGTGTCCCAGGCGATGCGCAACGCGCAGGACGGCATCTCGCTCGTGCAGACCGCGGAGGGCTCGCTGGACGAGGTGCACTCCATGCTGCAGCGCGTGCGCGAGCTGGCGGTGCAGTACAAGAACGGCTCGCTGAGCGACAACGACCGCGCGGCCCTGCAGCTCGAGGTCAACCAGCTCGCGTCGGAGATCGAGCGCATCGGCTCCAGCGCCGAGTTCAACGGCATCAAGGTCCTCAACGGCGCCACGATGATGACGTTCCAGATCGGGGCCAACGACTCCGACGCCGTCGCGGTCTCCACGATCAGCCTCGGCGCCGCGATCAGCGCGAGCGTCTTCGCCCTGAGCTCGACGCAGAACGCGGACCTGTCGGAGATCGACGCCGCGATCGACGCCGTCAGCCAGCAGCGCTCGACGTTCGGCGCGGTGCAGAACCGCTTCGAGCACCTCATGAACGGCCTGAGCGTCTACCACGAGAACCTCGTGGCGTCCGAGTCGCGGATCCGCGACGTGGACATGGCCGAGGAGATGGTGACGATGACGAAGTACCAGATCCTCCAGCAGGCCGGCACCTCCATGCTCGCGCAGGCCAACCAGCTCCCGCAGTCGGTCCTGTCGCTCCTGCGCGGCTGACGCCGCCCCGCCGTGACCCTCCGCCCGGCCCCGGTCGACCCGGGCCGGGCGGCGCCGTCTGGGCGTAGGTGATCCCACGCTGCCGCCGAACCGGTGTGATACATGACGTGGACGACGGCCGCCGCTGGGGACAATAGGCGCGTGAGCTCACCGGTCGGGACGCTGCTGGACTCCCGCTACCGCATCGACGCGGTGGTGGGGACCGGCGGCATGTCGACGGTCTACCGGGCGTTCGACACGGTGCTCGAGCGCCAGGTCGCGATCAAGGTCATGCATCGCGACATCGCCCGCGACTCCGGCCAGCTCGAGCGCTTCCGCCGGGAGGCGCGCGCGGTCGCCCAGCTCAACCATCCCCACATCGTCGGCGTCATCGACGCCGGCGAGGAGGGCGGCGACGGCTGGCGCACGCCGTACATCGTCTTCGAGTACGTCGAGGGCGAGACGCTCAAGGCGCGCATCCGCCGGCTCGGCCGCCTCGGCGTGCCGGAGGCGATCGCCTACGCGATCGAGATCGCCCGCGCGCTCGCCGCCGCGCACGACCGCAACATCGTGCACCGCGACGTCAAGCCGCAGAACGTCCTCATCGACTCGGAGGGCTCGGCGCGCGTCACGGACTTCGGGATCGCCCGCACGCTCGACGAGGACGGGCTGACCTCCGACGGGCGCGTGCTCGGCACGACCGACTACGTGTCGCCCGAGCAGGCGCTCGGGCGCCCCGTCGGCCCGCAGTCCGACATCTACTCCCTCGGCGTCGTGCTGTTCGAGATGCTCACGGGCGACGTGCCGTTCCACGGCGAGAACCAGGTCACCGTGGCGATGAAGCACGTCCGCGAGGAGCTGCCCGACCTGCACCTGCGCCGCCCGGAGGTGAGCGCGTCGCTGGTCGTCGTCCTCGAGCGCATGACCGCGAAGGACCTCTCCCGCCGCACGCCGTCGGCGGCCGCGCTCATCGACGAGCTCGAGGACGTGCTGGCGATCGAGACGGCGCGCAGCGGCCACGCCACCGGGGAGGCGACCACGGTGCTGCGCACGCTGCCCGGCGCGCGGCGCCGCCGGCTGCCGCTGCGCACGCGCCGCTCGGCGGGCCTGCTGGCGGCCGGGGCGCTCCTGGTCGTCGCGGCGACGGTCGTCCTGCTCGCGCTCGCCGCCGGGCAGACCGAGCGCGGCACGAGCCCGCCGCGCGACACCCCGCCGCCCGAGCCCGGCGAGCGGATCATCCGCCTCGCGCAGACGAGCGCCGGCGACTACGACCCGTACGGCGGCGACGGCGAGCACGCGCACGAGGCGCCGTTCGTCGTCGACGGCGACCCCGGCACGTTCTGGTCGACCGAGACGTACTCGGGCCCCCTGGAGGCGCAGAAGCCGGGCGTCGGCATCTACGTCGACGCCGACCCGGGGGTCGCCGCCACACGCGTGGAGATCCGCTCGCGCACCCCCGGTTGGTCGGGCCAGATCCTCGGCGCCCGGCAGAGCCTCCCCGACAAGCTGCCGAGCGAGGGCTGGGTGAAGCTCGCCGACGTGCGCGACGCCGGCCGGCGCGAGCGCGTCGCCCTCCCGGCGTCCGAGCGCATGCGCTACTACCTCGTCTGGCTCACGGCGCTGCCGCCGGACTCCGAGCGCGCGGAGATCTCCGAGATCGTCCTGTTCGCGCCCGAGCGCCGGCGCGGCGGCTCGGGCTGAGTCCGGTCACGACGACGCGGGCCGGCGCGCAGCCGACCGGGCGCGCCTGAGCTCGCGCTCCAGCGCGCGCGCCGGGACCGGCGCGAACAGCTCTGCGCCCTCCCGCGTCCACGTGCCGGCGACGCGCCCGCCGACCGTCACGACGGCCCGCACGATGCCGCCGCGCACGACCGCCGCCGCGTGCTCGGGCGCGAGGACGGGCGAGCGGTCGTGCCAGCCGAGCAGCAGCTCGTCGAACATCGGCAGCGCGCGCACGAGGCCGGGCCGCACGGGCTCGGGCACCGCGTCGCGCAGCGCCCAGCCGCCACCGGTCTCGACGAGGTCGAGCCTGCGCCACGCCGCGCGGGCGACACCGAGCGGCAGCCCGGCCCAGGCGGCGAAGTCCTCGGGACGCGCGGGCGCGCGGCTGCGCAGGTGCCGGCGCGCGAGCTCGGCCTCCGGGTCGACCGGCGCCCGCGCCGGCGGGAGGCGGTCGGCGGCGGAGACGACCGTGTCGCCCGGGCCGCCGACGAGCACGCCGCGCGCGGCGGCGCGGAAGAGCACGTGCACCGGCGCCTGGCCGGTGCACGGCAGCCCGGCCTCCTCGAGCACCGCCGCCACCTGCGCGCGCGTCAGCGGCCCGTCCTCGAGCGCCTGCGCGACGCGCGCGACCGCCTCGTCGGCCGAGCGCTCGTCGAAGCCCAGCTGGGCCATCCGCCGCCGGGAGGCCGTCGCCATGCGCGGGACGAGCAGATCGCGCATCCAGGCCGCGTCCTCCGCCGGCACGACGTGCAGCGTGCCGCGCATGAGCCAGGTCCGCACGAGCGCGGGGTCCTCGTCGGGCGCGCCGGCGAGCCCGTCCGTGCGGGCCGCGAGCGCCTGCGGCCAGGCGCGGGCGTCCTGGGCCTGCACCGCGCCGAGGCGCCGGACGAGCTCGTGGGCGCCGAGGCGCTCGGGCCGGTGCAGGAGCTGGGCGCCCGCGCGCAGGCGGGCGACGCGCTCCCTAGAAGCGGTGGCGGCGCTCGTGCTCATGGCGCTCGAGGGCGAGCGCGCACAGCCGGTCGACGAGGCGCGGGTACGGCATGCCGGTCGCCTCCCAGAGCTTCGCGTACACCGATGTCGCCGTGAAGCCGGGCATCGTGTTGACCTCGTTGAGCAGCACGTCCTCGCCCTCGACGAAGAAGTCCACCCGCGCGAGGCCGCTGCAGCCGCAGAGGCGAAACGCCCGGATCGCGAGCTCCTGCACGCGCGCCGCAGCGGCCTCGGAGATCTCCGGCGGCACCCGAAGCTCCATGCCGCCGGGCTGGTACTTGGCGTCGTAGTCGTACCAGTCGGCGCCGTGCAGGACGATCTGCCCCGGCCGGCTCGCGCGCGCCGAGCCGGTGGGCCCGAGCACGGAGCACTCCACCTCGATCCCCGGGCTGTGCGCCTCCACGATGACGCGCGGGTCGTGGGCGAAGGCGTGCTCGAGGGCCGCGAGGAGGTCCTGCCCCTCGTCGACCTTCGCGATGCCCACCGACGAGCCCAGCCGCGCGGGCTTGACGAACACCGGCAGGCCGAGGTCGGCGACCGCGGCGAGGACGACGTCGCGCTCGGCGGCGAAGGCCTCCTGGTCCAGGCCGACGTAGCGCACCTGCGGCAGCCCGGCGTTGGCCATGACGCCCTTGGCGAGGATCTTGTCCATGCACAGCGCGGAGGCGAGCACGCCGGAGCCCACGTAGGGCACGTCGAGCAGCTCGAGCAGCCCCTGGACGGTGCCGTCCTCGCCGAACGGCCCGTGCAGCACCGGGAACACCACGTCGGCGCCGAGCAGCCCGCCGGCCGCGCGCAACTCGATCTCCTCGCCCTCGTGCGTCCAGCGCCCGTCGCGCTCGAGCAGGACGTGCAGCACCTCGTGCCCGGCGGCCGCGAGCCCCTCGCGCACCGACTCGCCCCCCGCGAGGGACACGTCGTGCTCGGAGGACCGGCCGCCCGACAGGACGGCGACCCTCATTCGCCCTCCTCCTGGCCCGGCGGGCCGTTCCCGTCCGGCCCCGGCGGCCCGTCGCCGTCCGGGCCGCGGCCCTGGCCCTGCCCGCCCGGGCCCTCGTCGGACTCCTCGGAGCCGTCCTCGACGCGGCCGACGACGAGCCGCACGCGCGAGCCGCGGCGCACCTCGGTGCCGGGCGCCGGGTCCTGCCCGATGACGGTCCCGTCCTGTGCGGGGTCGGTCACGGGCTGCTCTGTGGAGGACGGCCGCAGCCCAAGCGCGCGCAGCGCCGAGCGCGCGTCCGCGAGCGACGACCCGCCGACGGAGGGCACGGTGACGCGCTCCGGGCGCTTGGCCACGACGATCGTCACGGTCGAGCCCTTCGGCCTGCGCCCGCCGTAGGGGTCCTGCGCCAGGACGGTGCCGGGGTCGGCGGAGGCGTCCTCGCGCTCGACGACCGCGACCTCGAAGCCCGCGCCCTCCAGCGCCGCGGTGGCCTGCTCGCGGCTCAGCCCCCCGACGGAGGGCACGGGAACGCTCGGCGGCCCGGAGGAGATGACGAGCGTGACGGTCTGGCCGCCCTCGAGCTGGGTGCCTGCTGGGGGATCGGTCTCGATGGCGCGATTCTCGCCGATCGACTCGCTGGGACGCCGCTCCTCCTCGATCTCGAACCCCGCGTCGCGCAGCGCCTGGCGGGCCTCCGATCTGCGCATCCCGCGGACCTCGGGCACCTGGTCGATGCCCGGGCCGTCCGAGACGCGGATCTCGACGGTCGAGCCCTCCTCGGCCCGCCTGCCGCCCTCAGGCTCCTGCGCGTAGACGCGGCCGGCGGGGCGCACGGAGCGCCGCCGCACCGCGCGCACCTCGAAGCCCGCGTCGCGCAGGGTGCGCGTGGCGACGCCGACGTCGCGGCCGGTCACGTCGGGGACGGTGCGCAGCTCGCCGCCGCCCAGGAGCTGGGTGGCCGCGAACGCGCCGCCGGCGGCGAGGAGCACCACGAGCAGGAGGACGAGCGGCCAGCGGCGGCGCCGCGGGGGCGCGGGGATCCCCGCGGGGACCGCGTGGCCGCCGGTGCCGTTGCGCGACGGCGGGACGCCGTCGCCCGTCATGAGGCCGCGGACCTCCTCGAGCGCGGCGATGAACGCGTCCGCGTCAGGGAAGCGGTCCTGCGGGTCCTTCGCCAGCGCGCGCAGGACGACCGCGTCGAGCTCGGGCGGCACGCCGGGCACGAGCCTGCCGGGCGGGACCGGCGGCTCGGACACCTGCTTGAGCGCGATGCTCACCGCGGACTCCCCGTCGAACGGGGGGCTGCCGACGAGCAGCTCGTACAGGAGCACGCCGATCGCGTAGAGGTCCGACCGCGGCGTGACCGCCATGCCCTGCGCCTGCTCGGGCGACATGTACTGGGCGGTGCCCATGATCGAGCCCGTCTCGGTCATGTCCGAGGCGCCGGCCTTCGCGATCCCGAAGTCGGTGACCTTCGCGCGCCCCTCGGCGTCGACGAGGACGTTGTGGGGCTTGAGGTCGCGGTGGATGATCCCGCGGCGGTGCGCGAAGCGCGCGGCGCGCAGGACGCCGATGGCGCAGTCGATCGCCTGGACGGGATCCATCGGCCCGCGCTCGCGCACCAGGTCGCGCAGCGTCCGGCCGTCGACGTACTCCATCGCGATGTACGACGTCCCGTCCCACTCGCCGCGGTCGTAGACGGACACGACGTTGGGGTGCTGCAGCCCCGCGGCCGCGGAGGCCTCGCGGCGGAAGCGCTCCACGAACGAGGCGTCCTCGGCGAAGCGCGGGTACAGCAGCTTGAGGGCGACCTCGCGGCCGAGCTGCAGGTCCTCGGCCCGGTAGACCGCGGCCATGCCGCCCGAGCCGAGCCGCTCCCGGATCCGGTAGCGCCCGTCGACGACGGTGTCGGGTGTCACGTCGCCCCTCATCCGAGCAGCTCCTGGATGACCTGCCTGGCGATCGGCGCCGCCTCCGTGCCGCCCTGGCCGCCCTGCGAGCGCTCGATCGTGACCGCGACGGCGATCCGCGGCGAGGCGCTCGGCGCGAAGCCGATGAACCACGGCTGGTTGACGTCCTGGTCGGCGATGATCTCCGCCGTCCCCGTCTTGCCCGCGACGTCGATGCCCTGCAGGGCCGCGGCGGTGCCGGTGCCCTCGCGCACGACGTTCTCCATCATCCGCGTGAGGTCGGCGGCGGTGCGCTCGCTCATCACGCGGCGCTCGCGCTCGGGCTCGATGCGCTCCGTGCGGCCGTCCGGATCGACGATCGACTGGGTGAGGACCGGGCGCATGAGCTCGCCCCCGTTGGCGATCGCGGCCGCGACCATCGCCATCTGCAGCGGCGTGACCCGCAGCTTGTCCTGGCCGATGCCCATGCGGCCGACGTCGACGAACCGCGACGTCGGGGAGAGCAGCCGGTCGCCGCGGTACTCGCCGCTGGGGAACAGCTGGCCCGCCGGGTAGTCCAGCGGTGGATCCGCGTTGAAGCCGAAGCGCCGCATGTAGTCGGCCATCGTGCCCTTGCCGACCTGCTCGGCGACCTGCGCCCACACCGTGTTCACCGAGAACGTCAGGGCCGTGGTCAGGTCGATGTCCCCGAACGAGCGCCCGCCCGAGTTGGCCAGCGGGACGCCCGAGATCTCCTTCGGCGAGTTCCCGTTGACGACCGACTCCGGCCGGAAGCGCCCCGTGTCGAGCGCCGCCGTGGCGGTGACGACCTTGAACGTCGAGCCGGGCGGGTAGCCGGACTGCGTCGCGCGGTTGAGCAGCGGCGCGTCGGGGTCGCGGTCCAGCGCCGCGCGGCTGTCGCGGCGCAGCAGCGCCTGCGGATCATAGCCCGGCACGCTCACCATCGCCCGCACGCGCCCGGTCTGTGGCTCGATCGCGACGACCGAGCCCTTGCGCCCGTTCAGGCCGGCCAGCGCGGCGCGCTGGGCGCCGAGGTCGATCGACAGCCGCACCGAGTCGCCCTGCTCCTTCTCGCCGCGCAGCTGGTCGAGCACGTCGTCGAGGGCGCGCGCGTCGCCGCTGAGCTCCTCGTTGCGCGAGCGCTCGATGCCGGCGCGGCCGAGGTCGATGTCCGAGAAGCCGATGACGTGCGGGAGCAGCTGCGCCGCCTCCGTGTACACGCGCCGGTACGTCCCCGCGCCCGCCGGCTCGGAGCGGGCGAGCAGCGTGCCGTCGGCCGCGCGGATCGTCCCGCGCTTGACCCGCTGGTCCTCGATGAGGGTGCGGGCGTTCTTCGGGTTCTCGCGCAGCGCCTCGGCCTCGAAGACGGCCCAGCGGCTCGTGAACGCGACGAGCGCGCCGAACAGCAGCAGCACGAGGGCGAACAGGCGGGCGATGGGCGCGTTCATCGCAGGCCCTTCACCTCGCGGCGCGCGCGATCGGACACGAGCAGCAGGAGCGCGAGCAGGATGAAGTTCGCGACGATCGACGAGCCGCCGTAGGAGACGAACGGCAGCGTCACGCCCGTGAGCGGGATGAGCTTCGTGACGCCGCCGACGATGACGAACACCTGCAGCGCGAACACGGCGGTCAGGCCGGTCGCCAGCAGCTTGGCGAACGTGTCCGTCGCGATCGTCGCCGTGCGCAGGCCGCGCTGGACGATCATGAGGTACACGAGCAGCACCCCGCACGCGCCGACGAGGCCCAGCTCGTTGACGATCACCGCGTAGATGAGGTCGGTGTGCGCGGCGGGCAGCAGCGTCCCGCCGCCCGGCAGCTCGATGATCGCCTCGCCGAACCCGCGGCCCAGCAGCCCGCCGTCGCCCTGCGCGAAGACGGACTGCGCGATCTGGTAGCTGCCGCCGACGGCCTCGTAGAGGGCGTCGTCGAAGGGGTGCAGCCAC
>Ga0180215_1005758_pt1 | contig 10467 bp, 8 predicted proteins | sample eDN3rd37CBELigBY_FD_128871 | JGI IMG/M metagenome (GOLD analysis project Ga0180215, IMG submission 128871) | Enriched backyard soil microbial communities from Emeryville, California, USA - eDNA 3rd pass 37_C BE-Lig BY (version 2) (version 2) | ecosystem: Environmental > Terrestrial > Soil >...
CCGGCCGCCGTCGGCGACCTCTGCCTGCAAAACTGGGGCTACTCGGGCAAGAAAAAGGCCGGCGGCAACGACTATCCCTTCGGCTACCTCTTCGTTTCGAAGGCCGACGCCGAAGCCCAGCGCGGCGATTGGCGGGGTGGGATCGACCTCGCCGTGATGGCCGCCGCCGAAAAGCGGGCGCTGGGGTGGCACCACTGGTTCAAGAACCACGCCCCCGAGGGGATCGACCCGCGCCAGATCATCCTCGACCGCGGGGTTTTGGGCACCGGGCACGGCCTGGCCAAGCTCCCCTACATCCGCGACACCCGCCGCTCGGTGGGGCTCGACGGCTTTCTGCTCACCGGCAAAGATTTAACCGGCGAACCCGCCCGCAAGACGGGCCGGCGGTTCCCCGACCGGATCGCCCTGGGAGCGTATCCGTCGGACGTCCACGGGATGACGACCTGCAAGATGCCGGACTACATCCTAAGCGCCCACGACACGCTGCCGTTCCTCATCCCCTTCCGGGCCCTGACGAACCAGAAGTTCGGCAATCTCTTGGTGACGGGCAAAACGATGGCCCAGAGCTTCCTGGCCAACGCCGCCACCCGGCTGCACCCGATCGAGTGGTCCACCGGAACCGCCGCCGGAGTCGCCGCGGCCGACATGGCCCGCAACGGCCGCGACAGCCGCGCGGAACTGGACCGAATCGAGGAGCTTCAAGCCCTCGTCCGCCAAAAGACCCCCATCGAGTGGACCATCGACGGCAAGACCTACCCCGGAACCGGTGCGGAGGTGGAGGGGTGAGCCGACTCGGAAGGAAGTAAAAGGAAAAGCCGCGGCCATCTTCCTCAGAAGAAGGTGGCCGCGGGCCGGATGAGGCTCAACGGGGATTACGGAGAAAGCGCGGAACGGGACCGGGAGGGCGCCTCGCCCTCACGAAACAGAAGGGAACCTCAGCGCCTTCGGGGCGACTTGGCTTTCTGGGCCTCGGGGCCATCGGTGGGGACGCCGGGGACGTTGGGCGATCCGGGCGTCAGGTGCGAGTCGGCCGGCGGAGGCGTGGAGGACGGGCCGCCGCAGCCGGCGACGCTCCAGGTTAGCGAAGCCAGGAAGGTGAAGAGAACGAACAGGCGCATCAAAATTTTCTCCAGGGGGCGACAAGTCGAAAGTTCGAGTCGCGGCGAGGGGGGCGGATCGTCGGCGACGACCGCGCCCCGCGTCGATCGATCAATAGGCGTCGGAGCTGATGACTTCGTTCCCCTGGGTGGTGCTCAGGGCGCGCCAGGTGGGCAGGTTGATTGAATCCTTGATGAAGCGGACGCTGCCATCGGCGAAGACCGCGTTGACGCCGCCCGGATGTCGGCTCCGCGCCGCGTAGGTGTCGCCGTTGACCGCCGGCGTGGTGTCGCCGGGGTAGGCCGGAGGCGGCGTGTTGCGGAACTTGCACGGCGGATTGTTGGCGTACGGATAGGCGCAATACGGCGTGTCGTTCAGCAGGTCGGGCTGCTTCGAGTTGGGCGCGAGGTAGGTGGCGAAGCCGCTCGACGAGCCGTACTGCACGAACCCGCGAAGGTCGGTCTGCGCCCCGTTGACCTTGCCCTGGATCGCCTCGCTCAAAAGCATCGTGTTGCTGGTGCCGTCGGTGATGCTGGAGATGTTGTACGTCTTCGCCGACGGCTGATACGGCGCGGTGCCGATCGGGATCCAGGCGAACGGAGCGCCGGCGAAGAGCACGCCGTTGTAATCGGTGCAGCAATACGGGCTGGAGGCGTTGATCTGAAACAAGCCGGTTCCCGTGTTGCCGTAATTGACCACGTAGTTGGCCGAGGTGATGCCGCCGATCGGCGCGACCGGCTCATCACTCGGGCACTGGAACGCGGCGATCCGGCTCGTCGCCGCGGTCGCGTTCTCGGGTCCGCCATAGCCCAGGGCGGGCGTCGTGTTCGTCGAGCCCATGAAGTTGAACGCGTTATAAATCGCTCCCTGCTCCAGGAACGAGAGCGAGTAATGATACCAGGTTCCCCACGACGTGTACCGGGCTCCCGGCGGGAACGAGCCCAGCGAGTCGTGGTAATTCTGCATCGCCAGGCCAAGCTGCTTCAGGTTGTTGGTGCACTGAATCCGGCGGGCGGCCTCCCGAGCCGACTGCACTGCGGGAAGCAAAAGCGCGATCAGGACGGCGATGATGGCGATCACCACCAACAGTTCAATCAACGTAAACGCCCCACGCCCAGACGCGCGATGACGCGACATGCGCACACTCCTAGTTGTTTCGGACATCGCCCGTCGCAAATCAGGGTGAGATGGGGGCGACGCGCCAGTTGCGACGCTGGCGGATTCCGTCGGAACCGCCCCAATGGCGAATTCCGCGAGCCAACATCGGCTAATTCATTAGTTTATGTGGCGACAACATGAATTGACAAGTCTCGCCGACTCCAGAAAACGAAAAAATTCATTGAGGGCGTGACGGCGGCTTGCGTCCGTCCTTGGGCGGCGGTCGGCGCTCGATCGGCCGCTTTTGCCTCGGCGTCCCTCGTCGCGACGCGGCGGGGCCCTCTTGCCGCCCTCGCGGGTTGGCGGCGAGGTGGTGGTGGGCGAGCATCCGGGCCGGGGCCGGGCGCGTTCGAGAGCCTGGCGACGCGCGCGCCGCCGGGGTATCGTTGGGGGCGCGGATATTGTTTAAACGGGCCGGAGACAACAGGGCCCCACCTTGGGCCAAGGGAGACGAGGCATGCGGACGACGACGCGATGGCTGGGCGCGGGGATGGCGCTTTTGCTTTTGGTGATGGGGTTCGCTGCGGAGGCGCCGGCGCAGGCGCCGAAGCCCGACGAGGCCAAGGCGCGCGCCGAGGTCTTGGCGATGCGCTCCGACGGCTTCATCACCGTCCCCCCCTGGGTCCAACTGCTCGGCGAGGACACCATCGGCGTCGGCTGGATGACCGCCTCGGCCGGCGACGGCCACGTCCTCTGGACCCAGGAGGCCGAGGGAGACGACTCGAAGACCGAGTGGAGGCGGGCCATCTCGTCGCGTTATGGGCTTATACAGGCCAATAGCACGATTCAGAAGGCGGTCATCAGGGGATACGACCCGTACAAGCCCCTCCGTTTCAAGGCCGTCTCAAGGCCGATCGAGGAATTCAAGCCCTACTCGGTCAAGTATGGCGAGCCGACCACGTCCAACGAGATCAAGATCGGCCCGACGCGCCACCGGGACGGTTCGGCGTCGTTCATCGTCTTCAACGATGTCCACAACAACATCCACTTCTATCCGATCCTGACGCCGCTGGCGGGCGGGAAGATCGACTTCATGGTCTTCAATGGCGACGTGCTCCAGGACCCCCAGACCGAGAAGGAGGTCATCGAGCACCTGCTTCTGCCCATGTCGTGGTTCGCGGCCCACTCGATCCCCTGCTTCTTCCTGCGGGGCAACCACGAGACCCGGGGCGCGTACGCTCGGCATCTGGCCGACTACCTGGTCCTTCCCGACGACCAGTATTACGCCGCGATGACCTTTGGCGCGGCGCGGGTGGTGTTCCTTGACAGCGGCGAAGACAAGCCGGACACCAGCAAGGAATACAGCGGTCTGAACGACTTCGACCCCTACATGGAGGACCAGCGCGACTGGCTGGCTCGCGAGATTGACGACGAGCCCTTCCAAAGCGCCGCCTGGCGGATCGTCGTCCAGCACATCCCTCCCGACTGGCGGATCCCGATGGAGAAAAAGAAGTGGTACGGCCCCGAGCGGGTTGAAAAGCTCTTCGGCCCCCTTTACGACAAGGGCGGCGTCACCGCGATCATCGCCGCCCACAACCACCGGGCCGACGTGATCCCCCCGTGCCCCGACACATCCCGCGGCTACCAGTACACCGTCTTCATCGGCGACGCCCACCCGCTCCGCAAAGCCACCATCCTCCGCGCCGACGTGACCCCCGAGGCCCTCAAAATCACCCGGTTCCAATCCGACGGCTCCATCGGCGCCGAACAGACCTGGAACAAATAGGGCGCCGCGGCGAGCGAGCCGGGCCGGGCTGTCTTCGAGACCGCGCGGCTCCGGCCCGGATGCCGATCAGGAGATCCGCGGTCCCGGGATGGGAGGGCGTCCCGTCGATGCGACCGAAGAGAAAGCGCTCCAATTCCGTCTCTCAAAAGACGGCCTCGCCACGCCAACGGCGCTCATCTCAAGCGCCCAATTTCGGAGCGCTCTCCCATGCCGCGCCTTTTGAGCCTCGCGTTCCTCGTCACCGCGTTCGGCGCCGCTCGTCCCCATCTCGCCGTCGCCGACGAACCGCCGAAGCCGCTCACCGGCCAGGTTCGGCTGAAGGGAGGCCGCCTCGTCGAATACGCGACGCACTACAACCGGAACGCGATTCGCGCGAGCGCGCGACTCGGAGAGGGGCTCATCATCGCGACGCGCTCGGGGGTCCTTCAGCGTTTCGACTCCCTCGCGACGGGTCTGGCCCGGGAGCGGGTCGACGTTCGGGGGCTCGCGTGCCTCGCGCGGGGCGAGGCGGACTCCGTCTTCGCTGGGTTTGACGACGGTCGCGTTTGCCGGCTCGACCCGCAGACTCTTGAGCTAACGGAAGTCGCCAAGCTGCCCAGCGAAGTTGTTTGGGTCGGCTGGAGCAAGGTTGAGCGGGCCGGCAAACCTGGAGGGTTGTTGGCCGCGACCTCGCGCTATGAAACCATCAAGATCGACGGCGAGGACCAGGAGAGGCGGGTTAGCGCGATTCACGACCTCGCTTCGGGGAAGTCGTTCCCACTGGAATACCGGCCGTCGGCCTTCCTGGTTGACCGCGCGGGGCGGCTTTGGGTGGGCTCCGATCGAGGCGAGTGGGGCGGCTGGGTCGTTCGAGTCGACTTGCCCGAAGGAAAGGTCGAAACGCTCCCCCCGCCCCCGTCGTCCGACCCGGATCGCGAGCCGTTTTGGGACGCCGTGCTCGGGTTCGTCGAGTTGGCCGACGGCCAGATCTGGGCCTTCGGCGGAACGAGCCACATGGGCCGCGCCTCGGGAGCGATCACGCGCGTGGACCGGGCCGAGCCGCGGATCGTGTACGCCATCGAAAGCCCCAAAGGCATCTGGGACGAAGCCGAACCCGACCCCAACCGGCCGGTGATGCCGCTCACGCACGTTCTGGAGGAGCGCGGCGGTCTCCTCATTTTCTCCTACAGCGACGTCTTTCGAGTCGACAAGGCTCTCAAGTCGTGGCGGCGGGTGGCGACGCTGGACCTCGATTACGAGTGGGGCCGGCCCGACGCCGTCGGAGCGTATCCGGCCATAAGCGCCGTGCTCCCGCCAACCCATGAGGGAGAGCCTTACGCCATCGCCACGAGCCTCAACGGCGTCCTGCTGCTTGATGGAGCGAAGACGACCTCGCTCGCGGCCCCCGGCCAGTTTGGCGCGACGGGCGTGACCGCGATCCGCCAGACATCCGAGGGGCTGCTTTTCCTGTGCGACGACGGCCGGGCGGTCGCCTGGCGGCTCGGCGAAAAGGGGTGGGAAACGCTTCATCTCGCCCCGCCCTACGAGATCGACCCGAACGGCGAGGCCGCGCCGCTGGAAAAGGACGAAGAGGCGTGGGACGAGACCCAGGTTCTTGTCGCTCCCGACGGCGCGATTCTAACCATAAGCGGGACCGACGTGAACGCGGGGACACGAACGACGGCGCGCCGGGTTGACGGGAAATCGGAATTGTTGGGCAGGCAAACGTCCACGTTGGAGCCGGGGAGCTGCTTCATTACTCCCGACGGCAACCTTTGGGCGGCCACCGACTATCTGAGACGGTTCGAGAACGGCCGCTGGAGCACGGTCGCCCGCGTCCTCGATTCGTATGTTCCCAGGCCGCTCCCTGTTTCGACGGACGGACCGCCTTGGTTGTTGCTGGGCCGCGCGCGCGAGCGGCTTTGGCAATTCGAGCTCGGGGGGCTTTGGCGGCTCGATCACGACGCGCGAGGCGAAAATCCGAAGCTTTCGGAGGTCTCGTTCAAGGGCCATGCCGTCAGGATGGCGACGCCCTGGCCCGGCGGGGCGCTGCTAGCGACCAACGACGGGTTCCACACCTACCAGATCGCGACCGGACGGCTTGAGAAGCTCAAGGTGGACGGGCTCGCCGAGAACGTCACCGCGATGGCCCGCGACGGCCTCGGCCGGCTCTGGGTTGGGCGCGAGGACGGCTTGCGGCTCGTCGTCGATATCGAGTCGGGAAAGTCGGAGTCGCTCGACCCCGCGCCGGGCGTCGGCCGCCATCGAATCGATTGCCTGGCGGCCGACCCCGCGCGCGACGACGGCGTCATCGCGGTGATCAATTCGGAAGCCGTCGTCTTCATCCGGGCGGAACGGGAGCCCTGAACGGGTTTGTCATGGTCGGTCGCCAGCCGTAGGGGCGGCCCCCCGTGGCCGCCCTCCGGCGACCGGCAACGGCGGGCGCGCCATCCGACGAGGGCGGCCACGGGGGGCCGCCCCTACGGAACGCGGTTCTTCACTCGGCTCGAGAAGAAAGACCGCTCTACGCCGTCCGCGCCAGCGGTCGGCCGGCGATCCGTTCGAGGATTGAGATGGGGGCGATTTCGGGGCGGGTGAGGCTGTTGCGGCGGATGATGAAGGTTTGCTCCATCGCGTGCTGGCCGGTCAGGCAGGCGTGGCTGGCGCTGTCGGTGAAGACGATCCAGGCCGAGCCGGCGGGGAACTCCCATTGGTCCTTCCGGCAGTTGGCCTGGAAGTCGGCGTCCTCCTTCATCGCGTGGTGCATCTTGAGCATGAAGGCGTCGTAGGGGGGGCGATCCACCACCGGCAGACCCATCCCCGCGGCCAGCTTGGCCGCCCCGCGCTTCAGGCCGTCGGCCAGACTCGGCCGGCGAGTCGCGCCGATGCGGTCGGCGAAGTGGGGGATGAGGGCCTCGAAGTGGTCGGAGGTCAGCCAGACCCGCGAGCGCTCGGGGTGGACGTTGACGAAAATCCGCAAGATTCGGTCGCCGTGCGAGGGCCGGCCCGGGAAGGAATCAACGTGCAGCAGGTCGTTGCGGGCGTGCAAGGACGACTTGCGCCCCTTCTCCTCGATCGACCGGAAGCTGGCGTAATCGACCTTCCAATCGTCCGCGTACCGCTTCAAGAAGGTGGAGAGGAACGCGATCGACCGCTGGGAAAACGCGCGCATGATGTCGCGGCTTCGCTTCGCCTGGGCCGCGTCGCTTTGGTCGATCCCCTTGATGCGGTCGTCGGCGGGCCGATAGCTGATGTTCTTGTGGATGGTGGTGTCAAGTTGCTTCTGCGTCACCAGGAACGCTTGCTCCTCGGCGGTGACGAGCGGCGGCGCGGTTGGGAAGAAGAGGATGTCGCCGGCCTCCAAGCCCTGGTACTCCTCGGCGGTCGCCTCCGTCTTGAACCGATCCTCCTCCAATGTGAACCGCGCCATGACCCCCTCCTTGTGGTCTTTCGCGCCTGTCGAATAGGTAGGCGCGCGGATGTTGAACCGAGTCCCCCTTCGATCGAGGCGGAATTGTCGAGATAATAGATCCGGCTTCGAAAGTGTAAAGACGAGAAAGTTCGACCAGTCCTCGCGGGTCGCTTGACCCGCGCCGATTGGCGGCGTAGCATTGCGCCGAGGTTGCCTTCGCAATCCCAACCGCCCCCCCGCCGATGGGTTTCGGCGGCGGAGCGCCCGCGCCCGGCGTCGCCTTGATGGGCTTAAATCGACGCGCCCTCCTCAATGGCCGATGAACGCATTCGGCGGCAAATCGCCTTTCTCGCCGCCCAGATGATGTACCAGCGGACCGAGTCGGAATACTTCACGCCAAGCGCAAGGCCGCCAAGCAGCTTGGCGTCGAGTACCGATATCGACCCGCCGACCTCCCCTCCAACGCCGAGATCCGCGACCAGATCCAGACGATGGCCCGAATCCACGAGGGGCCGAAACGGCTCGATCACCTCCGCGAGATGCGGATCGAGGCCCTGCGGCTGATGCGCAAGCTCGCCCGGTTCCGCCCTCGGCTGATCGGCAGCGTCTGGACCGGGCACGTTCGCCACGGGTCCGACATCGACATCCACATCTTCTCCAACAGCCAAGCCCTCGTCACCGACGCGCTCGACGAGCATGGTTTGGAGTACCACGTTGAGCACAAGCGGATCATCAAATTCGGCGAGGAGCGGGTCTTCACCCACATTCACATCGACGACCGCTTCCCCTACGAGCTGACGCTCTATCCCGAAGACAAGGCGCATTACGTCTTCAAAAGCTCGATCACCGGCCAAGCCATCGAGCGGGCCTCGATCGCCGAGTTGGAGGCCGCGCTCAAGGCCGAAGCGCCCGACGTTGACCTCGACTTCGAGGTGGAGCGGGTCGAGGACCGGATCGACCGCTTCGAGCTATACCGGCTTTTGCTCCGGCCGCTCGAAGGGGTCCAGCAAGATGCCCGTTACCATCCCGAGGGCGACGCGCTTTACCATAGCCTGCAAGTCTTCGAGCTGGCCCGCGACGAGCGGGGCTACGACGAGGAGTTTCTCCTCGCGGCGCTTTTGCACGACGTCGGCAAGGCGATCGACCCGGCCGACCACGTCGCGGCCGGTCTTCAGGCTCTGGAGGGATCGATCACCCCGCGAACCGAGACGCTGATCGCCCTGCACATGGACGCGCTGGCGTACAGGAAGGGAACGCTCGGCGCCAGAGCCCGCGCGCGGCTCCGGCGGTCCGAGGAGTACGAAGACGTGATGCTCCTCCGCGAGCTCGACACCCGGGGCCGCCAACCCGGCGCCGTCGTGTGCGAATTGGAGGAGGCGCTGGACTACATCCGCGACCTGGCCGACGAGTTCGAGTGATGGTTCCCCAAACGGGCGAGCGTCTCCGGCGGCCTGGCCTGGCTTTGCCGATCAGCGGGAGGGGGGGACGATCGGCGAGATCGCCCCGACGGGGTCGGGCTTCTTCTTGGCTCGCCCCGTCCCCGAGGAGGGGATGTCGCTCGATCCGGAGCCGGGCGTCGGCACGAAGATCACTTTCGGAACCTCCTCGGTCGATTGTCCGGAGCCTCCGGAACAGCCCGCGACGAGGGCTGAGAGCGCGAACAGAGCAACGCAACGCAACATCGGAATTCTCACCATGAGCCGATAAAGGGGAAAACCCAAAAACCCCGTCCGGCCAAGTCGCGCTCGGCCGGACGGGAGATTGGGCGACATAACGCGGAAGCGACCGGGGTTGCTTGATCAATAGGAGTCGGAGCTGATGACTTCCCCGCCGTCCCGCGTGCCGAGGGCCCACCAAGTCGGCAAGTTGACCGAGTCTTTGATGAACTTCACCGAACCGTCGGCGAAGGCCACGTTGACGCCGCCGGGATGGTTGCTGTTGGGAGGGACCGAGGCCGAGGGGCCACCCCAGTACGGATTGTCGTTCGCGCAGGCGATGCTGTTCGGCGCTCCGAAGTGGGTGTAGGCGTTGATGACCGAATACGGCGGATACGCCTTGGTCCAGCTCAGTCCCGCGACGCTCGAGACGGCGATGTCGGTCGCCGGGATGCTCTTGCAGAGGGCCAGGAAGGCCGCCGCTTGAGTCGGGTCGCCCGTGTCGTGGGGGATCGTCGAGCTGGGCGTGAAGAGACCCCGCTTCGCGTTGTTGGAGTTCACCCGCATCGCGCCCACCGCGGTGCGGTCACCGTACAGCTTTTCGCTGAACAGCGCGGTGTTGGACGTTCCGTCGGTTATCGACGCGAACGTGACCGGGCCCCCGGGACGGTACGAGGCGCCGATGGTGGGAACGACCCCCGCTCCGTTGGGAATGATGGTCCCCGTGTGCGTGGCGAGGACGCCCGGCCCGCCAAGGTTCCCATAATAGTTCATGGTTCCCCACCCCTGATCGGGGTGTTGGGCCAAACTCTCGGAGGGGCAAAGGAGCGTGGCGACCTGGGCCCGGCCGACCGTCGAATTCGCCCAACCCCCTCCGGTCGTGCAGTCGACGTCGTAGTCGGCCCCGCCGGTCGAAAACGAGAAGTTGAAGGCGTTGAACAGTGGCCCTTGCTCCAGCCCCGGCAGGATGGCCAACGGCCAAGAGAGCGACCAGCCGCAGCTCACGTCGGCGACGTGAGGGTACATGTCCTTCAGGGGAAAACAACCGTTCTGGTCGCTGTAGTTGTGGACCGCCAGGCCCAACTGCTTGAGATTGTTGACGCACGAGGACCGTCGCGCGGCCTCGCGCGCGGCCTGAACCGCCGGCAAAAGCAACGCGATGAGGACGGCGATGATGGCGATCACCACCAGCAATTCGATGAGCGTGAAGCCCGCGCGGCGCGGCTTCGAAGATAAATCATGCGACATTGGGACGACTCCAATTGGTGGGACCGGCGACTCGAAAGCGAGGTCGAGCCGAACCAGTCCATCCCTTCGACGGCTCCGAAAGAGGTCGGGGGATCCAGGATGGCGGGAGAGAATCATGCCTCAAAACCGCGAGCGGTCAACGCCTTCGAATCCAGCCGGACGACCGAGGCGTTGACTCAACCCCAGGCTCA
>Ga0180215_1005759_pt1 | contig 10466 bp, 7 predicted proteins | sample eDN3rd37CBELigBY_FD_128871 | JGI IMG/M metagenome (GOLD analysis project Ga0180215, IMG submission 128871) | Enriched backyard soil microbial communities from Emeryville, California, USA - eDNA 3rd pass 37_C BE-Lig BY (version 2) (version 2) | ecosystem: Environmental > Terrestrial > Soil >...
CGCCACGGTCAGCTTCCTGTTCACCACACCCGGTGTGGGCGAGCCCGCAGGCGGAGGATTTCCGGCGCTGTCATCGACCGGCCAGTTCCTGTTGAAAGACGTTCCCTTGCTTGGCCTTTCTCTGTGGACCCTGGTGGACGCCGTCAAGGCATCACGCAACCGGGCCCGCTAGGCGCAACCAGCGCCTGCGGGCAGCGGCGAACAGAGTTGGCATCACGATGCGTCGATCTCTCCCCGCAGGTCAGGGACCCGTTGGACACTGGAACACCGGTCGCCGGGATTACCCGGACACCGGCGTGCGTTGCCCGGTGAGACCGCGACTGAAAGTGAGCACCGACCGTGGCTACTCCTTCGGATCCTGCGCATCTGCCCCGCCTTGCCGTGGCCCTGGACGGCACGGGATGGCATCCGGCGTCGTGGCGTGAACCCGATGCCCGGCCCGCCGAGGTGCTGCGCGCGGGCTACTGGACAGATCTGATCGGTGCGGCCGAACACGGCCTGATCGACTTCGTGACCATCGAGGACGGCCTCACGCTGCAGTCCGATCACCCGTTCCGGCCCGACGACCGCACCGACCGGCTCCGCGGGCGACTCGACGCGGTCCTGATCGCCTCCCGTGTCGCACCGACCACCCGCCACATCGGGCTGATCCCGACCGCGGTCACCACGTTCACCGAGCCCTTCCACATCTCCAAGGCCGTGGCCACGCTCGACTACGTCAGCACCGGGCGGGCCGGGGTGCGTGTCCAGGTGTCGTCACGGCGTGACGCCGCGGCGCACTTCGGGCGCAGGCAGTTCCCCGACGACCGGGCCGCGCTGGTCGCCGAACTGTTCGGCGAGGCCACCGACTACGTCGAGGTGCTCCGCCGGCTGTGGGACTCGTGGGAGGACGACGCCGAGATCCGTGACGTCTCCACCGGACGGTTCATCGACCGGGACAAGCTGCACTACATCGACTTCGTCGGCCCACACTTCTCGGTAAAGGGCCCGTCCATCACGCCGCGGCCGCCGCAGGGACAGCCTGTCGTGGCCGCGCTCGGCCACGTCGACGCCGCGTACCGACTGATCGCCACGAGCGCCGACGTCGGTTTCATCACGCCGCACAGCACGCAGGAGGTCACGTCGCTGGTCGAGACCATCGCAGGGCACCGGCCCGCCGACACCGAACCCGTCCGCGTGTTCGCCGACGTCGTGGTTTTCCTCGATGACACCGCGGCCGGTGCGCAGGCCCGGCGGGACCGGCTCGACGAGGTGGCCGGGTCCGAATACGTCAGCGACGCCGAGATCTTCGCGGGGACACCGGCGCAGCTGGCCGACCTGGTGCAACAGTGGCACGCCGCGGGTGCCAGCGGGTTGCGGTTGCGTCCGGCGACACTCCCCCACGATCTGCGCCAGATCACCGACGGCCTGGTGCCGGAACTACAGCGGCGCGGTGCTTTCCGCGACGGGTACGACACCACGACCCTACGCGGTCTGCTGGGCCTGCCCAGGCCCGCCAACCGCTACGCGACTGCCTGAATCCGACGAGAGACATCCCGATGAGCAAGCCGACCAAGCAGATTCACCTCGCCGCCCACTTCCCCGGCGTCAACAACACCACGGTGTGGAGTGATCCCGCGTCGGGCAGCCATATCGACTTCGCGTCGTTCGTGCACTTCGCCCAGACCGCCGAGCGCGGCAAGTTCGATTTCATGTTCCTCGCCGAAGGCCTGCGCCTACGCGAACAGGGCGGTGCCATATACGATCTCGACGTCGTCGGCCGCCCCGACACGTTCACGGTGCTCGCCGCGCTGGCGGCCGTCACCGACCGTCTCGGGTTGACCGGCACCATCAACTCCACGTTCAACGAGCCTTACGAGGTGGCACGCCAGTTCGCGTCGCTCGACCACCTCTCGGACGGCCGGGCCGCCTGGAACGTCGTCACATCGTGGGATGCGTTCACCGGGGAGAACTTCCGCCGCGGCGGGTTCCTGCCGGAGCACCAGCGGTATGAGCGCGCCGAGAGCTTCCTGGCCGCCGCGCACACCCTGTTCGACTCATGGCGCGGCGACGAGATCATCGCCGACAAGACCACCGGGGTGTTCCTGTCCGATCCCACCGCGGGCGAGTTCTCCTACCACAACGACCATTTCGACATCAGTGGCCGCTTCAACGTGCCGCGCAGCCCACAGGGCCGCCCGGTGATCTTCCAGGCCGGCGACTCCGATCACGGCCGCGAGTTCGCCGCGGCCGCCGCCGACGCCATCTTCTCCCGGCACGGCACGCTGGAGGCCGGCCAACAGTTCTTCGCCGACGTGAAGGGCCGCCTCGCCAAGTACGGGCGGCGCCACTCCGACCTGCTGATCCTGCCCGCCGCGACATTCGTGCTCGGGGACACCGATGCCGAGGCCGCCGACATCGCCCACGAGGTGCGGCTGGCCCAGGTCTCTCCGGCCACGGCGATCAAGTTCCTCGAACAGCTCTGGAACCGGGACCTTTCCGACCACGACCCGGACGGGCCACTACCCTCGGTCGATCCGGTGGTCGGCGAGAACACCATCGCCAAGGGCCGCGCGAGCGTGCGCATGTACCGCGATCCGATCGCCACGGCCAACGAGTGGCGCGCCAAGGCCGAGGCCGAGAACCTCACCACACGTGAGCTGATCATCGAGGTCACCGGGCGGCAGAACTTCATCGGCTCGCCCACCACGGTCGCCGAGCAGATCGATCATCTGGTGCAGTCCGACGCCAGCGACGGCTTCATCCTGGTGCCGCACGTGACGCCGGGCGGGCTCGACCCGTTCGTCGACAAGGTGGTGCCGCTACTGCAGGAACGTGGCGTGTTCCGCACCGAGTACGAGGGCACGACGCTGCGCGACCATCTCGGCCTGGCGCACCCCGATCGCGGCGCCGAACCCGCCGCGGCCACCGGTTAGTCCGCGTCAGGGTTTTCGCCAGGCTCTTGGCCGGGATCCTCGCGCGGCTTCCACTCCCAACTCGCGCCCGCGGTCAGGGTGCCCGGTTCGAGTTCGGTGCGTCCTGCATCACGCACGTGGACCGTCTGTTCCAGGATTTCGTGTGGTTTGCCGCCGATCACGATGACCGGATGCCCGTACTCGATGCCGTAGAGCTTGAGCGCTGCGTGGACGGCGTGCGCCGCGGCCTTGCCGCGCGACATCTTGGCGTTCGAGTTGATCCTGATGACCAGTCGCTTCTCACCGTCACTCGCGGCGTCGTCACTCGTCGGGTCCGCATCCATGCCACGAGACTAGCCAGGCGTGTGCGAGCCGAGCTATGCCGACGTGCGCTGCTCGACCGTCGCGGCGGCCTCGCCCTCTGCCAGCCCGGCGAGCGCCTGCGGCAACGCATCCCGGTACAGCACGCCGAGGCGCTGGGTGGCGCGCGTGAGCGCGACGTAGAGTTCGGCCGCGCCGCGCGGCCCGTCGGCGAGGATCTGTTCGGGTTCGACCACCAGGACCGCGTCGAATTCCAGGCCCTTGGTTTCCGACGGCGGCACGGTTCCCGGCACATCCGGTGGCCCGATGACCACGCTGGTGCCCTCCCGCCCGGCTTCCTCGCTGACGAATTCGGCGATGGCCGAGGTGATGTCGTCGTCGGTGACCTGCCGCGCCCACGGCGCCACACCGCACGCGCGCACCGAGTCCGGCGGCGTGGCGTCCGGCGCGAACTCGGCGAGCACGGCAGCCGCGACGGCCATGATCTCGGCGGGCGTGCGGTAGTTCACCGAAAGCGACTTGTAGACCCAGCGGCCCGGCACGTACGAATCGAGCATGGCACCCCACGACCGGGCACCGGCGGGTGACCGTCGCTGCGCCAGGTCTCCCACGATGGTGAACGAGCGCCGTGGGCAGCGCCGCATCAGCAGTCGCCAGTCCATCTCGGAGAGTTCCTGCGCCTCGTCGACCACGACGTGGCCGTAGGTCCACTCGCGGTCGGCGGCCGCGCGCTCACTGAGCTCGCGGTTGTCCTGCTCCTTGAAGCGGTCGGCCAGTTCCTCGGCGTCGATGAGGTCCTGTGCCAGCAGGTGATCCTCGTCGTCCATGAGGTCCTCGCGGTCGACCATGAGGTCCAGCACGCCCGCGGCGTAGGCCTCTTCTTCGCGGCGCTCACGCTCGGCGGCCTCGTCGGCGGCCTTGTTGCGCCCCAACAGGTCGACCAGTTCGTCGAGCAGTGGGACGTCGGACACCGTCCACGCCTCGCCGTCGGCGCGCCACAGGCACTCGGGCGCCCCGGCCGCGCGCAGCCGTTCGTGCGACGTATAGAGCTGCGCGAGAACGTCTTCCGGCGTGAGGATCGGCCACAGCGCGTCGAGTGCGGCATTGAACTGCTCGTGGTCCTCAAGCTCTCCGACGACGTCGGCGCGCATCTTCTCCCACGCGTGCTTGTCGTCGCGCGTCAGCCAGCCCCGCCCGATACGGGCCACCGCCCGCTCGGTCACCACATAGGTGACGACGTCGACGAACTCGGCACGGGCCTCGTTGTGCGGCAGGCCGGTCTTGCGGGCCTCGTCGCGGGCCCATTTCGCGGTCTCCGCGTCGATGCGCATCGTGACGTCGGACAGATCGATCGGGATCGGCTCGGACGGCAGTTCCTGCCGGTCGGCCACAGCGGCCTTGAGCACGTCGAGGATCTTCAGCGAGCCCTTGACCTCGGCCGCCTCGGGCGTGTCCTCAGCGGTGACGTGCAGGCCGGGTACGAAGTCGCCGGGCGTCATGAACACCGCGTCCGATTCACCCAGCGACGGCAGCACCCGGCCGATGTGGTTGAGGAACGCGGGGGTGGGCCCCACCACGAGCACACCGTGGCGCTCCATCTGCTTGCGGTAGGTGTAGAGCAGGTACGCCACGCGGTGCAGCGCCACCACGGTCTTGCCGGTGCCCGGGCCGCCCTCGATCACCAGCACGCCGGTGTGGTCGAGGCGGATGACCTCGTCCTGCTCGGCCTGGATGGTCGCGACGATGTCGCGCATGCCCTCGCCGCGCGGAGCGTTGACGGCCGCGAGCAGCGCGGCGTCGTTGGTGGCGTCGTGCTCGGAGCCCGTCGGCCGTCCGAGGATCTCGTCGGTGAAGTCGACCACCTTGCGGCCCAGGGTGTGAAATTGGCGGCGGCGCCGCATGTTCTCCGGGTTCGCTGCCGTCGCGACGTAGAACGGGCGCGCCATCGGGGCGCGCCAGTCGAGCAGCAGCGGCTCGAAGTCGTTGTCACGGTCGAAGATGCCGAGACGTCCGATGTAGAGCCGCTCGTCGTCGAGCGTGTCCAACCGGCCGAAGCACAATCCGTTGTCGGCGACGTTGAGCCGGGCGATGTCCTTGGCCAGCGCCCGGACCTCGGCGTCGCGTTCCACGGCAGTGCCACCGTGCTCGCGCAGCGCGGCGGCGTACCTGCGCTGTGACTGCGTCCGCTCGGCGTCCAGCCGCGCGTAGAGCCCGGCGACGTACTCGCGCTCGGACTGCAGTTCGTCCTCGTAGTCCCGACCTGACACGTACCCTCACATCTTCGAGTTCTGGCTTGGGCCAGCGATTTTGCACCACCACCCCGGTCTTGCCGCAAGACCCCGTCCCGGCGGTATGGTGAAAGAGCAAGAGTACGCCGCACTCGGCGGCGCGACGAATCGTCGCAGATCCGACCGATCGAGGCTCAGCCCTCGCGCAGCAGCGCCACGTCGGACACCATGCGGATGTGCTCGGCCATGGCCTGTGCCGCGGCCTGCGAATCCTGCTTGCGGATCGCGTCGGCGATACGCCGATGGCCTTCCAGCGACGCGCGCGGCCGGTTCTCCTGCGACAGCGACTCGATCCGCGTTTCCCGGATCAACCCCGCGATCTCGTGCATGAGCTTGGCCAGCAACGACGAATGCGCCGCGGATGTGATTGCCTCGTGGAACATTTCGTCGCCCATGACGCCGCGTTCGCCGGCTTCGACTTCCTTTTCCATCGTCGCGATGGCCGCGTCGATCGCCGCCATCTCGGCGTCGGTGCGCCGCGCCGCCGCGAGTTCGGCGAGCTTGACCTCGAGTGCCTCGCGGGCCTCGATGATGTCGGGGATACGGTCGGCGTGCTCACGCAGGGCCCGGATGGAGCCCTCCTCGGTGGGCCTGCGGATGAGGATCGCGCCGTCGCCGTGCCGTACCGACAGCACGCCCTGCACCTCGAGGGCCACGAGCGCCTGGCTGAGCGACGCACGGCTCACCCCCAGCTTGGCCGCCAGGTCACGCTCGGCGGGCAGCCGATCCCCCGGCTCCATCTCATTGCTGTAGATGTATGCGCACAACTGCTCGACGATGACCTCGTAGAGCCGCGGACGCGTTACTGGTCTCAGTTGCTCAGCCACTAGCTCACCCACTCTCTGAACCAAACAATACCCGCCGACCAGTGACAGGATGAGTAGGACGGCTCACACCCGCCTATTGACAGTGATTCGTCCCACTGGTGTACTGGCTAGGCCAGTGCTCCACTGGTTCACCGCTCGCACGACGTTCGGAGTTCCCGATGCCGCTCGAACTGATCCCGATTCTTGCCCTCATCGCGATGTTCGCAGCGGCGACGCTGCTCCCCATCAACATGGGCACGCTGGGCTTCGTCGCCGCCTTCCTCGTCGGCACGATCGCCGTCGGTATGGATACCGACGACATCATCGCCGGGTTTCCCAGCGATTTGTTCCTGACGCTGGTCGGCGTCACCTATCTGTTTGCCATAGCGCAGAACAACGGCACCGTGGACCTCATGGTCCGCGGCGCGTTACGCCTGGTCAGAGGCCGTGTGGCCTTCATACCGTGGGTGATGTTCGGCATCACCGCGGTGCTGACCGCACTGGGCGCCCTCGGACCCGCCGCGGTCGCCATCATCGCGCCGATCGCGCTGACCTTCGCCCGCAAATACCGCATCAACGCCCTGCTGATGGGCATGATGGTCATCCACGGCGCCCAGGCCGGCGGGTTCTCCCCCATCAGCATCTACGGCGTCACCGTCAACAACATCGTCGCCAAGGCCGGCCTACTCAACAGCCCGCTGGCGCTGTTCCTCGGCAGCTTCTTCTTCAACGCCGCCATCGGCGTTCTGCTGTTCATCTTCCTGGGCGGCCGCAAACTGCTCGGGCAGACCACCGCGAGCTTCGAAGGTGACGGCGCGATCGAGGCCGACGGCACCGGAGGCCCGGGAGGCTCCACGGGCGGTGGTGGCTCCGCACCGTCGGGCGGGGGCAGCCCGGTTTTCTCCGGCCACGGCACGCAGGCCTCGGCGGCCACGCTGACCGCACCGCCGAACACGCCAACCAGCCCCCTGCCCCGACGCGCGGCATCCTTCGACCAGATCCTCACGCTCATCGGCCTCGGCGCGCTCGGGCTGTTCTCGCTGATCCTCGACCTCGACGTCGGCTTCGTCGCGATGACCGTGGCCGCGGTGCTGGCCCTCGCCTCGCCCAAGGCCCAAAAGGGCGCGGTGTCGCAGATCAGCTGGTCCACGGTGCTGCTGATCGGCGGCGTGCTCACCTTCGTGGGCGTCCTGCAGGAGGCCGGCACGGTCGAATGGGTCGGCAACGGCGTTGCGAAGCTCGGCATGCCGCTTCTGGTGGCGCTGCTGCTGTGCTACCTCGGCGGGATCGTCTCGGCGTTCGCATCCTCGACCGCGATCCTGGGAGCCACCATCCCCCTTGCGGTTCCGCTGCTGCTGGCCGGTGACATCGGACCGATCGGGGTGGTCGTCGCACTCGCGATCGCCTCGACCATCGTCGACGTCAGCCCGTTCTCGACCAACGGCGCCCTGGTGCTCGCCAACGCCCAAGGCGTGGATCGCGACGTGTTCTACCGGCAGATCCTCAAATACAGCGGCCTGGTGATCGCGATCGGACCGCTCGTGGCCTGGGCGGCGCTGGTCCTGCCCGGCTGGCTGTAACCACCCCATAGGCGAATCGACCCGAGGCGGAATCCCGCCTCGGGCATTCGTCGTATCACGCGCGAGTTGAGGCCGAATTTCCTTGTGGCTCAAGTCACCTCATTTTTCCGGGCCACCCGTTGACTTCAGTGACATCCGGTGTTGTGCTGAAGTGGCTAGTCCACTCAGCCACTAGATCTCCGAGCCAGACCGATTCAGGGAGGCCCCCATGACGGACACCATCCACCCGAGCGACGGACCACAGTTGGCGTTGTCGGCCGGCCCCTTGGCCGACCTCACGGTCGTCGATCTGACCCGCGCACTCGCAGGCCCGCACGCCGCGATGATGCTGGGCGATCTCGGCGCCGACGTCATCAAGGTCGAGAGTCCCGTTGGCGGTGACGACACCCGCGGCTGGGGGCCACCGTTCATCGAACCCACCGGGGCAGAACGGGAATCGACCTACTTCCTGAGCGCCAACCGCAACAAGAAGTCCGTCACGCTCGACCTGAAGAGCCCCTTGGGTCGCGACGCGCTGACCGAACTGCTGCGCCGCGCCGACGTCCTCATGGAGAACTTCCGCCCCGGCGTGCTCGACCGGCTCGGCTTCTCCGAAGAAGTGCTGCAGGAACTCAACCCGCGCCTGATCATCCTGTCGATCAGCGGATTCGGGCACGACGGCCCCGAGGCCGGCCGCGCCGGGTACGACCAGATCGCCCAGGGCGAGGCGGGCCTGATGTCACTGACCGGAGCCAATCCCCATGACCTGCAACGCGTCGGGGTGCCGATCGCCGACCTGCTGGCGGGCATGTACGGCGCCTTCGGTGTCCTGGCGGCCCTCAACGAACGCGCCCGCACAGGACGGGGTCAGGTGGTCCGCGCGTCGCTGCTGGCGGCCGTGGTGGGCGTACACGCCTTCCAGGGCACCAAGTGGACCGTCGCCGGTCAGATCGGCGAGGCGACCGGCAACCATCATCCGTCGATCTGCCCGTACGGCTTGTTCGACACCGCCGACGGTGCCGTACAGATCGCCGTCGGCAGCGAAGGCCTGTGGAAACGCTTCTGTGACGGCTTCCACCTCGACGCCCACGCGCCCGGCATGGCGACCAACCCCGAGCGCGTCGCCAACCAGAAACGCGTCAACGACCTTGTCCAGAACGTGTTCTCGCTGTACTCCACCGACGAACTGCTCGGCATCCTCGACCAGATCGGGGTACCCGCCGGGCGGATCCGGAATCTGCGGGAGGTCTACGAATGGGAGCAGACCCGGTCACAGGGACTGCTCATCGACGTCGACCACGCAACCCTGGGCAAGATCACCCTGCCCGGGCCGCCGCTGCGCTTCTTCGATGTCGCGGGTCCCGAGCGCACGCGACGGGACCACAGTGCCCCGCCCGTGCTGGGCGCCGACAACCACCTGATCGACGAGCTCACGGCAGGACGGCGATGACCGCCGCGCACGAGGTGATCACCACGGTGGTCGACCACGGCTCGTGGACCTCATGGGACTCCCCCGTCACCGATGAGGATCTCGATCCCGTCTATGCGCGGGACCTCGCGCACGCACGCGCTGTCACCGGTCTCGACGAGGCCGTGATCACCGGAGCAGCCTACGTACAAGGTCACCGGATTGCCCTGCTTGCGTGCGACTTCCGCTTCCTCGGCGGATCGATCGGCATCGCCGCGGGCGAGCGGCTCACCGCCGCGATCCGCCGCGCGACCGCGGAGAAACTGCCGCTGCTCGCGCTGCCCACCTCGGGTGGCACCCGCATGCAGGAGGGCGCGGCCGCCTTCCTGCAGATGGTCAAGATCACCGCGGCCGTGGTCGACCACAAGGCCGCGCACCTGCCCTATCTGGTGTACCTGCGCCATCCCACCACAGGTGGCGTGTTCGCCTCGTGGGGATCGTTGGGACACATCACTTTTGCCGAACCGGGCGCGATGATCGGCTTCCTCGGCCCGCGCGTGTACCAGGCGCTCTACGACGCGCCGTTCCCCGAAGGCGTCCAGACCGCCGAGAACCTCGAGGCGTGCGGGCTGATCGACGGGGTGCTGCCGCTCGACCGGTTGCCCGAGGTGGTCGACCGGGCCCTGAGCGTCATGATGCGTGCGCGACGGACCACGCAGGCACCCGCCACCGCGAAAGTGTCGGTGGGCGTCGACGTCCCCGCGTGGCAGTCGGTGTGCGCGTCGCGTCGCGAGGACCGACCCGGTGTGCGCGAACTCCTGCACCACGCGGCCGGTGACGTCCTCGCGCTCAGCGGAACCGGGCAGGGCGAGACCGATCCCGGCCTGCTCCTCGCGCTGGCCCGGTTCGGGCATCTGCCGTGTGTGGTGCTCGGTCAGGACCGTCGCGGGCAGACCCCGCAGACACCGCTCGGACCCGGCGCGCTACGACAGGCGCGCCGCGGCATGCGCCTGGCCGCCGACCTCGACCTGCCCCTGGTGACCGTGATCGACACCGCCGGGGCGGCACTGTCGAAAGAGGCCGAGGAGGGCGGCCTGGCCGGTGAGATCGCCCGGTGTATCGCCGAGATGGTCTCCCTGCCGGTGCCGACGGTGTCGGTGCTGCTCGGTCAGGGCACTGGTGGTGGCGCG
>Ga0180215_1005760_pt1 | contig 10465 bp, 9 predicted proteins | sample eDN3rd37CBELigBY_FD_128871 | JGI IMG/M metagenome (GOLD analysis project Ga0180215, IMG submission 128871) | Enriched backyard soil microbial communities from Emeryville, California, USA - eDNA 3rd pass 37_C BE-Lig BY (version 2) (version 2) | ecosystem: Environmental > Terrestrial > Soil >...
CGCGCAGGACCATGGGGCAGCTCCACGCGCCGTTGGAGCGCCACCGGATGGTGGCCGCCTCCGTGCGGATCTGCGTCATGGCGGGCCAGATGTAGTCGAAGAACTGGATCTCCGGCGCGGGGTGCAGCCCCCGCACCGCCTGGCCCACGGCCCGCCCGACGATGTTGGCCTCGGCCAGCGGCGTGTTGTAGCAGCGGGCGAGCCCGAAGGCGCGCTGCAGGCCGTGGGTGGTGCCGAAGACGCCGCCCTTGCCCTCGACGTCGGCCAGGACCGCCTCCCGGGCGTCGGCCACGTCCTCCCCGAAGACGCGGATGCGCTCGTCGAGCGCCATCTGCTCGTGCAGCGTGCGCTTGATGGCCTCACCGAGCATCACCTCGTCGCCTTCGTCGGCGGGCGGGTCGACGAGCTCGATGTCGGGGAGCGCCACCACGTGGTCCTCGACGGTGGCCGGGTCGGGACGGCGGCCGCGCAGGGCGTCAGCGGCGGCGTCGGCCACGATGTGGCGGGCTTCGGCGCGCAGCTCCTGCGCCTCGGCTTCGGTCAGCACGCCGCCCTCCACGAGGGCGCGCTCCAGGCGCGCGATCGGGTCGTGCGCCATCTCCTCGGCCAGCTCGGCCGGGGGGCGGTACTTGGCCTGGGTGTCCTGGCCGGAGTGCGAGTAGGGCCGCGTGACCCGCGCGTGCAGCAGACCGGGCCCCACCCCGGCGCGGATCTTGGCCACCATCTCCGAGGCGACGCGACGCACCTCGAAGTAGTCGGTGCCGTCGATGGCGGCCACCTCGAGGCCCCGGAAGCCGGCGACCAGCTCCGACACCGGCGCCGGGCCCTGGTCGCTCGACGGGACCGAGATGGCGAAGCCGTTGTCGGCCACCACGAACAGCACCGGGAGGTGCAAGGTGCAGGCCGAGCTGAGGCTCTCCCAGAACTCGCCCTGGGCCGTGGTCCCCTCGCCCACCGACACGTAGGTGAGCTCGTCGCCGTGCGCGCTGCAGCCCGGCAGGTCCGGGCGACGCACGATGTACCGGCCGGCCTCGGCGCAGCCGACCGCGGGTCCGCACTGGCTGCCGGTGTGGCTCGACTGGGTGACGATGTGGCGGGTCTTGTCGCCCCAGTGGGAGGGCATCTGCCGGCCGCCCGAGGCGAGGTCGTCGGCCGAGCCGACGGCCTGCAGGAGGACCTGGGTGGGGCTCACGCCCAGGGCCAGCACGAGCGCCAGGTCGCGGTAGTAGGGGAAGAACCAGTCGTAGCCGGGGCGCAGGTAGCGGGCCACGCCGAGCAGGAGGGCCTCGTGGCCTGCACCGGCGATCTGGAACCACGTGCGGCTCTGCTTCTGCAACGTGATCTCGCGATCGTCGATGGCGCGCGACACGTGGGCCAGCCGCAGATCGTCGATCAGCTCCTTGACCGGGAACCCCTCGAACAGCTCGTCACCCATGGCGTCAGACCTCGGTGCCCCATGCACGTGTCTCCAGCACCTCCCGGACCGCGGAGAGGAACGCAGACGCGTACGCGCCGTCGAAGGCGCGGTGGTCGAACGACAGTGCAAGGTTCCCCACCGGACGCACCGCCACACCCCACTCCCCCGATGCCATGGGCACGGCCACGGGCCGCATGCGCACGCCGTCGGTGGAGAGGATGGCCACCTGCGGCTGGTTGATGATGGGCACGGTGAGGAAGGTGCCGTAGCCGCCGGCGTTCGTGATGGTGAACGTGCCGCCGGCCACGTCGTCGGCCCGGAGGCGCTTGGCCTTGGCCCGCGCCGCCAGGTCGCGCAGGCGCTCGGCCAGCGCTCGGAGGCGGAGGTCCTGCGCGTCGTGCACCACCGGCACCACGAGGCCTTCGAAGTCGAGGTCGACCGCCACCCCGAGGTGGACCCGCTTGTGCACCACCAGCGCGTCGCCGTCGACGCGGGCGTTGAGGTGGGGGAAGCGGGCCAGCGCGTCGATCACCGCCCGGGCGACGAACGGCAGGTACGACAGCCCCGTGGCGCGGCGCACCGCGTCGACCGCCTGGTAGTCGACCTCCATCGCCACGAGCGTGTGCGCCGAGGTGGCCTGCGAGCGGACCATGTGCTCCGCGGTGGCCCGCCGCAGCACCGAGAAGGGCACGACCTCCTCGTCGTCGCTCACGGGGGTGGGCAGGGCCGGCGCCGCGCTGGGGGTGGCGGTGGCCACCGCGGCGGCGGGTGCAGGCCGCGGCGCGGACTCCGCCGGTCGGGCCGCCTCGACGTCGGCGACGGTGATGCGCCCGTCCCGGCCGCTGCCGGGCACGTCCTCCGGCCGCAGGCCGCGCGCCGCGAGGCGCGCCCGCACCGCCGGCGAGAGGTAGCCCGCCCCTCCCGGCGCCGGGCCCGTGGAGCCCGAGGCCCCTGTGGGGCTCGCGGAGGGCGCGGCGCGCGTCGACGTGGTGGCTCGGGCCCGCCCGGGGCGCGGCCCTCGGCCGTTGCCGTCGTGGCGGCCGTCGTGATCGCCGTCGTCACGCGCGCGTGTGGCGCGCTCCTGGCGACCGCTCCGGGCCCGGCGCGGCCCGCGTGACGGTGCCGACGCCGCGCCCGCCGTGGCCCGCCCGCCCGCGCGGCCGGCGGCGTCGTCCACCACCTCGTCAGGTGACGATGTGATGACAGCCAGCCGCGTGCCCACCGGCACGGTCTCGCCCTCGGCCACGAGCAGCGCGCCGACGTACCCGGCGACGGGCGACGGCACCTCGGTCTCCACCTTGTCCGTGGTGACGTCGAAGAGGATCTCGTCGACCTCGACGCGGTCGCCGACCTGCTTGTGCCAGTGCGTGACCGTGCCCTCGGTGACCGTCTCCCCGAGCTGGGGCATCGTGATCTCCGTCATCGACGGCACCTCCGGCACGTACCGCGGGCGCGCGAGCCGGACGCTAACCCACCCGGAGCGCAGTGCGGCGCCATGCCCTCGGACGGCGCCTCCGGAGGGATTCGAACCCCCAACCGTCGGGGTAGAAGCCCGCCGCTCTATCCGTTGAGCTACGGAGGCGTGCCGCCCACCCTACTGGCGGAGCAGCGCCTCGTTCGCTTCCTCGGCCTCGTGCGGCTCGACCGGGCGCATCGCGAAGTCGACCGCCGCCCAGATGGTGTGCGAGAAGGGGAAGAACAGCAGCGGGAAGAGCACGGCGATGGCGATGCCCACGACGATCATCGGCACGACGGCCACGTCGGGGTAGCTGACGACGAAGCCGACCACGATCACGGCCAGCAGCAAGCCGAAGGTGACGATCGTGTTGACGGTGATCGAGCCGAGCATGAAGCCGACCTGCCGCTCGATGCGGATCCCGCAGCCGGGGCAGCGCTCCGCCCGTCGGAACCAGTGGTGGAACCAGCCGCCCGAGCCACAGCGCGGGCACCGACGCACGAGCGCCCGCGCCATCATGCGCGGGAACGAGTCGGTCAGGCGGCGGGGCACGCCCCCATGCATACCAAGACGCGTCGGAATGTGGCCCATGGCGTCGAGTGACAGGGCTCACGGTCGATGATGGAGAGGTGCGACGCGCGCTGGCAGGAGCCCTCATCGGCCTCGGACTCGTCCTCGGCTCCCTGACGCTCAGCGGGTGGTGGGCCCGGGAGACCGTGCTCGAGCCCGAGCGGACCGAGGAGGTCGCCGACGCGGTCCTGGGGAACGACACCGTCCGGCGAGAGCTGGCCCGCCGGGTGGTGGGCGCGGTGGCGGCCACCCTGCCGCCGGAGGCGACGGGGCCGGCGGAGCTGTTCCGCGACGACCTCGAGGACGCCCTCGCGTCGCCGGCCATGGTGGCGCCGTTCCGGCTCGTTGTGGTCGACGTCCACCGGGCGCTCCTCGGCGAGACGGCGGGCCCGGTCGTGATCGACCCGGCCACCGTGGCGACAGCCGTCTCGGCCGCGGTGCCGGGGCTCGACCCCGCGCTGCTGGGGTCGCTGCCGGCGGTCCGCTTCGACGTGCCGAAGGCGTCGCCCATGGCCACCGCCAAGGACCGGCTCCCCGGCCTGCTGCGCGCCGGCCTCTGGGTCTCGCTCGCCCTCGTCGCCGCCGGGTTCCTGGTGGACTCGCGGCACGACCGGGCCCTGGTCCGCATCGGGTGGTGGCTGCTCGGCGCCAGCGTGGCCCAGCTGTTCCTCCTCTACCTGGTGCCGGTGCTGCTCGTGCCGGCGATGGTCGACAACGCCTGGACCGGCCTGGTGGCCGAGGTGGCCACCGCCAGCTGGGGGCCGCTGGTCGGGCTGCTGGCCGCGATGGCGGTGGCCGGCCTCGGCTGCCTCGTGCTGGGCTTCTCGTGGAAGGGCCTGCGGCGGGCCCAGCGGGTGGGCGCCCGCCGCGGCGCGTCCACCGGGGCCGTCCCCGTCCGCGCCGCCACGGCCAGCGGTCCCGCGCCGACCACGACCTTCCGCCCGGGCACCCCGCCGCCCCCACCGCCGGAACGCGCCGGCGGGTGGCGCCTGTAGGCCGCACCCGGCCTGACCAGCCGATTCGGCGCCGCGCGGCGCCTGTGCCACACTGGACGTCCCTTGGTGGCCGTAGCTCAGTTGGTTAGAGCGCCAGGTTGTGGCCCTGGAGGTCGGGGGTTCGAATCCCCTCGGTCACCCCACCGCCGGTAGCATGCTCCGGCTTCGGGCGCGCCTCTAGCTCAACGGCAGAGCAACGGACTCTTAATCCGCAGGTTCTGGGTTCGAATCCCAGGGGGCGCACTTATCTGACCTGCGGAGATGCGGTCCTGATCCGCGCCGTGGTCACGAAATGGTCACGGCCGCCCGTCGAGCGCTTCCCCGAGGGCGTCCGCAGCGGCCTTGTCGTGGGCCGGCATCACGTGGGTGTAGAGCCCCAAGGTCACGGAGACGTGCGCGTGGCCGAGGCGCTGCTGCACGACCCGCGGGTTCACGCCTGATGCGATCATCCACGTGGCCGCGCTGTGCCGGAGGCCATGCACACCGATCAGCGGGAGCCCGAGCGCTGCGGACGTCTCGCGGAACCGGCGCGTCACCGTCTGCGGCCACAAGCCGTTCCCGTCGGCGTGGGTGAACACCAGCCCGGTGTCGCCCCACCCGGCGCCCATGACCAGCCGCTCCTCGGCCTGGCGGCGCTTCCATGCTCGCAGCGCGGCGACTGTGGTTGTGTCGAGCGACACTGTTCGCGCGCCTGCCCGCGTTTTCGGAGCGCCTTCCACCACGGAGCCACCGGCGATCGCCCGCTGGTTGGTGATCGTCGCCGTTCCGGCCGCAAGGTCGAGGTCGACCCAGCGGAGGCCAAGAGCCTCGCCGCGCCGGCACCCGGTCACCGCGAGGAACCTCCACAACGGGGCCAGCCGGTCGTCAGCGGTGGCGGACAGGAAGCGGACGAGCTGCTCGGCCGTCCACGCCTTCGGCGGGGGTCGGTCCAACCGCGGCAGGCCCTTCACCTTGCTGGCAACGTTACGGCTGACGAGCTCGTTCTCTAGGGCGTCCGCCAACGCCTTCGCGAGGATGCCGTGGATGTTCCTGACGGACTTCGCGGAGAGCCCCGAGGATGACAGGCGGCCGACCCACTGCGAAACGGTCGCCCGGTCGAGCTTCTGCAGGGGCACGGCGCCAAGCATGGGCACGACGTGAAGCACGACCAGACGTCGGTACGTGTCCGCTGTTGTCGGACGAACCCGCGCTGCAATCGTCGGAAGCCACTGACCGACCAGGTACTCCCCCACCGTCAAGTTGGCGGGCCGCACATAGGTGCCCTGTGCCACCTGGCCGCGGAGCGCGTCGAGCGCCTGCTGCGCCTCCCTGCGAGTGGAGAAGCCACGGCGGCGGACCTGCCGGCGGGAACCACCGGCCACGGGGACGTCCGTCACGAAGAACCACCGACCCGAGGCGTCACGCCTGACGCTGCCTCTCGCCATCTCTAGCGCCCCCTCGCGATGACCGGAACTCCATCCTCGTCTTGCACGACGTTCGACCACAGCGGCCCTTCCCTCGCAGGCCGCCAGTCGAAGTCCTCGCCCACAAACGATGCACCTGCGGCGAGCGGGGACAGGCGAACTCCGGCCCATGCTTCGTCCAGTGGTGTGTCAGCGATCAGCCCCTGAGCCTGAGCAGGTGTGAGCGTGTGTCGCTCGTTGAGGACCACGGCCTCATCGGGGTAGAGGCCGGTTAGGAGGTACGCCACTGGCACGTCGAACAGGACCGCGACGCCCATCATCTCCTCGATCGTGAGCTTCCGCTTGCCGCCTTCCGCTTCAGCGACGGTGATGCGCTTCCACCCAACGAACCCGATACGCCGCATGAGTTCCGCTAGCGCCTCTTGCGTCAGTTCCGCCGCCTCGCGAAGGTGCTTCAACGACCGAGCAACGACTTCCGCAATCGTGATGCGATGAGCCACCGTGTCGGGGCGAGCGCGACGACGTAGGCGCTCCGCGATGGCGACACGGAGGGCCTCCTCCAGGTCACCCTCCAGCTCCTCACGGAGTTCCGGCGACACAGACTCGCCACGAAACGCAACCTCGTAGAGCGTGACCCGGAGGTCGTCGAGGAGGACGTCGATCGTCTTGGCCGCACTCGATGGCTCGTGTTCTGGTCTCTTCGGCCTCATGTAGTCAGATTCCTACACCCTTCGCTGCCAACACGCAACCGCACGGAGGTAGGCTCCGCCCAACGCAGCGAGTCGGAAGGAGCCGACATGGAGGGGGAAGACCCTCGTAACGGTCAGCGTTTCCCGGACCCCGTGAGAAAGCCCACGATGGTCGTCGAGGAGGCGGCCTACTGGCTCGGGATCTCGCGAGGCCAGGGATACGAGGCAGCCCGCCGGGGCGAGATACCGAGCATCCGCCTTGGCAGGCGCCTCGTCGTACCGACTGCACCGCTCCGCCGGATGCTCGGTCTCGATGAGGGCGACGACGGCGAAGGAGTGTCTACCGAAGAGCCCGGTGTCGTCCTGGCGCTTGAGCCCAGCCGACGCCGCGCCTCACCACCTGGCGGTGACGCCGCGTGAGCGGCGGGCAGCCCCCTGAAGGCCGCCCTGCCACCCTGACCAACCTTCAGGTTAGCGAGATGTTCGAGGACGAGCGGGATCTACTCGAACGCCGACGTTGTGTCAGCTGTGATCGCCCTACTGCCAACCAGGTTGCGGGTGTTCCAATGCACACCTGGTGCCAGCCGGGCGCCGAGCGACGCGCTGTCCGGGCGAGCGATCCTGTGACGAGCCGTACGGCAGCGAGAGCGAACAAGGAACACAGGGGGCGTCTGCGCCACCTCGTCCTGGAGTGCCATGAGCAGCACACAGGAGGCTTGACCGACGACGAACTGTCGCAGATGCACCCCAACGAGCTGCTCTCCTCCCTATCCAAGAGGCGTGGGGAGCTTGTAGACGAGGGCCTTCTGGAGGACAGTGGCGAACGAAGGCCGACCAGGCGCGGCGTCCCCGCCGCCGTCTGGCGCCTCAAGCGGTGAACGACCGGTGGCAACGGCTCGTGACGACGGACCCTCCCGACTGGATGTTCGAGGTTCTTACCGAACGCCAGATGGACGGTACGAGCAACCGGTTCAAGTGGCGGCTCCTCCTCAACAAGGCGGGGTTGTCGTCAAGGGCCAAGCTGATCGGTCACGTCCTCGAGAGCCACTGCCACAACGACGAGCTTGGGTACCAACTCGGTGCGGGCGTCCTTGCAACCGAGGCTGGCGTATCGCGGGACACGGTTGTTCGTGCGGTCCGCGAGTTGGAGAAGGCCGAGTTGATCGCCGTGCGACGCGAGAAGGACGCGCGGGATCTCAACCAGCGGAATCGCTACTGGCTCCGATGGCCTTCGTGCCAACGGTATGTGGAGGCGAGCCCCGTGAAGAAGCGCCGCACCACTTCGGCCAAGTTCTCAGCGTCGTGACGGTGGACGCACATTGCGGGTACCCGATCTCTGCGTCTACGTGGACGCTTCCTGCGTCTACGGTGGACGCAAGGTGCGGGGAGGGTGGACGCAGGATCAGACACGTAGTGATCCTTGTGTTCAAGGTGTTCAAAAGGTGATGGTCACCGTTCCGGCGACCGCCAAAGATTGCCGAGTTCGACACCTCACACGGCTGGTGAACACCTCACCCGTCGCCGGGGTTGCGGTTCTCTCGGCTTTTGAAGGAGTAGGGACCGGGCTCACGGTGGGATTCCAGAACGAACCTCCACCCGCGGTCGGAGAAGTCATCCTCAACGAACGCGTCGCCCACCACCTTCGTCGTCTCCGTTACGAGCCACACTGACCAATGACACCGCGGCGCTCAACGCGCGTCGTTTTCTCTCTAGAAGGAACCCCAATGGACCACAACTCGCACAGCAACGAAGTGGCGACACCCGACGGACGCGTCCTGCTCGACGTCCTCATGACGGGCGCTGGACCGCAGGACGTGTACGCACCTGTCGGTGCTACCCCTGCGGAGATCGAGCACTACCGGGCGTTGATCCCCATCGCGGCGCCGCTCGTTCAGGACCGGGAGGTGGCCTCGTTGCTCAGGATGGCGGCGAAGGAGCGGTGGCCGTGGGAACGCGTCGAGGAAGCGTTGCGGTCCACGGAGTGGTGGGCGGAGTGCTGGCTGGTCCGCAAGTTGTACGAGGAGGACCCCTCCCTCCAGCCGGTTGACCTCGAGTGGGCGCGGAGCCGTGGCTGGCATCTCATCGCCGGTACCGAGGAGCAGGCCGATGGCTAGCGGGGGTGAGCGTTCGGGGCGTCCGGGCGCCCAGTACGGCCAGCGGAGCGACCTTCAGGCGCAACCGCGGACCGCTCAGCCGGTTCGGGTCGCGCCTGGGCAGCAGTACGGCCGGGCCGAGGCGCAGCGTGAGGCGCAGCGGTCGATCCCGCTGCCCGGCCAGAAGCCTTTCGCCCGCCCCACCGAGCGCCCGGACGAGCCGATCACCGCGGGCCTGCCGATCGGCGCTGGTCCCGGGCCGGAAGCGCTCGCCCCGATCGTCGCCCCGCGCGGGGATGACGTGGTGGCCGCGCTTCGGGCTGCGTACCAGCTCGCTCCCAGCGACGACCTGTTGGACCTGTTGATCGCTGAGTCGCTCAGGTGAGCACCTACGACTCGCAGCGGGCGGGCGACATGGCGGGCTACCGGGCCTCCCAGCCGGGTCCGAGGCTCACCCCTTACCAGGCTCGGCTCCTCGCGAGGAACGCTCGCCGCTATCCGGAGGTCCCTGCTGGGGTGCACGTGGGCGCGGTGATGCTCCCCGAGGACGTGCAGCGGTCGATCCTGGAGGCGGGCAACAACCGGGCCCAGGCTGCCGCAGAGCCGAAGCCGAAGAAGCGCAAGCGTGGCGGCGTGTTCGGCTTCGTAGACACAGTGGTGGGCGGGGCGGCTGGTGCCGTGTCGGACGTGGCTGATTTCGTGACTCCCGAGGTGGTCGAGGACGCGGTGGGGTTCACGGTCGGTGAGTTCTCCGACAGCTTCAAGAACATCGGCCGTCCCGCGTTCGCGGCGTTGGAGAGCCCGTTGCAGGCCATCACGGGTGCCGGACGGCAGCTCTACGGCATGGCGACCGGCCAGTACGCGCCGGACGACCCGTTGGACTTCCTGCACGACACCGCTGTGCAGACGACCGTCGGCCAGGCGTTGGCGGACTGGGCGTCGGGGCGTGGGGTGGACCTGGGGAGTGGATTCTTCCCTGCCGGGCCGACCGTGGAGCGTCGCCGCGAGAACGAGCGGGCCACTGCGCTGATCGGGAACAGCGCGTGGACTCCGGGACGGTGGATCGCAACCGACGTGCTCCGCTACGAGCAGGGGTCGACCGCGTACAACATCCTGTCGGGGACGATTGACGCCTCCATCGCGCTGCTTGGCGATCCGGCGAACAAGGGCCTCGACAAGTGGGCGGAGGCGGCTCGGGCGGCGCGGACCGGCTCGACGATCGTCGGCGCGGAGAAGGTGGCGCGGGCCGCGGCGAAGGCCGACTCGGAGTGGCGGGCGGTGGTCGACGAGGCGATCGGCCTGATCCCCTCGACGTACAAGGAGCCCCGCCAGAGCGTCCAGGTGTCCCAGGCGGCGAAGTGGCTGTACTCCGACTCGGGCCGGGACACGGTGATGAAGCTGGCGGAGACGGCCAGCGCGGCGGAGATCTGGCGGGCCAGCGGCAAGAAGTACCCGATCCGCCTCGCGCAGCAGCTCGCGGACACGAACGATCCTGTGGAGGTCGCGAACCTTCTCGTCGACGCGCTCACGTCGGACGTCCGGCAGCTCCCCCGCCTCGGGCTGGCCGACCGGGTGGTGAAGAACCGGCAGGAGCAGGGGCGCCTGTTCAACCTGATGCCCGACACGCGTGTCGACTGGTCGGACCCGGAGCGGTCGTTCCGCAACGTCGATGAGAGCCTGGCGAACGCCAACGTGCACGGGGACCGGCGCCGGGAGCTGCTCGACAAGTGGGCTCGAGCGCTGACCGGCGACTCGCGCCAGGCCCGGTTCGACGCGCTCGTGCTGTTCGAGGAGACGCTGCAGGCCCAGTTGATCGCCCACGGCATCCCCGACGACGCCGCG
>Ga0180215_1005761_pt1 | contig 10465 bp, 17 predicted proteins | sample eDN3rd37CBELigBY_FD_128871 | JGI IMG/M metagenome (GOLD analysis project Ga0180215, IMG submission 128871) | Enriched backyard soil microbial communities from Emeryville, California, USA - eDNA 3rd pass 37_C BE-Lig BY (version 2) (version 2) | ecosystem: Environmental > Terrestrial > Soil >...
GCCGTCGCGGGCGATCCGGGCGTGAGCGTCCGTCATAGTCGCGTTCGTCATGGCGTCGCGCAACCATTGGGGCGTGAAGCCTTCGAACGGCTCCCATCCCACGTTGCGGCGGCGGCCGCCAGCCGCAGCCACCGCGGTCGTGTTCACCGAGAACCGTCGCACCGTCGCCTTGCCAGAATCAGCGGGGTCGAACGAGATGGCGGTGACCGGCACCACCTCGTCCTCATCCTGAGCGGACGCGAGGCGGGCGCGCCGTTGCCGCAGCGCCCGGGCCTCCTCGGGCGTCAGCGACGGCAGTAGCGAGACGAACGGCGTGGGCGAGCTGTCGGGCCGCGCCGCGCGCCGCTCCAGGTACGCCCGGAACCTTTCAGAGAGTTCCGGCTTTCTTGCCGCTCCGGCGGCCGCGATGGCCGCGATGGCCAGGAGCAGCAGGGCGAGCAGGGCGCCCGCGCGCGCCATGGTGGCCCGGGCCGCGCGCGCGTCCCGCAGCGGTGTCCGCCGTTCAACCAAATCTCCTGGCCCTTGTCCAATGCTGTTGCCTGCCTGCTGCGGTGGTGCAAAGCCGCCACCGTCCTTGGCGCCTGCTCATACGCTCCTCGGCCTCAGCCGCTAACAGCGATGCAACAGGCCTGCGCATAAGAACGCCCCCTGTGCGCCGTGTCCGCGGTTAGCCGGCGAAGAAAGAGGAAAAGGCAGCGAGGAAGAGACGAGGAGGAAGGGAGAAGGTGGCGGTGGCGGTGGCGTACCCGAGCACGGCGCCAAGATGGTGTTATGTCATCGGCCATGCGACCTGCACGCTGCTGCACCACTGCGGCACCCGCAGCCACCTGCGGAGGGAGGGGGCGAAGGAGACACATGCAGAGGGATAGCAGCTGCCTACGCGGGTAGATAGGAGGCGTAGTGGGCGCATAGAAAGCGCTGCATGTGTGTGATAACGCGTTACGCGACATGCATGCATGCACCATCCGATCACACGCGGCGCTAGATGCTTGAGGCGTCAGCACATGTGCGGACGACGCAGGCGCTTAGGGGAAGGCCAAGGTATATTGGGGTGGGGTACTGGGATAGATTGGGCCCATGGAATGGGTGCAAAGGGGCCGGCATGTGTGCGATCCATCGAGCAGCATAGGGGTTCGTTTTCGCCGTATGAAAGCCGCATTTAAAAATGTTGCATAAAACGTCCTAAACATTGCAAAGCGGTGCGTACTGCGGCGCATCGCGGCATAAGTGCGGACTATCGCTGCATATACGTTAGCACAATGCAGCAAATTGCTTATTCGGCTACTTCCTCAAGCGTGCACGGTACTGCCTGTACAGACGCATGGTACAAACGATGGGCACAAACGAAGGGCACTTCTATGGGTATTGTACAGACGCAAGTCTGAGTGAACGGCTGTACAGGCTAGGACGCCGTAGGCGCCGCCACGGGGACCAGTCCCGTCGTGGGCGGCAGGCTTGGCTTAGCGACGGGCTTGGTCACGATCGCCAGCTCGGCGGCGGTAAGCGGCCGGTGCTCCAGGATAACGTCGTGGCCACGGAACAAGAAATAGTCCGAGATCCGCTCGCCCGCCAGGAAGCGCGGCAGCCAAACGTGGTCGTCGGTCCACATGTGGTCGAACGGGAGCGCGTCGGGCGTGAACCACTGCGGCCGCATCTCCTCCGTCTCTTGCGGCTCGCTCGCACCAGGCTGCAGCGCGGTGACCTCGAACAGGTGCACCTCAAGGATCTTGGGCTCGTTCTCGAACTCGAAATCAATGCGACCGCGCGCTTCAACGGCGGCTGCCTTGACGCGCGCTTCCTCCCACAGCTCTGCTCAAGGCTCATCGCCCAATAGGAAGAATCGGTCGACGTCAGGTGATGGCCAACAAACTCCCAAAGGAAGCCACCACCAGGGCGTACCGCGGGCAGCTGCGGCCTCGATCGAGGCGTCGCTGAGCTCGACCTTGCCGCCAAAGCCGTTCCACTTGTCCGCACCAAAGCCGCGCTTCTTGAGGCCCAGGAGGACGCGGCGGGCCGCCCGCTCGGGCGGCGGCGAGCGGTCGACCACAAAGACGAGGGTGAGCAGCACGCGCGACATGGTTGCGCTCTCATACACAGCCTGTGATTCGGACGCAGATGGGGAAGCCACACGTCTTGTCAGCGGCGTGTTAAGCCAGCGAGCACCGATGCCGGTCGCTTCGGCCGCACCTCGACGACGGCAATGGCGGCAACGGCAGGCTGCAGCGGCTGAGGCGCACTAGGTGCCCCGAATGATGACGTCATCGGATAATAGACCGAACCCTAGTTGGGTCAGAGCCTATTCATACCTCAGACCCTAGCAAGCATCCGTACCTCAAACCCTAGGGCTAAAGTTAATGACGTCATCACGTGATACCTGATACTAGCCGCTTTCATACCCCAAGCCCTAGCGATCCCGCAGAGTGACATCATCTATAGACAGACCAAACCCTAACCTTCACTTGTGTACATTCGCTGGAGCGCTGCGACGGACGGCGCACAGCAACGACGGACGGCGAAACCGGCGACCTCGCGGCGGGGCGGCAGCAGCAGCAGGGCGCCCGTCTGTGCTTAGGCGCGGCGCACGTTGAGCAGACGCCTCTAGCTGTCGGCTGACAGTGCGGAGCGCCGCGGAGCAAGTGATTGGGGAACGGCCAGCGCCGCCAACGTGCACTCCGCTGGGGTTCAGAAACGCCCGGCTGGGGCGGGGTGAGGCGCCATATCGGCCCACACGCAACGGCCTATCGCCCTCGTGTCGCAGTATTAAGCGGCACCCCTTGGCGGGGGCCGCACGTCGGTTAGCCCGCCATGGCGACCCCCGGTCCGAACGACGGCGCCGTAGTGCCCGCGGGTATGCCGCTCAACCTCGGCGCGGAGCGCCTGCCTACTGGCGGCGCGGACGGCGTCGCCGGCGCGGCGGCCTCGGGCGTGCTGGTGGCCGACGGCACCGTGTCGGTGTTCGTCGCGCGCTTTCAGACGACCAAGCATTCGTGGAAAGGCAAGTACAAGCGCATCTTCTCCGTCGCCGACAACTGCGTAGCCACGGTGAACCCCGGCACCTGGGAGGTGACCAATAAGTGGATGTACAATGACGAGTTTGTCGACGCAATGCCGTCGGCCAAGTCGCCGCAAGAGTTCACCATCACCGTGCGCAAGAAGAAGGCCACCAAGACCGAGACACTCACGTTTTCGTCGCCCTTCCGCAGCGAGATCCTCACCTTCCTCCAGCGGTTCCGTGCGAGCTTCGTGCTCGACCCGAAGGCAGCCGTCGTCGACCCGCTGCCGGCGCGCAAGCTCGGCTGGTCTGGCGGCACCAAACCGACGCTGCTGGTGGCGGGATTCTCTGCGATCGACCAGGTGCACCCCCAGGCGTCGGCAACGCCACTGAAGCCGTTCGCCACGTACCACTACCGCGAGATTGAGCGGATCGAGGTCTTCCAGGACAACTCTACGGGCTTTGTGATCTACTGTATGGATGACCTGGCATGGCTGGCGGGCTCTCGCACGCCGCCAGGCGCTAACTGAGACGGACACTGCCCTGGCGGGCTTATGCTCGGCTTGTAGACGGCGGCCACGGCCGCATGCACCTGTTCTCCATGGAAAACCGCGACGACTTTTTGCGCAAGGTCAAGACGTACGCGTCCATGTACATCGGCGTGACGGTGCCGATCACGACCGCGGCGATCACGCGCGACGTCTTTGAGCTCAACCGCCTGGGCCAATTCAAGGAAGACGAGGCCATCACGTCGCTGGCCGAGTTCCGCGTGAGCAAGATTGCAGACCGGCACCCGGACCCCGTGGTCCGCTTGCTGTGCCTAACCGAGTCATGCATCGCCGAGCGCGACCCTGCGTCCTATTCGATCGTGACGATCCGCCCGCTGTCGGACGTCTTTGCACTGGTGCGCTACCGCACCGACCCGCAAAAGATCGCCATCGAGTACAAATCCGGCGCGGTCCGCCGATACACGTCGACGGACCGCGAGGCCCTGCTCGCCTCGCTGCTGGACGGCGTGCGCGCGTCGGGCAACCGCGACGTGTGCGTCAAGTTCTCAGAGACGGGCGTTTTCAACCGCGTCGGCCCATGGTCGCAGCCGGTGGAGGAAGAGATCCAAGTGATGTACCTCAAGTCGCTCGCCTACTATGACCCGTCGTCGGGCATCAGCTTTGACCAACTGGTGTCGCGGTACGGGATGGCTGACCGCTTGAAGATGTGATCGACGGTGCGTTGTGCTCATTCGAGTGGCGATGCTGGCGCGCATGGGCTTGGGGTGGGCGCAGCTTCATTGTCAACATCGACTACAGCGGGCCGGACTTTAAATCCTTGCTCGACAGCAAGGAGCGTGAGCTGATCCAGGCCGCGCTGCAATGTACGGCGCTTGGGCGCATTAGCAGAACAGACGAATTAGGCTTGACTGACGGCGCGTGGGCAATTGTTCGTGTGCCCGTTGGCCTGCGCAGCCGTCTTGAACGCGGGTCAGGCGTCGTTCGAGCGCGACGTGCACGCTGCCACGGAGCAGTTTGAGTGCTTGCGTCGCCTCTTTGCCAGCAAGGTCGGTGGACCCGCGTGTGCCCGCTAGCGCACGCTCTATCGGCCGGGTCTGACGTTATAGGCGGCGCCAGCAACCGGCTTTCGCTGCTGTGGTTTAGGTCGGCTACGAATCGTTCACGGCGGTGGAGGGCGTGCGCGCCAAGCTGGGCAAGCGCATAGTCCAGGCGCTCAAGATGAACGACGACGGCGTGCACTATGCCGCGATTGACGTGCTGGACTGCCTCATGCAGCCCATGCACAACTACTACGACCTGCTACAGGAGCAGCTCAACAAGCGCTCGCTGCTCATGTCTAAGTCCTTCCTGACAGGGTTCGTTTTTGCGCAAGGGCCGGCCACGAAGTTTGTGATGTATGCGCTAACAATTGGGCGTGAAAGCAGTGTGTACTTGTTGCGTGATGACCAGCCTCATCAACCTGCTGGGCGAGCACGCGTCGAACGGCACGGGCGCATTGGTCATCTCGGCGCTGCTGGACTTATTCATTTGCGCGCTCTGCGAGCCGTACAGCCAGACCACGGACGCCGAACACTTCAGCATGCTCATGGTGCGCCGCTGCCTGCAGTAGTCAGCGCGGTGTGGAACCGCCTGCCTCATGTGTTTACTCTTTTGCGTGGATTGGCCGCCGCTTTCGTTGTCTAGGACATGATTGCGGGCTTGGGCCGCAAGTTCTTCAAGCTGTTCCAGCATCCGTCCCTCGCCATCGTCAAGGGCGCCGGCTTGCTGATGCGCACGCTTATTGAAGAGTCGCCGGACCGGATCCTGCAAGAGATGCAGGTGCGCGGCGGGCACATCGAGTTGCCGCGCGGGGGAAACGACAAGGACGCTGATGGGCTTGATCGTGCTGGACAGCTTGTCGTCCCGTGTACAGTCACTCGCGCTCAGCGAAGGCGCCATCCTGAAACACTTGCACACGGCCTTGTTCACGCAGTCGTCCGACGTGCGCATGCTGACGCACCGCTACCTTTCTCGCCAGCTGGTAAGGCCAACGCGCCCTAGCCCCACCACCACCGTCGCCGTGCGCGATGCCTAACCGTACTAGCGCCCTCGGCTGCTCAAATCGCTCACAGATCGAGCTGTGGACGGCCGACAACCTGGCGGCCATGGAGCTGCTGAACAATATCTTCCCTGCGGGCTTGATGGTGTGCCTGGACCTTTCGGACGCGCCGCCAGAGGAGGTGCGCGGTGGCATCAGCAACGCGCTATGTTTGCGGCGCGTGGGAAGTAACCGCGGATACAACCCACGCGTGCTACACATTTACTTCGCGCTGCTAGGACCACATCGAGCTCGACGCGCGCGACAAGAAGGCCGGCAGCCGGCCGAAGCGCCAGACGCAGCTAGAGAGCCTGCTGGAGAGCTGGCGCAACCGCACGATCCTAACGTTCGAGAAGCCCAAAGATAAGCCGCAGGTCGTGCTGCGCGAGCGGCACAAGCGCGAGCGCACCAAGAAGTACAGCCGCCGTCGCTATCACATACGCAAGGATTGTCGCCATTGCTCATGGTTCCAAGGCGTTGTTGTGCGTGGTCTGGATCGCATGCGGCAGAAACTGGCCGTTGCTCTATTACCAGGTGAACCGCGACCATGCGCGCCCGGATCTGATCTGGAACCACAAGACGCGGGAGGAGCTGCGCGAGTCGCTCGAGAGCGAGCTGCGCGGCTTCAACATCGACAAGGTGGGTTGGCGCCGGAGAGACAGCAGGCGTCTGGGAAATCTGTTCGCATACTCACCCGAAAGACGGACCGATTGTGGACCCGTAAATTGGGCGGGCAGGATTTGGGCGGGAGCCGCGAGGTGGCGTGGAACTATGTGGAGTACGAGGTGCGGTACGAGTCGCTCGCGGACGAGCTCAAGATCGGTGACCACTACGTCCGGCTGCTGCTGGAGCAGGGTACGCCGGTTGACAATTTCGTGGAGCGCACCGCGCATTGGCGCGGGAACGGTGATGGCTTAAACTGCACGCTGCGTTAAACCTTTGATTTCTGGTGCTCCATAGGCGTGACGACCACCACGGTGCGCAACCCACACGAGTTCTTCTACGACCTTTACCATCGTTTCTTGCTGGCGACGAACAATAACCTGCGCTCCATGGCGCTGCAGGCGATGGCGATTGTGTACGGCGCCTACCCGCACAAAATTGGCCAGTTCAACGACATGCGCTTCATGGTTAAGATGCTCGCCGCGGCGCAGACGCGCACCGAGCGCGACCGGTACCTAATTTTCATCGACAAGGTCCGGCCTGCCCTGGCGTGTACATGCAAAGAGAGTTGCTGCACGTCCTCCACTGATGCTGCCACACCATGATTGAGCGCGTTTGGCCTTGCAGCTGCTGTACCTTCGCGAGAACGCGCGCGAGTTCATCGCCAACAACGGCGTACGGTACCTGTGCGACCTGCTGACGCTCGCCCATCTGCACGTCCAACGCGCGCAGACCCCACTGCAGGTCCTTCCTTGCGCAGAAACCGTGGTGCGCTAGCTGCAGCCGAGGCTTACACGCCCATCGTTATCTTTTCTTTCGGCTGCGACGCGCCTCCAGACGATGCTCATCGAAGGAGGCGACATTGCGCGCGACAGCGCCAAAGAGTGGTACTACAGCAACCAGCAGGGCGAGAAGAACGGGCCCATCGGCTTTGACGAGCTACGCCGCATGTGGGAGGCCAAGCAGGTGTGCACCGTGCTCTCTGCTTGGGTCGGCATCGGCCACTGTCAGAGCATATGCTGACGAGGGTTCGCTTTTGCCCGCCCATCGTCCGCGTGCAGCTGACGACGGAGACCAAGTTCTGGGCGCAGGGCATGGACGGCTGGCGCAAGGCGCACGAGATTGCACAGCTCAAGTGGACGCTGATAATCAAGGAGCCCGGCATCCTGAACGAGTCGGAGGTCGCGGCCATGTGTCTCAACATGCTCATCCGCATGTGCGAGATGTACCCGAGCCGCTACCGCGACGGCGCCATTGTGCGTCCGTTGCCCAAGATCAAGCGGTGCGTGCCCTGCCGCACAAAGAAGAGCGTTGTACTTGATGGGACCATTGACCCCACCCAAATCCTGCTAAGTTTCGTTTTGCGACCGCGTTGGCAGGCTGCTCTCTGAGTCCACATGCCTGCCGCACCTGACGAACCTCTACCTCACGTTCGACCCGATCCTGGTGGAGCGCGTGTCGACGCTGCTGCTGCAAGTCGTGGACGAGAACCCGATCATGCCCAAGCTGTACCTTACGGGCGCCTTCCTCTTCGCCATGATGTATACCGGCTCCAACATCCTGCCGCTCGCCAAGCTGCTTGAGGTGACGCACACCAAGCAAGCCTTCCGCACCGAGGAGGAGCAGGTGGAGGTGCCACACAGCGTCGTCGTGCGCAGGTCCGACCCGCAAGTGAGGTGAGCATGTTGAATGAGGGTTGCGGATTTACTAACGCGCCGTCGCGCTGTTCGCCAATGTTCAAGGACTTGCCCCGGGCAGCGTCCTCGGCCCGCTGCTGCCGACGGCCATGCTCTGCTACCTCGAGAACTACGGCAGCGCCAAGTTTGCCGAGGTCTTCCTGGGCGATTTTGACACCCCCGAGGTCATCTGGTCGCACGACATGCGCCGCTTCATGGTCGAGAAACTCGCGATGCACCTGTCGGACTTTACGCCGCGGTACGCACAGACAAGCGATATACAATGGGTTGCCTGTTGCGGTACTAAAGCGTGATGGCCGTCGCCAGCTGCTCCCAAATCACAGACTTCTCTCCAACACCCACGCGCTCTACCAGTACTGCCCGATCCCGCGTATCATGTACCCCGAGCTGGAGCACGAGCTGTTTTGCAACATCTACTACCTTCGGCACCTGTGCGACACGGCCAAGTTCCCCGACTGGCCCGTCCAGAAGCCGGTGCGTGAGCGTAAGCCGCAAACGCGGCGTGAATTGTGCAGATCGCTCACGTTGGCCGCGGACTTGGCATGTGGTTTCGTGCAAAACAGATCGAGTTGCTCAAGGACATCCTGGACGAGTGGAAGCGCGAGGTCGAAAAGAAGGCGCCACCGATGTCCGCCGACGACGCCTACAGCGTCCTGGGCATCACACGCGGTAGGACCGCCCGTTCTGAAAGCATGGAGCGATGCAGAGGGGAACGGCCGCTCACGAACATCCGTGCACAACGCTTCTGCGGAGGCGTCCTCCACCAGAGTCGGCGCCCGACGAGTCGGCTATCCGCAAAGTCTACTTCAAGCTGGCGAACAAGTACCACCCGGACAAGAACCCCGAAGGCCGCGACATGTTCGAAAAGTACCTCTTGCTCCGAGGATCGGCAATGGTTGATGCCGAGTTTCCTTACTCACGCGCGATCTCGAAAGCGCCCGCGCAAACGTACACCCACAGGATCAATAAGGCGTACGAATTCTTGGTGTCCACGGGCAAGACCATGACAGCCGGTCCGGATCCACAGCGCATCATCCTGCTCCTCAAGGCCCAGGTACGCTCGCCCACAATGTAACATTTGTGCTTTAATGCGGTTGACTTATTCGGCCTGTCTGCATCGACCGGGCGCCACGATCCGTGCAGACCATCCTGTTCTCGCGCTATGCAGACGTGCTGCGGCCGTACAAGTACGCCGGCTATCCGATGCTCATCAAGACCATCCAGCTCGAGTCGCAGGACGACAACCTGTTCTCTCGGTATGTTATGTGCTCCTGCAAACGGTGAAATATCGCTGACATACCGCAGCTAATCTCGCAGCTGCCCAAACTGCTGATGGCTCCGCAGCGCGCACCCACTGCTGCCAGCGGCGTCCGAGTTGGCGTACCACACGGTCAACGTCTCGGCGCTCAATGCCGAAGGTGCGCAGCACGCTGTGGAGAAGCATGTGACCTTGAAGATAGCTAAGCGCGCGTCCTTGTGCCATATTGTGCTCTTTACCTTTCAGAGCTGCGCCGCGAGGGCGGCCTGGAAGTCGTCGGCGAGGCGTTCACCCGTTGCATCGATGTGCTGGGCTCCAAGACAACCGATGCCGCACTGCCGGCGCAGGTGTGCATCCACCTCACTCGCCTGCTGGCGGCCGCCGCAGCGTTCGACCGGTGCCGTGAGCGTATCATCGCCCAGCCACGTATGGTGGCCAACGTCTCCCGGTGCCTGTACATCCAGGTACGCCCATGTCAACACATCTGTGGTGGCGTCTGCCACAGGCCGTATATGGCTCACGGTTTACAAGTAAGACATCGAACGGCCAATTGCAGGGCTCGGCGCGCCTAACCAACGCGGCGGTCACTGCGGTGGTATCGTTCGCCATCGACGCCACCCTGCAAAGCATGGTACGCTTTGAAGCAAGCTCCTTGTTAACTAATGGCAAGTTTGAAAACTGCTAACGACGTGCTGCCTGCTTGTGCATCTGATGTCCTCGTAGCTTGTTGATGCCGGCGCGCTGTGGCACCTGCTGCCGCCGCTGTTCAAGTACGACTACACGCTGGCAGAAGGCGGAGTGCAGGCCTCGAGCGAGTCGAACCGGCAAGAGGTGGGCCGCCTGGCGTGGCTCGCTATATTGTTTCTGTCAACGCAAGCGACCGTGATTCCTGACCGCGGTGTTGTCTTTGCTCCGTGTCTTTGCGCCCCTACAGAGCGCCAACGCGAACGCTGTCTTGGCGTTCCAGGCGCTGGCACGCCTGGGAGGCTACCTGCCGCGCACAGAGGAGTCGATCCCGGAGGTTTTGCCGTCGTTCGTAAAGAAGACGGCCGACGGGACAGCCAGCATGGCAGTCGCCGTCCGTGGTGCCCCCATCCCCGGCGCACCCGAGCCGATGGGGCCGGCAGCCGCCCCAAGCGCTGCCGCGATCGAAGAGTGGAAGAAGTGCGTCGCTGATTCATTACAAAAAATTTGATATGTTGGGCTTACTCTGACTCGTCTTTCTCACTTGTCCGCTTTGGGGGGGTGGGGGCCTCCAGGGACCGCTAC
>Ga0180215_1005762_pt1 | contig 10465 bp, 9 predicted proteins | sample eDN3rd37CBELigBY_FD_128871 | JGI IMG/M metagenome (GOLD analysis project Ga0180215, IMG submission 128871) | Enriched backyard soil microbial communities from Emeryville, California, USA - eDNA 3rd pass 37_C BE-Lig BY (version 2) (version 2) | ecosystem: Environmental > Terrestrial > Soil >...
AATCTGCACCGGTTCGCCATCGAAGGCCGGATCGGCGAAATGGGTCGTGGCGCCGCGGAAATCGATCAGCGTGAAATAGAACTTGTGTGTATCCTCATGCACTCGGGTGCCGCGGCCCACGATCTGCTTGAACTCCGTCATCGAGTTCACTTCCCGGTCGAGCGCGATCACCCGGCAGGTTTGAACGTCCACACCGGTCGAAAGCAGCCGCGAGGTTGTGACCAGCACCGGATATTTCGATTCTGGGTCGATGAAATTGCCGAGTTCGGCTTGGCCATCGGGATCGCCGCCGGTGATGCGCATGACGTAGCGGTGGTTCTCGGCGACCAGATCGGCATTCTCGTTGATAAGAGCCTGGCGCATCCGCGCCGCGTGCTCCTGATCGACGCAGAACACGATGGTCTTCTGGAAGCGGTCGCCACTCTCCTTGAGGAACTCCGTGACCTTGCGCGCAACCAGCTTGGTGCGATCGTCCAGCACCAGCGTGCGGTCGAAATCCTTGACGTTATAGATGCGGTCCTCGACCTCCTCGCCTTCGCGATCGAGCTGGCCCTTTTCGGGCCGATAACCCTCCACGTCGCGGTCAATATGGACCTTCACCACCTTGTAGGGCGCGAGGAAGCCGTCGCGGATGCCCTCCCGGAGAGAATAGGAGTAAACCGGCTCGCCAAAATAGGCGATGTTGGAGACGTATTTGGTTTCCTTCGGCGTCGCGGTCATGCCGATCTGCGTCGCGCCCGAAAAATAGTCGAGGATTTCGCGCCATGCCGAATCCTCGGCCGCGCTGCCGCGGTGGCATTCGTCGATGACGATCAGGTCGAAAAACTCGCGCGAAAACTCGCGGTACAGTTTTTGCCGTTCCTCCGGGCCGGTGATCGCCTGATAGAGGCCGAGATAGATTTCGTAAGCCGTATCGATCCGGCGGCGGGTGTCGATGGCGGTGGTGAGGTCGATGCTGGTGCCGTCGTCGCGCTCGATGGTCTTCGATCGGGTCGAGAGCTTCGCCATCGTGCCGCCGAACGGGCGGAAGTCGTTGACCATCGTCTGGTCGATCAGCACGTTGCGGTCGGCGAGATAGAGAACCCGCTTGGCGCGGCCCGCCTTCCACAATCGCCAGATGATCTGGAAGGCGGTATAGGTCTTGCCGGTGCCGGTCGCCATCACCAGCAGCACGCGGTTGCGGCCCTTGGCGATCGCCTCGATCGCGGCATTGACGGCGTTCACCTGATAATAGCGCGGCGCCTTGTCGCCGCCGTCGCCGTAGTAATCCTGAAGCACCACTTGCTCGGCCTCAGCGTCGAGTCCCTTCCAGGCGCGATAGCGCGCCCACAGATCGGCCGGCGACGGGAAGGCATCGAGGGTGAGATTGGCTTCCCGCGGATTGCTGGCGCCGGTGCGGTCGTGGAAGACGAAGCCGTCGCCGTTCGAGGAGAACACGAAGGGGACGTCGAGCGTGGCGGCGTAGTCGAGCGCCTGCTGCATCCCGTCGCCGACGCTATGGGAATTGTCCTTGGCCTCGATCAGGGCGAGCGGGATGTTCGGCTTGTAATAGAGGATGTAGTCGGCGCGCTTGGCCTGGCCGCGCGTGACCAGCTTGCCGCGCACGATGATCCGGCCCTTGGTGAAGCCGACCTCCTCGCGGACTTGCAGCATTTCGTCCCACCCGGCCCGGTGCAGGGCGGGTGTGATGAATTTCGTGCAGATATCCCGCTCGCTCAGCCCCCGCTTGTCCATTTCCCCCGCGCGAATCCCTCGAATTTCACAATCAGCGCGAACTATAGCCGCGAGCAGGGCGGGTGCGCACCCCCAGTGCGCAAGGGTGCGCACTCGAAAATTGGCCCTATCCCTGGCGAATTGCCGCGCCTTTGCCGCCCGCATGCGCCGGCCGCCGGGAAGAACCTAAGGCCGCCCCGAGGTCGCCCAGAGTACTTATTCCGCCTCATCTGGCGCGCCGGCTAGGCTGTGCATGGCGCGAATGAGGGCCGCAACCTCGCGACGGCGCGCGAGTGCCTCGGCGGCATAGCGACCATGCTAGCGCCCGGTTACCGGCCTCCGTGCAGCCGGCAGCGGCCGTTCAACATCGCGGGCGACTGCCACCGCTTTCCGGCCCGGGTCCGGGCACTGCAACGCTGGCTCAGACATGGGCAATTTGTCCGATGATCCGCCTTGCATGGGGTTGTTCCTCGATTTGCCGGCATCCCCACCCCCGGTTGGCCGGGCGCGGTAACCATGCCACCAACCCCGCCCGCGTGGACGTGTTCGATCGCAAGCTTCTGCTGGCCTCCTTCTCAACCGAGCACGTGGGCCGTGCCTTGTGATCCCGACAGGTAGCGTATGGTGCTGTGACGCCCAGCCTGCACGTCCGAAACTGACGCATGCCCATGACATTTTCGGCCCGAATATCGGGACACGAGCCATGTCACAAGACGCAAGAAGCTTCGGCCCTGCATCGCGGCCCTTCACGTCGGGCTTCCTCTTCAGCCCAATCGGCTGGCTCAAGGACTGGGCCGAAGCCGCGATCGCGGAGGAGCCCGCCCTGCTCGTGGACCTGTGCGCGATCACGCACAGCCGCATGCACCTGATCGCGCTCGCGCTTTCGCATCTTGAAATCGCTCAGCAATGCGACATGGCACCTCTCCTGCTGCGCGGGCGCGCGCGCGACATATTGGACCGGGCGCTGGGCTGTCGGCCGAGGGGTCTGAAGCGAGCCCTCAGCAATCTTTCGGCGGACGTCTTGTCGCCAGAGGGATACCGACGGCTGGTATCGCTATTGGACGATCCGATTGCGTCGAAATATCTCGCGCATGCTACGTTTATCGATGACGACGACCTGCAGACGCTGGGAAGCATCCCAATCGCCCTGCGCCCGGCCATTATCCCGTCGGGTCAGGCCTCTCCGAGAGGAAGGATTGCCGATGGCCTCCATTTTCTGGTTATGCGGGGTGCCGCGCCGGATTTTGAAACCCTGGTGGACGAGCTTCGGACCTGTCGGCAACCGGGGCAGCTCAGCGCGCGCATCAAGGCAATGATCGACAACTTCCCGCTCCCGGAGGCATTGCCGCCGGCGCGCATCGGGCAAGCGCTGCGTCTGGACAATCGCGCAGAGCTTTGCGCCCTGGCCCGAAAATGGCGCAACTGTATCGAAAGGCTTTATCTGGAAAGCGTCGATGAAGGCCGCTGCGCGATTTATCTATGGGACGATCCTCAGCATCCCGCCGTTTGCGCCGTCGAACGGCACGGCCGTATAGGCTGGTTTCTCACCGAGGCCCGGGGACCGAGAAACAGCGCCGTCGATCCCGAGGCGCTGTGCCGTATCGAGTTGACCTTCGCCGATGCCGGTATCTTTCACGATGCCGTGGCACGAGCACTTCTGGGACTAATCGACATGCAGGAGCGCGAAAGACGCCGAAGAGGCCAGCGCCGATAGCATCGCGTGAACGGTTCACGGCGAGCGGTCGTTGCGCTACGTTCTGAGCAGGCAGGTTCGGGTTCGGGAAGTGCGGTACGAGAAACTTGAAGTTCTGCTGCGCGTTGCGCTCGACATGCGCGGCTCCACAGAAGGACTATCCCTCGAAGACATCCAGCATCAATACGGTGTCAGCCGCCGCACGGCAGAGCGCATGCGCGACGCCATCGAGCGGGTTTTTCCGCAGATGGAGCAGGCCAATCCAGGAGAAGTGCCAAAGCGCTGGCGCATCCGCGCCAGTGTGCTGGGAGGCATGGTCGGCTTTTCGGCGGAGGAACTGGCCGCAATCAGGACCGCAGCGAATCTTGGTCGCCGCGAAAACCTCCCGGACGTGGCGGGACGGCTGGAAACGCTCTCAGTCAAGCTGAAGTCCCTGATCCATCCTCAGGCGGCGCGCCGCATCGGGCCGGACCTCGAAGCGCTCACCGAGGCGGAAGGCATCGCGCTGCGGCCCGGACCGCGGCTGACGATTCCGTCCGGCCTGCTCGCAGAGCTTCGCCACGCCATCATCGCCTGCCGCAAGGTGCGCCTCCACTATCGGGCGAGGGGCACCGGACGGCTAAGCCGTCAGACCGTCTGCCCCTATGGCTTTCTCTACGGCAACCGGCACTATCTCGTCGCCTACAGCCTGAGCGACCGCGCCCGCAACTATCGCTTGTTCAGCCTCGCTAATATCGAGAAGGCCGACATTCTCGATGCGCCGTTCGAGCGGCGTACCGACTTTTCGCTTCAGGCCTTTGCCGAGCGCTCATTCGGGGTCTTTCAGGAAGAGCCGTTCGATGTCGTCTGGCGCTTCTCGCCCAAGGCCGCACCGGACGCGCGGCAATTCCTGTTTCATCCGAACCAAGTGCTGGAAGATCAGCCGGACGGCTCGCTCATCGTGCGCTTCCATGCGGGCGGCGCACTAGAGATGAGCTGGCATTTGTTCACATGGGGAGATGAGGTTGAGGTGATTGAGCCTAAGCGACTGCGCGAACGGCGGCAGCACCGTTCCGGAATGCAATGACCGGCCCTCGCAACGTCATCCTGTAAAAGCGAAAGATGACCAGCAATATTTGGTTACGGCGCTCTTTGCATGTGCTCGTCCATTTTCCAAGTCGAAATTCGGAGCGGAGCACGTCGAAACTGATCGTCGTGCTTCTTGCTAAGTCCAATACGAGGGCCTATCCAAATGTCGCCTTCCGTCGGCCTTGAATGGCGGACAAGCTTAAGGTGCCCGGCGCGGATTGAAGTGCCATGAAGTTTCTGCGCCCGTTGTTTTTCTTCATCAAGCCAACGTTGCCTTTGAAAATGGCCCAAAACAATTTTGTGGAGCGCATACGCCGGCCCATTCTGCCTATCAAGCTGTCTGATCAAGAGGCCCGCGTGAATATTTTCATCTCTCGACCCAGCCGTAATATCAATGCGCCAATATCCAGGCCCCTTTTTCTGCCGAATATACCAGCTACCGCTATTTAATTGCTCTTCGTCTTCGTCTGTGTAGGGGTCCAACCATACATCTGGACGTTTGTTCAGGCGCAGATATAGCTCCAACGCGGTAATGCGCCAACGGCGCCCATCTTCGTACTCCAAATCACATCCGAGCATAATTTGTCGTGCTGACTCTTTGAATCTTTTTTGGATATCATCAAAATTCGAAACTCCTTTAAAGTCAGGAAGCATCATCGTCTCCATGGTTCGGCAACACCGGCATCCCCACCGTTACGCAATGCACGCCGCCACCCCCGTTCGCGACGGCGTCAATCCGCAACATGACAATCTCGCGTCCCGGAAAGGCTTTTGCAAGCGAGCTTCGCGCCGCATCGTCCCGCTCGGCATCACCAAACTTCGCGCCGATCACTGCGCCATCGGCAACGTATGTGTTGAGATAGCTGGCTGCGAAATACTCGGATTTGTGCTTCCAGTATCGCCGCCGCGGTGACAGCACACGCACGACCTTGACTTTTTGTCCGTCCGCATCAGTCTCACTGCGAAGCAATTCGATGTCATGCCAGCGCCAGAACGGCGGTTCGATGTCGGGATCGTCGGTCGTCTCCATCAGCACCAGGCCACCCGGCGCGCAGAGCACATAGCCGTCGACGTGACCGCTGGTGACCGGCTCGCACGGATCGCCCTCCAGCCAAATCACCTTTCGGATGCCCAGCGTCGCCGTCGCTCGCTCGATCAGCCGTTGCCGATCGACCCCGCGCCGCACCGGATTGCGGTTCGGGTTGAGCAGACAGCTTCGTGTCGTGATCAGGGTGCCTCGGCCATCGGTGACGAGCGCTCCGCCCTCCGCTACGAACGGCATGCGCACGCGCGGCGTCCCGAAGATTGCGCGCGCGTGGCGCGCCAGCCGGTCGCCCGTGCGGGACGGACGCTCGCGCGTATTGCCCCAGCCGTTGAAATTCCAGTCGATGGCGACCACCTGCCGGGCACCGCCTTGGTCGCGCAGCGCGAAGGTCGGCATGATGTCGCGCATCCAGAAATCATCGACCGGCGCATCCACCACCGTGATATTCGGGCAGGCGGCAAACTCGCGGTGCGCCTCGCGTAGCATCGGCCCACGTGGTGCTAGCATCCGCACTGGCTCATAGCGTGATATCGTCTGCGCGACCTTGCTGAGATCGCGTTTGATCCGCTTCGCGGCCGGCCGGTCCCACTCGCGATGGATCGCCCAGGCCATCCAGCAGCATTCATGCGGCTCCCAGTCAGCCGGTAACAACAGGGGTAAAGTCGCTTCGCTGTCGCTCATCCAAATTGGATAAGTGCTGAGTCCGTCAGAACCGGTCGTCCTCATGGGTATCGTCGGCGAGCGTACGCATGGCCCGGATCAGCGCCGCGACATCGCGCCGGCTGGCGACCGCCTCGGCGGTATAGCGGCCATGCTTGAGCGCGTTCCTATTACCCTTCGGAGCGCCCGGCGACAGGCCGCCGTGCATCCTGCAGCGGCCGTTCGGCATCGCCGGCGACCGGCACGGGCTTCCGCTCCGGGTCCGCGCGCCGCATCGCGGGCTGCGGTGCATGGGCAATTGGCTTTGCATGGGGTTGATCCTCCGATTTTGCGCCATCCCCGCCTCCCGCCGGCTGAACCTCGCCCACCACCGCTTGGCCGCCGGAATGGACATCGACGTGCTCAACCGTCACCTTCTGTTGGCCCTTGCCCCGGTGGCGATTGAGGGCTTCGAGCAGCGTAGCGAAGCTTCGGGAGAGCTTGTTGGCCTGGGCGAGGTTCTCGCGCCGCCCCTCGAAGGTCTGCTCCCCGATCATCGCGCGGCGGTAGCATTCCATCGCCGCGTTATGGGCGGCGATCAGTTGCGCCGCCATCATGCCTTCAAGTTCGTCGCGCGGACCGATGCCGATCAGCGCGGCAACGGCAGCGTTCACCTGCTTGTCTTGATCTTCCGCGTTCGAATTCTTCAGCCAGAGAGCCTGTATCGCTTGATTAGCGATGATATTGTTCCAATGGTCCGATTGTGACCCCCCGATCATCTTTAGCCGACCTTTCAGGTCCTTTGGATCGTGCGCCAGTACGAGTTTTCGGTTCGGCATTGGCAGCGGCTTTCTTTTTGGTCATGATTCCGTGCTCGGTTTTGTGATCCCAAGGCTTTCCAGAGCTGCCACCGCTTCGGCATTCCGGCCCGCGTGCCATGCCGGCCAGCAGCCCGAATGCAGCCAGGCATGTCCCGTCGGTTCCGTGCCAAACGGCAACAGCGTGCCGTGAGCGTGTTCGCTTCCACCGCAGCCGAGGCAGCGGCCGGACGGCGAGCGCGAAGGATTGCGGTTGAGCCATTCGACGACGCAAGCCACGAAGGCGTGTGCCTCCGCTTGTTCGCGGGATAGGCCGCCCGCGGACTCGGCTATAGCGGACCGCTCGTCGAAATGGGCGAGCCAATCCTCGCGCGACCAACCGTCGCGACCGGGGCGCAGCAGCAAGAGCACCTGTGCCTTGTGGCGCGAAAGCAGGTCCAGCACTGAAGCAGGCGGTGCGGCCTCGGCGTCGAGCATGAGGGCATCCCCATCGACGCAGATCCGAACGCCAGCATCGCGCGCGGCCTTAAGTGCTTCCGTAGCGCTCATAGCCGCGCCCTCCAGGCGGATGCGCCTGTTTTTTCGGGCTCGGAACGCGCCGGGCGATTTGTGTCCGCACCGTCCGCATCGGTCTTGATGCTGGTTTTCAGCGGGTTGGCGCGGACTGTGGCGCCGGTCTCGCCCACTGAACCGTCCGTATCGTCGCTGACCGTCCGCAAGCCTTGCGACACAAAGCCGTTGGCGGGAATGAGCTTCGGCTGATTGACGGACGGTGCGGACGATGCGGACGGTCGTACCCCTTCGGTTTCTGGCGCGGATGACGGCCCGGTGGTGATGTGGATGATCCGCGTGCGTGCCCGGCCTTCGCGCTCGAAGCCGATCCCGATGCCGATCTTGCGCAGGAACGTCGCCGCCCGGCGCAACCGGCCTGCCAACGCCCGCGGACTGTCCGGCCAGGACTTAGACTTGGCTATCCGCTCGCCTGCCATCTCGCCAAGGGCGCCCAGAAGCTCCGAAGCCGTCCCCGTCCACTCCGTCCGCGCCGCCATCATTGCCCGCACCGCAGCGGCGATCGGATCGGCCTCGATCACCCCCTCCACCGCCTCATCTCGATTGCCGCAGTAGGCCGACCAGAAGGTGCCGGCGGGCCACAGCGCCGTTTCGCAGGCCGTGACCCACAAAGCGAAGTCGGCCATGCGCGGTAGCTTGTCGAGCCGCGTTTGCGGCAGCATTGCGAGGCCCTTCAGCGCGGCAACGAGTTGCTGATCCGCGTCGAGACCCGATCAAAAATCCCCTACCTGTGGGGCAACTTGTCGCCCCCTATACCCCAGGGAACAACCCGGGGTATGATGGTGGTGGAATCTGATCCCTTGGGGAGAGGCATCGCCCATGCTCCGGCGCTGGGTCCGGTCTCTAGGTGTGACCGCATTTTTTGCGCTGACGCTGACGACATTCGCGCAGGCCGAGAAGCGCGTCGCTCTGGTCATCGGCAATGGCAACTACAAGGCCGTCGCCAAGCTCAATAACCCGGCAAACGATGCGCAGGCCGTCGCTGCGCTTCTCAAAAGCTCAGGCTTTGACGTGGTGGAAGTCCGCCACGATCTCTCTAACGCCGCATTGAGACGCGCCGTCAACAACTTCTCCGATCACATCCGCGGCGCCGACATCGCCGTCGTGTATTTCGCCGGTCACGGCATCGAGGTGGACGGCACCAATTATCTGATCCCGGTCGATGCCGAACTGAAGCGGGACATCGACGTCGAGGACGAAGCACTGCCGCTCGACCGGGTCGTGAAAATTCTCGAGCCGGTGCGCAGATTGCGGCTGGTCATTCTCGACGCCTGCCGCGACAACCCATTTGCCCCGACGATGAAGCGAACATTGGGAACGCGGTCGATCGGGCGCGGTCTCGCCCGCGTCGAGCCATCGCCCAACACGTTAATAGCGTTCGCCGCCAAGGCCGGGTCGACCGCCGACGATGGCGATGGCGAAAGGAACAGTCCCTTCACGGCGGCGCTGGTCCGCCATATCGCCGAACCGGGGCTCGACCTGCGCATCGCGCTCGGACGGGTGCGAGACGATGTGTTGACCTACACGAAGTTTCAGCAGGAGCCCTTCGTTTATGGCTCGCTCGGCGGAAACATCATTCCGCTGGTCGCCGCACGCGAGGACCCCGAGGCCGCGGCCCGGCGCGACTTCGAAAGCGCGGTCCGCGCCAACAGCCGGGATGCGTGGGAGCGATTCATCTCCAGACATCAAAAGAGCCTCTACGCCAATCTGGGGCGTGCCTCGCTTGCGATGCTGATCGAAGCCGAAAAGCAGAAGGCCGCCGAAGCCGCTGAACGGGCGCGTGCGGAGGCGGCTGAGAAAGCAAGACGCGAAGCTGCCGAAAAGGCGCGGATCGAAGCGGAGAAGGCGGAAGCCAAACGCCGCGCTGATGAGGAGAAGGCGGCGCAGGCCCGCCGGGCTGCGGAGGCCGAACGACAGAGGATCGAGGCGCAGAAAGCGGCCGAGAAAGCCAGGCTCGAAGCGATCGTAAAGGCAAAAGCAGAAGCGGCTGAAAAGGCGCGCCGCGAAGCGGCCGAGAAAGCCCGGATCGAAGCGGAGAAGGCGGAAGCCAAACGCCGCGCCGAGGAGAAGGCGGCGGAGGCGCGTCGCGCCGCAGAGGCCGAGAAAAGGAAGCTCGAAGAAGCGGCGAAAGCCGAAACCAAGGAGATTAAGGTCGCCGCTCTTCCCGGAACCTCCAATGCGGCGGACATCACGCGCAGCCTGCAGGTTGAATTGCGCCGCGTCGGATGTCACGTGAGCTCGATCGACGGACGATGGAATGCGTCATCGCAAAAAGCGATGGAGAATTTCAACCGGTATGCGGGCATGCAGCTCGGCGTATCGGCTGCGACCGAAGATGCGCTGGACGCGGTGCGCGGGAAGAAGAGCCGCATCTGCCCGCTGATCTGCCAGCGCGGCTTCCGTGCCGACGGCGAACGCTGCGTCGCGATCACGTGTCCCAGAGGCCAAGTCCTTGGCTCAGACGGAACGTGCGCGGCTCGCCCGAAGGCCGCCGCAAGGTCAGGCCCCAACAACGCAGCCACGAACCGCGAAGGTGGATCGCCGTCGTCCCGAACCGATGGCTCGATAGGAGTTGTCTGCGATACTCTTGGCTGCCGCTCCGGCAAGATCGGTCGCGCAAACCGCGACGGCTCGTTGCCTGCAGGCTGCCAACGGGTAAATACCTCAGGCAATTCAAGCGGCATTGCCTCAGTCCATTCGCAACAAATTATCTGCAACTGAGCTGTGTCATCTCACGAGGCCCATTTCATCTCTCTCGTTTATTGCACGCGTCCCGGCGGCAAGACTCCCTCCGCCGCCCAGGTTGCGCTGAAGCCTCGGCACTGCCTTGGCTCTTTCGCATTCGTGTTTATCCACGCGCCGCCTCCAATAGGTCGGCTGGGTCGATCACGTTGCCAGTGCGAGGATCCATCTCGAACT
>Ga0180215_1005764_pt1 | contig 10462 bp, 12 predicted proteins | sample eDN3rd37CBELigBY_FD_128871 | JGI IMG/M metagenome (GOLD analysis project Ga0180215, IMG submission 128871) | Enriched backyard soil microbial communities from Emeryville, California, USA - eDNA 3rd pass 37_C BE-Lig BY (version 2) (version 2) | ecosystem: Environmental > Terrestrial > Soil >...
GCCCATCTGGAAGAATGCGACGCCGTCGGTGATGCCGGCGTGCCGCCTCAGGCCCATGGCCTCGTAGAAGCTGGTCGTTCCCGCGAGATCGTCGACCGCAATGGTGACGATCGAGACGCGGGGCTCCATCCTACGAAAATCCATAGTGCTGTTTCAGCACACCGAAAAGCTCTCGGGCAGCCTCTTCGCCCAGCTGTATGCTCTGACTTGTCTTCCCCGGCATTTCGCGAGACGAGCGACCTGACGTGTTGATCTGAATCAGCTTCCGACCGTCGAGTTCGAACGTGAACAGGTTGGCCTCAATAGGATCATGGAGAGTTATCCTACTAAGGTCGGATCTGACAAACCTCTCAATCCTTGCCATCACTCCCCCTTCCACGTCGGCTTGCGCTTGGTGATGAAGGCGTCGATGCCCTCGCAGGCGTCCTTCGCCAGCATGTTCTCGACCATCACACGGGCCGTGTAGTCATAGGCCTCGGCCAGGTCCATCTCGCGCTGCTTGTAGAAGGCCGTCTTGCCCATGCGCACGGCCAGCGGCGACTTGGCGGCGATCGTGCCGGCATATTTCTGCACGACCTGGGCAAGATATTCGGGCGGCACGACGCGGTTCACCAGCCCGAACTCGCGCGCCGTCGCGGCGTCCACCATCTCGCCGGTGAGCAGCATCTCCATGGCGTGCTTGGGCTTCATCCCCCGGGAGATCGCAACGCCGGGCGTGGTGCAGAACAGACCGACATCGATGCCGTTGACGCCGAAGGTGGCGCGATCGGACGCGATCGCGAGGTCGCAGGTAGCGACCAACTGGCAACCGGCGGCGGTGGCGATGCCGTCCACCTCGGCGATCACCGGCTTGGGCAGGCGCACGATCGACTGCATGAGGCGGGAGCAGACGTCGAAGGTTTTCTCGAAGAATGCGCGGCCACCGTCCGGGCTGTTGCGCGCCGCCGTCATCTCCTTGAGGTCGTGGCCGGCGCTGAACACCTTGCCACGCGACCCCAGGACCACCACCCGAACGTCCGCATCGCTGGCCGCGCGATCGATCTCCTGCTGCAGAGCGGCCATGACGCTGAGCGACAGCACGTTGGCCGGCGGGTTGGCGAGCGTGATCCGCAGAACGCCGTCCTGCAGTTCGGCCGCCACCGGCCCCTCGGGCACGCGCGTGATCTGAACAACGTCCGCAGTCATGTCTTTCCTCCGTAGGAGCGCACCTTGCGCGACCCTACCCCACAAATAGCAACCGGCCCGGTTGAAGGACAGAGCCGGGCGGTGTTTTCTCACCGCAGTGAATTGCGAGGGGATATGCCGGCGCAGCCTGAACTGATGCCGTCGATGACGGCCGACGAAGTGAACGAGATGCTGAGGGAGGTCTATCCGCAACTCAACGGGGACTTACCCGCCTATCGGGCGCTGGAGGTCTTTCCGGGAGGATGTGTGGTGCGGCTCGATGCCGATTCCCGGCACCTGCGTCCCGGCGACACCGTGTCCGGACCGTCCCTGTTCACGCTGGCCGACATCGGCGGCTATGTCTGTGTGCTCACCCATGGCGGCCGCGACGCGCTCGCCGTGACCACGAACCTCAACATCAACTTCATGCGCAAGGCGCCGGCCGGGCCGATCGACGGGCATTGCCGCATCCTGAAGCTCGGGCGCAGCCTCATGGTGTTCGACATCGACATCGTCGCAGCGGGCCAGACCGTGGCGCATGCGACGGGCACCTATTCCATTCCCCCGAAGCGATGACCTCGCTCGTACCGCTCTTTTCGCCCGACTGCCTCCTGGTCGCCTGGCTGGAACCTGGCCGCTTCATCTTCCACGCAGACACGTCCTACGCGGCCTTCATCGCCAACGGCCATTGCTGGTCCGGTCATTCCGGCCTGTGGCTGGGACCGATTGCCGACGGCCACCTCTACGACATGGACGGCCGTCCGGTGGCCTGGTCCCCTGCCGCACCGGTGCGGTCGCTCGGCCGCCCGCTGCGGCCCGCCAACGTCGTGCGCGCCGTCAGGCCAGTCCGCCCGGTGCGGCCGGTCGATCCGCGTCCGCCCTTTGTCGCCCCGACCCCGCCGGCAGGATGGTCCGCGTTGAGCTTCAACGAATGGCTGGTGTTCAGCGATCCGAAGCCGGAAGAGCCCGACCTTTCAGCCGAGGACAGCGGCGCGCCCCCGAAAGAACCCCCGACGGAAAGCAATAATGATGCGGTAAAATGATACCGCAAGATTAACTTATTGAATATGCTTTGCTTTTGCGGCCAACAACTGATAAGCCCGCCTTGACCGGGAACCTGCGTTCGCTTATAGAGCACGCCGAAGCTGCAGCCTCCGGGCTGCCGTTTCATTTTGGCCGCCGCAAGGCGGGCAAGCCAAGCAACAAGAAACGCCTTCCCCCCTGGGGAGGGTCCAGACCGAAAGCGCTCTCCATGAAGACCTTTTCGCAGAAGCCCGCGGAAGTGGTGAAGAAGTGGGTGGTGATCGACGCCGAGGGTCTCGTCGTCGGCCGTCTCGCCTCCATCGTCGCCAACCGCCTGCGCGGCAAGCACAAGCCCACTTTCACCCCGCATGTCGATGACGGCGACAACGTCATCATCATCAATGCCGACAAGGTGGTGTTCACCGGCCGGAAGTACACCGACAAGGTCTACTACTGGCACACCGGCCATCCCGGCGGCATCAAGGAGCGCACCGCCCGCCAGCTCCTCGAGGGTCGCTTCCCCGAGCGTGTCATCGAGAAGGCCGTCGAGCGCATGATCCCGCGCGGTCCGCTCGGACGCCGCCAGATGAAGAACCTGCGCGTCTATGCGGGCGCGGAGCATCCCCACGCGGCGCAGCAGCCCGAGATTCTCGACGTCGGCGCCCTCAACCGTAAGAACAAGAAGGTCGCATGAGCATGGCCGATCTCTCCTCTCTCGCCGACCTCGGCGCCGCCACCGCGGCTGCGCAGCCGGCCGCCCCGGTCCATGTCCAGAAGCTGGACAAGCACGGCCGCGCCTATGCCACCGGCAAGCGCAAGGACGCGATCGCCCGCGTCTGGGTCAAGCCCGGCACCGGCAAGATCACCGTCAACGGCAAGGAATTCACCGCCTACTTCGCGCGTCCGGTCCTGCAGATGATCCTGCAGCAGCCGATCGTCGCGACCAGCCGCGACGGCCAGTTCGACATCGTCGCGACGGTCACCGGCGGGGGCCTCTCCGGCCAGGCCGGCGCGGTGCGCCACGGCATCTCGAAGGCGCTGACCTACTACGAGCCGGCGCTGCGCGGCGTGCTCAAGAAGGGCGGCTTCCTTACCCGCGACAGCCGCGTGGTCGAGCGCAAGAAGTACGGCAAGGCGAAGGCCCGCCGCAGCTTCCAGTTCTCGAAGCGCTGATCCTTCGTCGCATCGAAACGCGATCCGGCCCCGCCTCGGCGGGGCCTTTTCGTATGCGGGCCCTGCCCGCCATCTGGGGTCGCGTCTGCTCCGTCAGCCGCCGAAGGCGATCGCGTCCGCGATCTCGTACCGCTCGCCCCTGCCGATGCGGATGATGTGAAGTCCCGCCTCGCGCGTCGCCTTCAGTTCCTCAGGCGAGTCCGAGCGCTCCGGCTCGCGGTTCTTGAAGCCTATCTTGCGCGAGCCGCCGCCCGGCAACAGCACGGTCACCTCGGCGGCGCCGTCGCCGCTGCGTCGCACCTTGGCGGCGCAGAGGCTCATCGGCTCGCCGACCTCGCGCGCGCAAGGTATCGTCGCCACGGCGTCGATGTCCGGTTCGGCCAGGAGCACGGCGATTTCAGGCGGGAGGCCCGGCCGCGAAGGATCGGTCGCCGGCTCGAGGCGCGCGGGCTCCGGTTCAGCCAGCGGCAGGCCGGCGTCGCCGAGCGACTCGCCGACGAGATAGCGTCCCGCCGCCCAGCCCTCGAGCTCCAGGTTGCTCGCATCGGCCACCTTGCACCAGATGTAGCCGCCCGTCTCCTCGCATCCGAGGTTGCGGACCAAGGTGCCGGGTGGCACCCGGCCGACCCGCTTCCCGGTTCCCGACGGCGTTGCCCGCAGGTTGAGCTCGTCGCCCGGCGCAAGGCCGAACACCACAAACAGTTCAGGATCGCCGGGAGGCACCGGCTTGGTCTGCTGCGCGCCAGCAGGGCTGGCCGCGACAAGGGCCGCCATCAGGAGCGGCAGCGCGCGCAACGGCGACACGCGGCCACGGCGCCCGGCGGAGGATCTTGCTGGCAGTCTCATCCCGTCGAGCCGGTGTCCATCCGCTGATTCTGCTTCTGTCGCCGCATGCTTTTAACAAAAGCGCGTGCCACGGACAGTCTCGCTCGCACCGGCAGGTCGCGAATCCCGACACGCAAACAGCATAAGTCTCCGCTTCATCGCCACGACTCTCTTCGGTTCGTCCCCCGCTCGAGTGGGGCAAGAGACCGTGGCGCAACGATGGCGTTTCGGCCTGCCGTGGTGGCATCGGGCGTCCTCCATTCGGACACGGGGTGAACTGCGTGGTGCCGCCCAGCCGCTGGCCGAACGGCCGATTAGGGGTTGCGCAGGGGTCGCATTCATCGAATACGTTCAGGCGACGAAGAGAGGGAGACGACTGCATGCCGGCATCCGGGATCGATCACGCCTTCACGGCCCGCTCGAACAAGGGGCCGTCAGGCGACCCGACCTATGCCGGCGCCCTGTCCTTCATGCGGCGACGCTACACCAAGAACATCAAGGGCGCCGATGCGATCGTGTGGGGGATCCCCTTCGACGCGGCAGTAACCAACCGGCCCGGCGCCCGCTTCGGGCCGCAGGCGATCCGCCGCGCCTCGGCCATCTTCGATCGCGACCCGCAGTACCCCTTCCACCGCGACGCCTTCGAGACGCTGTCGGTAATCGACTACGGTGACTGCCTGTTCGACATGGGCTACCCTCACCGCACCCCCGCCATCATCGAGCGCGAGGCGAAGAAGCTCATCGCGTCGGGGGCGTTCCTGCTTTCGCTCGGCGGCGACCATTTCGTCACCTGGCCGCTGCTCAAGGCATTCGCGTCCGTCCACGGCCCGCTGGCGATGGTGCAGTTCGACGCGCACCAGGACACCTGGGACGACGACGGCAGACGCATCGATCACGGCTCCTTCGTGGCGCGCGCCGTCAAGGACGGCGTCATCGATCCCGACCGATCGATCCAGATCGGCATCCGCACCCATGCGCCCGCCGACCACGGCATCAAGATCCTCTACGGCCATGAGATCGAGGAGATGCGCCCTTCCGACATCGCCTATGCGATCGTCGAGCGCACTGCGGGCCAGAAGACCTACGTCACCTTCGACATCGACTGCCTCGATCCGGCCTACGCGCCCGGGACCGGCACGCCGGTGGCCGGAGGCCCCTCGTCGGCGAAGATTTTCTCGGTGCTGCGACAACTCACCCAGCTCGACATCGTGGGTGCGGACGTGGTGGAGGTTGCGCCGGCCTACGATCATGCCGACATAACGGCCATCGCGGGTTCAACCGTGGCGCAGTACTACCTGGGCCTGCTGGCGGAGCGGAAGGCGCGCGAAGCGGAGTGAAGCCAGCCATCCAGGATTTCTCGTGATCCTCGGGCCGGACCGGGATCCCGAGGACGAAGACCATTCCGACGCAGACAGGGACCATGAAACCGAAGATCTTCATTGACGGCGAGCACGGCACGACCGGGCTGCAGATCCGGGCGCGGCTCGCAGGCCGCGACGACATCGAGCTCATTTCCGTCCCGACCGAGCGTCGCAAGGACCCGGCGGCGCGGGCGGAGTATCTCAACGCCGCCGACATCGCCATCCTGTGCCTGCCGGACGACGCCGCCAAGGAAAGCGTGGCGCTGATCGACAACCCGCGCACGCGGGTCATCGACGCCTCGACGGCGCACCGTGTAGCCGAAGGCTGGACGTACGGCTTCGCCGAGATGGACCGCAACCAGGCGAGCGCAATCGCCGCCGCCAAGCGGGTGGCCAATCCGGGCTGCTGGCCGCAGGGGCCGATCGCGACGCTGCGCCCGCTGATCGCCGCCGGCCTGCTGCCCGCCGAGTTCCCCGTCACGATGAACGGTATCTCCGGCTATTCCGGCGGAGGCCGGACGATGATCGAGGACTACGAGGCCAAGGGCGAGGACGCGCCGGAGTTCTTCCCTTACGCGCTGACGTTCAAGCACAAGCACGTACCGGAGCTGAAGGCCTATGCGGGGCTCACCTGCGACCCGCTGATGCAGCCGGTGGTCGGCAATTTCGCGCAGGGCATGATCACCATGGTGCCGCTGCAGCTCGGTCTGCTTCCGAAGGTGCCGAAGGGCGCGGAACTGCACGCGGCGCTTGCAGATCACTACGCCTCGGTAAAGGGCGATGTCGTGGTTGCGCCCTACACGGAGGCGGAGCGCCTGCCCGAGATCGATCCGGAGCGCTACAACAACACCAACCGGATGATGCTCTACGTCTTCGCCAACGATGCGCGGGCGCAGGCGGTGCTGATCGCAGTCTACGACAATCTCGGCAAGGGCGCCTCCGGCGCGGCCGTCCAGAACCTCGACCTGATGCTCCGCGGCGCCTGACCGGGGCCGCCCCGAAAACGAAAGATCTCTCACCCTGTCCGGCGGGACGGGGTGAGATTTTGTGACTGGTGCCCGTCGCGATTGTTGCCCATCGATAGAAGTTGTGCCCCCTCCACCACTTCGTGAACGAGGGTGTGCAGACGGCACCGCCGATCCTCCCCTGCGAAGCGGGGGAGGGGGACCATGCGAAGCATGGTGGAGGGGGCACAAGCCGCCGCTATGGCCTGTCGAAGCTACCGCGCGGTCTGCACGTCCGTCTCGAGCGGGTAGCTGCCCTTGGTGGCGCGCCAGTGCGCGGCAGCGAAGCCAAGCACGACCAGGGCCAGGCCCTGATGCATCAGGGCTCCATGCAACGGCACCTGCATGACCAGCGTGACGATGCCGACGATCGCCTGCAGCAGCACCAGGTGGAACAGCACCAGCGCGCGCCGCGCATGGGTGGTGCCCGGCAGGTCGCGCCGCGTCCGGATCATGTGCCAGAGCGCCAGCACCAGCAGCAGGTAGGCGCCGCAGCGGTGCACGAACTGCACCGTCTTGGGGTTCTCGAAAAGGTTCACCCAGGCCGGATGCTGGATGAACAGGCCGCCTGGGATCAGGCTGCCGTCCATCAGCGGCCAGGTGTTGTAGGAAAGCCCGGCGTCGAGTCCGGCGACGAGGCCGCCGAGATAGATCTGCACCAGCACCACCAGCATGACGATGAACGCGAAGCGCTGCGTGCTGCGGTCGGCCGGCGCCTGCGTGTGCTTGGACAGCCCGCGCGCGATGGCGACAATCGCCGCGAAGATGATCGCCGCTAGGGTGAGGTGGGTCGCCAGCCGGTACTGGCTGACGCTGACGCGTTCCGCCAGCCCGGAGGACACCATCCACCAGCCGATGGCGCCCTGCAGGCCACCCAGCGCCAGCAGGCCGACGAGCTTCGGACCCAGCCCACGCTCGATGCGGCGCGTGGCCCAGAAGTAGATGAGCGGCAGGGCGAACAGGAAGCCGATGCCACGCGCCAGCAGGCGGTGGACCCATTCCCACCAGAAGATCGTCTTGAACTCGTCGAGGGTCATGCCCCTGTTGAGCTGCTCGTATTGCGGAATCTTCTGGTAGAGCTCGAACTCGGCCTGCCACTCCTCCTGGTTCAGCGGCGGTATGACGCCGTGGATCGGCTTCCACTCGGTGATCGAGAGGCCGGACTCGGTCAGCCGCGTCGCGCCGCCGACGAGGATGAGCGCGAAGAGCGCCAGAAGCACCAGGTACAGCCAGCCGCGCACCAGCTTGCGGTTGCGCAGCAGGCGTTCACGTTCGGCAAGGGGGGCACTGGTCCCGGAGATCGCCACCAAGGTTCTGCTCCGTCGAAAAATCGAGCGCTGTCGTGGACCGGGCGGCGCGCCGATGCAAGCCGAAGGACAGCGACATGCCGTCGCGTGAAGGTTCGTTGGCGATTGCGTCCGCCGGCCAGTGAGACTATCGGACGGGAATGCCCGTGCGCCTCAAGAAACTGATCGGCACCTTCCTGCTGGTCGCCCTCGTGATCGTCTACGCCCTCGTGGCCACGATCGTCGCCGTCGCACAGCTGGCGGAGTCAGGTCCGCTCGTCCACTTCCTCTACTTCCTGCTCGGCGGGCTCGTCTGGATCCTGCCGGCGATGGTCATCATCAAGTGGATGGCGACGCCGCCGCGCGCCTGAGCGCCCTTCAGACAGTAATCCGTCAGACCGTAACGAGCCGCTTGCCCGCGTTGGCGAGCGGGGTCGTGACGCCGGACAGCATGGTGCGCAGATGCGCGATCTGCTGGTACCGCCCGTTCACGGAGATGCGCGGCAGCGCGTGGACATGGTTGGCATGCCCGGGCTGCAGCAAGCCGTGGCGCGTCGTGACGGCCGAGGCGAACCCCGCCTCCCGGGCCAGGTCCACCTCTCGGATGCCGACCGCTTCCGCAAAGCCGTAGGGGTAGGCGAAATGGCGCGGGCGCGTGCCCAGTCGCGCCTCCAGCACGTCGGCCGAACCGACCATCTCGTCCAGCGCCTCCGGCTGGTCCAGGCGGCGCAAATTGTAGTGATGCATGGTGTGGGCGCCGATGGTGATCAGCGGATGTCCCGCGATGCGGGCGATCTCGTCCCAGTCCATCAAGAGGTCGCGGCGCGACCGGTCCGGATCGACGCCGTGTGCCAGCGCAAGATCGATGGCGAACCGGTCGCGGTCTGCCTCCGCCACGCGCCTGGAGATCATCTCGCCGAGCCGACGGTTCGCGGCGCGCTTTTGCGCCTCCGTGGCCGCGTCAAGGCACACGGGGCCGTCGGCGGTCGGTACCGTCACGACATCGTTGCGCGCCACGACGGTCTCGAGAAGGTCCCACCACAGCAGGGCGGTGCCGTCGATGAGCGCCGGCGCGACGTAGATCGTCATCGGCACCTGGTGGCGTTCCAGCACCGGCAGCGCCTCCAGGAGGTTGTCTCGATACCCGTCGTCGGCCGTGACGACGGCAAGCCGCCCTCCCCGCACCCTGCCGGAAACAAGGCGTTCGACCAGGCTGTCCATGTCCAGGAAGGTGTAGCCATCGCGCTTCATGCGCTCCAGCACGGCGTCGAGGAAATGAGGGCTGATGACGAGATGACGGTTGGCGCTGTCGGGATCGATGGGCTGCGCCGTCACCCGGTGCAGCATCAGGATGGCGCCGACCCCGCCCACGAACGGGCGCGCCAGCGGTGCGACGCCGGAAAAGCGGGCGAAGTGCAGGACAAGCTTCCGGATCGCCTCGCCGGCGTCGAACATTCCTTCACCTTTGCCGGATAGCGTCGCCGCCTTGAGACGTCCGCCAGGCCCATCCGCCGATGGTTAGGGGCTAAGGATTGAAGGATGGTTGACGCACAAGGCGCAACGCTCGATGTCCCCGGCACCGGCCGGGTGTCGTATACCCCCACACAGTCCACCTGCGAGATCCGTGTGTGCGCGGCGACCCCTGACGCGCTGCAGCGCTATGCCGAGCTCGCCGGGGACGGAGCGCTGTTTGCGCCGGCTCAGTCGCCCGCGTGGGTGTCCGCCTGGGTGCGCGCCGCCCAGCCGGACGCCCTGCTGGTCCTCATCGAAGTGCGCGACCGTCCGGTCATGGGGCTGGCCTTGGAGGTGGTGCGCACGGGACCCTTCCGCATCGCGCGACTGATGGGCGGCCGGCACGCCAATGCCAACTTCCCTCCCCTCCGGCCCGGCGCCGCGATCGACATGGACGCGGTTGTCTCCCGCATCGCGGCCGCGCGACCCGATGTCGACCTCCTGGAACTCGACCGCCTGGTCGCCGATTACGACGGCGTCGCCAATCCGCTGCTAACCCTCCCGCATGTGCAGAGCCCCAATCCTGCCCTGGCCGTCGAGATCACGGAGGGGTTCGAGGCCCTGCTCCGGCGCTCGGGCAGCATGCGCAAGCGCAAGAAGCATCGCGCGCAGGCGCGGAAGCTGGAGGCTGCGGGCGGCTACCGGCGCATCGAGGCGTCAACGCCCGAGGAAGTCGCCCGGCTGTTCCACGCATTCCTCGCAATGAAGGCCAGCCGCTTCCGCGAGGCCGGCATCCCCGACGTCTTCGCGCCACCCGAGGTGCAGCGCTTCTTCGCCTCGCTGTTCACGGAAGCGCTTCCGGCGACGCCGAAGCCCTTCGTGCTGCACGGGCTGGAAGTCGGCGGCCGGTTGCGCGCCGTGACCGGCTCCAGCCGCATGGGCGACCGCATCACCTGCGAGTTCGGCGCCATCGCCAACGACGAGCTCGCCCAGCACAGTCCTGGCGATTTCCTGTTCTTCCAGAACATCGAGGAAGCCTGTGCCGAGGGCCTGAGGGTCTACGACTTCGGCGTCGGCGACGAGCCGTACAAGCGCTCCTGGTGCGATATCGAGATCCGCCACTGGGACGTCATGGTGCCGCTCGCCGCGAAGCGGCGACTGCTTGCCGCCGCAC
>Ga0180215_1005765_pt1 | contig 10459 bp, 7 predicted proteins | sample eDN3rd37CBELigBY_FD_128871 | JGI IMG/M metagenome (GOLD analysis project Ga0180215, IMG submission 128871) | Enriched backyard soil microbial communities from Emeryville, California, USA - eDNA 3rd pass 37_C BE-Lig BY (version 2) (version 2) | ecosystem: Environmental > Terrestrial > Soil >...
AGCGGGGAGAGGGTAAGAACGGAGAGACTGAATTATGACCGACGCCTTCATCTACGATCACCTTCGCTCGCCGCGCGGACGCGGCAAGGTGGACGGTTCGCTGCATGAGGTGCAGACGGTCAATCTCGCCGCGCAGGTGCTCAAAGGCGTGCGCGAGCGCAACAATCTCGATCCGGAGCTGATCGACGACGTGGTCATGGGCTGCGTCGATCCGATCGGGGAGGCGGGCGGGGACGTGGCGCGCATCTCCGCGTTGCTTGCCGGCTACGGCGATCATGTCCCGGGCATCCAGATCAACCGGTTCTGCGCGTCGGGCCTCGATGCGGTGAATTTCGCGGCGGCCGAAGTGATGAGCGGCCAGCACAACATGACCATCGGCGGCGGCGTGGAGTCGATGAGCCGGGTCGGCATCGGCGCGTCGGGCGGCGCCTGGTTCATGGACCCGATGGCGGCGATCCCGACCTATTTCATGCCGCAGGGCATTTCCGCCGATCTGATCGCCACCAAATACGGCTTCTCGCGCGACGATGTCGATGCCTATGCGGTGGAGAGCCAGAAGCGCGCCGCGGCGGCCTGGGCCGACGGGCGGTTCAAGAACGCGATCCTGCCGATCAAGGACGTGAACGGCATCACGCTGCTCGACCGCGACGAGAACATGCGGCCCAATACCGACATGCAGTCGCTCGCCGCGCTCAAGCCGTCCTTCGCGGAGATGGGCCAACTCGGCGGCTTCGATGCGGTGGCGACCCAGCGCTATCCGGAAGTGGAGCAGATCAACCATGTCCATCATGCCGGCAATTCGTCCGGCATCGTGGACGGCGCGGCGGCGGTGCTGATCGGCAATGCCGAGGCGGGGAAGGCTGCCGGTCTTAAAGCGCGCGCCCGTATCAGGGCGTTCGCCAATATCGGCTCGGAGCCGGGCATCATGCTGACCGGGCCGATCCCGGTCACGCAGAAGGTGTTGAAGAAGGCCGGCATGTCGACGGCCGATATCGATCTGTGGGAGCTGAACGAGGCCTTCGCCTCGGTGGTGCTGCGCTTCATGCAGGCGCTCGACATTCCGCATGACAAGATCAACGTGAATGGCGGCGCGATCGCGATGGGGCATCCGCTCGGCGCAACCGGCGCGATGATCCTTGGCACGGTGCTCGATGAACTGGAACGGCGCGATCTCAATACCGCGCTGGTGACATTGTGCATTGGCGCGGGCATGGGTACGGCGACCATCATCGAGCGGGTATGAACCGCGCATGCCGAAGATCGAATTGTCCGCTTGCGCGGTGCGCACCACCACGATCTATCCTGCCGAGTACGCCAAATGCACCGACGGCCGGATCAAGACGGTGCTGGGCGCCGCCGCCGGGCTCACCCAGTTCGGCGTGAACCTGACGCGGCTCAAGCCGGGCGCGGCGTCGGCGCTGCGTCACTGGCATGAGACCGAGGACGAGTTCGTCTATATCCTCGAAGGCGAGGCGACGCTGTGCGAGGATGGTGGCGAGACCATTCTGCGCGCCGGCGACTGCGCAGGCTTCAAGGCCGGCGTGCCGAACGGCCATTGCCTGGTCAACAGGTCGCAGGCCGATGTGGTCTATCTCGAGATCGGAACGCGCGCGCCGACCGACCGCTTTCATTATTCAGACGTCGACATGATGGGCGACAAGAGCGAAACCGGCGTGCGCTTCATGCGCAGGAACGGGGAAAGTTATTAGATCGCGGTGGTACAGCGATTGCGATGCAGTTCCCCTCCCCCCGCGAAGCGGTGGGGAGGGGTAGGGGTGGGGGGCGACAGGGTGGTTGGGCCTCGTAGCGATCCACGAACGGCACGCGCGCGTTCACTGCGCCGGTCGATGACAGATGCGGAAAAGAAACTATGGTCCGGACTCAGGCGGGCGTTTCCAGACTCTCACTTCCGCCGGCAGGCGCCTGTCGGTCCGAACTTCGCGGACTTCGGGCCTGCCACGATGCACGGATCGTTATCGAGGTTGACGGAAGCCAGCACATGCTTGCGCCAAACTCCGAGATTGACGTTATCCGGAGCAAGTATCTTGAGAAGCAAGGCTATCGGGTGCTTCGCTTCTGGAACAATGATGTCCTGAAGAACTTCGATGGCGTTTTGGCAGCGATCCACGACGAACTCGCGCGTGGTTCTGAAAATGCCCCCCACCCCCGACCCCTCCCCACCGCTTCGCGGGGGGAGGGGAGAGACGCGCGGAGCGTGAAAAGATGACAACGAACTTTAAACTCGATACCGACGCCGACGGCATTGCGACCATCACCTGGGATCAGCCCGGCAGCGCGATGAACCTGATCGGCATCGCAACCATCCAGGAACTCGCCGATCTCGTGGAGAAGACCACGGCGGACGAGAACATCAAGGGCGTCGTCATCACCTCCGGCAAGGACACCTTCTGCGCCGGCGCCGATCTCACGCTGCTCAACACCATGCGTGCATCCTTCGCCGAGATGGCCGGGACACAGGGCGAAGAGGCGGCGGCCAAAAAACTGTTCGAGGAGAGCCGCAAGCTCTCGCAGCTTTACCGGCGGATCGAGACCTGCGGCAAGCCGTGGGTGGCAGCGATCAACGGCACCGCGCTGGGCGGCGGCTTCGAGCTCTGCCTCGCCTGCCATCATCGCGTTGCGGCCGACAATGACAAAACCCGCGTCGGCCTGCCGGAAATACGAGTCGGCCTGTTCCCGGGCGCGGGCGGCACAATCCGAATCTCGCGCATGATGCTGCCGGCCGACGCTCTGCAATTCCTTGCCAAGGGCGACCAGCTCAAGGTGGCGCGCGCAAAGGGCATGAAGCTGATCGACAATGTGGTGCCGCAGGCCGATTTGATCGCGGCGGCGAAGGACTGGATCAAGGCCGGTGGCAAGCCGGTGGCGCCATGGGACGTGAAGGGCTTCAAGAATCCGGGCGGGCCAGTGTGGTCCAAGGCCGGGATGATGGTGTTCTCCCCGGCGAGCGCGCTCTATCGCAAGCAGACCTACGACAATTATCCGGCGGCACGCGCGATCATGCAGGTGGTGTTCGACGGTCTGCAATTGCCGTTCGACCTCGCGCTCACGGTCGAATCGCGCTACTTCGCGCATATCCTGCGTTCGAAGGAAGCGGCGGCGATGATCCGCACGCTGTTCGTCTCGATGGGCGAACTGAACAAGGGCGCGCGCCGTCCGGCGAATGTGCCGGCGACCAAGCTGAAAAAGATAGGCGTCATCGGCGCCGGCTTCATGGGCGCCGGTATCGCCTATGTCAGCGCCCAGGCCGGGCTCGATGTGGTGCTGATCGATCGCGACCAGGACGCCGCCGACAAGGGCAAGGCGCACTCGCACAAGCTGATGACCGAGCAGGTCAATCGCGGACGCGCCAATGGGGCGGCGCGCGACGCCTTGCTCGCCCGCATCACGGCGACGGCGGACTATCGCGCGCTCGAGGGCTGCGACCTCGTGATCGAGGCGGTGTTCGAGGACCGAAAGGTGAAGGCGGATGCGACCGCGAAGGCGCAGGCGGTGGTGCCGGATGCGGTGTTCGGGTCCAACACCTCGACGCTGCCGATTACCTCGCTCGCCGAGACCGCGAAGGATCCGGCGAAGTTCATCGGCATCCACTTCTTCTCACCGGTCGAGCGCATGATGCTGGTCGAGATCATCATGGGCAAACAGACCGGCAATGAGGCGCTGGCGACAGCGCTCGATTTCGTGCGCGCGATCCGCAAGACGCCGATCGTGGTCAACGACTCGCGTGGTTTCTATACCTCGCGGGTGGTCGGCACCTATATTCGCGAAGGCCACCTGATGCTGATGGAAGGGGTGCCGGCGGCGATGATCGAGAATGTCGGACGCATGGCCGGCATGCCGGTCGGGCCGCTGTCATTGAATGATGAAGTCGCGGTCGATCTCGCCTGGAAGATCCTGAAGGCGACCGAAATCGATCTCGGCAAGGATGCGGTCGATCCGCGCCAGAAGGCGTTGCTTCAGGCGATGGTCGAAACGCATGGCCGGCTTGGCCGCAAGAACGGCAAGGGCTTCTACGATTATCCGGAAAAGGGCCAGAAGACGCTGTGGCCAGGTCTCGCCGACCTGCAGCCGACGGCGCTCGATCCGGACACCATCGACGTGGACGTGCTGAAGAAGCGGCTGCTCGTCATCCAGGCGATGGAGACCGCGCGCTGCTTCGAGGAGGGCGTTCTCACCGATGTGCGCGAGGCCGATGTCGGCTCGATCCTCGGCTTCGGCTTTGCGCCGTTCACCGGCGGCACGCTCTCGTATATCGACTTCATGGGCGCGAAGAACTTCGTCGCTTTGTGCGAGGAGTTGGAGAAGACATTTGGCCCGCGCTTTGCCCCGAACGCGCTGCTGCGCGATCTCGCGGCCAAGGGCGAGACCTTCTACGGGCGGTTCGCGCCGAAGGCTGAGAAGGTCGCGGCGTAGCTCTCGTTTCTTCACCCTCCCCCTTGTGGGGAGGGTCGCCCGCTGAGCGTAGCGAAAGCGGGCGGGGTGGGGGTTGCGGTTACGAATAGTGACGGCGACCCCCACCCCGTCTCGCATCTCACTTCGTTCGATGCTCGCCGACCCTCCCCACAAGGGGGAGGGTGAAGGCCGCACGGCGTTCGCACTCCGCCGTCACAACACCCTTGCGATCCGCTCGCAGGCTTCCCTGATCTGCTCCGGATCGCGCGCGAAGCACAGCCGCACGAATTGCGCGCCGCCCGCGCCGAAAGCCGTGCCCGGTGCGAGCCCGGCTTGCGCTTCATCCACCAGCCGCCGTGCCAGCTTTTCGCTGTCGGGCTCGCCGTCCACCGTGAAGAACAGGTAGAACGCCCCCTGCGGCGGGGCGAACCGGCAGCGACTGGTGCGGCCAAGGATTTCGCAGGCGATGTCGCGGCTCGCCCGCGCGCGCGCAACCTGCTCGGCAACAAACGCCTTGCCGTGATCGAGCGCCACGACGCCTGCGCGTTGCATGAACTGCGCAACGCCCGATGTCGAATACTGGATCAGATTCTCGACCACCTGCCCCAGCGAAGGGTGCGCCATGATCCAGCCCATGCGCCAGCCGGTCATGCACCAGTTCTTCGAGAAGGTATTGACGAACAGGATGCGATCCTCGGGCGCCATGACGTCGAGGAAGGACGGCGCGCGTTCGCCTTCGCCGTACCAGAAGCGCGCATAGGTCTCGTCGGCGACGATCCATAATCCGCGCTGCCGCGCCAATGCGAGCACCGCGCGCAGGTCGTCATGCGTTGCGGTCCAGCCGGTCGGGTTGGACGGCGTGACCAGAACGATCACCCGCGTGCGGTCGTTGACCGCTGCGGTGAGCCGGTCGAAGTCGAGCGACCAGCCGGCATTGCCGAATGTCATCGGCACCTCGATCGGTCGCGCACCGATCAGCCCGGCGGCGCCGGCCGCGTTGGGCCAGGCCGGCGTTGGAATGATCACGTCGCTGTCCGCCTCGGCCGTCATGGCGAGTGCGATCTGGATCGCCTGCATGCCCGAGCCGGTGACGAAGAATTCGTCGGCTGAGAAGCTGCGTCCGTAGAGCCGGCTGTGATAACGCGCCAGCGCCTCGCGCAAATCGGGAATGCCGCGCTGCCACGTATAGAAGGTCTCGCCGGCGGCGAGCGCCCGACTGGCCGCCTCGGCGATAAAGTCGGGCGTTGGCGTATCGCCTTCGCCGGCCCACAGCCCCATGACGCCGCCGCGCGCATGGCCGTATTTCATGATCTCGACGATGCCGCTGACCGGCGCCTCGCGCGCCTGCGCGCGCAAGGTCGCAATCAGTGCCTCCGGCCCGCCAACCGTGCGAGACAAGGGACCGGTGTTCACTCGATCACGGTTTTCTTCGCCAGCAGGTCGCGGATTTCCTCCAGGAGCTTCTCCTCCCGTGGCGGCTCGACGGTCTTTGCGGCCTCAGGTTCCTGGGCCGCCATGCGCCGCAGATAGTTGATCCCCTTGACCACGAAGAACAGCGCGCCTGCCACGATCGCGAAGTTGATCGCGACGGTCACGAAATTGCCCCAGGCGATGACCGGCCCCTGCTTTCTGGCGTCGGCCAGGTTGGTGGCGGTCACGTCCGCGGAAAGCGGGATAAAATAGTTGGAAAAATCAAGGCCGCCGATGGCGCCGAAAATCGGCATGACCATGTCGCCGACGATCGATTCCACGATCCGGCCAAAAGCGGCGCCGATGATGACGCCGATCGCCAGGTCGACCACATTGCCCTTGACGGCGAACTCACGAAACTCGCTGAGCATCTTTCTCATTCACCGCTCCTGTTCCCGGGTCAGCGGTTTACGATAGGGCCTTGGCCCGGCTCACGCAAAGCGGGCGCGGCCAGCCAGCGGTAGCCATGAACCGGAAATTGTGATGTTTTGTCGCGCGGGGGGAAACTGCCCGCGAAAGGGCGAAGGCCATGATGCTGCAAGGCTGGGTCGTTATCGCCATTGCGCTCGGCTATATCGGCCTGTTGTTCGTAGTTGCGAGCTATGGCGACCGGCTGCGGAAGGTCGGGCGCGCCGGCCGATCCCGGCTGCTGATCTATCCGCTCTGCCTTGCGATCTACTGCACCTCCTGGACCTTCTTCGGCTCGGTCGGCCTCGCCTCGAAAACCGGGTTCGACTTCCTGACCATCTATGTCGGGCCGATCCTGATGATCGGGCTTTGCACGCCGCTGGTGCTGCGGATCGTGCGGCTCGCCAAGAACCAGAACATCACCTCGATCGCCGACTTCATCGCCGCGCGCTACGGCAAGCAGCAGTCGGTCGCCGCGCTGGTGGCGCTGATCGCGATCGTCGGGACGATCCCCTATATCGCGCTGCAACTCAAGGCCGTGTCGGCGATGTTCGCCACCGTGTTCCTGCATGTCGCGCCGCAATTCACCCCGTCGGCGCTCGGCGATACCGCGCTCTTGGTCGCGCTGGCCATGGCGGCCTTCGCCATCCTGTTCGGCACGCGCCACATTGACGCCACCGAACATCAGGACGGGCTGATGCTGGCGATCGCCACCGAATCCATCGTCAAGCTTGCCGCCTTTCTCGCCGTCGGGCTGTTCGTGACCTACTGGATGTTCGGCGGCCCGGCCGATCTGTTCTCGCGCGCGCTGAGCCGGCCCGATACCGCGGCGGTGCTGACCGCGACTCCCAGCTTCTCGACCGTGATCGCCATGACGCTCCTGTCCACGGTCGCGATCATCCTGCTGCCGCGGCAATTCCATGTGACGGTGGTGGAGAATCATTCGGAAGCCGAGGTCAAGCGCGCCCGCTGGCTGTTTCCGCTCTATCTCGTGCTGATCAACCTGTTCGTGGTGCCGATCGCGCTTGCGGGTCTGCTCACCTTCCCGTCCGGCAAGGTGGACGGCGATATGTTCGTGCTGGCGCTGCCGCTGGCCGCCGAAGCCTCGCTGTTCACGATTGTCGCCTTCATCGGCGGACTTTCGGCCGCCACCGCGATGGTGATCGTCGAATCGGTTGCGCTGGCGATCATGGTGTCGAACGACCTCGTCGTGCCGTTCTTCCTCAAGCGGCGATCGGAGCTTGTGACGGGCAAGGGCGATGTCGGCAATCTGCTCCTGAGCATCCGCAGGATCGCCATCTTCCTCATCCTGCTCCTTGCCTATCTCTATTACCACTCGGTCGGCGATGCGCAGCTCGCGGCCATCGGCCTGTTGTCATTTGCGGCGGTCGCACAACTCGCGCCCTCTTTCTTCGGCGGACTGTTCTGGCGGCAGGGCACGGCGCGCGGCGCAATCGCCGGACTGACCGTCGGCATCGCCGCGTGGTTCTATACGCTGCTGCTGCCGAGCGCAGCCGGCAGCGGCCTCGTCAACCCCTCGGTCCTCACCGAAGGGCCGTTCGGAATCTGGTTCCTGCGCCCGACCGCTTTGTTCGGACTCGACCTGCCGCAGCTTGCGCATGGCGTGTTCTGGAGTCTGGCGCTCAATATCATCGCCTATATCGGCTTCTCGCTGAGCCGGGCGCCGGAGGCGATCGAGCGCGTGCAGGCCGACCTGTTCGTCCCGGACGCGGCGCCGGCGCCGAGCTTCCGGCTGTGGCGCTCGGCCGTGACCGTCGACGAACTGACCACCGCCGTGGCGCGCTATATCGGTCAGGAACGCACGCGCTCCTCGTTCGAAAGCTTCGCCGCCGCCAAGCGCATCGATCTTGCGCCCGGCAGTTCCGCGGATTTCCAGCTGCTGCAGCATGCCGAGCATCTGCTCGCCTCGGCGATTGGCGCCGCATCCTCGCGACTCGTTCTGTCGCTGTTGTTGCGCAAGCGCACGGTGTCGACCCGCGCCGCCCTCAAGCTGCTCGACGATGCCAATGCCGCGATCCACTATAACCGTGAAATCCTGCAGACCGCACTCGAACATGTCAGCGAAGGCATCGCGGTGTTCGACAAGGAAATGCAGCTTGTCTGCTGGAACCGCACGTTCGGCGAAATTCTCGATCTGCCGCGCGACATGATCGGCATCGGCACGCGACTGGACGAAATCCTGCGGCTGCATGCCGAGCGCGGCATTTATGGCGCGGGCGACATCGAGAGACTGGTGGACGAGCGCATGCAGCGCTACGCGGCCGGGTCGGAGCCCTTCATCGAACGCTTCGCCGCGCGCGGCATGGTTCTCGAGGTGCGCGCCAACCAGATGCCCGGCGGCGGCATCGTCACCACTTTCACCGATGTCACGCCAAGCGTCGAAGCGGCCGAGGCGCTGGAGCAGCGGGTGCGCGAGCGCACCACCGAACTGATGCGGCTGAACGAGGAGCTTGCACGCGCCAAGGCCGATGCCGAAGAGGCCAACATCTCCAAGACGCGATTCCTCGCTGCCGCGAGCCATGACATCCTGCAGCCGCTGAACGCCGCACGGCTCTATGTGACATCGCTAGTGGAGCGCCAGGGCCAAGGACAAGGCCAAGACCAAGGACAGGGCCAACGCCAGGGACTCGGCGAGGAGCGCAGGCTGGTCGGCAATATCGACGCCTCGCTCGATGCGGTGGAGGAGATTTTCGGCGCGCTGCTCGATATTTCGCGGCTGGATACCGGCGCGATGAAGCCGGAAATCGGTTCGTTCCGGATTGACGAAGTGATGCGTCAGCTCGAGGTCGAGTTCGCGCCGCTCGCCCGCGAGAAGGGTCTCGATCTGACATTCGTGCTCTCGACCGCCAGCGTGCGGTCCGATCGCCGGCTGCTCCGCCGGTTGCTGCAAAACCTGATTTCGAATGCGATCAAATATACGCCGAAGGGCCGCGTGCTGGTTGGCTGCCGCCGCCGCAATGGGAGCTTGCGGATCGAGGTGTTCGATTCCGGTCTTGGCATTCCGCCTACCCAGACGCGGGCGATCTTTCGCGAATTCCATCGCCTGCAGGACGGAGCGCGGGTGGCGCGCGGGCTTGGGCTCGGGCTGTCCATCGTCGAACGCATCAGCCGCGTGCTCGCTCACCCGGTGCATCTGAATTCGCAGCCCGGACGCGGCTCGGTGTTTTCAGTCGAGGTGCCGGTGGTCGCCTCGGTTGGCGCCAGCCTGCCGCAGCGCGGGCCGATGCGCTCGGACCCGGCGCAATTGTCGGGAATGGCGGTGCTGTGCATCGACAACGATCCGCAGATTCTCGACGGCATGGAGGCGCTGCTTGGCGGCTGGGGCTGCCAGGTGCTGAAGGCGTCCGACCTGTCGTCCGCAATCGCCGCGACCGAGGCAGGCAAACCGATCCTCAGCGGCCTTCTGGTCGACTATCACCTCGACGACGGCAACGGCATCGATGTGATCGTGGAACTGCGACGCAGGTGTGGTGGCGCGCTGCCCGCGATCCTGATCACCGCCGACCGGACGCTGCGGGTGCGTGACGAAGCGCGCGCGCGCGACGTGCCGATCGTCCATAAGCCGGTCAAGCCGGCGGCCCTGCGCGCCCTGCTCGCGCAATGGCGAATCCAGCATGCCAGTGCCGCGGAGTGAGGCCCTGTACTATCAGTGCTCCTTCGTTATCCTCATCCTTTGTCCCGCGAGCGAACATGACCGCAAGTCTTTCCTTATTCGTCCATCTGCACGGCGATCCGAAACAGGCCGATTCGCTGTGCGAGGCCGCGGCAACAAGGTTGCGGGGATTGCCGTCGAAACTTGGCAATGGCTGCGTTATCATCATGCACCGGCCGCTCGCGGTCGCGGGCAACGACCCTCTGCCCGTCGAACAGGACGCGAGGATGCTGCTGTTGCAAGTCTTCGTGCCCGACGTGGCGGCGGCAGCCGCTTTGGCGGGATCGGAGATATCGGATCACCTGTCCGGTCTTGCGGCTGCGCCTGGCGTCCGTGATGTTCACTCGCACATGATGACGACCGAGTGGCTCAAGCCAGGCAGCCCTGAGGATGCGCGTGCGCCGGCCAAGGCGGTTTCATTCTTCGTTCAGTACGACGGCCCGGCCGAAGACCCGGACGCATTCCACCGCTATTATCGCGCGCATCATGTGCCGATCG
>Ga0180215_1005769_pt1 | contig 10456 bp, 4 predicted proteins | sample eDN3rd37CBELigBY_FD_128871 | JGI IMG/M metagenome (GOLD analysis project Ga0180215, IMG submission 128871) | Enriched backyard soil microbial communities from Emeryville, California, USA - eDNA 3rd pass 37_C BE-Lig BY (version 2) (version 2) | ecosystem: Environmental > Terrestrial > Soil >...
ATTGACTCCCCCGGCAAACTGGTTTTGCCTCCGACTATGCGCCCTGTAAAAAAGATCGTGGTTGTCGGCGGAGGTACGGCCGGGTGGCTTACCGCTGCTACTATCGCAGCCAAGCATAAGAGCCGGATACCTGCCGGCTTCCAGGTCACCTTGGTGGAATCACCCAATACGCCGATCATCGGCGTGGGCGAGGGGACTTGGCCCACGTTGCGGACGACGCTGGCCAGGATCGGCGTGTCCGAAACGGAATTCTTTCGCGAGTGTGACGCGGCCTTCAAGCAAGGCGCCAAGTTCGCTCGCTGGACCACCGGCGCGCCGGATGATGCCTATTATCATCCGCTGATGCTGCCGCAGGCATTCTCCCGCATGAACTTGGTGCCGCACTGGTTGGCCAAGGGTAACGGCGCGACGTTCTGCGATGCCGTGTGTCCGCAAGGGCGCATTTGTGACGACGGTCTTGCGCCCAAGACCATCGCCACGCCCGAATACGACGCGATGGCCAATTACGCCTATCACCTCGATGCCGGGAAATTCGCGCCTTTCCTGCAACGTCACTGCACGGAAAAACTGGGCGTCCGCCACGTGCTCGCCGATGTGCGGAGCGTGGAGATGACAGAGGATGGCGACATCCGCAGCATCGTCACCGAGCAGGCGGGTGAGATCGAGGGGGACCTGTTCGTCGACTGCACCGGCTTCCGGGCTCTGCTGATCGGTCAGGCGCTTGGCGTGCCGTTCATCGACTGCTCGGACGTGCTATTCTGCGACACGGCCATGGCTGTGCAGGTGCCGTACGAGTCCGAGACGAGCCCCATCGCGTGCCACACCATCTCCACGGCGCAATCGGCGGGCTGGATCTGGGATGTCGGGCTGCCCACGCGCCGCGGCGTCGGGCACGTCTATTCAAGTAACCATGTCTCGGACGAGGAAGCCGAGCGCGAACTGCGCGCCTATCTCGGGCCGATCAGCGATGGTCTCACGGTGAGGAAGATTCCCATCCGCGCCGGGCATCGCGAAACCTGCTGGAAGCGCAATTGTGTCGCCGTGGGCCTTGCCGGGGGCTTCCTCGAGCCGCTGGAATCCTCGGCGATCGTGCTGATCGAGCTTTCCGCGAAGATGATCGCCGAGCAGCTGCCGGCGTGCCGCGAGGTGATGGACGTGGTTGCCAAGCGCTTCAACGCCACGACCGAATATCGTTGGGGCCGGATCGTCGACTTCCTCAAGCTGCACTACGTCCTCACCAAGCGAACCGACAGCGACTTCTGGCGCGATAACCTGCGGCCGGAGAGCATCCCGGAACGGCTGCAGGAACTCCTGCTGCTGTGGGAGTACCAGGCGCCGTGGTTCCACGACGAGTTCGATCGTGTGGAGGAGGTCTTCCCCCCGGCCAGCTACCAATACGTGCTGTACGGCATGGGCTTCCGCACGAAGGTCGAGCCCGAGGCTCTCAGCGAAGAAGCGCAAACCGCGGAGCGCGCCATGCGCGAGAACGCGGTCCAGACAGAGCGCCTGCGAGCGAACCTTCCGCGTCACCGCGACCTGATCCGCAAGATCGTGGACCATGGGTTGCAGCCGGTCTGAGGCCACCGAATTTCGCGAGCCGCCGACCCGGCGTTCGCACCAACAGAGGGACCTGATGGTCGGTCGCCACGATGTTCAGCCCCTAACGGGCTGAGCAAGCGCACGCTCGCGGTCTGCTCGCAGAACAAGCAATCCAGAGGGAAGGGGACCTGACATGTCGAAAGCCGGATTCAGCCGCCACAGGGTGATGTCGCTCATGATGGCAGGAGCAGCCTTGGCCGTCTCGGCAAGCGTGCCGGCGCCCGCGCAGGCTCAGGAAGCCGCGTCGGTTTCCGCGGTGCGTGAGAAGGCGGACAAGTTGGCAGCCGAGATCGTCGGCAAGTTGACGCTGGAGGAGAAGCTGCCCCAGTTGCTCAACACAGCGCCCGCGATCCCGCGTCTGGATATCCCCGCGTACAACTGGTGGACGGAGTCCCTCCATGGGGCGATGGGTTCGCTCCCAACTACCAATTTCCCCGAGCCGATCGGGCTCGCGGCTACGTTCAACACCGAACTGGTCGAGGACGTGGCGAATGTCATCGGCGTCGAGGTGAGTGGCCTCCACGCGCTGGCCCGGCAGACGGGGCGCATGGGGCGCATCGGCACAGGGCTGGATACCTGGTCCCCCAACATCAACATCTTCCGCGATCCCCGCTGGGGCCGTGGGCAGGAAACCTATGGGGAAGACCCGTTCCTCACTGCACGCATGGGGGTGGCCTATGTGAAAGGGGTGCAGGGCCCGAACCCGGACCTGCCGAACGTGATCGCCACGCCCAAGCACTACGCCGTGCACAACGGGCCGGAGTCCACGCGCCACCATGCCAACGTGTTCGTCTCGCGGCACGATATGGAAGATACCTACATGCCGGCGTTCCGGGCTGCGATCGTAGAGGGCAAGGCCGGTTCGATCATGTGCGCCTACAACCGCGTGAACGGCCAACCGGCCTGCGCCAGCCAGGAACTGCTTCAGGACCACCTGAGGGAAGCCTGGGGCTTCAACGGCTACATGGTGTCCGACTGCGATGCGGTGAGGGACATCAGCGACAACCACAAGTTCGCGCCCGACGCCGCTGCGGCTGTGGCCGCTGCGCTGCGGACCGGGGTCGACCTCGAATGTCACACGGCGACCCTGTCCGACACGGCAGGGCTTACCGACCGCTACAAGGAAGCGCTCGATCGCGGCCTGATCACGATTGGCGACATCGACCGCACGCTGGTGCGCCTGTTCTCCGCCCGCCTCCGCAACGGCGACCTGCCCGGTGTTCGCAAGCTGAGCGCGGAGACGTCGTCACCCGCCAACGTCGGCACCGCCGAGCACCAGGCCCTTGCGCTCAAGGCGGCCGAGGAAAGCCTCGTCCTGCTCAAGAACGACGGTGTCCTGCCGCTGGAACGGCCCGGCCTCAGGGTCGCGGTGATAGGGCCGCTGGGTGATGCGACCCGTGTGCTTCGCGGCAACTACTCGTCGCCGATTTCGGCGCCGCCGGTTTCGGTAGTGGACGGTCTTCGCCAGGCCATGCCCGGTGCGACGGTGACGTATGTTCCCTTCGGCGAGTCCTTCACCGATGGCGATCCGGTGCCAACCATCGCGTTGCGTAGCGAGGACGATCAACCGGGCCTGACTGCCCGATACTACAACGCTGTGGGAACGGCGCCGTCGCTGTTCGGTCCGGGCGAGCTGACGGAATATCTCAAGACCGTGCAGTTCGAGGAACAGCCCGTTGTGACACGGGCGGAAACCAGCGTGGACGGACGCAGCCTCGATCTGGCGCAGGTTTCGGACCACCACCGCGTCGTATGGTCCGGCTATCTCGTTCCGCCCGAGACCGGGACCTACCGCTTGGGCCTGTCCGGCTTCCAGAGCGGAGCGCTGACCTTTGACGGCAAGGTCCTCGTGGACTTGAAGGACGCGAGATGGGGCAGCCTGCCGACCATGAAGATCGTGCAGCTGGAGAAGGGCAAGCGCTACCCCGTCCGGATCACCGGTGACGCCCATACCGGCACCACCGGCGTAGGCTTTGCGTGGAAGCGCATCTCCACCGATCCTGAAGGGGACATGCGGAAGGCCGCGGCGAATGCAGATGTCCTGGTCGCCGTGGTCGGGCTGACTTCGGACCTTGAAGCCGAAGAGTCCCCGGTCGAGATTCCCGGCTTCAAGGGCGGGGACAAGACGACGCTCGATATTCCGGCCGACCAGCAGAAGCTGCTGGAACAGGCGAAGGAGACCGGAAAGCCGCTGGTGGTGGTCGCCATGAACGGCAGCCCGATCAACCTCGCATGGGCGAAGGACAATGCATCTGCGATCATCGAGGCCTGGTATCCCGGTCAGTCCGGCGGGCTCGCGATTGCCAACGTCCTCGGCGGCAAGACCAATCCGGCAGGGCGGTTGCCGCTCACCTTCTATCGCGAGCTGGACGAGCTACCGCCCTTTGACGATTACGATATGAGAGGGCGGACCTACCGCTATTTCGCCGGCACCCCGGTCTATCCTTTCGGTTACGGACTTAGCTACACCACCTTCGGGTACGGCGCGGTGTCCGTACAGCCTGCACGTGGTGGTGCCCACAACGGCATCCGCGTGACGACGCAGGTCACCAACACTGGCCAGCGTGCAGGCGATGAGGCGGTCCAGCTCTATCTCGACTTCCCGGACGATCCGGGTGCGCCGAACATTGCCCTGCGCGGGTTCCAGCGCGTGTCGCTGAAGCCCGGCGAGAAAAAGACGGTGACATTCGACCTTTCGCCTCGTGACCTCAGCGCCGTCACCGTGGATGGCGTGCGCACGGTCCTGAAGGGTGACTACACGGTCACGGTCGGTTCGGGGCAGCCCGGCTTCGGCGTGCCGACCAGCACGGCGCGGTTCTCGGTCGCGCAGGAAGCCGTCCTGCCGAGGTAACCTCGATCAGGCCCAGAAGCGCGGGCTCAGCCTGACGGGCTGGCCCGGCTTCAGGGTTACTCGAATGCTGCGCTCGCCCAGTCGGACTATTCGACTGCCGCCCAGCTGCCCGGTCAGTTTCGCGGTGACGAGTTCCCCCGCTCGCCACTCGATATCGATCGTGCAGGCACCCCGCGTCCTCAACCCGCGGACCGAGCCCGTCGGCCATGCGCGGGGAAGGGCGGGAAGCAGGTGGATGATATCCTCGCGGCTCTGCACGAGCATCTCCGCGATTGCTGCCGTTCCCCCGAAATTGCCGTCGATCTGGAACGGCGGATGGGCGTCGAACAAGTTGGGATAGGTTCGCTCCGGGCCGAGCAGGTAACGGAGGATGCGATGGGCATGTTCCCCGTCGCGCAGACGGGCCCAGAGGTTCGCTCGCCATGCCGTGGCCCAGCCGGTGGATTCGTCGCCGCGAAGTTCCAGGGACTTGCGAGCAGCCGCGGCCAGCTCTGGGGTCTCATCGGGATTGATCTGGTGGCTGGGGTGGAGGCCGTAGAGATGTGAGACGTGCCGATGGTCGGGCTCGGGAGCCGCGCTGTCCCAGTCCTGCAGCCATTCCTGCAATTGGCCCTGGGCGCCGATCCTGTCGGGTGCGAGCCGTGATCGGCAGGCGGCGATTTCGGCAGCGAGGTGCTCGTCCACGCCGAGAATGTCGGTGGCGCGGGCGACCTGGCCGAACAAGTCACGCAGGATTTGCCGATCCATCGCGGGGCCCGAGCAGATCGATGCCCCTTGCGGGTGCGGGTTTTCGGGCGAGAGGGAGGGGCTGGTGACGAGCAGCCCGGTTGCCGGATCGGTCTGGAGCGTGTCGACGAAGAACAGCGCGGCGTCCCGCATCAGGGGATAAACCGAGCGCAGGAAATCCACGTCGCGATGGTAGTCGTGGTGCTCCCACAAGTGGGTACACAGCCACGCGCCACCAGCTGGCCATAAGCCCCACATCGCGCCATCGATCGGCGCAGTTGCGCGCCACAGGTCGGTGTTGTGATGAGCGACCCAGCCGCGCGCCCCGTACATCTCGCGGGCAGTGCGAGCGCCGGTTTCCGCCAGTTCCCGGACCAGCCTCACCAGCGGCTCGACACATTCGCCGAGTGCCGTGACCTCGGCGGGCCAGTAGTTCATCTCGGTGTTGATGTTGATGGTGTACTTGGAACCCCAGGGCGGATCGGTGCTGTCGTTCCAGATGCCTTGCAGGTTGGCTGGCTGGCTGCCGGGCCGGGAGCAACAGATCAACAGGTAGCGACCGTACTGGAAGTAGAGCGCCGCGAGGGCCGGATCGTCGGAACTCTCGCTGGTGCGCACCCGCTCGTCGGTGGGGCGATGCGCGGCTTCGGTTTCACCGAGGTCGAGCGTGACCCTGCGGTAGAATTTGCGATGCGCGGTCGCCGTATCCGCCGCGATGCGGGCGAACGAATGCGAACTGGCCGCCTCGATCTGGCTGGTGGTGATGGCGGAAGGATCGCCGCTTACGTTGTCAAAGCGGCGGTAGCTGGTGGCCATGGCGATGAGGATCGTGACCGCATCCGCGCTATTCACTCTGATGGCATCAGTCTTGGCCTCAATGGAGCCACCCTGCGGAAGCACACGAACCCGCGCCTCGAACCGCAGCGCGCCTTCCACGCCATGCGCGTCTCCGTTCCGTCCGCTCAGGACGAGCGTGTCTCGTTCGGTCTTGAGTTGCGCCCTGTGCGGCGACGTCAGGGCGATGCTGCAAGAAACAGCGCCGGGCTTGTCGGCGGACAGGTGTATCGCGATTACCTGATGATCCGGCGAGGCGACCACCTCGCGCCGCCACGTCACCCCATTCGTTGTGAAACTGGTTGCGGCCAGTGCCGCGTCTAGATCCAGTTCACGCAGGTAGCCCTGCGGATCGACCGGGCCCTGGTCGGGCATGGTGATCGTGAGGTCACCCAGCGTCTGGTAGGCCATCTGGCTCAGTGGACGGGCCATCAGCTTCGCATCGGCGAGTTTCTGCGCTTGTGCGAACCGGCCCACATCGATCAGTCGGCGCACTTCGGGCAGGGCCGACCGCGCCTCAGGGTTGACCGGGTTGTAGGGTCCGCCGCTCCACAGCGTGTCTTCGTTCAATTGCAGGCGTTCGGTGGCGGTGCCGCCGAAGACCATTGCGCCGATGCGGCCATTCCCGACGGGGAGCGCCTCGATCCACTCACTCGCTGACTGGCGATACCACAGCCGATCGGCACTGCGCCGTTTCTGTGCGGCGCCGGCGGGAAAGGACCAGCCAAGGCTTCCCGTTCCCGCCGCTATCGCGGATCCTGCCAGCAACGCGCGTCGGGTCAGGCGCATGAGCCCGCCCGAGGCGCTCAGCTAGCGGACGCGGTCGCGTCGTCCTGCGAAACCGGCTGAGGTGCCTCAAGCGCATTGGTCGGCTTCGCGCCCCAAAGGGCGTAGAACAGCACATAGAGTTCGCACGCGGCAGTCAGCAGGAAGGAGAACTGCAAGCCGTAGCTGTCGGCCATCCAGCCCTGGACCACGACCAGCGCGCCGCCTGCGATCGCCATGATCAGCAGGCCCGATCCTTCCTCGGTCAGCGGACCAAGTCCGCGGATGCCCAGGGTGAAGATCGTGGGGAACATGATCGAGTGGAAGAAGCCGACGAGGATCAGCGACCACATCGCCAACGGTCCCGAGGCGAAGACGGTTACGATCATCACCAGGAACGCGCCGATGGCGAACGTCGCGAGCACGGTTTCCGCCGCGACCCGCTGCATGATCGCCGAACCGAGGAAGCGGCCGACCATCATCCCGCCCCACAGGAACGTGAGATAGTGGCCCGCCTGTTCGTGCGTCATGTTGCCGATGTGCGGCTGGCTCACGAAATTGACGAAGAGGTTCGACACCCCGATCTCGGCGATCAGGTAGATGAAGATCGCCGGCACGCCGAAAACGAGGTTGCGGTGCTTCCACAGCGAATGCTTGCGCCGTTCTTCCTTGGTGACGCGGGAGGTAGCGGAGCCCATCGCGGGCAGAGGGAACCGGCCGATGATGACCGCCAGCACGATCAGTACGCCGGCGACCAGCCCGTAAGGCAGGATCACGGACTGCGCGTCCGCCAGCCGCTCTGCCTGCGTCAGTACCGTGTCCGCCGTCGCCGTGCCGCTCTTGGAGCGGCCGAGGATGAGGTAGGCCCCGAACATCGGCGCGAGCATCGTGCCGGCCGAGTTCATCGCCTGCACGAGGTTCAGGCGCGAGGAGGCCGTCTCCGGCTTGCCGACCACCGCAACGTAAGGATTGGCGGCGACCTGCAGCAAGGTGATGCCGCTCGCGATCACGAACAGCATGACGAGGGTCACGCCGTAGGACGGGATGCTGGCCGCGAGCATCATGCCCAGCGACCCGGCAGCCATGACCAGCAACCCGGTGACCAATGACTTCTGGTACCCGATCCGCTCGATCAGCCACGCAGAGGGGATCGAGGCGACGAAATAGGCAATGAACCAGACGCTCTCGATCAGCGTGGTCTGGACATAGTTGAGGTCGAACACGCTCCTCAGGTGAGGCAGCAGCGTGTTGTTGATGACCGTGATGAAGCCCCACATGAAGAACAGGCTGGCCAGCAGCGTCAGCGCCGGCCCGTACCGGACTACATGCGACTCACCAGCAGCGACACCCCCCGTCGCGGTGCCAATCGGACCGGCCATCAATCGTCCTTTCCCTCTCCAGTCCGCGTAGTCGTGACCCGCAGACTTGCTTTGCTTTCTTGTCGGAGTATTTGACTTGTGCGAGAGCGTCAACCATGGGTTGGCGCAGCATTCACGGTGGTGGACGGGAGAAGGAAATGAAGGCTGTGTTTGGGGGAGCCATCGCCTGCGTCTTGCTGGTTCCGGCAAGTGTGCACGCGGCGGAGGCGAACCGGTCCGAGTTCGGAAAGTTGCCCGACGGTCGGGCTGTCGAGGCGATAACGCTGACCAATTCCTCCGGAATGACGGCGCGCGTGATCTCCTACGGCGCGATCCTCCAGTCCGTCACCGTGCCCGATCGCAAGGGCAATTCGGCCGAGGTCACGCTCGGCTATGACACCATCGACGGCTACCTGGTGGCGCCCAACTATTTCGGCGCCACGGTTGGCCGCTACGCCAATCGCATCAGGGCCGGAAAGTTCTCGATCGATGGCAAGGCCTACCAGCTTGCAAAGAACAACAACGGCAATGCGCTGCACGGCGGTCCGACCGGCTTCGACAAGCGGCTGTGGATCGTAGGCGAGGTCCGCAGCGGACCGGTTGCAAGCGTCCAGCTACGCTACGTGAGCGCTGACGGCGAAGAGGGTTATCCCGGTCAGCTCACGGTGACCGCGACCTACTCGCTCGACGAGAACAACATGCTCACGGTCGCTTACGAGGCAGAGACCACGAAGCCCACGATCGTGAACATCACCAATCACAGCTTCTTCAACTTGTCCGGCGAAGGATCCCAGAAGTCGATCTACGGTCACTTCCTGACGATCCCGGCGGACGCGATCACGCCCGTGGACAAGTCGCTGATCCCGACAGGCGAACTTCGGCCGGTAGAAGGCACGCCGTTCGATTTCCGCAAGCCGACCCGCATCGGAGAGCGGATCCGCGACGGGCGCGACCAGCAGATCGTTTACGGACAGGGCTATGACCACAACTTCGTCATCGCCCGGGATGTTTCCGACGAGCCGCGCCTTCAAGCCCGCGTCGAAGCTCCGGATACCGGCCGCGTGCTCGACATCTATTCGAACCAGCCCGGCGTCCAGCTTTACACTGGCAACTTCCTAGACGGCACGGCCATCGGCCGTTCCGGCTATGCCTATCGCCAGGGTGACGGCCTGGCGCTGGAACCCCAGCTTTTCCCCGATACGCCCAACCAGCCGGCGTTCGGTTCGGCCCGGCTCAACCCGGGGCAAACCTATCGCAACGTGATCGTCTATCACTTCGGCACGACAGCGCCCTGACGACACGCGCAACCCAAGGACAACGTAAGAAAGATCATGGCGGACAACAGCGAAGCCCCCCGTAAACTGCGCAGCAGGGCATGGTTCGACAACCCCGCCAATGTCGACATGACTGCGCTCTACCTTGAGCGTTACCTCAACTATGGGCTCAGCCTTGAGGAGCTGCGGTCCGGCAAGCCGATCATCGGCATCGCCCAGACGGGCAGCGATCTTTCGCCCTGCAACCGCCATCATCTTGTGCTGGCGGAACGCGTGCGGGAGGGCATCCGGGAAGCGGGTGGCATCGCGATCGAGTTTCCCGTCCACCCGATCCAGGAAACGGGCAAGCGTCCCACTCCCGGGTTGGACCGGAACCTGTCCTATCTCGGCCTCGTGGAAGCCCTCTATGGCTATCCGATCGACGGCGTGGTGCTGACGATCGGTTGCGACAAGACCACGCCCGCGTGCCTGATGGCCGCGGCCACGGTCAACATACCGGCGATTGCCCTGTCCGTGGGGCCGATGCTCAACGGCTGGCACAAGGGGGAGCGGACCGGCTCGGGCACGATCGTGTGGAAGGCTCGCGAGCTGCTGGCGCAGGGCGAGATTGACGACGAGGGCTTCATCAAGCTCGTCGCCTCGTCCGCGCCTTCGACCGGTTACTGCAACACGATGGGCACCGCGACCACGATGAACTCCCTGGCAGAAGCGCTAGGGATGTCGCTCCCGGGATCGGCTGCCATTCCGGCGCCCTATCGTGACAGGCAGGAATGCGCCTGGCGCACCGGCAAGCGCATCGTCGAAATGGTGAGCGAGGACCTCAAGCCCTCGGACGTCATGACGCGTGAGAGCTTCCTCAACGCCATCGTCGTCAATTCTGCGATCGGTGGGTCGACCAACGCCCCGATCCATCTTGCCGCGATTGCGCGGCACATGGGGGTCGGGCTCGATATCCGGGATTGGCAGACTTACGGCCACAAGGTGCCGCTGCTGGTGAACCTCCAGCCCGCGGGCGAATATCTCGGCGAAGATTATTATCACGCCGGCGG
>Ga0180215_1005770_pt1 | contig 10456 bp, 9 predicted proteins | sample eDN3rd37CBELigBY_FD_128871 | JGI IMG/M metagenome (GOLD analysis project Ga0180215, IMG submission 128871) | Enriched backyard soil microbial communities from Emeryville, California, USA - eDNA 3rd pass 37_C BE-Lig BY (version 2) (version 2) | ecosystem: Environmental > Terrestrial > Soil >...
GGAGGCAGTGCGCCAGAAGCGTTAAAAAAATACGCTGACGAGGTTGATTCAGAATTCAGTATATTCTGGGAATACCCTGATGCTTATGGTGAATGTATCAGGGGTGGGCGGAAATTTTGTGTTCATTAACGTACGAGGGTCAGCCTCTAACCTACTATGAGGATATCCTGCGGTATACGTTATAGGCGCTGATACATCGCAAGCGTTCACACGCCGATCTGGAAGTCAACGTGTCGAGTTATAGCTTCATGACCGCGGTCTGTCGATCATATTTAGCGCTGAAACTGGGTCATGCTCACCACCGCGAATAATAGCGGAAGTTAAACTTCCGCTATTTAACTCACCGCATCACCACCCTGTATACTATAAACTATGATTCTGAGCATCATGTAATTACAATGTCGCTGGTATGGAGCGCTTTGCTTCATCTTGAAGATCGGAATCGACCCACTTGAGCCATTCTGCTGCTTGAACCGCTTCATCACTATCCAAATAGCCATTGAACACCGTCCCACTCGAATCAACAATCCGTCCATATGGATGATCCAATAGCAATCCCGATCCGGCATCTATCAGGGTTAGTCGTTGTCTAGAATCTATGAAATAACCGTTAAAACAACTAAAATGAGACAGGTTGAATTACGATGAAAGGCACCTTAGAATAGTGATATAGGTAAAAATTGTTGGACTAATTATGTCTTAGACAGTTCATCTAACAGGGAAACATGGTTGGGAGGGGGATATGTGCTGAGTAGAAAGTGTATCGTGCTAGTTGTCTTACTGCTTGCCTCGTTCGTACTGATTAGCTGCGAGACGAGGGGCGGATATGAAGACGAACTGCTGCCTGAGGATGATGGTCTGATCAGAACATTGACGCTGGAGTTAGTTGCTTATCAGGAACACACGGATAAGAAACTGTATGAGAGGATTAGACAATTCGATCAAGAACGATCGGACGTTGAAGTCGAGATTCGTGTGGTGTCAAGCGGAGGAGGTAGAGGCATGTCTCCCTGGTTGTTAGATAAGAAAGGGATCGGTAATCCGCCAGATCCCTAACAAAGATCTCGCGATGGAACTACTTCGCTATCTAACGAAGGACCATGAAGATTATGTGAACCAGGTCATGTGGTATACCCTACAGTCCGACTCTGACGTGGAGCCCCAAGATCAAGACAGACAATCTGTGATCATGCAGGAGATGATTCGCTCGGTACCGATGTCTATGGAGATGTTCGAAGGGCTATCACGAGGGAGATTCATTCTTAACTTATTCACAGACAGTGAGATGTGGTCAGGACAGCCATATGCAGATCTGCTCTCGCAATATGCGCAGCGATATGATATTCAGTTTAAGGATTTTCTGGATGACCTTGAGCACTATTCTACATGTATGAAAAACGGGAAAGGCTTATGCAGTCGATGATTCCACCCCTCGTATCGTGTGTCGCTCTCTGCGCGGGGTGTCGTTCTGCTAGACGATGTCGGTCAACTACGGTCGACTACGATCGAGGTCGAGGTGGATGAGGTTAGTTGTTTCGGAATGAAACGGTGTTAGAGTGAGTGGGCGGGCGGTTCTAGATGTACCGGTGAGGTGTGTTCGGAGTGAATGCCAATGGGCGCGATCGGTGTGGGTCATGAGCGAGTAGATCGGTCGATCTTACAGTAGAAGGGTGCGTGTTTAGATTTGTATCGGAAGTTATCCTTAATAATCCTCCTCGGTAGCTCTCTCATGTTGTCTGCTTGTCAGTCATCGCATTCGAATGAAGAAAGCTGGCTAGAGCTGGAGGGTGAAGGGCTGACGCGGACACTGACGATCGAGTTAGTCGGGCTCAGGAGCGATCAAGATAAGCAGTTGTACGATAAAATAAGACAGTATGACGAAGAACGACTGAATGTCGAGGTGGAGATACGTCAGAAGGGAAGCGGTCAGAACTTGTCCCCATCGCTGTTGGGCAAAAGTGGAAGGGAGGGGCCGCCGGATCTTATCGAGTTGACTCCGAATATGATGAAGATGGCGTATCATCAGGGGCTGTTGGAGACGTTGAATATGAACGAATCGAGGATGAGGGAGCTTGTGATCACCTCGCCGGATGGGTATGTGATCGGAGTGAAGAGCAAGGTGAATCCGCTCGTCGTGTATTATCATCAGGATATATTCCAGAAGCTTGGCCTCGAAGCGCCGTCAGGGGATTGGGATATGTTAGATCATACGATCATCGCCCTCAAGGAAGCAGGAGAACATGTCTATATCAATCTATATCTCCATACGTTGGAATGGGTCACGAATAGTAGATATGGAGGTCAGATCGTGGATGCGAGTGGAACGGTGTTTGGCGGGTATCTCGATAGTGGGGAGGCGGTTCAAGCGGCAGAGTGGCTTGCTTGGGTCGGGTCTAGGAAGGAAGATTACGAGCTTCCATCATCGAATGCAGGGTCTCCGAGCTACGAGCCGTTTCACCATCTGATCGAAGGGAACGTAGCACTGGCGGTCGATTATGCCTATGGCCGAAGGTATGATCGGAAGATCAACTATGCGATCATCGCCCAGAGTAACGATCGCATCGGCATCGCTCCGTTGCCCGGTGGGGTGGATACCGTGAACGTAGCGCATACGGCGGGTCTAGCGATCCCATCGGGTTCACCAAACGCAGATATCGCGATGGAGCTGCTGCGATATCTGACCGAGGATGTGGAGGCGTACTATGATGAGATCGCGACATATACGCTACAGGCCGACTCTGATGAGACGGTGCAAGATCCCGCAGGGTATGCCGTTGTCCTGGGTGAGATCAAGCGGTCGAAGCCGAGCTCGTTGTTATTCTACGAGGATCAACATCATGGGCGGAATGATCGTTTCTTTCATATGGGCGAAGAAGTCATGTCTGGTCAACCTGCTGCGGCCCTTCTGGCGAGATATGCAAGTCGATTTGATGAGCAGTTCAAGCTGTTCCAGGAGGATTTCCTGAACTATTCGCAATGTATCGAGCAGCCTAGCAGCGTGTGCAATTGGTAGATAGTCGAACGGGAGTGGGATCGGTGATGGGAATACGAAGGGCAATATCATGGCACGAATGTCTTTCACTTCGGCTGGATGCGCCAGCTGTCGCCGCTTGCGAGAGGGTGGAGTAATACGTGTGAGAGTCGTGTGGTGGTGTGGAAGGGATCGTAGACTTCACTTCACGGAGTGAAGTTTCCGTGCTGTGTATTGGTCTTTATACGGTGGCGCGATAGCTGACGGAACGTGGTTCCGTTATTTGCTCGTAAATCGGTAAATTTCAGATGCTAACGGAACAGAGGTGCGCTATTAGGTATAAAGGGCCTGTTAGGAGGGCTGTTTTGTGGGAATAACGTACTGTAGTTCCGTTGGCGGTCACAAAACAGCTGATTTTGATAGAATAGCGCACCACAGTTCCGTAAGGGTTGGTCCGCGCGTTCCAAGACACTTTGATGCAGTGCCTTGAGAGAATTGGCCGTGGAGGAAGGGCATCGTGGGGATCACGCCGAGGGAATCGGGATTTCGAACGATCAAGCCGAGCGGTTCGCAAGTCGTCGTGGCTCATCCGCCCGCCACCGCCCGCAGCTACAGCGCCTAACATACCTTGCCCGTTTTTTGCACCACGCGCAGCTCCCAGCCCGCAGCGTTTCGCTGCATGACGGCGGTCGGTCGACCACATGCATACCACCGGAATGAGCCGCCCCCCGCCCGAGCTCGCATCATGAAAGTATGTGTGACGAATGTCGTGATATTACCCATCATTCGTATTGACGGTTACAGATGTGAATGTCATAATGTACACGTGTACATCATATGAAGAAATGAGCGATAAACTTCTCACAGGATGGGATCAACATGTCGAAGAGGAAGCAAGTAGCCGAGCTGGCAGGCGTGTCGGAGGCGACGGTATCACGCGTATTCAGCGGTGACAGTCCGGTTCGTGACAAGACGCGGCGGCGCGTGCTGGAAGCAGCACAGCAGGTCGGCTATACGCCTAGCGCGATCGCTCGCAGCTTCGTCTTGCAGCGCAGTGAGAACATCGGCGTGATCTTGCCGGTGCTGCCGAAGGTACATCTGTTCTCCGCCTATTACTACTCGGAGATCTTGTCTGGTATCGGGCATGAGGTGGAACGGCGCGGGTACAGTCTGTTGGTCCAGTTCCGTCAAGCGGGGGAAGAACCACGATATGAGGCAGCCTTCCAGAAGCGCAAGATCGATGCTTGCATCATCCTAGGAGTGCGTAATATCGAGGAAGATGAACAAACCCTAGCCGTGTTGCACGAGACGGGGTATCCGTTCTGTATCGTTGGAGGGCGTCATCCCTATCCCTACAACCAAGTCGATGCAGATCACGTGAACGGGAGTAGATTGGCGATCCGCCACTTACTCGCATCGGGTCACGAGCGGATCGCCTTCGTGAATGGACCGCTCGATTACTCGAATAGTATCGACCGACTACGCGGCGTCGAATCAGCGTTAACTGAAGCCGGCTCGAAGATGCAAGCGCTTTATCTACAGGGCAACTATAGTCGGACGAGCGGCTATGAGCTAGCTGAGCGCTTATATGAGGCGAGACATTCGTTCGATGCGGTGTTCGCGGCGAATGATCGGATGGCGATCGGGCTCATGCAAGGCTTGAAGGAACGAGGGATGGAGGCCGGCCGAGATTATGCGCTAGTCGGATATGATGACTCGGAGGCTTCGCGGGTGACAGATCCGCCGATGACGACGGTGCACGTGCCTTTCTTCGAGATGGGGCGTCGGGCTGCAGAACGATTGCTGCATATTATCAGCGTCGGTGGTGAGAGCGAGCCATTCGTTGAGAAGCTCGATGTGGAGCTGAAGGTCCGACAGTCATCGAGGATGAATGGATGATGATCATACGGGTGCGTGCGGTCTGCGGAATCAGCATCGTAGGTTGATGATCAGGTGAGAGGTAGGCATACGAATCCCGCGAAGGATGATGATGCGAATGCGTGCGGTCTGCGGAATCAGCATCAGAGGATGGGCATCATGCAGCCTGTTCGATCACGTATCATCAAGGTTGCAGTAACTACGGTATCAACATCCGTTGACAACGAGTGCAGGTAGGCGCTTATCACATAGGGTGGTGGCAGCATGTTGTGGTATCAAGATCTATCATTCCTTATGCAATGGCGCACTAATATTCAGCTATACCTTGGCATGAGACACTCTGTCTAAGGCTCGTTGTAAGCGGATTCTACAATAATCTATATCGTCTAAGGAGGAGTAAGTGGATGAATCAAGTTCGTATCGGAATGGTTGGGTACAAATTCATGGGCAAAGCGCACAGCCACGCCTATCGTGATCTACCGATGTTCTTCCCGAACACGGCGAAGCCTGTTATGACAGCGATCTGTGGGCGTTCTGAACCAGCGGTGAAGGAGGCAGCGGAGCAGTTCGGCTGGAACGAATATGTGACGGATTGGCGCGAGCTCGTCAGACGTGATGATATCGATCTGATCGACATCAATGCGCCGAGCGACGCGCATAAGGAGATCGCTCTAGAGGCTGCTGCTCACGGCAAGCATCTGTTCTGTGAGAAGCCGCTTGCTCTGACTCTGGCTGATTCACGGGAGATGCTGCAAGCTGCAGAGCAAGCTGGTGTGAAGCATATGATCGGCTTCAACTACCGATTCGCACCTGCGGTGCAGCTTGCGAAGAAGCTCGTCAGCGAGGGCCGACTGGGTCGCATCTATCATTGGCGTGCATGGTTCCTGCAGGATTGGTTGACGGACCCTGACTTCCCGCTCGTATGGCGTCTTCAGAAGGATGTCGCAGGCTCGGGTTCACATGGCGATCTTGGTGCTCATCTGATCGACCTTGCACATTTCCTAGTAGGAGATATGACAGAGGTCGTCGGGATGAGTGACACATTCGTGAAGGAGAGACCGATCCCATCCTCGATGACAGGGCTAAGCGCAACAGGCAGTCAAGACGGGGCGAAGGGTGAAGTGACGGTCGATGATGCGACGCTCTTCATGGCGAAGTTCGCGAATGGCGCTCTGGGTAGCTTCGAAGCGACTCGCTATGCATCCGGCCATCGTTGCACGAACTCGTTCGAGATTAATGGTAGCAAAGGCAGCGTCAAGTTCGACTTCGAACGGATGAATGAGCTACAAGTATACTTCAACGACGATGCGGATGATGTTCAGGGCTTCCGCCGCGTACTGGCTACAGATCCAGCGCATGCTTATGCAGAAGCTTGGTGGCCACCAGGACATACGATCGGCTATGAGCATACGTTCATCCACGAAGTGGTCGAGCTGATGGATGCGCTCCGCGAAGACAGGCAGCCAGTTCCGAACTTCCACGATGGTGTGAAGTGCCAGGCTGTGCTGGAAGCGGTCGATCGTTCGATCGAGGAGCGCCGCTGGGTGTCGATCTCGGAGATGTGATAAGTCGACAGTAACGGAGCGGGTGCATGGGCGAGTGATGAGTCGCAGCTAGGACGTTCATGCATCCGCAAGACAGCAACGCGAAGCAACGATTCGCAGCAGTATATAGGCGAGCTCTCTCGCACAGACAGCAACATCGGACAGACTATACTATGGAGGCGAACTATCGATGAGCAAGAAAGCGTTGATCGTATGGGGCGGTTGGGACGGTCACCAACCAGAACAAGTGGCTGGAATCTATCGCGAGATATTAGAAGGTGAAGGGTTCGAAGTTGAAGTATCCGATACATTGGATTCATTCGCAGATAAAGAGAAGCTGATGGAGCTAGACCTGATCTTGCCGAACTGGACGATGGGTCAGATCGATCAGCAGAAGGTGTTCAACATCATGACTGCTGTACAGGCTGGTGCTGGTATCGCTGGTACGCATGGTGGTATGTGTGACGCATTCCGTTATAATGTCGACTGGCAATTCATGACGGGTGGTAACTGGGTCGCGCATCCGGGCAATGACGGGGTGAAGTATACGGTACATGTAAAACATAGCTCAAGTTCATTGTTAGCGGGAATCGAGGATTTCGAAGTGGTGAGTGAACAGTATTATCTACACGTCGACCCAGCAGTCGAAGTACTCGCGACGACACGCTTCCCGAATCCGAACGTAGTAGGTCCGCATAGCCCGAACTCGCCGGTCGACATGCCAGTCGTCTGGACGAAGAGATGGGGCGCAGGACGTGTATTCTACTGCTCGCTAGGCCATCAAGCGAATATCATCGCGATGCCACAGGTGACAGAGATCTTGCGCCGTGGTTTCCTGTGGACAGCAGAGGGTAAGAAGCTCGCAGACGATAAAGCATTAGCAGAAGCGAACAAAATCTACACTGGTATGGGCGACAGCAACTGATAGGGGGAAGAGCGAATGAGCAAAGTGATGAAGATAGGCATCATCGGTTGCGGTAACATCAGCAGTATCTATCTGCGTAATCTGACCACTTATGATGAAGTGGAGGTCGTCGCGTGCGCGGATATCGATGTAGACAGAGCAAAGGCGAGGGCGGCAGAGTTCGGTGTTAGCAGAGGATGCTCAGTCGAAGAACTACTGGCGGACCCAGAGATCGAGATCATCGTGAACTTGACGATCCCAGCAGCACACGCTGAGGTCGGCATCCGAGCACTCGAAGCGGGTAAGCATGTATATGGTGAGAAGCCGCTCGCTGTGACGCTGGAAGAAGGCAAGAAGCTGCTAGAGACCGCGAAGGCGAAGGGACTCATGGTTGGATCCGCACCAGATACGTTCCTCGGAGCAGGGATTCAGACTTGCCGTAAGCTCATCCTCGAGGGTGCGATCGGTGAACCGATCTCTGGAGCTGCTTTCATGATGGCGAGAGGTCATGAGTTCTGGCATCCGTCTCCTGAGTTCTACTATCAGCCAGGCGGTGGTCCGATGTTCGATATGGGACCGTACTACCTGACAGCGCTCGTCTCTCTGATCGGACATCCGATCCAGGAGATCGCTGGGATGACGAGCATCTCGTTCCCTGAACGGGAGATTACGAGTGAGCCGAAGAAAGGCCAGATCATGAAGGTCGAGGTGCCGACGCATTATGCGGGTACGCTCCGTTTTGCCAACGGTGCGGTCGGGACGATGATCATGTCGTTCGACATCATGGGCGGCAGCTCGCTGCACAACATCGAGATTCATGGTTCGTTAGGCACGCTGCGAGTACCAGACCCGAATAACTTCGGAGGTAAAGTGCAGCTGCGCCGCATGGGTAGCAGGGACTGGGAAGAGATACCGGTCGAACTGCCATACCAAGGCAACGATCGCGGTCTAGGCGTGCTGGACATGGCGCGCGCGATTCGCGATGGCGGTACGCATCGTGCGAGTGGTGATCTGGCGTATCACGTGCTGGAAGCGATGCACGGATTCTCGATCAGCTCGGACAGTGGCGCCGTGTACAAGATGACGAGCAGCGTCTCCGTTCCGGCTTTGTTAGACGAATAGACGCTGATGTCGTAGTGGGTGTGTGGCGCTGCACAGCAGAAGGAACGCTGTGGCAGAAACTCGGTGCTGATGCTGCTCCGGAGGGTTCGGCGACGAACGTGCGGCATAGTAGCGCGGCGGGAGCGGTGGGAGCGGTGGGGTGAGTGTCGGAAAGTACCTGTCGCTCTGCTCCGAGACCGATCGAGAGCGGATGCCGCTCCGGAGGGTTCGGCCTAACGCTTCAGTATGGGTCCGAGTTCGCTGATCATCTGCTGCAGACGTTCCGCGCAGTGAGCGTACATCTGTCTAGCTTCCGCGTTATCCGTTGATAGCGCGAACATCTCGATATCAGCTTCACACTTCTTAAGCGTCGCGAATAGCGACGCTTTCGTCTGTGGAGCGGGCATCTGGATGTTATCATCATATAGATCGACGTATAGTTGACCGTATGTATCGACTTGCGCGAGGAAGACGTTGTCTAACGTCACTCCTTGCTTCTGCAGTTCGGTCATAAGCCATCTTCTGCTAAGTCCGATCGTAGCGAGTGGTTCATGTAGGATGTTACCATCCATGATGACGCTCTGGGGCTCTTGCTCCGGGCCGACACGGATGCCGAGTTGGCTTGGTGTGATCGGCTGATGCTCTTTTTTCAGCAGCACGCTAACCTCACCACTCGTCTCCATGATGGCGAACTCTACATCAGCCGCGCGGAAGGCGTTCTTTTTACGTAATTGTTCGAGTAATTCATCGGCCGTTAGACGTTCTTTCTTCATATTATCCTCGAGTATCTTCCCATCCTTGATCAACACTCGTCCCTTACCGTCGAAGATGTCTCGCATCACCTTACTCTTAAGCGTGGCGAATTCGATGGCGAACGAGACACCAGCCCATACGGCCAATGCCGCCAAGCCGAGATACCACTTCCCTTGGTCAAGTGAGACGTGTGCTGCCAGGTTACCGATCGTGATCCCAACGATATATTCGAAGAGTGACAGCTGTGTGATCTGGCGTTTGCCAAGCAGCTTCGTAATCAGAAACAGTGTGATAATACCGAGGAGTGAGCGAACCATGACGTCCAGCCATTCGTTCTCTAGCATGATGTCGAGTCTCCTTCTCTACTGGTGGGTGCTGTGGCATCATCGGATGCGAGATACAGGCGTAAGTACTCTGTTACTTGTAAGATACGATGACCTACTCACCAAGCCAATATTCCCATCATGAATCGAGATTATGCACCCCGAACTGAAGCTGTCTCAACCTCGGTATCATCAACCATCCACTTACGAAAAACTAGGATTACTCCAATCTACAGAACCATATGCGTCATATGAACCTTCCGTAGAAGCTGGCGTATATGCCGGTTCAGTAGCAACCGCCGGGGTGAAATAGAGCGCTTCATCCACACGATGCCCGCCATGCTGATAGCCTCCGCCACCGTAGTGATATGGGCTATGCCAAGGACCTAGATATGGATATAGATACCAGAACAGTGAGTATGGCGAATAGTATGGGGTTGGGTAGTAAGGATACTGCGGATACGGTTGATAAGGATAATGATAAGGGTATTGACCGTAAGCCCCGCCGTACTGAGTGGTGTAAGACATTGAGAGAAAGCCTCCTTCAGTTGATCAGATATTGTCAAGTTCATCGTATGTACGCTGACAAAATCGTGATGCTTGCCCATACGAAATGGGCGCGAAGATGGGCGTTTGAACTAGGTGGCGTCGGATTAGGGGGGCGGTGGCGTGTGGAAAGGTGAGGGGATTGGAGATGGATGGACCTTTAAAGGACAGAATGGCGGTGTGTACAGAAAGACGACGGATCCGATTGGATGGGAACCAATGGCACTGTGTACAGAAAGACGAAGGATGGGAGGGAGAGAAGTCGATTGTGATGGATGGACCTTCAAAGGACAGAACGGCGGTGTGTATAGAAAGACGAAGGATGCGATTGGATGGGAACCAATGGCACTGTGTACAGAAAGACGAAGGATGCGATTGGATGGGAACCAATGGCACTGTGTACAGAAAGACGAAGGATGCGATTGGATGGGAACCA